>Ga0247833_1001113_pt1 | contig 45770 bp, 42 predicted proteins | sample LaCruzMarch2015__7_FD_187117 | JGI IMG/M metagenome (GOLD analysis project Ga0247833, IMG submission 187117) | Freshwater microbial communities from meromictic Lake La Cruz, Castile-La Mancha, Spain - LaCruzMarch2015_8m | ecosystem: Environmental > Aquatic > Freshwater > Lake | place: Spain...
TGCCGGGCAGTGGTGCCGCGGGGGGTGGGGGCATGCCGGGCAGTGGTGCCGCGGGGGGTGGGGGCATGCCGGGCAGTGGTGCCGCCGGGGCCGGCGGCATGCCGGGCAAGCCGGGCAGGCTCTGGGGGCCGGGCTCAGTGGCGCCCAGGGGAGCGGGCGGCGGGGCCAGCCATGGCATGGGCGTCGGCGGCATCATCCACGGCGGCAGGTCCAGCGCCGGGGCCGCGGGCGGCAGTTGAGACGCCATGCAGATCACTTGGCAACCATGTTCGGGCAGCACGCTGTTGGCGGCCTCCGCCGCCGGCCCGGGCATAATCACCTGACCCGGCAGTTCGTTATTGCCGAGATTGAACAGCGGCAACTGCGCCAGCGGATCGCTCGCCAGGAGTGCGGGGTTCTCCAGATGCACAGCACCGAGGGCGGGAATCGGACCGCTGATCGCCGGAAGATCGACCGGTGCAACACCGGTGGCGTACGCGGCCGCCCAGCCCAGCACGTTCTGGGCATACGGCATCGAGTTGTTGTAGCGCAGGATCGCGGTCAGCACCTGGGCCTGGTTGCGCAGATTCAGGCCACCGCTGCACAGGTAGCGCGCGGCCGAGAGGGTGGCGTCGAACAGGTTCTGTGGGTCGGCCCGACCGTCGCCATCGCCGTCGGAGGCGTATCGCGACCAGGTCCCGGGCAGGAATTGCATGGGACCCATCGCCCGGGCGTAAGTGGCCCGCCCGCCGACGTTGCCCTGCACGATGATCTCGTTGCCGGGCAGGCTGCCGTCCAGCGTCGGGCCGTAGATGGGCCGGACCGCCGTCCCGCGTGCGTCGGTGGCGCCGCCGTTGGCGTGTGACGATTCGATGCGGCCGATGCCCGCGAGCAGATTCCAGCTAACCCCGCACCCGGGGGCCGCAGTTGCCATGGTCTGCTCCGCTTTGCGATAGGCCGACAGCGCCATGCCCGGGATGCGCATGCCGCCGGTGGCGTTGATCACCGCTGCCGGGGGCGGGGGCGCGAAACCGGTCGCTGCCGCGATCCGGAAATCGGCCGGGGGCTTGGCCAGGGCGACCACTGCCACCCCCTGCGCCACCGGCTGAGCCTCGTCCACCGTGGCCAGGGGTGTGAAGTCGCTGCCGCTGATCGGGATGCCTGCCCGGCCTGGAGAGGCCGCCACCGCGCCGGCCAGCAGGAGTGGTGTGAGCACCACAACGCCGAACGCCGGGCTACTCACCACCCGCCCGAGCCGATGCTTCATCCCCGCATGTCCAATCCCAGTAGTTCAGCGTCAGACTAATTCAGTACTCATGTGAACCCCGTCACCATACCTAAGGCTGTGACGCCTGTGGCGGGCTATGGCAGCTTGTCACCCTGGGGTCTTTTGCCCCGGCGCTCGGAGCTCGGGTGTTTGCCGGCCGTCCGCGGCTGCAACGCCTCGAGGAGTTCGCGCACCTCCTCGAGTTCGCGCCGCAGGTAGTCGCGGGTCGCGACCTCGCCGATAGCCAAGCGCAACGCGGCAAGTTCCCGGGCCAGGAACTCGGTATCGGCCTTGGTCTGCTGGGCGCGTCTGCGGTCTTCGTCGAGGGCGACCTTGTCGCGGTTTTCCTGGCGATTCTGGGCCAGCAGGATCAACGGCGCCGCGTAGGCGGCCTGCGTTGAGAACGCCAGGTTCAGCAGGATGAACGGGTAGGGATCCCAGCGCAGGCCTACCGCGAACAGGTTCAAGGTGATCCACACGACCACCAGGACGGTCTGCCACATCAGGTAGCGGCCGGTGCCGAGGAACCGGGCGATCGACTCGCTGAACCGCCCGACCGAGTCGGAGTCGAGGTTCAACGACGGCCGCCGCGACGTGCGCGGGGTATCGAGTCGTTGGCGGGAGTCGCTCACAGCGCGTCCAGACCGGCGACGCCGTGCAATTCTGCGGTCGGGCCGCCGTCTTCGAAGCTATCCCTCCAGTCGTCGGGCAGCAGGTGATCGAGCACGTCATCGACGGTCACCGCGCCGAGGAGATGACTTCCCTCGTCGACGACCGGGCCGCAGACCAGGTTGTAGGCGGCGAAATGCCGGGTCACCGACCCCAGCGGGGCATCTGGCGGCAGCGCGGGCAGGTCGGTGTCGACGATGCCGCTGACCAGATTCGCCGGCGGCTCCCGCAGCAGCGCCTGAAGATGTACCAGGCCCAGATAGCGGCCGGTCGGGGTTGCCGTCGGCGGGCGCACCACGAAGACCACCGACGCCAGCGCCGGGGTCAGGTCGGGATCGCGTACCCGCGCCAGCGCCTCGGCCACCGTGGTGTCGGGTGCGAGAACCACCGGGTTGGAGGTCATCATGCCGCCGGCCGTGTACGGAGAATGGCTCAGCAGTCGGCGAACCGGTTCGGAGTCCTCCGGATCCATCCGGCGCAGCAGTGCCTCCGCCTCGGTCGGATTGAGAACGCCCAGGAGGTCTGCGGCGTCGTCGGGATCCATTGCCTCAAGAACGTCCGCGGCGCGCTCAGTGTCCAACCCCATCAGCAATGCGGTCTGGTCGTCGTCAGGCAACTCCTGCAGCACATCGGCGAGCCGCTCGTCGTCGAAGGCGTTGATGACCTCGGTGCGGCGTTTGGCGGGAAGATCGCGCAGTGCGTCGGCCACCTCCACCGGGCGTCGGCCTTCGAACTGGTGCAGAAGTTGCGCCACTCCCTGACCCGGCATCTCCAAGCCCGAGGGCGTAAGACCCTGAACGTTCTGCCACTGGACCACCGTGACGGTCGACCGGCGTCCCAGTCGGCGCAGGCTGCGCACCGCTACTCGGGTGACCAGCCAGTCCCGGGTGCGGCTCTGCTCGATACCGAGGTCGATGACCACGACATCGATACCGTCCAGTTGCGCCTGCTCGGGGTCGTTGACGCGGACCCGGGTGTCGAGCACCTGACCCAGCACCAGCACCTCACCGGGGTGCTGGTCGAACCGGCGTAGCGAGAGATTGGTGGTGTTGAGCGTCACGGCGTTCGGTTCGATCGCGGTCAACCGCAGCATCGGAACGAATATGCGTCGCCGGCTAGTCATCTCGACGACGAGACCCAGCACACGGGGTTGTTCACGGACGATACCGATGCTGATCACCACGTCGCGAACCCGACCCAGGGATTCGCCATCGGGACCCAGCACGACCATCCCTGCCAGCCGCGCCGCGTATACCCTGTTCATCGGCGCCATGACTACAAAGAGTAGGAGCCTGCGGGTGGACTTTCGCTATCGGCCCCGCAGAACCTGTCTGTCGGTTCCGGGCAGCAACCCCATGATGATCGAGAAGGCCAAAGGCCTGCTCGCTGACGAGGTGTTCCTCGATCTCGAGGACGCGGTGGCGCCGGACGCCAAGGCCGCGGCCCGCGCCCGGGTCGGTGCCGCGCTGGCCTCGCCGGGTTGGGCCGGTCAGTTGCGCGGTGTTCGGGTCAACGACTGGACGACGCCGTGGACGCACCGCGACGTGATCGAGGTGGTGTCGGCCGCCGGACCACACCTCGAGGTCGTGGTGTTGCCCAAGGTGACCGACGCGCATCATGTGCACGCGCTGGATCTGCTGCTCACCCAACTGGAACGCAGCCATGGACTGCCGGTCGGTCGCATCGGGATCGACGTGCAGATCGAAGACGCCAGGGGATTGCGGAACATCGACGCGATCGCCGCCGCCCCGCGGGTCCAGGCCCTGGTGCTCGGGCCCGCCGACCTGATGGCCAGTCTGAACATGCGCACCCTGGTGGTCGGCGAGCAACCCCAGGGCTATGACGTCGGTGACGCCTACCACCACGTGCTGATGACGATTCTCGTCGCCGCACGTGCGCGCGGTATCGCGGCGATCGACGGGCCGTATCTGAAAGTGCGGGATGTCGAGGCGTTTCGTCGCGTGGCCGGCCGATCGGCGGCGCTGGGCTATGACGGTAAGTGGGTGTTGCATCCCGACCAGATCGCGGCCGGCAACGAGATCTTCAGTCCCCGCCAGGACGAATACGACCGCGCCGAACTGGTTCTGGAGGCCTACGAGTGGCATACCTCGACAGCCGGAGGCATGCGCGGGGCGGTAATGCTGGGCGAGCAGATGATCGACGAGGCCAGTCGCAAGATGGCCCTGGTGGTCGTGAGCAAGGGGCGTGCCGCCGGAATGACCCGGCAGTCCGCACCATTCGTCCCGCCTGCCTAGGCCCGGGCGCTGTCACTGCCAGGCTGCAATCACTGCCAGGCTGCCGTCACTGACAGGCTGCCGTCACTGCCAGGCTGCCGTCACTGACAGGCTGCCGTCACTGCCAGGCGTACGTCATCCAGACGACGCTGATTACCAGGGACGCTACGCCGACGACGATTCCGGCCACCGCAAGGCCGTAACCGCCCTGGCGGGTCCGCTTGATCTGGTTGATGGCGATCGCTCCCAGCACAATCCCGATCATCGAACCCAGTCCGCACAGCAGGCCCACCACCGAGGCCACCAGCGAGTAGATGGCCAGCGAGTTGGTGCCGGCCTGCTGCGTCGGATACCCGTAGCCGACCGGGTAGGGGTATCCGTATTCGGGCGGGGGCGCCAAACCTGGCGGCGGTGGGAACCCGCCTGACTCCTGCGGGGGAGGTGGATAACCGCCGAAGGCCGGAGGCTGCTCGGGATACTCGAAGCCGCCCGGGGTCGTTGGCCAACCCTGGTTCTGGGGCGTTTCCCCGGGTTCGCCGCTGCCAGCTGTCATGCTGGTAGACCTGTCATGCGGTAAACCTAGCGTATGCGCTGCAGGTCAGCGCTGATCGACGAAGGAGAGCGACATCATGACCAGTCCCTTGCAGCCCGCGCCGAATCCCGGTGCGGTTCCCGGCGGTTCCGCCGGTCCGTCGCGTCGTGGCCCCCTGGGCTTGCCGACTCCGCCTAAAGGCTGGCCGGTGGGTTCGTATCCGACCTACGCCGAGGCGCAGCGAGCGGTCGACTACCTGTCCGACAACCAATTCCCGGTGCAGCAGGTGACCATCGTTGGCGTCGACCTGATGCAGGTGGAGCGCGTCACCGGACGGCTCAGTTGGGGCAAGGTCATCGGCGGCGGCATCCTCAGTGGAGCGTGGCTGGGCGTGTTCATCGGGCTGGTTCTCGGATTCTTCGGAAACCCGGCTCAATCGCTTCTCGTCGGCGTCATCGCCGGTGTCGTCTTCGGTCTGATCACCTCGTCGATTCCCTATGCGATGTCCAAGGGGACAAGGGATTTCAGCTCCACTATGCAACTGGTGGCCGGGCGTTACGACGTGCTGTGCGATCCGCAGAACGCCGAAAAGGCCCGGGACATGCTGGGGCGCTTGAGGTTATAGCCAAGCGCGGTCCAGCGCCCGGCTACAGTGACCTGTCCGGCACCGGTGATGAACGGCGAAAGGTGGGCGTCGTGACGATCGTTGGCGCATACGGGCGGCGCGCGACTGCGGCCGTGCTGACCGCGATCACCGCTGCATCGCTCGCGTCGGCGTGCGGCACCGCCGATGACGGCCGCGTCGTGAGCCTCTACACCGCAGCAGGTGAGACCGCGACGTTCACCGCGGTGGCCAAGCGCTGCACGGAACAATTCGGCGGACGATTCCGGATCCAGCAGTTCAGCCTTCCCAAGGGTGCCGACGACCAGCGACTGCAACTGGCGCGCCGGATCACCGGTAACGACCGCACGCTGGACATCATGGCCCTCGATGTGGTGTGGACCGCAGAGTTCGCCGAAGCCGGTTGGGCGTTGCCGCTATCGGCCGATCCCGCCGGTCTGGCCGAAGCGGACGCCGTCGCCGATACCTTGCCCGGTCCGCTCGAGACGGCCAGATGGCGTGGCGGTCTGTACGCCGCACCCATCACCACTAACACCCAATTGCTGTGGTACCGGCCGGATCTGGTGGCTCCGCCTCCGCCGACCTGGGATCAGATGATTGCTGATGCAACCCGGTTGCACGCCGAAGGCAAACCCAGTTGGATCGCGGTGCAGGCCAAGCAGTACGAGGGACTGGTGGTCTGGTTCAACACTCTGCTGGAGAGCGCGGGCGGCCGGGTGCTCTCCGAGGACGGAAAGACGGTCACCCTCGTCGACACGCCCGAACACCGCGCGGCCACGATCAAGGCGCTGCAGATCATCAAGGCGGTGGCCACCGCGCCCGGCGCGGACCCCTCGATCACCCAGACTGACGAGGGCACCGCACGACTGGCATTGGAGGCGGGCAACGCCGCGCTGGAAGTCAACTGGCCGTTTGTGTTCGCGTCCATGTTGGAGAACGCCGTCAAGGGCGGCGTGCCGTTCCTGCCACTGGCCGACAAGCCGGAACTTGCCGGCGCCATCAACGAGGCGGGCACCTTCGCGCCCACCGACGAGCAGTTTCAGACCGCCCTCGACGCCAGTCGACAGGTGTTCGCCTTCGCCCCTTACCCGGGTGTGATGCCGGGGCAGAGTGCGCGGGTCACTCTCGGCGGTTTGAACTTCGCGGTGGCAAGTACCACCCGGCATCCGGCCGAGGCGTTCGAGGCGATCCGCTGCATCCGCAGCGAGAGCAACCAGCGTTATACCTCGATCGAAGGCGGACTGCCGGCGGTGCGCGCATCGTTGTACGACGATCCGGAGTTTCAAAAGAAGTATCCGCAGTACGCGATCATCCGCGAACAGTTGACCACCGCCGCGGTGCGCCCGGCGACCCCGAACTACCAGGCGATGTCGACGCGGATCTCAGCCACCCTGGCGCCGATCACGTCGATCGATCCGGAGCGCACCGCCGATGAACTCGCCGCCCAGGTGCAGAAGGCCATCGACGGCAAGGGTTTGATCCCGTGACGGCGCCCTCCGCGGGTACCGATGATCGCCGCAACCAGCGCCGCCTTGCCTACCGCCTGATCGCCCCAGCAGTGGTCCTGATGCTGGCGGTGACCGCCTACCCGGTCATCTACGCGTTCTGGCTCAGCCTGCACCGCTACAACCTGGCCAGCCCCGCCGACACTGCGTTCATCGGTCTGGGGAACTACCAAACCATCCTCACCGACAAGTACTGGTGGACAGCCTTTTTCGTGACACTGGCCATCACCGTCATCTCGGTGGCGATCGAGTTCGTGCTTGGCCTCGCGCTGGCGCTGGTCATGCACCGCACCATCTTCGCCCGGGGCGCGGTGCGCACCGCGATCCTCATCCCGTACGGCATCGTCACCGTTGCCGCCTCCTATAGCTGGTACTACGCCTGGACACCCGGCACGGGTTACCTGGCGAATCTGCTCCCCGATGGCAGCGCCCCGCTGACTCAGCAGATTCCGTCGCTGGCGGTGATCATCGGGGCCGAGGTCTGGAAGACCACACCGTTCATGGCGCTGCTGCTACTAGCCGGCCTGGCGCTGGTGCCCGATGACCTACTCAAGGCCGCGGAGGTCGACGGCGCCGGAGCCTGGACGCGGCTGACTCGGGTGATCATCCCACTGATGAAGCCCGCCATCCTGGTCGCACTACTGTTCCGCACGCTTGACGCGTTCCGGATCTTCGACAACATCTACGTGTTGACGGCAGGGTCCAACGACACCGCCTCGGTGTCGATCCTGGGCTACGACAACCTGTTCAAAGCGTTCAACCTCGGGCTGGGTTCGGCGATCAGCGTGCTGGTATTCGCTACCGTTGCCGTCATCGCGTTCGTCTTCATCAGATTGTTCGGCGCGGCTGCGCCCGGGACCGACGGCGAGATGCACTGACATGGCAGTCACACCTCGCCGCGCCGCCAGTTGGGCTGTCATCAACACCCTCGTGATCGTCTATGCGCTGCTCCCGGTGTTGTGGATCCTGAGTCTGTCGCTCAAGCCCACCCAGGCGGTCAAGGACGGAAAGCTGATTCCGTCATCGATCACCTTCGATAACTACAAGGGCATCTTCAAAGGTGATGTGTTCACCTCGGCGCTTGTCAATTCCCTCGGCATCGGGCTGATCACCACCGTCATCGCCGTCGTGATCGGCGGCATGGCGGCCTACGCGGTGGCCCGACTGGAGTTCGCCGGCAAGAAATTGCTTGTTGGGGCGGCCCTGCTGATCGCAATGTTCCCGCAGATCTCCCTCGTCACACCGCTGTTCAACATCGAGCGGCGAATCGGCCTTTTCGACACCTGGGGAGGTTTGATCATCCCCTACATCACCTTTGCGCTGCCGTTGGCGATTTACATCCTCGCGGCGTTCTTCCGGGAGATTCCCCGGGATCTGGAGAAGGCCGCCAAGATGGACGGCGCCACGCCGGCTCAGGCGTTCCGCAGGGTGATCGCGCCACTGGCCGCGCCGGGCATCGTCACCGCCGCCATCCTGGTGTTCATCTTCGCCTGGAACGACCTGCTGTTGGCGCTGTCGCTGACCGCGACCACTGCGGCCATTACCGCGCCGGTCGCGATCGCAAACTTCAGCGGCAGTTCGCAGTTTGAGGAGCCGACCGGATCGATCGCCGCGGGTGCGATGGTCATCACCATCCCGATCATCATTTTTGTTCTGATTTTCCAACGAAAGATCGTCGCCGGACTGACCTCCGGCGCGGTGAAGGGGTAGCGGGGTTCTCCATGGCCGACATCGTTCTTGACCACGTCAGCAAGATCTACCCCGACGGCGCCACCGGAGTGCGCGACCTGAGCCTCACCATCGCCGATGGTGAGTTCGTGATTCTGGTCGGGCCGTCCGGATGCGGGAAGTCCACCACTTTGAACATGATCGCCGGACTGGAGGACATCAGTTCCGGCGAACTGCGTATCGGCGGACAGCGCGTCAACGAGAAGGCGCCGCGTGATCGAGACATCGCCATGGTGTTCCAGTCCTACGCGCTCTACCCGCACATGACGGTGCGACAGAACATCGCCTTTCCTCTCACCCTGGCCAAGATGGGCAAATCTGAGATCGAGGCGAAGGTGGCCGAGACCGCCAATGTCCTCGACCTGACCAGCCTGTTGGATCGCAAGCCCTCTCAACTCTCCGGCGGGCAGCGCCAGCGAGTTGCCATGGGGCGGGCGATCGTTCGCAAGCCCAAGGTGTTTCTGATGGACGAACCCTTGAGCAACCTCGACGCGAAGTTGCGTGTGCAGATGCGCGGCGAGATCGCCCGGTTGCAGAACCGGTTGGGCACCACCACGGTGTATGTCACCCATGATCAGACTGAGGCGATGACCCTCGGCGACCGGGTAGTGGTGCTGCGGGCCGGCGAGGTCCAGCAGATCGGCACGCCGGAGGAGTTGTACAACACCCCGGCCAACTTGTTCGTCGCCGGCTTCATCGGCTCTCCGGCGATGAACTTCTTCCCGGCCGCGCTCACCGAGGCAGGCCTACGACTGCCGGTCGGTCAGGTATCTCTTGATGACACGCGGCGCAGGATGCTGGCCCACAATGCCGGTATCACGAACCTGATCGTGGGTGTGCGTCCCGAACACTTCGAGGACGCCACGCTGATCGACGCGCACGAACGAAACCGATATCTCACCGTCGGCGTCACCGCCGATCTGGTCGAGTCGCTAGGCGCGGACAAGTACGTGTACTTCTGCACCGGTGGCGCCGGCGTACGCTCGGCGCAGTTGGCTGAGCTCTCTGCCGACGGCGGCGGCGGGTCCGGTTTTGGTGAAAACCGTTTCGTGGCAAGGGTCTCCGCGGAGTCAAACGCCAGAACCGGCGCACCGGTGGAGTTGGCGCTTGACACCACCCGGCTGAACGTCTTCGACGCCGACACCGGAGTGAACCTGGGTGCCCTGGCCCAGTGATTGAGGTGGCCCAGTGACCGAGGTGCCGACAGTGGTGCGAGATCACCTGCGCAGCTATTTCAGGTCCACCGGCATTGACTCCGAGCCCGACGCCGCCAACGTCACCTTCCTCGGAGTCGAGCGTATCGAGGTGCTGCGGTTCGGCCCTGACCCCCGTGCCGAATCTCAGGGGCTTTTCCACTACGTGACCCTGGGGTGCTCGCGCTATCCGATGGCCGACGGTTCGGTGGCGGTGGCTGATCCGATCCGTGGCCCGCGAGCCGAGATCGCGCTAAGCCTGCGGGCCGGCGCTCCGGGGGCCGGTCTGGCCCGCAGCCTGGCGGTGCTCGCCGCGACGCCGGCAGTCGATGGGGTGGTGTTGGATGCCGGCGCGCTGGTCGACCTGTCCGGCCCGCTGTGGGACGATGCGCCGTTCACTGCCGTGCTACTGGGTCTGTCGGAGATCCCCGACCTGCCGCTGGAGTCGCCGCGCGATCCGGTTCGCTTCCTTTCCGCGGTGCCGATCACCCAGACCGAAGCGGCCTGGGTCCGGCTTAAAGGTGCCGAGGCCCTTCGTCAGGCGTGGGCCGATGATCGCGTCGACGTGCTCGATCCGCGGCGGCCGGCATCGTCGCCGCACTAGCCCTCGACCCCGAACAGTTATAGCCAGTGGTTGCGCCGGAAGGTGAAGTACAGGCTTCCGCACACCGTCGCCATCAGCAGCAGGACTGCCGGATATCCCCACTGCCACGCCAACTCCGGCATGTTCTCGAAGTTCATCCCGTAAATTCCCGCGATCATGGTCGGCACGGCGGCGATCGCCACCCACGCCGAGATCTTGCGCACATCGAGGTTCTGCTGGAGTTCGACGCGAGCCAGCGCGGCGTGCACCAGCGAGGTCAGCATCTCGTCGTGGCTGGCGATGAGGTCGGCCGCCAGCGTTTGATGGTCGGCGACGTCGCGCATGTAGCGCCGGATTTCCTTGGGCAGCAGGTCCTGATAGTCGGTCTGCATTCTCGCCAGCGCATCGGTGAGCGGCCAGACCGCCCTGCGCAGTTCCACGACCTCCCGCTTGAGCAGATAGATGGGTTCGATGTCGGTTCTTCGCCCAGGCGAGAACGTCTCCTCCTCGATGGCGTCGACGTCGGCCTCCATCGCTTCGGACACCGATTGGTACGAGTCGACGACGTGGTCGGCGATAGCGTGCATCACCGCGGGCGGACCGAGTTTGAGACGTTCGGGATTCTCCTCGAGTTGCCGGCGAACCACCGCGAGCCCGGTGTGGTCTCCGTGCCGAACCGTGACGGCGAAGTCGGGCCCGATGAACACCATGATCTCGCCGGTCTCGACGATCTCACGGGCCAGTGCCATCGATTCGTGCGGCACGTACTTCACCGTCTTGAGGACCAGGAACAGGATGTCGTCGTAGCGTTCGACTTTGGGCCGCTGGTGGGCGTTGACCGCGTCCTCCACCGACAGCGGATGAAGGCCGTAGACCTCGGCGACCGATTGCATCTGTTCGGCGTCGGGTTCATGCAGCCCGATCCACACGAAGGGCCGCAGACCACCCTGTTCAAGTGTGCGCACCTCGGCCAGCGCAGTCTCGTAGCTGTAGGTACCGGGCAGACGCTCGCCGTCGCAGTACACGGCACAGTCGACCACGGTCTCCGACACCGCCGCGGGCTCCGGTTCGGTTTCCGGATTGTGGATCAGGTTCACTTCGAGCAGTATCGGCGGGCGAGTTTGAAACTGCGCCATGGCAACGACCTCCCCGCAGCTGGTAGGGCCCCCGATCTCGGGTCGTCGGTGATGTTACGCGCTCGTCCGCACCGGCTCAGCGAGATCTGGGTCCCAGCGACCGGACGGGACCGGAGGCCGAGCCCGGGCACCGGACCGGAGATTCCCGGTCGGACCGGGTGCGCTAGATTTTTGGGCGCAGCTTTCCCAGTTCCGGGCTTTCCCAGTTCCGAGCCCGGCCCCCAGCAAGGAGCATTCCCGTGCGCACAGCGCCCTTCAAAGTCGCCGTCACCGGCGCCGCCGGTCAGATCAGCTACAGCCTGCTGTTCCGGCTGGCGAGCGGCGCTCTGCTCGGCGCCGACCGTCCGATCGAATTGCGTCTCCTCGAGATCGAACCCGCCCTCAAGGCACTCGAGGGTGTGGTCATGGAACTCGATGACTGCGCGTTCGCGTCGCTGGCCGGCGTGGAGATCGGTGCCGACCCGACCAAGATCTTCGATGGCGTGAACCTGGCCCTACTGGTCGGCGCCCGCCCGCGCGGCCCGGGTATGGAACGCGGGGATCTGCTGGAGGCCAACGGCGCGATCTTCACCGCGCAGGGCAAGGCGCTGGGTGAAGTCGCCGCCGACGACATCCGCGTCGGAGTGACCGGCAACCCGGCCAACACCAACGCCCTGATCGCCATGACGAACGCACCGGCGATTCCGCGGGAGCGCTTCTCGGCACTGACCCGCCTCGATCACAACCGGGCGATCTCCCAACTGGCCCGCAAGACCGGCGCCGCGGTCACCGACGTCAAGAAGATGACGATCTGGGGCAACCACTCGGCCACCCAGTATCCGGATCTGTTCCATGCCGAGGTCGGCGGGAAGAACGCCGCCGAGGTGGTCAATGATCAGGCCTGGGTTCAGGACTACTTCATCCCCACCGTTGCCAAGCGCGGCGCGGCGATCATCGATGCGCGCGGAGCCTCCTCTGCCGCCTCCGCGGCCTCAGCGACCATCGATGCCGCTCGGGACTGGCTGCTCGGCACGAAGGCGGGTGACTGGGTGTCGATGGCGGTGGTCTCCGACGGCTCCTACGGGGTGCCGGAGGGATTGGTCTCGTCGTTCCCGGTGACCACCAAGGACGGCAACTGGTCGATCGTCGAAGGCCTCACGATCGACGAGTTCTCCCGGAGCCGCATCGACGCCTCGACCGCCGAACTGGCCGACGAACGCGACGCGGTCACCGAACTCGGAATGGTCTGAGCGCGCCGCCGATGATCGATCCGCGCGGGATGACGGTGTCCGCTGTGCCCGACCCCGGGCTGATCGTCGATGACGAGGAGATCTTTCAGGCCCATCTGGGCGGAAAGCTCTCGGTGGAACTGAAGACCCCGCTGGACACCCAGCGCGCCCTGTCGATCGCCTACACCCCCGGGGTAGCTCAGGTCTGCCGCGCGATCGCCTCCGACCGTGCCCTGGCCGCGCGGTACACCTGGGCGCACCGACTGGTGGCGGTGGTCAGCGATGGCAGCGCAGTGCTCGGACTAGGTGACATCGGTGCGGCGGCGTCGTTACCGGTGATGGAGGGAAAGAGCGCATTGTTCAAGGCCTTCGGTGGCCTGGACTCGATCCCCATCGTCCTGAACACCCAGGATCCCGACGAGATCGTCGAGACCCTGGTTCGGTTGCGCCCGACCTTCGGGGCGGTGGCCCTCGAGGACATCTCGGCACCGCGGTGCTTCGAGATCGAACGCCGGGTCATCGAAGCGCTGGACTGCCCGGTCATGCACGACGACCAGCACGGCACCGCCATCGTGGTGCTGGCCGCACTGCTGGGCGCCAGCGCCGCACTGGGCCGTGACATCAGCACACTGAAGATGGTCGTTTCCGGTGCCGGCGCCGCCGGGGTGGCCTGCGCCAACATCGTGATGGCCAGTGGACTCAAGGACGTGACGGTGCTGGATTCCCGCGGCATCGTGCACAGCGGCCGTGCTGATCTGAACTCGGTCAAGGCCGAACTTGCGTTGCGGACCAATCCGGAAGGCCGCACCGGCGGCATCGCTGAGGCACTCGACGGCGCGGACGTGTTCCTCGGGGTGTCGGCGGGAGTGGTGCCTGAAGACCTGATCGCCACCATGGCGCCGGGTGGGGTGGTGTTCGCGTTGTCCAACCCGGACCCGGAGATTCATCCCGAGGTGGCCAAGCGGCACGCCGCGATCGTCGCCACCGGACGCAGCGACTTTCCCAACCAAATCAACAACGTATTGGCCTTCCCGGGCGTCTTCCGCGGTGCCCTGGACGCTGGCGCGCGGCGGATCACCGAAAGGATGAAGGTCGCCGCCGCGGAGGCGATATTCTCCGTCGTCGGCGAGGATCTGGCGGCCGACCATATCGTTCCCAGCCCGCTGGACCCGCGGGTCGGACCTGCGGTGGCGGCCGCGGTGGCCGCGGCTGCCGGCGAGGAGTGAGCGGTTCGGCGATGAGGCCGACAGCGCTGCGCCGACTGCCCTTGCTGATTGTTGCGGCACTGCTGGTCGGTTGCAGTTCGCCGGCACCGGTGCCTGCGTTGACCGTGGGAGCGACGGCCGACGCGGAGTCGACTCTGCTGGCCAATGTCTACGCCGCCGGCTTGCGGTACTACGGGACGGCGGCCGTTGTCGACGTCTCCGATGACCCGGTGGCCGCACTGGACGACGGTGCTGTCGGCGTTACGCCTGGATTTACCGGGAGGCTCCTGGAGCGCTTCGCGCCGGACTCGACTGCTCGTTCGGCCGCCCAGGTGTACCGGGCGATGGTCGGCGCCCTACCGGAAGGCGTGGCTGCGGGTGATTACGCCGTGGCCGCCGAGGACAAGGCCGCGCTGGCCGTCACTGCGGGGACTGCGGTGGCCTGGGGCAGTCGTGATCTGACGGCACTGGTCGGACAGTGTTCGGGCCTGAACCTCGGTGCGATCGCCGACAACCGCTATCCCGCATCGGTCGGCAGTTGCGCGCTGCCGATGCCGCGCGAATTCCGCGATGCGGCAGCGATGTTTGATGCGCTGCGGGCCGGGGAAATCACGGCGGCCTGGACCGGCACGGCCGATGTCGCAGTGCCCGACGGTGTCGTCGTTCTCGTCGACCGCAAGCCGACTCTGGTGCCGGCGCAGAACGTCGTCGCGCTGTATCGGCGCAATGAACTCAATCAGATGCAGTTGCGGGCGATTAACGAGTTGGCGGGTGTGCTCGACACCGCGGCCCTGGTCGATATGCTGCGCCAGGTCCGGGCAGGTGCCGATCCCCGGTCGGTGGCCGAGGCCTGGCTGACCGCCAACCCCCTGGGTCGCTGAACCTCCGGTAGTACTCAGCGCATCGTGGGCATGAACCGGGCTGCCAGCGTGGTCACAATCCGCTGATAACCCGACCCGGTGGCTCGCACCACGATGTCGAGGACCTTGGCATCGGCACCGACGAGCACGCGTGCCTTCTTCTTGGCCACTGCCTCGAGGATGATCTGCGCGGCCTTCTCCGGGGAGGTGTGGGCCATTTTCGAATCGAACCACTCGGCCATCGAGGCCGAATCCAAACCCTCGGCGGCGGTGGCGTTGCGGGCGATGGCGGTCTTGATGCCGCCGGGATGCACGGTGGTCACCGCAACCGGGTGGTGGGCCAGCATCATCTCCTGCCGCAGTGCCTCGCTGAATCCGCGCACCGCGAACTTCGCCGAGTTGTAGGCGGCCTGGCCGGGCACCGAGAACAGTCCGAAAATGCTGGAGATGTTGATGACGTGGCCGTCACCGGAGGCGATCAGGTGCGGCAGAAAGGCCTTGGTGCCGTTGACGACGCCCCAGTAATCGACGTCCATGATGCGCTCGATGTCCTTGAACGGCGTGATCTCCACGTCGCCACTGAAGGCGATCCCGGCGTTGTTGTAGATCTGGTTCACCTTGCCGAACTGGTCCTTCACCTCGTCGGCATACAGGGCAAGCGCCTCGCGTTCGGTGACGTCGAGCCGGTCGGCCCGGACCGGCGCCCCGACCGATTTCAGACGTGCCTCGGTGACCGCTAGGCCCTCGGTGTCGACGTCGCTGATGGCGACGGAGGCGCCGGATCGCCCCAGCTCAAGGGCCAGGGCCTGACCAATGCCGGAACCCGCCCCGGTCACGACCGCCACTTTGCCGGCAAATCCCTGCATTGCGTTCCCCCTGGTTGTCGAGTCTGAGTCAGGGTAGCAAGGGCGTTCCGGCCCGTAACGCGCGCGGATCGCCCTACGATTAACCGGTCATGAAACTGCGTCATACCGCTGGATTGCTGGTAACGGCCTTCGGGATCCTGGCCGGCGTGCTCGCCGCGCCCGCCGCCGCCGACACCCCCGACGTTGCCGACACCGTCGACGATGTTCTTTCCGCCCTCGACGGCCTCGGTAACGGCAATCTCGGTCCGGTCGACGCCGGTGAGGTGAGCCGGGCGCTGTGCCCGGTCCTGGCCGACCGCGGTCAGGATGCCGTCGACATCGCCGCCAAGGTCGCCGACGACATCGGCCGGCCCCTGGGGGTGGGCACGATGTTCACCGGCACGGCCATTTCGTTCCTGTGCCCGAGGGCGGTGGACAACGTCGCCGACTCGCTCAATGACGGCACGCCACTGTTGTCGATCTTCGGCTGAGGTCCGTGCGCCAGCGTGCGTGTACTGTTCGCTGCCCGCGGCGTGTCGGCGTTCCGACACGCACGCTCGCGCGTTGGTCAAACGGGCGCGGGCCCGGTCAGCCGAACGCCTCGTCCAGGATTTCCTGCTGCTCGACGGCGTGCACCTTCGACGACCCTGACGACGGCGCGGACATCGCCCGTCGGGAGATCCGCTTGATGCCGGTCAGCGTGTCGGGAAGCAACTCCGGCAGACTCAGGCCGAACGTGGGCCAGGCGCCCTGATTGGCCGGCTCCTCCTGCACCCAGAAGTATTCCCTGGCGTTCGGGTACTCGTCGAGCGTGACGGCCAACCGGCGCTTGGGCAGCGGTGCAAGCTGTTCGATCCGGACGATCGCGACATCGTCGCGGTTGTCCTGCTTCTTGCGTGCTTCCAACTCGTAGTAGATCTTTCCACTGGTCAGTAGTACGCGGGTGACCTTGGTGCGGTCGCCGTCGCCGTCGGTGTAGTTCGGCTCCTCGAGGATCGACCGAAACTTGCGCTCGGTGAAGTCGCGAATGTCGCTGACGGCTGCCTTGTTGCGCAGCATCGATTTCGGGGTGAACACGATCAGCGGCCGATGCACCCCGTCGAGGCCGTGTCGACGCAGCAGATGGAAGTAGTTGGCCGGAGTCGACGGCATCGCGATGGTCATCGAGCCCTCGGCCCACAGTTGCAGGAACCGTTCGATTCGCCCGGAGGTGTGGTCCGGCCCCTGGCCCTCATGGCCGTGCGGCAGCAGCAGCACCACGTCGGAGAGTTGGCCCCATTTGGCCTCGCCGGAGCTGATGAACTCGTCGATGATCGACTGCGCGCCGTTGACGAAATCGCCGAACTGGGCCTCCCAGAGCACAATCGCCTCGGGATTCCCCACCGAGTAGCCGTATTCAAATCCCACCGCCGCGTATTCGGACAGTGGCGAATCGAACACCAGGAACCGTCCCCCGTTTCCGGTGCCGTCGGGGTTGACGGTGAGCAGATCCAGTGGGGTGAACTCGGCCCCGGTGTTGGGGTCGATGATCACCGCATGGCGTTGGGTGAACGTCCCGCGCCGAGTGTCCTGTCCGGTGAACCGGATCAGTTTGCCTTCGGCCAGGAACGATCCCAGCGCCAGCAGTTCGGCGAACGCCCAGTCGACCTTGCCCTCGTAGGCCATCTCCCGACGTTTCTCCAGCACCGGTTGCACCCGCGGATGCACGGCGAATCCTTCCGGCACCGTCAAATGCGCATCGCCGATCCGCGCCAGCAGCGACTTGTCCACCGCGGTGGTCATGCCCCGCGGGATCATCTGAGCAGCCTCGACCGACTCGCTGGGTTCGACCGCCTGCTTCTCCAATTCGCGGACTTCGTTGAACACCTGCTCGAGTTGACCCTGGTAGTCGCGCAGGGCGTCCTCGGCCTCTTTCAGCGAGATGTCGCCGCGGCCGATCAGCGCCTCGGTGTAGGCCTTGCGCGCCCCACGCTTGGTGTCGATCACCTGGTACATGGCGGGGTTTGTCATCGACGGGTCGTCGCCCTCGTTGTGGCCGCGGCGGCGGTAGCACAGCATGTCGATGACGACATCCTTGTGGAACGTTTGCCGGAAGTCGACCGCCAGTCGGGCCACCCACGCGCACGCCTCCGGGTCGTCGCCGTTGACATGGAAGATCGGCGCGCCGGCCATCTTCGCGACGTCGGTGCAGTACTCGGTAGAACGGGAGTTCTCCGGTGCGGTGGTGAAACCGATCTGGTTATTGACGACGATATGAATGGTGCCGCCGGTTCGGTACCCCCGCAGCAGAGCCAGGTTCAGCGTCTCGGCCACCACGCCCTGTCCGGCGAAGGCGGCGTCGCCGTGCATCATCATCGGCACCACACTGAAATTGCGCGGTAGTCCATCTTCGTCGGCACCGTTGATCAGGTCCTGTTTGGCGCGCACCAAGCCCTCCAGGACCGGGTCGACGGCCTCCAGGTGGGACGGGTTGGCCACCAAAGACACCGCAATGTCGTTGTCGCCGAACATCTGGATGTAGTTGCCGTTGGCGCCGAGGTGGTACTTGACATCGCCCGACCCGTGCGCCTGAGACGGGTTCAGGTTGCCCTCGAACTCGCTGAAGATCTGCGAGTAGGGCTTGCCGACGATGTTGGCGAGCACGTTGAGCCGACCACGGTGCGGCATCCCGATGACCACCTCGTCGAGACCATGCTCGGCGCACTGGTCGATGGCTGCGTCCATCATCGGGATGACGGTCTCGGCGCCTTCCAAGGAGAACCGCTTCTGGCCGACGTATTTGGTCTGCAGGAAGGTTTCGAAGGCCTCCGCGGCGTTGAGCTTGTTCAAGATGTACTTCTGCTGGGCGACCGTCGGCTTATCGTGGCGTACCTCGATGCGCTCCTGGAGCCAGCACTGCTGCTCGGGTTCGAGAATGTGGGTGTATTCCACGCCGACGTGACGACAGTAGGCGTCGCGCAGCACCGAGAGCACGTCGCGAAGTTTCTTGTACTGCTGGCCGGCGAAACCGTCGACTTTGAACACCCGATCGAGATCCCACAGCGTCAGGCCGTGGGTAAGTACATCGAGGTCCGGATGCATGCGGAACCGGCTTTTGTCCAGCCGCAGCGGGTCGATATCGGCCATCAGGTGGCCGCGATTGCGGTACGCCGCGATCAGTTCGATGACGCGCGCGTTCTTGTCCAGGGGCGAGTCCGGGTTGTCGGTGCGCCACCGCACCGGCTCGTAGGGGATGCCGAGTTCGAGGAAGATGTCGTCGAAGAAGTCATCGGACAGCAGCAGTTCGTGGATCGTCCGGAGGAAGTCGCCGGACTCCGCGCCCTGGATGATCCGATGGTCATAGGTCGACGTCAGCGTGATGACTTTGCCGATACCGAGTTCGGCGATGCGCTCCTCGCTGGCGCCCTGGAACTCGGCCGGCAGTTCCATCGCGCCGACGCCGATGATGGCGCCCTGGCCTGCCATCAGGCGCGGCACCGAGTGCACGGTGCCGATGGTCCCCGGATTGGTCAGCGAGATGGTCACGCCGGAGAAATCCTCGGCGGTGAGCTTGCCGTCTCGGGCACGCCGTACGACGTCCTCGTAGGCGGCGACGAATTGAGCGAATCCCATTGTCTCGCAACCCTTGATGGCGGCGACGACTAGGGAGCGTTTTCCATCTTTGCCGGGCAGGTCGATCGCCAGACCCAGGTTCGTGTGCCCCGGGGTGACCGCGTTGGGCTTGCCGTCGATCTCGGCGAAGTGGCGGTTCATATTGGGAAACTTCTTGATCGCCTGGATGATCGCGTACCCGAGCAGGTGGGTGAAGGAGATCTTGCCGCCGCGGGTTCGCTTGAGATGGTTGTTGGCGACGACCCGGTTATCGATCATCAACTTCGCCGGGATCGCCCGAACGCTGGTGGCGGTCGGGATCTCCAGCGAGACGTTCATGTTCTTCACCACGGCGGCCGCGGCACCGCGCAGCACCTGCGCGTCGGTGCCGGTGGTCTCGGCCGCAGGAGCGGGGGTGGGAACTGCCGTGGCGACGGGGGGAGTCGGGACCGGCATCGGGGCGGTGGCGGCGGGGGCCGGGGTGGCGGCGGGGGCCGGGGTGGCGGCGGGCGACGGGGTGGCGGCGGGGGCCGGGGTGGCGGCGGGGGCCGGGGTGGCGGCGGGCGACGGGGTGGCGGCGGGCGTGGCCGGCTTCGTATGACCGTTCGCGGCCGCGCCACCGGCGGCGTCCGGGCTGTATCCGGCAAGGAACTCGTGCCAACTCCGGTCGACGGAGGCGGGGTCTTCGCGGAACTTGCGGTACATCTCTTCAACCAGCCACTCGTTTTGGCCGAATGGTGAACTTGTACTGCTCACAGAGTCGCTCGCCTCAATTCCTCTGCCTCGATTCCTCTGCCTCGATTCCACAGGCGGTGGATAGGGGTTAAGGCTATCGCGTCTGGGTAGGCGGCGAAGCTGCTCAGTGCATACCTGACGCGGGCAATTCCCCCTGCGGATCGTCCTGCCCGGCCGGCAGCAGCCGCAGGGTGCCCGGCCAGCGTTCGGGCGCCGGTCCGAAGGCCTGCCGGGCATTGGTGATGATTCGCTTACCCATCAGCCGGTTGCCGCCCCCACCGACGACCGCGCCGATGCCCACCGGCAGCACCTTGCCGAACGCCATCGCCGATCGTTTGATCGCAAATTTCTTCACGAAGTACGACATGAGCTTGGAGTTCAGCTGCGAGACCGCCGGCAGTGGCAGCAGTTCGGTCTCGGCGAGCCAGGCCCCGCTGGTCCGACTCGGTCCGAGGAACTCGGTGATGGCGCCCCTGCTGTCCTCGCCAACCAGCACGCCGAGCACCAGCGCCCGGCGGCGGTCGCGCTGGTCGACCGGAATGCCATGCACTTCGGCGACTGCCAGCACGAACAGCGACGTTGCCTCCAGGAACACCAGTGTCTCGCCGGCGACGGCCGAGAGCGCGGCCAGGGTGCCGATACCGGGGAAGGCGGCCGCTGAGCCGACCGCCGCTCCGCTGGCCATCACTGCAGCCAGGTAGTGCTTTTCCAGCTTCGTGACGATGTCGGCCGGGGTGGCGTTCGGATTGGTGCGACGCAACCGATCCACGTAGGCCGCGACCGCCGGAGCCTGCACCCGGCTGCTCGACTCGAGAACCCCGGAGAGCACCCGCGCCGACATCGTGGCCTCGGTGGGCCCGGCCGACGGATCCCCGCTCTTCTTGCGACGAAGCCTCATGACACGCCTTCCTCTCAGGTTCCCGTGTGAAGGTTAACGAACGCAAGGTTGCCCACGATCCCGGATGGTGATCACCATCACTCCCGTGGGCAGGGGCGCGTGGCAGCATCGTCATCCATGACCGCGACGACGGGACGTGACCAGCCGCAGCAGCCCGCGGCCGGGCGACCCGTCGAACCACGGCACGGCAACCCGTGGCTCACGCTCTGGGCCATGCTGGTCGGGTTTTTCATGATCCTGGTCGACTCGACCATCGTCGCGGTGGCCAACCCCGCCATCATGACCGCACTGGACATCACCGACTACGACATCGTCGTGTGGGCTACCAGCGCCTACCTGCTGGCCTATGCGGTGCCGCTGCTGTTGGCCGGCCGACTCGGCGACCGGTTCGGCCCGAAGAACCTCTACATCGCCGGCCTGGCGGTGTTCACCGCGGCATCGATGTGGTGTGGATTCGCCGACTCGATCGGCATGCTGGTCGCCGCCCGGGTGGCGCAGGGCATCGGCGCGGCCCTGCTGACCCCGCAGACCCTGTCGACGATCACCCGGATCTTTCCGGCGGACCGGCGAGGCGTTGCGCTGAGTGCATGGGGTGCCACCGCCGGCGTGGCTACCCTGGTCGGCCCGTTGGCCGGCGGGGTCCTCGTCGATCACCTCGGGTGGTCGTGGATCTTCTTCGTCAACGTGCCGATCGGGATCATCGGTCTGGTTCTCGCGGTGTGGCTGATTCCGGACCTGCCCACCCATCCCCACCGCTTCGACGTGCTCGGCGTGGTGCTCTCCGGCATCGGCCTTTTCGGAATCGTGTTCGGCCTGCAGGAAGGCCAGGCCTATCACTGGCAGCCGTGGATCTGGGCGATGATCGCCGGCGGCGGGGCGTTCTTGGCGGCGTTCGTCTATTGGCAGGCGGTCAACCCCAGCGAGCCGCTGATCCCGCTGGAGATGTTCCGAGACCGCGACTTCAGCCTCGCGAACATCGGCATTGCGGTGATCGCGTTCGCCACCACCGCGATGATCCTGCCGGTGATGTTCTACGCCCAGACCGTGGGTGGCCTGACCCCGACCCGGGCCGCCCTGCTCACGGCCCCGATGGCCGTCTTCAGCGGGGTGCTGGCCCCCTTTGTGGGCCGCCTGGTGGACCGTTCCCACCCGCGACCGATCATCGGGTTCGGATTCTCGGCGCTGGCGGTCTCGCTGCTGTGGCTGTCGGTCGAGATGAACCCCGGCGCCGCGACCTGGCGGCTGATGCTGCCGCTGGGCGCGATGGGGGTGGGCATGGCGTTCATCTGGGCCCCGCTCGGCGCCACCGCAACCCGCAATCTGCCCGCCCGGTTGGCCGGGGCCGGATCCGGGTTCTACAACACCACTCGCCAGGTCGGTGCCGTGCTCGGCAGCGCCGGCATCGCCGCGTTCATGTCGGCGCGCGTCAACGCCGAGATGGGGGGTGCCGGAAGGGGTGCGGGATCGGGCGCGACGCAGCTTCCCGCATCCCTGCACGAGCCATTCGGCGCCGCGATGTCGCAGTCAGTCCTGCTGCCCGCGTTCGTCGCCCTATTCGGTGTGCTGGCGGCGGTCTTCCTGCTCGGATCGCCACAGCATGGGCCGGAGGTCAGTCGAACAGAACAGCGGGGTTGAGGTAGCCGGTCGGGTCCAGGGCGTTCTTGATGGCGCGCATCGCCGCGATGTCGGCCGATGTTCGTGCCATCGTCAGGTAGCCGCGTTTGCGGCTGCCGACGCCGTGCTCGGAGCTGACGTTGCCACCATGTGCGGCAATGAGTTTCATCATCGCAGGGTAGATCCGCGACTCCGCATCGGTGTCGCAGCGCAAGACGTTGAGGTGTAGGTTGCCCTCACCGACGTGTCCGAACAGCAGCGGGATCGCGTCAGGGGAACAGTGGTGGATCAGACGGGTGGAATCGGCGGCGAACGCACTGATCGCCGAAAGAGGAAGCGACACATCGAATTTGACCGGTGGGCCGAATAAGCCCACCACCTCGGCGACGGACTCGCGGGCGTGCCAGAGGCGGTGCTGGGTGGCGCCGTCGAGACCTACTGAGGGTTCGGCGCACGCAACGACGCGATCCAGGGCAGCGGCGAGGGCGTCGCTCGGGTCATCCGCGGCGGCCAGTTCAACCAGGAGTAGCCACGCGTCGCCTCTCGGAGTGGGAAGGCCAAGGTGTTCGTCAGCCAGTGCAATGGCCCGGCCGTCGATGAGTTCGAGTGCAGCGATGGTTTCGACGTCGCGCAGTATCCGGGCGGCCGAAACCAGGGCATCGAGGTCGGCGAATCCACACAGCGCGGTCGCCCGGTAAGCGGGTATCGGATGCAGGCGCAGGTCCACCGCGGTGATCACGCCCAGGGTGCCCTCCGCGCCGGCGAACAGTGCGGTCAGGTCGTAGCCTCCGGTGCCCGCGCCCCCCGCAGCGGAGGAGTGCAGCACCGATCCGTCCGGAAGTGCGACCTCAAGGCCGAGTACCTGTTTGCCCATCGCGCCGTAGCAAACCGTGCGGAGTCCACCGGCATCGGTGGAGACCATCCCGCCGATGGTGGCCGAGTCGCGGGCGGTGAGGTCCACGCCGATGAGCAGTCCGGCCGTCGCCGCGGCCCCTTGCGCGTGCGCCAGTGTGACGCCAGCGCCCACCCGGACTCGCCGTGCGGCGGCGTCGACGTCGCCGATGCCGTTCAGTCGTTCGGTGGACAGCAGGACGTCGTGGTGCTCGGGAACCGTGCCGGCCACCAGCGAGGTGCGCCCGCCCTGAACGGTGACGGCCACGCCGGCGTCGCGACAACTCCGCAGCACCGCGGCGACCTCATCAGCGCTGCCCGGCCGGACCAGGGCACTGGCCCGGCCCCGGTAGCGGCCGGTCCAGTCGGTGCTGCGGCCGGCCAGCACGTCAGGATCGGTGCTGACATGGTCCCCGCCGACGACGGCCGCAAGCCGACCGGTCAGCGCGGTACCCACGATCGTGACTCTATTCCTGGCTCGGCGCGGGCGAATCTCTTAGCGGGTGTTCCCGATCAGTTCGACTCCGGCACCATTCCACCGGAACTTGACGACACTGCTCAGGCCCATGCCGCCGGGGAAGCTCAGTGCCACGGTGTCACCGGTGCTCTGGGTGCTGTCGATGCCGTTGAATCCGAAGGTGTCGGGCACGCCGGTGGGGATGAACTTGCCGAGGTGAAACAACACCGCGCGGGTGTTGGCGTTTCCGGCGTTGGTGTTGGCTCGGACGATCACCGCGGACAGTTGTGCGCACTCGTTGTAATTGCCGGCGATGGGTTCGGGGTTCCAGCCCTGTCCGCTGCGCGGGTCGCGGGGCAACTCCGATATCGCGCGGGCTATCGCGGGTGCGGAAAGGTTTACCGCGCAGGGATCCGGTGGTGCCGGCGTCGGAGTCGGGGGAGATGACGTGGCGGCCTGGCTGGACGGGCTTTCCACAGAGGTGCTTGCGGAGGTCGTCGTCGATGCCAGTGGGGTCTTGGAGACCGTCGAGTCCCCGGAACCGCAACCGGTGAGCGCGGCGACGGCCACCCCGGCGATCGCCGAGGCCGTCAGGCGATTCCCCACATCGCAGCACGGTACCGGCTCGCCCACCGCCGACCGGGGTGCGACGCGCACGAGCGAACGTGACGTGCGTTGATGGCACTAGACTCCGAGTCGCGATGACAACACTCGAAGATGCAGATGGCCCCGCTGGTGAGCCCGTGCGCACGTTCGCCGACCTGCAGATTCACCCGGCGGTGTTGCAGGCGGTCGTCGATGTCGGCTACGAAACCCCCTCACCGATCCAGGCGGCCACCATCCCAGCCCTGATGGCGGGTTCCGACGTGGTCGGCCTGGCCCAGACCGGAACCGGGAAGACCGCTGCCTTCGCCATCCCGATCCTGTCCCGGATCGACACCACGAGTAAGAACACTCAGGCGTTGGTGCTGGCGCCGACGCGCGAACTTGCCCTGCAGGTCGCCGAGGCGTTCAGTCGTTACGGCACGCACCTGCCGAAGGTCACCGTGCTGCCGATCTACGGCGGCCAGTCCTACACGGTGCAATTGGCCGGGCTGCGACGCGGCGCGCATATCGTCGTCGGCACCCCGGGCCGTGTCATCGATCACCTCGAGCGCGGCACGTTGGATCTTCAGCATCTGGACTATCTGGTGCTCGACGAGGCCGATGAGATGCTGCAGATGGGTTTCGCCGAGGACGTGGAGCGGATCCTCGCTGACACCCCGGAGTACAAACAGGTTGCGTTGTTCTCGGCAACCATGCCCCCGGCGATCCGAAAGATCACCACCAAGTACCTCCACGACGCCGTGGAAGTCAGGGTCAAGTCCAAGACAGCCACCGCCGAGAACATCACTCAGCGCTACATCCAGGTCGCCGGGCCGCGCAAGATGGACGCGCTGACCCGGGTGCTTGAGGTCGAGCAGTTCGAGGCAATGATCGTGTTCGTGCGGACCAAGCAGGCCACCGAAGAAGTGGCTGAAAAGCTGCGTGCCCGAGGGTTTTCCGCAGCCGCCATCAACGGCGACATCGCCCAGGTTCAACGCGAACGGACTATCGCCGCGCTCAAGGACGGTGGTATCGACATCCTGGTGGCCACCGACGTTGCCGCCAGGGGCCTTGATGTGGAACGCATCTCGCATGTGCTCAACTACGACATCCCGCATGATCCCGAGTCCTATGTGCACCGCATCGGCCGTACCGGCCGCGCCGGGCGGTCCGGAAATGCGCTGCTGTTCGTCTCGCCGCGGGAACGGCATCTGCTCACGTCGATCGAAAAGGTGACCCGGCAGAAGGTCGTGGAGATCCAACTGCCGAGTGTCGAGGACGTTAATGCCCAGCGGGTGACCAAGTTCCGTGACTCCATCACCGAAGCTCTGCGGGCGCCGGGTTTCGAGATGTTCCGCCGTCTGATCGAGGACTACGAGCGCGATAACGACGTGCCGATGGGCGACATCGCCGCAGCGCTGGCGCTGCAGTCCCGTGACGGCGCGGAGTTTTTGATGACTGAACCTCCGCCGGTGTCCGAGCGGCCTCGCCGCGATGGCCAGCCCGAACGTGAGCGCGCGCCGCGGCGGACCCGAGATGACTTAGCCACCTACCGGATCGCGGTGGGCAAGAGACACAAGGTCGGCCCCGGTTCGATCGTGGGAGCGATCGCCAATGAGGGCAATCTGAACCGGAGCGATTTCGGGCACATCACCATCAAGAGCGACTTCTCTTTAGTCGAACTGCCGGCGAAGTTGCCTAAATCGACACTCAAAGCCTTGGAGAAGACCCGCATCTCCGGGGTATTGATCGACCTCAAGCCGGACCGCGGCGGCCGGCCGCCGGGCGGGAAGCCGCGGCGCCGGGTGCCATGACGGCCACCGGCACGGTCGATCAGGGCGGCTTGGAGGCAGTCAAGGGCCGCGATCGGGTTCCGGCGCTGACCGGCGTTCGCGCTCTCGCCGCGATCCTGGTTCTCGCCACTCATGCGGCGTACACCACCGGCAAGTACACCCACGGATACCTCGGCGTCGTCTACTCGCGGATGGAGATCGGTGTACCGATTTTTTTCGTGTTGTCGGGTTTTCTGTTGTTCGGTCCCTGGGTTCGGGCTGCGGTTGCCGGCACGGCGGCGCCGTCGCTGTCGCGCTACGCGCGCCACCGCGTCCGGCGGATCATGCCCGCCTACGCGGTGACGGTGCTGGCCGCCTACCTGATCTATCACTTCCGCGACGCCGGCCCCAATCCCGGGCATTCCGTGAACGGCCTGCTGCGCAATCTCACACTGACGCAGATCTACACCGACTCCTACCTGTATTCCCACCTTCATCAGGGTCTGACCCAGATGTGGAGTCTGGCAGTCGAAGTGGCGTTTTATCTGGCGCTGCCCGCCCTGGCCTACCTGCTGTTGGTCCTACTGTGCCGGCGGCGGTGGCGGCCGGGTCTATTGCTGGTCGGCTTGGCCGGCCTGGCACTGATCAGTCCGGCGTGGATGGTGCTGGTGCACGAGACTGAGATCCTGCCCGACGGCGCCTCGCTGTGGCTCCCGGGATATCTGGCGTGGTTTATCGGCGGGATGATGCTCACGGTGCTGGCGGCGATGGGCGTCCGCGGTTACTGGTTCATCGCGATTCCGTTGGCAACGGTGTGTTACTTCATCGCCGCCACGCCGATCGCCGGTGAACCGACCACCTCACCGACCGGGCTGGCTCAGGCGGTGGTGAAGATCGCGTTCTATGCGGTCATCGCGACACTGGTCGTTGCTCCGCTGGCGCTGGGGGACCGTGGCTGCTACACCCGACTACTTGCCAGCCGGCCGATGGTGTGGCTCGGCGAAATCTCCTATGAGATCTTCCTGGTGCACCTCATCGTCATGGAGTTGGCGATGGTCGAGATCCTGCATTGGCGGGTCTACACCGGTTCGATGCCGGTGTTGTTCATTGTCACGCTCGCATTGACGATCCCGGTGGCGTGGGTGTTGCACCGTTTCACCCGGGTGCGGAACTGACCCGCCCTGCCGCCAGCCGGTTGCGGCAACTAGCCCGCTATCCGCACCGGAACCGATAATGGCCGGCGCACGTAACTGCCGCCCGCCCAGGTGATTCCGGACTTGTCGACCTCGAAGTCCGGACAGCGGGCCAGCAGTTCGGTCAACGCGATCCGGGATTGCAGTCGCGCCGCCGCAGCCCCCAGGCAGTGATGCGCGCCGTGGCTGAAGGTCAGAATGTTGCGTGGTCGGCGGGTGACGTCCAACTCCGCGGCATCGGGGCCGTATTGTCGTTCGTCGCGGTTGGCCGAACCGTAGAGCAGCAGCACCTTGCGGCCGGCCGGGATCGTGCGCTCGGCGATGGTGACGTCCCGGGTGGCGGTGCGGGCCAGGCCCTGAACCGGTGAGGTCAGCCGCAGGAACTCCTCAATCGCGTCGGTCATCAACTCCGGCTGCCGGGCCAGCAGCGCGCGTTGGTCGGGCCGCTGATCCAGCAGTTGCACTGCGCCGCCGAGCAATCCGGTGGTGGTGTCGTTGCCGCCGGTGACCATGGTGAAGGTGAAAGCGAGGATGGACAGCACGCCGGCGGTGTCGCCGTCTGCGCCGACGCCGGCCGCGACCAGATGCGACACCGTGTCGTCGCCGGGATCGCGCCGGCGGCGCTCGATGAGTTCGGAGAAGTAGGCCATCATTGACAGCACCGCATCCCCGGCACCGACCACCCCACTGGGGCCGGAAGCGCCTGCCGCGACGATGGCGTCGGTCCACCCGTCGAACTGCGCCCGGTCTGCATCGGGTACGCCGAGGTAGTGCGCGACCACCATCGAGGGCAGCGGTTTGAACAACTCGGCGATGATGTCGCCACCGCCCTGGGTGCGCATCCGTTCGACGCGCTCGATCACGAACTCGCGCACCTTCGGCTCGACGGCCTCGACCTGGCGTGGGGTGAACCCGCGCGCCACCAGCTTGCGGAACTCGGTATGCACTGGCGGATCCTGCATCACCATCGGCGGGTTGTCGGCCAACCCGATGAGTTCGAGCTCGTTGTAGTTGACGGTCAGACCTTGCGCCGAGGAGAACGTCTGGTGGTCGCGGGCCGCGCTCCAGATGTCGGCGTGCCGGGACAGCACCCAGTAGTCGTGCTCGGGATTGTGCGCGGTGACATGGTGAACCGGGTCATGGTCGCGCAACGCGGCATACATCGGCCAGGGGTCGGTCCAGGTGTCGCCGGCCCGGAGCTCGAACCGGGTGGCTGGGTGCACGTATGTTTGCGCGTCTGTGGGCATGGATCTTGCCTACGGCAGCACTACGCCGCTGTCAAACGGGTCACGGATCGCGCCGTTGTCGAACGGGTCACAGATCTAGGTGCAACCGCAAGGCGGCATCGATCCGGACCATGTCCTGTGGCGATACTCGTCCTACCGCACGCCTGAGTCTCTCCAGAGCGACTGATCGGACCTGTTCTACCTGGGCTTTGGAGTCGGCGGGCAGTTCCGTCGCGACCGCTGCCAGAAAGACCTGGAATGGATAGACCTTGTTGACGTTGGTGCTCAGCGGAACCACGGTCACCACGCCGCGGCCTAACGCGACGGCGGTGGTGTTGGCACGGTCGTTGCTGACGACGACTGCGGGACGCCGTTTGTTCGCCTCGCTGCCGCGAACCGGATTGAGGTCGACCAGCCAGATGTCACCTCGCAGCATGGGTCAGTCCGTCACCGCACGCCCCGTCCCAGGCTGGTTCGTCCTCAGATTCCGACCATTCGGTCCAGGCGTCGCGGTAGTCCTGCTCGAGGGTGGGATAACGCAGCATGCGAATGGCGCGTTGGACTGCGGCGGACCGGGAGGGCAACCCTGCGGTCTGCACGTACGCGTCGAGGACGCTGACGTCGTCTTCGGACAGGCTCACGCTCAACTTCATACCCCGATACTACCCTGGTAGTAACCAGGGGGTGAGGCAATAATCCGGCCGCGCCGATCGGCGCGCTGGCCGGGTAGGGCAAACGGTGAGCCTTAGATCAGCGCACCCGGGTTGAGGATGCCGTCGGGATCCAGCGCGTCTTTGATCCGCCGGTTGAGTGCCATCGCCTCGGGTCCCAGTTGGCCGGCCAGCCACGGCTTCTTCAGTCGGCCCACGCCGTGTTCGCCGGTGATGGTGCCGCCCAGCGCGATTGCCAAATCCATGATGTCACCGAAGGCCTTGTGCGCCCGCGCCGTCATCGCGGCGTCGCCGGCGTCGTACACGATCAGCGGGTGGGTGTTGCCGTCCCCGGCGTGGGCGATCACCGAGATCATCAGCCCGGCGTCGGCGGCGATCTTCGCCACCCCGCCCACCAGGTCGGCCAGTTTGGGCACTGGTACGCCCACATCCTCGAGTAGCAGTGAGCCCTTGGCTTCGACCGCTGGAATGGCGAGCCGACGGGCTGCGACGAAGGCCTCTCCCTCCACCGGGTCATCCGTCGAAAAGCATTCGGTGGCGCCGGCGTCGGTGAACACCTGTGCCATGAACTCGGCATCCTGGGCTCCAGTGGGGCCGCGGTCGTCGGAGGCGGCGACCATCATGGCTGCGGCATTGCGATCCAGGCCCATCCGCAGCTTGTCCTCGACGGCGTTGATCGCAACGCCGTCCATGAACTCGAGCATGGACGGGCGGATCTTCCCGGTGATGGCGACTACCGAACTTGTTGCGGCTTCCACCGAGTCGAAAGTGGCGACCACTGTCGCCGTGGTCGGCTGTGGCGGCAGCAATCGCAATGTCACCTCGGTGACCACCCCCAGGGTGCCCTCGCTGCCCACGAACAGTTTTGTCAGGCTCAACCCGGCCACATCTTTGAGGCGCGGACCACCGAGTCGAACGGCGGTGCCATCAGCCAGCACCACCTGCATTCCCAGCACGTAGTCGGTCGTGACGCCGTACTTGACGCAGCACAGTCCGCCGGCATTGGTGGCGATATTGCCGCCGATGGAACAGATCTCGTACGACGACGGATCCGGCGGATACCAGAGTCCTTGGGCCGCAACGGCTTTCTTCACTTCGACATTGAGCAGTCCAGGCTGTGCGACAGCAGTCCGGGTGACTGGGTCGACGGTGATCTCGCGCATCTTCTCCGTCGAGAGCACGATGCCGCCATCGACCGCCGTCGCCCCACCGGAGAGTCCGGTGCCCGCTCCGCGGGGCACCACTGGCACAAGGTGAGCGCTGGCCCAGCGCAGCACTGTCTGAACCTGCTCGGTTGAGGTTGGCCGAACCACCGCCAGCGGCATGCCGGCGTCCGGGTCCCTGGCCCAGTCGTACCGATAGGAGGCCAGGATCTCCGGGTCAGTGACGACAACGCCAGCGCCCAGTTCGTCGATCAGAGCTGATAACGCGCTCGTCGTCATGAGTTCTCCCTAGGGCGCGGTGCGCCGTTCTGCAAAGAGTAAAGCGCAGCGACGATCGCATCAACCGACTCCTCGGTGGCCCGTTGACCAGAGTCGCGACCGGTTCCGGCGCAGCGCCGTCGACTACGAGTTCGCCAAACCGGGGATGCGCTGTCACAGCCTAGGAGCGGTCGGCTCGGGCGGGGCGGGCGAATCCAACTCGCGAAGTGCCGGGACCCACGGGCACAGCAGCGCGATCACCAACACCGGCAGCGACAGGGCCAGGAACGCCGTTGTGAGTCCGAACGCGTCCACCAGGGGGCCGGCGATCATGAACCCCACCGGGCCTGCCGCGTAGGCCATCGACGTCATCACGCCGACCACCCGGCCGCGCATCTGGGGGGGTGTGCGGGTCTGCATCACCGAGTTGGTGATCGGGCCGATCGGCCCGTACATCAGGCCCACGATCGCCGACAGGATCAGGATCACCGGCAGCGGCGGCAGGAATGCGATCACCGTCGCCGCTGTCCCGAAGGTGGCGACCGCGGTCAGCACGGTGGTGCGCCGTCGTGCCACCCGGGACAGCATGGTCCAACTCAGCGCTCCGACCAGACCGCCGATCGACAGCGCCATTAATACCCAGCCCAGGTGGGCGGGTTCGTTGCGGTCGGAGAAGTACTTGGGAAACAGCACACTCTCCATTGGCAGGTACAGACCGGTCACGGCGAGTTCGAGCAGACCCAGCGTTCGCAGCACCCGGTTGCCCCAGACGAAGCGCAGTCCCTCCAGGACGCCGGAGACCACACCGTCGGGGCGGTCGTCGGGCTCGGGACGGTCGGCACCGGGCAGTCGCAGCGCCGCCATCGCCACAATCGACATCGCGAACGCCCCGGCGGTCACCCACATGGTGTTGATCCCGCCGAGGGTGGCGATGAGCAGGCCGCCGATGCCCGGTCCGGTGATGTAGGCGAGGTTGAACGCCGCCTCGTAGACGCTGTTGGTGTGATCCAGCGTCCACCCGGCCCGGCGCCCCGCCTCGGGCAGCATTGACAGCCGCGCGGTCATCCCGGCCGGGTCGAAGAATGCACCGAGTGCGGCCAGGCCGGCCAGCACCGCGGTGTTGAGCACCCCGACACCCAGGGTCAGTGCCAACACCGGGATGGCTGCCACCGACAGCGCCGACATCGCGTCGGCCAGCATGGCGACCCGGCGTCGGCCCAGGAAGTCGACGCCCACGCCCGCGATCAGGGTTGCGAACAACAGGGGCAGGGTGCCCGCTCCGGCGACCACTGCCGCTTCGGTCGCGCTGCCGGTACGTTCCAGCACCAGCCACGGGAAGGCGACCAGCGAGATGCCGTTGCCCGCCGCGGCCAGGAATGCGGAGCCCAGGATCAGCAGCACCGGCCCGCGTGACGTCCTCACTTCACGCAGCATAGATTCGCGTCGTGAGCCTGCCGCATCCGCGCACCGGGGCGGAGTTCTGCTCGCCGGTCCCGCCCGGGTCCGGTTGGCCCGGTGACCCGGCCACTGTGCACACACCGGTCGCCGACGACGCCGCGCAGGTGGCAGCGCGCGCCGCGGAGATCAGCGAGATGGACGATCTTGACGCCGACATCAGCCGCTGTCGGGCCTGCCCCCGACTGGTCGACTGGCGTGAGGACGTCGCTGTGGCCAAGCGTAAAGCCTTCGCCGATCAGCCGTACTGGGGACGGCCGGTGCCCGGGTGGGGGTCGCAGCACCCCCGGATCCTGGTGCTCGGATTGGCCCCTGCCGCCCACGGCGCCAACCGCACCGGTCGGGTGTTCACCGGTGACCGTTCCGGTGATCAGTTGTTCGCCGCCCTGCATCGCGCCGGTTTGGTCAACTCACCGAACAGCGTCGACGCCGCAGACGGATTGGCGACCAACGAGATTCGGGTGGCGGCCGCGGTGCGATGCGCCCCGCCGGGCAATGCCCCGACGCCGGGCGAACGCGCGACGTGTGAACCGTGGCTGGACGCCGAGTGGCGGCTCATCGCGCCTCATGTGAAGGTGACTGTCGCGTTGGGCGGCTTCGCCTGGCAAGCCGCGCTGCGACTCATCGGCGAAAAGCTCACGCCCAAACCGAAATTCGGCCATGGGGCGGTTGCGGAGTTTGGGTCCGGTGTGGTTTTGCTGGGCTGCTACCACCCGAGCCAGCAGAACATGTTCACGCACCGCCTCACACCGGCGATGCTTGACGCGGTCTTCGCCGATGCCGCTCTGCGTGCCGGGATCAGGGCGTGAGCCGGATAATCGGTATCGGCCGATCGGTTTTCGCCTGATAGGCGTCATAGCGGTTGGCGTTGTTGGCGTTGACGATCCGCCACAGCCTCGCGTAGTCCGGGTCGCCGGCTCCGACGGTGACCGCGGTCGCCGCGAATCGGCGTGGGCCGACGTTGATCTCGACCCTGGGATCGGCGTTCAGATTGTGCAACCAGCCTGGGGAACGACGGTCCCCGCCGTTGGAGGCCACCACCAGGTAGCTGTCTTTGTCGCGGGCGTAGGACAGCGAATTCGTGCGCGGCAGGCCGGTCTTGGCGCCGACGGTGTGCAGCAGCAGGCTGTTGGGCGCGCCCGGGATCCGGTGCCCGATACGACCGCCGGTGCGCTGATAGAGCGTGTCGTGAACCCGCGCGAAGAGTCGCAAAGCCTGCTCGCCGGGCGAGGACTTCCGCTCGGCGCTCATGTCAGCCGGGCCACGGCATCGCGCAGGATCGCGCCGGTGGCCTCCCGATCGGGGTCTCGGCGCAGCAGCATCCCCTTCACGAAGGACACCCTGTCGCCGTCGCGGCGGGGGATCACGTGCAGGTGGATGTGGAATACCGACTGCATCGCCGACTTGCCGTCGTTGATGGCCACGTTGTTGCCGGTGGCGGCCAGGCCCGAGACACGGGTCGCCCGCGCGATGCGTTTCCCGAGTGCCATCATGCCGGCCAGCGTTTCCGCCGGGGTGTCGGTGAGGTCGACGCTGTGCGACTTCGGGATCACCAGGGTGTGGCCGCGGGTGAACGGCCGGATATCGAGAAAGCCGAGGAAGTCGTCGTCCTCATGAACCCGTATCGCCGGGGCGCGCCCGGCGACGATCTCACAGAACACACATGCCATCGCGTCAGGACCGGATCGAGTCCGCGATGAGGTCGATCGCGGGACGCACCAGCACGGTGTAGGTATCGGCGATCGCTTTCTCCCGGTGTTCGGCCTGCGCCCGCTGACGTTCCGGATCGGCGGCCAGCGCCAGGAACGCCCGCTTGCTCGGAAACTGGTTGAACCGCACCTGATGCCAGGCCCGGCCGTCACCGATGATGGTGCCCTCGACGGCGAACCAGCCCGCCACCCGGGCACCCTGTCGCGCCGCGGTCGCGGCGATCGCCGACGCATAGGCCTCCATCTCGTCGGGAACGCTCAATGCCGCGGCGGCATCGGCGAATCGCATGACGTGCACCACGGTGATGGGACCGTCCTGGGCGGTCGGCGGATGTTCGACGTCGGCCCAGTCCGGGAACGCCACGTCGGGCGGAGCGGTCGGGTAGGGCAGCGGCAGGCAACCCATCACGATGGTCTCCGCCATCCCGGCATCCTTGTGCTCGTGTGCCAGGTGGAAATCCGGCCGGGACTGCATGTCAATGAACGAACGGCGGGTGGCGTACTTGACCACCGCGACCCGATCCCAGGTCGGCGAGCCAAGCAACTGCTGATCGACGTCCCCGAAGAACACCGGCGCGGCACCGATATCGCCGAGGATCTCCACCGGGGCGTAGCGGTCGTCGGCCTCGCGACCGCTGACCGTGGTCTCGCGGCCGTCGGCGTAGTCGGCGACCTCCCGGTACCGCATCAGGTTGACCATCCAGATCGGGCCGTCGTCCTCGGCGCTGGTACCGGCCAGTCGCAGCCCGTACTCGCCGTCGATGGTTCCATATCGCGGATTGAGGGCGTCGCTCATGGCCACGACCGTACCCGCTGTCCTGACGGATCGGGCTACGCTCAATCCAGTGGACGCCACCGACATCGCTTTCGCCGGCGCAGCCGAGCAGGCTCGCTTGCTCGCAGCCGGAACAATCACTGCACCGGCATTGCTCGAGTTGTACCTCGAGCGCATCGGCCGACTTGACCGCGAGGTGCGCTCCTTCCGGGTGGTGATGACCGACAGCGCCCGGCGGGAGGCGGCCGCCGCCCAGGAGCGACTCGACGCCGGCGAGCGATTGCCGATGCTCGGCGTTCCGATCGCGATCAAGGACGACGTCGATGTGGCCGGTGAGTTCACCTGCTACGGCACCAGCGCCTATGACCTGCCCGCCACCGCTGACGCCGAGGTGGTGCGTCGGTTACGCGATGCGGGCGCGGTGATCCTGGGCAAGACCGCGGTGCCGGAGATGATGCTGTGGCCGTTCACCGAGACGGTCTCCTTCGGTGCCACCCATAACCCGTGGGACCTGGCCTACACGCCGGGGGGCAGCAGCGGAGGCAGTGGCGCGGCCCTCGCCGCCGGTCTGGCGCCGATCGCACTGGGCTCCGACGGTGCGGGGTCGATCCGCATCCCGGCAAGTTGGTGTGGGCTCTTCGGCCTCAAGCCGCAACGAGACCGGGTGCCGATCGCTCCGCATGATGGCGCATGGCAAGGACTGAGTGTCAACGGCCCGCTGGCTCGTACGGTGGCGGACGCCGCGCTGTTCCTGGACGTCACCAACACCGGCAAGGCTCCCCGTGGGGGCTTCGTCAAAGCCGCTGCACGCAAACCGGGGAGATTGCGAATTGCGTTGAGCGCCAAGCTTCCTCCGACCATGGTCGGCCGGGTTGGCCGGGCGCAACAGCGGGCCCTGGACGGTGTGGAGAACTTGTTGCGGGATCTCGGCCACGAGGTGATCTGGCGTAACCCCGATTACCCGGCGTGGGCGCTGTACGGACATGTGCTGCCACGGATGTGGCGCGGGGTGTACGAGGATGTTCAGAAGCTGCCGTATCCGGAGCGACTCGAGCCGCGTACCCGGGCGATCGCCCGACTGGGCGGGCTGATCTCGGAAGCCAGGATAGACAAGGTGCGCGCCGCCGAGCCGGCACTGGCGGCGCGGGTGCTGTCGATCTTCGACGACGTCGACGTGGTGATCACCCCGGGCACGGCGACCGGGCCGTCCAGGGTCGGGCGCTACCAGCATCGGGGCGGCGTCGCCACGCTGGCACTGGTCGCATCCCGGGTGCCGTTCACCGCGATCTTCAACGCGACGGGTCAGCCGGCGGCGTCGGTGCCGTGGACCGTGGACAGCGAGGGTCTGCCGGTGTCGGTGCAACTCGTCGGCCGGCCGTCGGACGAGGCGACCCTGTTGTCGCTGAGCACCCAGATCGAAGCCGCCCGGCCGTGGGCGAACCGTCGCCCCTTGGTCTCATGAGCGGCTGGGTGTCATGAGCGGCTGGGTGTCATGAGCGGCTCCGGCGATGGTTCTTTCGACCCCGAAACCTCCGATCTCCTCGACGGATTGACCGGCCGAGCACGCGCCGAACGCGCCGAGTTGATCCCGTGGCTGCTCGACCAGGGCATCAGCGTCGAACAGATTCGAGAGTCGTTCGCGCCGATGCTGCTGTCGGCGCGCCGGGTTCTCGGCGATGACGGCACCTACGTCTCGGCCCGCCAGATCAGCGAGCAGGTCGGCCTTGAACTCGACCAGCTGAACCGCTTTAACCGGGCGAGCGGGCTGCCGCAGGTCGACGATCCCGACGCGCTGGTTTTCATGCGGCCCGACGCGGACACCGCGGTACACATCAAACGCTTTCTCGAACTGGGAATCGATGCCGATCAATTGCTGACTGTGGTTCGAGTGCTCGCCGATGGCCTGTCGAACGCCGCAGAGGTGATGCGGTCCGCGGCGCTGGGCCCCGTGCTGTACCCGGGCGTCACCGAACTCGAGATCGCCACCGGCTCGCAGGCGCTCGTGAGCGTGGCTGCGCCGCTGCTCGGCCCGATGATCCAGGACATGCTGCTGATGCAACTACGCCACGCGGCGGAAACCGACGCGATCAACGCCAGCGAGCGCCGGGCCGGGGCACCGCTGCCCGGCGCACGGCTGGTGGCCTGTGCGTTCGCCGACCTCGTCGGCTTTACCCGCCTCGGCGAAGAGTTGCCGCCGGAGGGCATCGAGCTGCTGGCCAACCGATTGGCCGGGATTGCCCGCGAGGCCGTGGTGGCCCCGGTGCGTCTGATCAAGACCATCGGCGACGCGGTGATGTTCGTCTCGACCGACACCGCCGCACTGCTGGACGTGATGCTCGCGCTCATCGAGACCACCGAGGCCGACGAACTGCTGCCGCAGTTGCGGGTGGGGGTGGCCTTCGGGCCTGCGGTGAGTCGCGCCGGTGACTGGTTCGGCAGCCCGGTCAATCTGGCCAGCCGGGTGACGTCGGCAGCGCGGCCCGGCTCGGTGCTGGTCGCCGAATCCGCACGCGAACAGATCATCGACGACGACCGCTACCTGTTCTCCTTCGCCGGGTCCCGGCGACTGCGCGGCGTCATCTCCGACGTCAGGCTGTACCGGGCGCGTCCTGCACGGTGATGCCGCCGTCAGCGCTTGCGCAGTACCGCCCGGCCACCGATCACGGTCGCCCCGATCAGCAGCAGGATCGCCCAGAAGGGGTTTACCAGCCACCACACCAGTCCGACTCCGATGAGAACCGGTGACACGGCCATCAGCGACATCGCGGGATGCTGCCGAACCACATCGCGGGCGGCGCGGGCCCGCTGTGGGTCGAGTTCGTTACCTGCCATCGGGTCAGTATCCCATGCTCGCGTTGACCATTGACCAGTACGCCCCGCGCCGCTGCAGCAACTCGGCATGGCTGCCGGACTCGACAACGCGGCCGCCATCAATGACCACGATGAGGTCCGCATCGCGGATGGTGGACAGCCGGTGGGCGATGATCAGGCAGGTCCGGTCCCGGCGCAACCGGGCCATCGCCTGCTGCACCAGTAACTCGGTGCGGCTGTCCACCGAACTCGTCGCCTCGTCGAGGATCAACAGTTGCCGACGGGCGGCGAAGGCCCGGGCGATCGTGATCAACTGCTTCTCGCCGGCGCTGAGATTGCCCTCCCCGACGATCGTCTGATACCCGTCGGGAAGCGACCTGATGAAGCCGTCCGCGTGGGCGGCCCGCGCCGCCTCGGTCACCTCCTCGAGGGTCATGTCGGGGCTGCCATAGGCGATGTTGTCGGCGATCGTCGCGCCGAAGAGCCAGGTGTCCTGAAGCACCATCCCGATCCGGGATCGCAAGGACCTTCGGCTCACCTGCCGGATATCGACGCCGTCGAGCAGGATCTGCCCCGAGCCGACGTCGTAGAACCGCATCAGCAGGTTCACCAGCGTCGTCTTCCCGGCACCGGTCGCCCCGACGATCGCCACGGTTGTCCCCGGCTCGGCGACCAGCGACAGGTCTTGGATCACCGGCGTTCCTGCGGTGTAGCCGAACCCGACGTTGCGGAACTCAACCCGGCCGCCGCCGGAGGGCAATTCGCCCGCGGCGCAGGGTGATTCCTCCGGTTCGTCGAGAAACTCGAACACCCGCTCGGCGCTGGCGACTCCGGACTGTAGTGCGTTGTACAGTGCCGCCACCTGCGTCAGCGGCTGATTGAACTGCCGGACGTACTGGATGAAGGCCTGGACGCTGCCCAGGGAGATCTGGCCGGTCGCCACCTGGACGCCGCCGATCACCGCGACGGCCACGTAGCTGAGGTTGCCGACGAACATCGTCGCCGGCGAGATCAATCCGGAGAGGAACTGCGCGGCAAAACTGGTGCGGTAGAGGTCGGCGTTGAGTTCGGCGAAGCGGGCCTGCGCCGAGTCTCGGTGACCGTAGGTTCGCACCAGGGTGAAACCGCTGTAGGTCTCCTCGATGTGGGCATTGAGTCGGCCGGTACCGGCCCACTGCGCGACGAACATTCGCTGCGACCGGCGGGCGATCGTCCGCGTCACCCACAGCGACAGTGGAACCGTCGCCACCACGATCAGGGTCAGCAGCACAGAGATGGTCAGCATCATCACCGCCACCGCGACGATGGTCAGCACCGCTGTGAACAGCTGACTGATCGCGATCGACACCGATGCCGAGATGTTGTCGACATCGTTGGTGACCCGACTCAACAGTTCCCCGCGCTGGCGGGTGTCGAAGTACGACAGCGGCAAGCGGTGAACTTTTCTCTCGACATCGGATCGCAACGCGGCGACGGTTCGCGCGACGATGGTGTTCAGCAGCCGGGCCTGCGCCCAGATAAAAAGCGCGGCAATGAGATACATGATCAAGGCGAGCAACAGTGTGCGGCCCACCGCTGCGAAGTCGACTCCCTGACCCGGTACCACGTTCATTCCGCTGAGCAGATCGGCGAAGTTGTCGTCTCCGCGGCCTCTGGCCTCGGCGATGGCCTCAGACTTGGTGATCCCGGTCGGCAACTGCCGTCCGATCACTCCGTTGAACAGCAGATCGGTGGCATGACCGAGAACTCGCGGACCGATCACCGAGAGCGCGACGCCCCCGAGGGACAACGCAAGTACCGCTGCGATCGCGGCGCGGTGCGCTCGTAGACGGCGGAGCAGACGTCGAGCCGAGGCCCAGAAGTCCCGGGACCGGGCGCCGTCGGACTCGGGCATCGCCGCGGTTCCGCGGCGCATCGGAGGCGCGGTCACCGCCGGCCCCCTATCCCGGCGCCGAAGGCTTGCGAGTCGACGAATTCGCGGTACTCCGGGCAGCGAATCAGCAGTTCGTCGTGGCGACCTGATCCCACTATTCGGCCGCCGTCCACAACGATGATCTGATCGGCCTGTTCTACGGTCGAAATGCGTTGCGCCACAATAATCATCGTCGCGTTTGCCGATGCCGTGCGCAGTGCCCCCCGGATCCGCGCCTCGGTGATGGTGTCCAGTGCGCTGAATGCGTCGTCGAACAGGTACAGCGCAGGTTTGCGGATCACTGCACGAGCGATCGCCAACCGTTGGCGTTGACCTCCGGAAAGGTTGATCCCCCCCTGGGCCACCGACATGCCGAGTCCGTCGGGATGAGCGGCCACGAAGTCCTCCGCCGCGGCCACCCGCAGTGCATCCCACATCTCGTCGTCGGTCGCGTCGGCCTTGCCGTACCGCAGGTTGTCAGCGATGGTGCCGGAGAACAGGTATCCCCGTTGCGGGACAAGGCCCAGTGCAGACCACAGATACTCGGTGTCGTAGTCGCGCACATCGATGTCGTCGATCCGGACGGCGCCCGCGCCGACGTCATAAAGCCGGCAGACCAAGGACACCAGCGTCGACTTGCCTGAACCGGTGCCGCCCACGATGGCAGTAGTCGACCCCTGACGGACAGCGAACGAAATGCCCTGCAGCACGGGCTGCTCTGCGCCGGGATAGCTGAATTCGACCTCGTCGAGTACGACTGCGCCACGCATCGCACCAGCCGGCCTGCGCGGCGAGGAGGGACTGCTGATCGCGGCTCGGGTGTTCAGCACCTCGGTGATCCGCTCGGCGCACACCGCGGCGCGCGGCAGGATCGCCAGGACCAGAGTGGCCATCAGTACGGCCATCAGGATCTGCATGAAGTAGGACAGGAATGCGATCAGCGATCCAACCTGCATCCGGCCGGCGTCGATGAGCCGTCCGCCGAACCAGATCAGCGCGACGCTGGAGATGTTGATGGTCAGCGTGGATACCGGCAGCATCAGGGCCTGCCAGCGACCGGCGAATAGGGTGGCATCGGCGACGGCATGGTTGGCGGCGTCGAAGCGTTGCTGTTCGAAGGGCTCGCGACCGAAGGCGCGGACGACTCTGACACCGGATAGCTGCTCACGCAGGATGCGGTTGATGGCGTCGATGCGTTGCTGCATGCTGCGGAAGATCGGCAGCATCCTCGACACGATGAGGTAGTTGCCCACCGCGAGCACCGGAACGCTGACCGCTAGCAGCCAGGCCAGCCCGGCATCCTGATGGATCGCCATAGCGATGCCGCCGAGACCCATGATCGGCGCGGTCACCAGTACGGTGGCGGTCATCTGAACCAGGACCTGGATCTGGCGGACGTCGTTGGTGGTGCGGGTCAGCAGTGACGGCGCGCCGAAGCGGGCGGTCTCGGTCTCGGAGAGCGAGGTGACGTGGCCGAACATTACTGAGCGCAGATCGCGGCCGAATCCCATGCCGGTGCGGGAACCGAAGTACACCGCGCCGATCGCGACGATCCCCTGCAGGGCGGTGACCGCCAGCATCACCATGCCGAGGCGGAAGATCAGCGCGGTGTCGCCCGCCGCGACGCCGTCGTCGATGATCGCCGCGTTGACGGTTGGCAGGTACAGCGAGGCCAGCGAACTAAGGGTCTGCAGCACCAGGACTGCCGCCACCGGCCACCGGTACGGCCGAAGATAGCGGCGCACCAGAGCCAGCAGCATGTCGCTACTGTCCCACACCCGACTGGCGGGCAAACCGCAGTTCAGCCGGTATGTCGGCCGTTCGTCGCGCGGCTGCCGCTACAGTGCATGCTGTGAGAAACAGCAGGTGCCCATGACGGTGACGCGCAGAATCGCGATCCTCGCCGTCGCCACCGCGGCGGCGGTACCACTGCTCGGCGGGTGCGCGGGTTCTGACTCGAACCAGGCGGACTCGGCACAGCAGCAGCAGGACTCGCCCGGCCCCGGCAAGAGTGGCGAGCGTGGTCCGATGTTCCCCGAATGTGGCGGCATCAGCGATGAGACGATGGCCGAACAGACCAGGGTGACCGGCCTGGTGAAGACCGCGGCCAATTCGGTCGGCTGTCAGTGGCTGGTAGCCGGCGGGATCGTCGGGCCGCATTTCTCGTTCACCTGGTTCCGCGGCAGTCCGATCGGGCGCGAGCGCAAGACCCAGGAACTTTCGCGCACCAGCGTCGAGGACATCACCGTCGAGGGCCGCAACGGGTTCGTCGCGGTAGGTACCGACCCGATGCTGGGGGACAACCTGTGCGAAGTCGGGATCGGATTCGGCGACGATTTCATCGAATGGTCGGTCAGCTTTGCCGATAAATCCTTCCCGCCGCCATGTGACGTGGCGATCGAACTGACCCGGCAGTCGATCGTGAACGCGAAGTGAGTCGGCGGATGCCGGCGCGACGCCTGGTTGTCGGCGCGATCGCGATGCTCGCCGCGGTGGGTGTGCTCAGTGGGTGCGCCCAGACGGTGGGCGGGCAGGCGATGAAGGCAGGCACCGGCAGCACCTCGCGCAATGACAAGTCCGCCAAGGAGTATCCGAACCTGCTCAAAGAGTGCGACGTACTGACCACCGACGTGCTGGCCAAGACGGTGGGAGCGGACCCGTTGGACATCCAGAGCACCTTCGTCGGCGCGGTCTGCCGCTGGCAGGCGGCCAACCCGGCCGGTCTGATCGACATCACCCGGATGTGGTTCGAACAGGGCAGTCTCGATAACGAGCGCAAGGTCGCCGAGTTCCTCAACTACCAGGTCGAGAGCCGCTCGATCGCCGGAGTCGCCTCCATCGTCATGCGTACCAACGATCCCAACGGCGGTTGCGGGGTGGCCAGTGACGCCGCCGGTGTCGTTGGCTGGTGGATCAACCCGCAGGCGCCCGGGATCGACGCCTGCGCTCAGGCGATCACGTTGATGGAACTGACGCTGGCCACCAACTCCTGACCGGTGGGCCCTCAGCGCGGTACGTGGAACGTCACCAGTTCCGCCCCGTCGATGGTCAGCACCGACCAGGTCCCAGGCACCCGCAGCACGGCGATGCCGGACGTCGGATACTTCGTCTCGATCCGCTGGATCGCCTCGGGGTCGCTTCCCGGGTGAGCTGCCAGGCCCAGTGACACCTGGCTCACCGTGGGCTCGTGGCCGACGACCAGCAGAGTGTGCACCGCCGCGTCGACCTTATTGATCTCGCCGATCATCGCTGTCGGCGTGGCGCCGTAAAGCCGCTCGAGGTAGCTGACCGGGGCGGTGACCCCGGTGCGATCCAGCGTCTGGCGGGTCCGGGTCGCCGTCGAGCACAGCACCGCGTCGATCGTCGGTGCGGTGTCCCGCAGCCAGTCGCCGGCAAGACCGGCTTCGCGAATGCCGCGGGCGGCTAATGGCCGGTCATGGTCGGGCACGCCGTCGGGATAGTCGGATTTGGCGTGTCGCATCAGCACCAGGGTTCTCATCCGTACCAGGTTAGGGCACGCGCCGGGCCGGATCCCGGGACTTGTCGTACCCCGGTCATACACTCGCGCCGGATCTGCAACATCAGGGGAGAAAGGTGGGGGTATGCGCTTCATTCACACGGCCGACTGGCAACTCGGCATGACCCGGCATTTCCTCGAGGGGGAGGCCCAGCCGAGGTACGCCGCTGCCCGCCGCGACGCGGTGGCCGCACTGGCCGGCGTGGTGGCTGAGACCGGGGCGCAGTTCGTGGTCGTGGCCGGCGACGTCTTCGAGCACAACCAACTCTCCCCGGAGGTGGTCGGCAAGTCGCTGGAGGCAATGCGCGGGATCGGCGTTCCCGTCTACCTGCTGCCCGGTAATCACGATCCGCTGGACGCCGCTTCGGTGTACATCGGCGCCGAATTCACCGCGCAGTGTCCGGACAACGTCACCGTCCTCGACCGCGCCGGGGTGTGGGATGTCGCGCCGGGCCTGCAGATCGTTGCCGCCCCGTGGCGTTCCAAACGGCCCACCGCGGATCTGACCGCGGCCGTCCTCGACGACCTGGCGGCCGACGGCACGGCGCGGATTCTTGTCGCCCACGGCGCGGTAGATGTTCTCGCGCCGAACCCGGACGACCCGGCCCTGATCCGGATGGCGGGTCTGTCGGCCGCACTGGATCGGGGCGCGGTGCACTATGTGGCACTGGGGGACAAGCACTCCCGCACCGTGGTCGGCGAGAGCGGTGCGGTGTGGTACTCCGGTTCGCCGGAGGTGACCAACTTCGATCACGTCGAAGCCGATCCCGGGCACGTGTTGATCGTCGACGTCGACCTCGACGACGCGGCGCACCCGGTCACCGTCGATTCGCGACGGGTTGGCCGGTGGCGCTTTCTGACGCTGAGTCGCCAGGTCGACAACGGCCGCGACATCGCGGACCTCGCCGTCAACCTCGATGAACTGCAGAACAAGGAGCGCACGGTGGTGCAACTCGCGCTCACCGGCACCCTGACTGTCACCGACCGGGCCGCCCTGGACGCCTGCCTGGACCGCTACGCGCAACTCTTCGCGGGCCTGCAGACCTGGGACCGCCGGACCAATATCGCGGTGATGCCGGCCGACGGCGAGTTCGAGAACCTGGGCATCGGTGGCTTCGCCGCGGACGCGGTCGCCGAACTCGTTGCCTCGGCATCTGCGGCCGGTGACGACGCCGAAGAGGCCCGGGGTGCGCTCGCGCTGCTGCTGCGGCTGAGCGCGGAAGGCGCGGCATGATTCTGCATCGGTTGCGGCTCAGCAACTTCCGCGGCATTGACGAACGCGAGATCGCCTTTCCCGATCGGGGTGTGGTCGTGGTGTGCGGCGTCAACGAGATCGGCAAGTCGTCGATGATCGAGGCGCTCGATCTGCTGTTGAACTACAAGGACCGCTCCGGCCATAAGGACGTGAAAGCGGTCAAACCCACCCATGCCGATGTCGGCGCCGAGGTCGAGGCTGAGATCAGCGCGGGCCCGTACCGGTTCGTTTACCGCAAGCGCTTCCACAAGAAGCCCAAGACCGAGCTGCAGATGGTCGAACCCGTGCGCCGGTCGCTCGACGGCGACGAAGCGCACGACCAGGTGCTGGCCATGCTGGGCGAGACCGTCGATATGAAGCTCTGGCACGCCCAGCAGGTGTTGCAGGCCGCCTCCACCAGCGCCGTCGATCTCTCCGGCTGCGACGCGCTGTCGCGTGCCCTCGATGTCGCCGCCGGTGACCATGCGGCGCGCTCGGGAAGCGAACCGCTGCTGATCGAGCGGATCGACGCGGAGTTCAGCCGGTACTTCACTGCGACCGGCCGGCCGACGGGCCCCTGGGCTGCGGCCATCGAGGCGCTGACCGCCGCCGAGCGTGAGCGCGAACGCTGCGCGGCCGCGATGGCCGACGTCGACGAACGGGTCGCCCGGCACGCCGAACTCAGCGCGGAACTCTCCGGTCTGACGGTGGCCCGGCGGGCGGCCGCCGAGCGGTGCGACGCCGCCCGGGCCGCGGCCGCCGCCCTGTCCGTCCTGGCCGAGGAGGTCGCAGCGGCCCAGCGAGTCGCCGAGACCGCGCGCGCCAAGGCGGCCGTGTCCGCCGCCGCCGCCACCGAACGGAGCCGCTTGTGCGCCGATGCGGTTCGGCGCACCGCCGCCCTCGCGGAATTGCAGGCTGGCCTGGCCACCGCCGTCGAGGATCAGGTGATCGCCGATGAGGTCGCCGAAGCGGCCATGGCAGCGGCCACCGAATCCGCGGCCGCGCTCGTCGCCGCGCAGGATCGGGTGGATGCCGCTCGCTGCGCAGTCGACGGCCTCGCCGCGCTGGACGAGGCTCAGCGGCTCGCCGCCAGGGTGCAGCGCATTGATCAGACTCAACGAGATCTTGCACAGATCACTGAGCGGCTGGGCACCATCACGCTCACCGCTGAGTTGCTGCTCGCGATTGAGGAGGCCGCTGCCTCGGTTGAGCGCCTCGATGCGCAACTTCACGCCGTGGCTGCCACGCTGGAGTTCACCGCCCTTGAAAGCCGGCACGTGTTCGTCGACGGCGAGCAGGTGGCTCTTGACCCAGGTGCACCGTGGACCATACCTGCTTCCGTCTCGGCCACCATCGAGTTGCCCGGCGTATTGGAGATTCGCATCAACCCGGGTTCCTCCACGGCCGGGCTGCGCACTGAACTGCACGCAGCGCAACAGCGTCGGGACGAGACGCTGACGCAGGGCGGGGTCGACGATCTCGCTGCTGCCCGCCGGGTCGGCCAGGAACGTCTTACGCTTGCCGCCAAGCGGGACAAGCTTTCTGCGGTCCTCGATGAATTGTGCGCCGGCGATGACGTCGACCGGTTGCGCGCCCGGTTGAGCGAACTGCAGGCAACGGTCGCCGAACCCGCGGTCGATGCCGAGTCGGCTCGTGCCGAACTCTCCCACGCCACCGAGGCCCTGACCCAAGCGCGCCAGGCCGACGCCACCGTGCAGCAGCTTTCCCGCGCGGCAA
>Ga0247833_1001116_pt1 | contig 45663 bp, 49 predicted proteins | sample LaCruzMarch2015__7_FD_187117 | JGI IMG/M metagenome (GOLD analysis project Ga0247833, IMG submission 187117) | Freshwater microbial communities from meromictic Lake La Cruz, Castile-La Mancha, Spain - LaCruzMarch2015_8m | ecosystem: Environmental > Aquatic > Freshwater > Lake | place: Spain...
TGGTCGCCGTCTGGTTCACCGCCCTGGGCGTGAGCACGATGGCCTTCAACCTGAACGGCTTCAACTTCAACCAGTCCATCCTGGATGGCCAGGGCCGGGTGATCAACACTTGGGCCGACGTGCTCAACCGTGCCGGCCTCGGCATGGAAGTGATGCACGAGCGCAATGCGCACAACTTCCCGCTCGACCTGGCGGCCGCCAGCGCCACTCCCGTGGCCCTGACCGCCCCGGCCATCGGCTGATCCGGTTCACCCCGGTTCTCTGGAATCCCCCTGATGTCCTGATCCTGGTCCTACCTTGATCGCCTCCGAACCCCCTGCCTGCGCAGGGGGTTTTTTGTTGGCTCCAGGCTTCGGCCCCGATGGCGTCTGGCAAGCTCGATGGCAGCAATCGCCAGCCCGCCTGACTGCGCCGGATCCCCAGGCCCCAGCCACCAGCAACGACACCTACGTGCTGGGAAACGATGCCGTGGAACTGGACCGGCTCCGGCTGCAGCACGACCTCTGGCGCCCCATCCTGCTGGCGGCCCTGGGGCGGACCGCGCTCAGCCCGGGGGAGCGGGTGATCGACCTGGGCGCCGGCCCGGGCTTCGTGGCCCAGGATCTCGCCAGGATCGTGGGCCCCACCGGCCAGGTGCTGGCTCTGGAGCAGAACCCGGCCTATGTGGAGCATGGCCAGCGCCTGGCCCTGGAGGCTGGCCTGGGCCAGCTGGAGATGCGTTGCCATGACCTGCTGCGCGATCCCCTGCCCGCCGGCGCCTTCGACCTCGTCTGGTGCCGCTGGGTGGCGATGTTCCTGCCGGAGGTCGAACCCCTGCTCGATCCGTTGCGGCGCTGCCTGGCCGCGGGCGGCCGGGTGCTGTTCCACGAATACGTCCACTGGGACACCTTTGGCCTCCATCCCCACGGCAAGGCCATCGCCCGCTTCAGCCGGGCCGTGCAAGGCAGCTTCCGGCAGGCCTGCGGCGACCCGGACATCAGCCGCCGGCTGCCCTCCCTGCTCGCAGCCAGGGGGTTCGTGATCGAGGATCTGCAGCCGCTGCCGGTGCTGGGGCGGGCGGGCGAATGGCCGGCCCGCTGGCTGGAGATGTTCGTGACGCTGTACGGCCCCAAGCTCCAGGCCCTGGGGCTCTGGAGCCCGGATGATGCCGAGGCGGCCAGGCTCGAGATCAAAGCGAGCCGGGCCGATCCCGGCAGTTTCTGGATGGGCCCCACCATCCTGGAGGTCAGGGCCCGAAAGGCCTGATCACTTCACCACCACCGCTTCGTAGTCTCGCGCCAGTCAAAGGACGCCATGGGCAGCAGCTTCGGCCACCTCTTCCGCATCAGCACCTTCGGTGAATCCCACGGCGGTGGCGTGGGGGTGATCGTCGATGGCTGCCCGCCGCGGCTGTCGCTCGATCTGGAGGCCATCCAGGCGGAGCTCGACCGCCGCAAACCCGGCCAGAGCAAGATCACCACCCCCCGCAAGGAAGACGACCGGGTCGAGGTGCTCAGCGGCGTCCTCGATGGTGTCACCCTCGGCACGCCGATCGCCATGGTGGTGCGCAACAGGGACCAGCGCCCCCATGACTACCGGGAGATGGAGGTGGCCTTCCGTCCCTCCCACGCCGACGCCACCTATCAGGCCAAGTACGGCATCCAGGCCCGCAGCGGCGGCGGCCGGGCCTCGGCCCGGGAAACGATCGGGCGGGTGGCGGCCGGCGCCATCGCCAAGCAGCTACTGGCGAAGGCCCACGGCACCGAGGTGATCGCCTGGGTGAAGCGCATCCACACGATCGAGGCCAGCATCGATCCGGCCACCGTGAGCCTGGAGGCGGTGGAGGCCAACATCGTGCGCTGCCCCGATGGCGCCACGGCGGAGCGGATGATCGAGCGGATCGAGGCGATCGGCCGGGATGGCGATTCCTGCGGTGGCGTGATCGAATGCCTGGTGCGGCGGCCACCGGTGGGTCTGGGCATGCCCGTGTTCGACAAGCTGGAGGCGGATCTGGCCAAGGCGCTGATGTCCCTGCCGGCCACCAAGGGCTTCGAGATCGGTTCCGGCTTCGGCGGCACGCTGCTGCGGGGCAGCGAGCACAACGATGCCTTCCTGCCCAGCGAGGACGGCCGCCTGCGCACCGCCACCAACAACTCGGGCGGCATCCAGGGGGGCATCAGCAACGGCGAGGAGATCCGGCTGCGGGTGGCCTTCAAGCCCACCGCCACGATCCGCAAGGAGCAGCAGACCATCGACGCCTCCGGCGCCGCCACCACCCTGGCGGCGAAGGGACGACACGATCCCTGCGTGCTGCCGCGGGCCGTGCCGATGGTGGAAGCGATGGTGGCCCTGGTGCTGGCCGATCACCTGCTGCGCCAACAGGGCCAGTGCAGCCTCTGGTGATCGGCTGATCAGGGCCGCTCTGGCAGCGCGGCCAGCAGCTGGCGCAGGGGTTCCGCATCCAGGGGGGCCAGGGAGGCCCCCAGGGCGACGGCATCGACCCCGGCCTGCAGCCAGGGGAGAACATCGCCCGGGCTCAGTCCGCCGGCGGCAATGCAGAAGGGCAGTGGAGCCCCCAGGGGATCCATCAGGCGCCGCCAGTAGCCGATCCCCAGCGTGGCGGCCGGGAACAGCTTGACGATGGCGCAGCCCAGGGAGCGGGCCCGGTTCACCTCCGTGGGTGTCATCACGCCAGGCACCAGGGTGAAGCCGGCCGCGGCCGACCTCGCCAGCAGGGCCCCGTCGAGGATGGGGGAGACGCCATAGGAAAAACCGGCCTCCAGCGCCGCCTCCAGGGCGGCTTCGCCGCAGATCGAGGCGGCCCCCAGACGCAGATCCGGAAAGCTGGCGATCAGCTGCTGGCACTGGGCGATCCAGTCGGCGCCGGGGCCCCAGGCGATCTCAATGTGCCGCACCCCCAGATCACGCAGCTGCTCGAGCTGGGGCACCAGCAGGGAGGGCTGCCGATGGCGAAGCACCACCAGCAGGGGCTGGTGGTGCAGCGACTGGATCAGGGACGCGGAAGGAGACCTAGACGTAGGCCGCCACCGTGACGTTGCGGGAGATGAGCAACTCCTGGAGCTCCTCGGCATCCACCGTCTCCTTCTCCACCAGGATCTCGGCCAGCTCATCGAGCACGGCCCGGTTGGCGAGCAGCACGTCGGTGGCCCGGCGGTAGGCGTCCGCCACCAGCTGGGAGACCTCCTCATCGATGGCGGCGGCGGTGTCTTCGGAGAAATCCCGCTCGGCGGCGATGTCGCGGCCGAGGAACATGCCGCCCTGGGCACGGCCGAGGGCCACCGGGCCGAGGCGGTCGCTCATGCCGAAGCGGGTCACCATCTGGCGGGCCACACGGGCCACCTGCTGGAGGTCGTTGGAGGCCCCGGTGGTGACTTCGTCCTCGCCGTAGACGATCTCCTCGGCGACGCGGCCGCCGAGGGCGACCGCCATCTGGTTCTGCAGGTAGGAGCGGGAGTACAGGCCCGACTCCATCCGCTCTTCGCTGGGGGTGAAGAAGGTGAGACCGCCGGCCTGGCCGCGGGGAATGATGCTGATCTTCTGGACAGGGTCGTAATCGGGCATCAGGGCCCCCACCAGGGCGTGGCCGGACTCGTGGTAGGCCACCAACCGCTTGCGGCGCTCGCTCATCACCCGGTCCTTCTTCTCAGGGCCGGCCATCACCCGCTCGATGGCGTCGTTGACCTCATCCATCGAAATTTCGGTGAGCTGATGGCGGGCCGCCAGAATCGCCGCCTCATTGAGCAGGTTGGCCAGGTCGGCACCGGTGAAGCCAGGGGTGCGGCGGGCCACCTTGTCGAGGTCCACGTCCTTGGCGAGGGTCTTGCCGCGGGCATGGACGCCGAGGATCTGGAGCCGGCCGGCGTAGTCGGGACGATCGACCACCACCTGGCGATCGAAGCGGCCGGGACGCATCAGGGCCGAATCGAGCACGTCGGGACGGTTGGTGGCGGCCACGATGATGATGCCGGTGTTGCCCTCGAAGCCGTCCATCTCGGTGAGCAGCTGGTTGAGGGTCTGCTCCCGTTCGTCGTTGCCGCCACCGAGGCCGGCGCCGCGCTGGCGGCCCACGGCGTCGATCTCATCGATGAAGACGATGCAGGGGGCGTTCTTCTTGGCCTGCTCGAACAGGTCGCGGACCCGGCTGGCGCCGACACCCACGAACATCTCGACGAACTCCGAACCGGAGATCGAGAAGAACGGCACACCCGCCTCACCGGCCACCGCCTTGGCCAGCAGGGTCTTGCCGGTGCCGGGGGGGCCCACCAGCAGCACACCCTTGGGGATCTTGGCCCCCACCGCCGTGAAGCGGTCAGGGTTCTTGAGGAAGTCGACCACCTCGGTGAGTTCGAGCTTGGCGCCCTCGATGCCGGCCACATCGCCGAAGGTGACCTGGGTCTGGGGCTCCATCTGGACCCGAGCCTTGCTCTTGCCGAAGTTCATGGCCTGGTTACCGCCGCCGCCCTGGGCGCGGCGCAACAGAAAGAACAGGCCGCCAAGCAACAGCAGCGGGAAGATCAGGCTGCCGATCGCCTGCTGCCAGGCCGCCGGCTCCCGGTTGGGCTGCACGGCGATGTCGACGTTGTGGTCGGTGAGCAGCTTGAGCAGGTCCTTGTCGGGGGCCAGGTTCACCACGGCGCGCTGGCCGTCGTTCTCCACCACCTGGGCAGTACCCCGGTCGGGGGAGATCAGCACCCGGGAGATCTCGTTGGACTGCACGGCCTCGACGAAATCGCTGTATCGCAGGGTGCGGGGGGCCCGTGCCGGGTCAGGGCGCTCCAGGAAGGCGGTGCCCACCGCGATCATCACGATCACCAGGAGCACGTAGAGCCCCGCATTGCGCCAGCGTTTCTTCACGACCCTGTCTCCTGTGTGAGAATGAAAGTAACAGAATGTTAATCGGCGTCCGCGGTCGGACGGGGCTCAGGCCGCGGCCCTGAGCACCTCCACCACGCTACGGAAGGCGAACCATTCCGGGATCTCCTCACCGCCGCGCAGCATCTGGCGGAACTGGGTGCCGCTCAGCTTGCGGATGTGCAGCCCCCGGGCCTGGGCATGCTCGGCGGTGACGTAGCCCTCCTCCTCGGTGTAAACGAGGTTGAGGGACGGCACCGTTTCCATGCCCAGCTCGGTGGCCTGGTCGCGGGCGAAGTCCTGGGCCTCGTAGGGGCCGTAGAAGTCGTCCCCGCTCAGGGACGATTTGCAGCCCGCCATGTCGCGGCCGATGATGAAGTGGGTGCAGCCGTAGTTCTTGCGGATGATCATGTGCTGCAGGGCCTCGCGCGGGCCGGCCATGTGCATCGCGTAGGGAAGGTAGGCCCAGCGGATGCGGGGGTTGGCCACCTCGGCCGCCAGGCGCTCATAGGTGGCGAAGCGCACCTCGCCGGCGATGTCGTCCTCCTGGGTGGGGCCGCAGGTGGGGTGCACCAGCACCACCGCGCCCTTGCTCACGTTGGGCGCCTCAAGCGCCCGGGTGAACAGTTCGTAGTGGGCCCGGTGGATGGGGTTGCGGCACTGGAAAGCCACCACGTCCTCGCCCGCCGGCAGGGTGGCGCGCACCTCGGCGGGTGTGCTGCAGGGGAACACCCGCTGCGGCAGAGCCAGACCTTGGAGGCGTCCGCCCAGGTAGAAGCGGCCCCGCTCGGTGGCGATCATGCGCACCGCCGGGTGCTCCAGGGAGGTGGTGCCGTAGCAGCCCTTGGCCTCGACCACCTTGTCCGGCTCCCAGCGGCTTTCCACGGTGAGCACGGCCAGGTCCTGCCCCTGGTAGGTGAGCAGCAGCCGCTCGCCCACGGCGATGGAGGCGTCGTCGGTGTCGAAGACGATCGGCAGGCCGAACAGCAGACCGCTGGTGGTGCGGTGGCCCGCCACCACCGCCTCGTAGTCCTCCTGGTGCATGAAGCCGCGCAGGGGCGAGAAGCCACCCACGATCAGCAGCTCCACGTCGCAGGCGTTGCGATGGCTGCAGTCGACCACCCGGTCCACAGCGGCCCGCATCCCCTCCTGCTGGTCGGTGGGCACCATCAGATCGACGAGAGTGCCGCCATGGGGGGCGATCAGGTCGGAGTGAGGGGCGTTATGGGCGAGCGTCATGGCGACGGGCCGGGGCGTTACGGGGGATCGGTGCCATCCTCCCAGACCGGCGTTCGGCCCTGAAAAAGGGGCCCTGAGGCCCCTTCGCTGAACGGCTGATGGCAGGGAGAGCCCCAGGCCGGCGCGATCAGATCTGCTCGAGACGACCGAAGATCTCGCCGGTGATCTTGACGTCGACGACGTCCTTGGTGCCCATGTCGGTATCCGAGGGCTGAATGGCGGTGAACACCCCGGCGAATTCCCCGGTGCTTGGATCCACCTTGGTGATCGAGAGGTCCATGGTGCCGGTGCCATCCACGTAGCGCTTGACGGTTTCACCGGTGAACTCATCACCGGCGGGGACCAGGCCCACAGCACTGCTGTAGCCGGTGGTCAGGCCCCGGCCCTTGGGATCGAGGAAGTTGCTGGTGCGGTAGCTGGGGGCGCGGTACTTGCCCTTCAGATCGGTGCTGGTGGAGAACGACGTGCCATCGGAGGAGGCCAACAGCTCCTTGCTGGAGAAGGTGAAGGGAACTTCCTCTCCACCGGGCAGCAGCACGGTGATCGGCTGGAAGTCGATGCCACCGAGCTCCTTGAAGCTGAGGCCATCCGCTGTCACGGCGAGGTCGCCATAGACCTGATCAAGGCTGGAGGTGAAGCGGGTGAGGATCTTGCCGGCGACGAACTGGGCTTCCTGGCGCTTGTTGGCCGGCTCCCCCTTCACGAACACCTCGGAGGGGTGCATGCAGATCTCCTTCAACTGGTAGCGGGCCGAGGGATCCAGGGAGATCGTGCCGCGGGCGGAGTCGGGCAGGGTCGGGCAATCGTTGGCCAGACCGGTGTTGTGGATGTCTTCGTAGGTGAGGTTGGCCCGATCAACGGCCTTGGCCCCGCCGCTGCATGCGGACACCAGGGTCAGGCACAGAGCCAGCACGAGGGCCAGCAGGGGACGGAAACGCATGGGGAGAAGCCGCAGAGACGAAACGGGAACTGGGCTGGCCGGGATCCTACCGGTGCAAAACGCCCATTCCAGGCGGCTTGCGTGGGCTCTCAACAACCTGTATGAGAGGACGATGTCCCTGAGCCGCACCCACCCGATCGACGACTCCACGCCCTTGGCGCCGCCGCCCCCAGCACCGGCCGCCCCCGACCTGCAGGAGCCCCTCGACGCCCTGCTCCGGATCGCCGAACAGCGCGCCCAGGAGCCCGAAGCCCTGCTCGACCTGCTGCGTCGCATCGAACATCTGCACCGCAGCATCCAGGACGGCCCCTTCCGCAACAGCCTGCCCAGCGACCGCAACGGCCTGTTCACCCTGCTCTCCGAGATGGAAAGCAGCGGCGGCTGGCCCTACATCCCGCGGCTGCAGTTGCGCACGTTCATGGATCTGCTGGCGCCCGAACCGGAGCCCTGAGCGCCATCGCCTCGGCCAGCGCCGTGAGCAGGTCGTGGGCAAGGGCCAGTTTCCCCATGGGGCCAACGTGGCGTTGCCGCTCCCCCGGGCCGAGCAGCCAGCCCTCGTTGCTGGCCGCCCCAAACCCCGCGCCAGCGCGGTCGATCGGATTGGCGAACAGAAGGTCGCAGCCCTTGCGGGCGAACTTGACCCGTGCCTGCTCCAGCAGCTCACCGCTCTGGGCCGCGAACCCCAGGATCGCCTGAGCCGGCGGACGGCGTTGCACCAGGCCCGCCAGCAGATCGGGCACCGGCTCCCATTCGCTGCGCAGCGCGTCCGCCAGGGCCTGCTTGGGGAGCTTGGTGGGCTCCGGGGCTCGGCGCCGGTGGTCGGCAACGGCGGCGGCCATGGCGATGGCATCGGCGCCGCCCTGCAGCCGCTCCAGGGCCGCCTGCATCGCCGCAGCCGTGGCGACGGGATGGCAGTGCAGCCCCTCCAGCCACTCCGGCGTGACCGCGAGGGGACCATGCACCAGGTCAACGCTGGCGCCGCGCAGGCGGGCGGCCTGGGCCAGCAGCACGCCCATGCGGCCGGTGCTGGGGTTGGTGAGGCAGCGGGCCGGATCCAGGGGCTCCCGGGTGGGGCCCGCGCTCACCAGCAGGCGGCGCCCCCGCCAGTCGCGGCGGCAACCGGCCAGCAGCAGCGACTCCAGGGCCAGCAGCAGCAGCTCCAGGGCGGCCATGCGCCCATCACCGACCCGGTCACAGGCCAGCAGGCCGCTGCCCGGCTCCAGGGGCAGCACCCGCTCCCAGCCCTGCAGCTCCCGCCAGTTGCGGCGCACCGCCGGGGCGGCCCACATGGCGCTGTTCATGGCGGGGGCGGCCAGCACGGGGGCCTCGCAGGCGATCAGGGTGCTGGCCAGCAGGGTGTCGGCCAGGCCATGCACCCAGCGGGCCAGGCTGGTGGCGCTGAGGGGGGCCAGCAGCACCACCTCGGCCCACTCGGCCAGCTCGATGTGCAGGGGCCGGGCCGCCCGGTGGCTCCACTGGTCGGACTCGACGTGGCAGGGGGCACGGCTGAGGCTGGCCAGGGCGACCGCGCTCACCAGACGCTCGGCGCTGGGGCTGAGCACGCAGCGCACCTGGGCCCCCCGCTGCACGAGCGCACTGACCAGCTGCGGCAGCTTGACGGCGGCGATGCTGCCGCTGATCAGCACCAGCACCCGGCGCCCGGCGAGGGGGTCGGCGGGGGCGGCTGGGACTTTGGAGGCCCCCGTCAGATCCACACGCCGCTCCTCAGCGCCCTCCTCACTCCTCATCGAAGGGTTCCTGATCCACCAGATGGACGTAGGGCTGGATCAGGTCGGGGCGGTGGATGGCCAGGGCCCGCAGCAGGTGCCAATCGGCGAGGCCAGCGAACGGTGTGGGGTAGTCGTCGTCCTCGAGGCGACGGGCGAGTTCGGCGATGGACGCGTCGTCGAAGGCCGCGAGCCGTTCGGGGGTGATGGACAGGCTGGAATCAACCAAGGTGGCGGCCGGGAAGGGGGACGGGATGGCGATAATGGCGATCGAAGGGGAATTAGCTCAGCTGGTAGAGCGCTGCGATCGCACCGCAGAGGTCAGGGGTTCGAGTCCCCTATTCTCCATGGTCTCACATTAGTTCGCTTGCCAGCACTGAGATCCCAGTCGTCTCAAGGGTAGTCAGGCATAGGCTGGGTGCAGCTTTGGGTGCAGCGTTGGGTGCAGAGCAGTTCTCCACATAGCCCTCCGGCGGCTGCCTTGAGCCTGCCCTACCTGGTGCTGCGCGGGGCGGCCAAGCTGGCCTACTACAAGCGCCGGGTGCCGCCGGAGCTGCGGGCCTCCATCGGCCGCTCGACCTTCACCGCTCGGCTCAGCGGGGCCCCTGGGAGCAGGGAGTTCAGGCGGGCCTATGACCTGATCCACGGCCAGGCAGAAGCCGCCCTGGCTGGCGCTGAGGCCCTGCCCAAGCTCTCGGCCCAGGAGCAGTTGGGGGTGGCCGGCCGGTGGGCTGCGCTGGCCCCACCGCAAACCCGGGAAACGGGCTTCGACGCCATGGAGGCCCAGGCCGTGCTGCTGGCCCTCGACGAGCTCCAGATCGTGCTGCCCTTCCCCCTGGGTGAGGAGTGGCAAGCGCCCCCGGTGGTGGCCAGGGATTCCGACGTGGTGGAGGTGGTGCGGCGCATGACGCAGAGGATCGAGACCATCCCGCACCCCAGCTTCTGGCACCAGGACGCGGAAGTGCTCTACGGCGAGATGACCCCCGAGGCGGCGCTGGCCCACCTGGCGGAGACTGTGGCCCGGTGCCGGCAGGGGATCAGCAGCTGGATCAAGGAGGCCCGCCAGCAGCTGAAGGCCCTGGGGCTGACGGTGGCCGCGGCCGAAGTGCAGGCGGTGGCCCTGCGGCTGGTGACCACGGCGGTGCACCTGAGCCGACAAGTGGCCGAGATCGAGGCCGGCCGGTTGCCCGATCCCCTGCCCGCCTTCCCACCCCCGCCGGTGGGGAATGGATCGCATGGTGGCGGGGGGCGGCTCACCTTCGAGACGGCCCTGGAGCGGTGGGTGAGGCTGCGGCAGCCGGCGCAGAAATCCCAGCTGGATGCCGCGGCCCGGCTGCAGGAGCTGGCCCAGCACTCCGGCCACAACCTGCTGGAGCAGCTGACAGCTGCAGAGGTCGCCGGTTGGCGGGATGCCCTGCTGGAGGGGGGCACGGCGAGCACGGCGAAGCGGAAGCTGGCCCTGGTGCGGGCGGTGTTGGCCGCCGCCGCCGGGGATGGGGTGCCACTGCAGGGTGGGGTGCTTGAGCGCCTGGCTGGCCGCGGCCTGAGGGATGCCACCGGCGTTCGGCGTGAGCGGCGACCCTTCACCGAGGCCGAGGCGGGGACGCTGTGGCGGGTCAGCCGGCAGCAGGGTGGCGGTCGCCCCCTGGATCGCTGGGCATTCCCCCTTGGCCTGGCCCTCGGCGCACGTCTCGAGGAGCTGGCGGGGCTACGGCGGGAGGACGTTCAGCAGGCCGAAGGGTTCTGGGTGGTGGCGATCCAGCCGACCACTGACCGGCGGCTGAAGAACGACAGCAGCGCCCGCCTGCTGCCGATGCCGGAAGTGCTGATCACCGAGGGGTTCGCCGATTGGGTGCTGCAGCAGGGGCCTGGCCTGCTATTCCCTGAGCCACCGCCGCCGGCTACGGATCCACGGCTGAGCCATTACGCGTCCGTCCGGCTGGGGAAGCTGCTCCGAGGCCAGGCCGGCATCGAGGACCGCTCAGCGGTGTTCCATTCCTCCCGACATTACGTAGCCCAGCAGTTGGTGGACGCCGGAGCTGAGCAGAGGATGATCGAGCAGATCCTGGGTCACACCTCCAGGTCGATGACGGCCCGGTACAGCCGTGGCGGGGTGCCGATGGCGTTGCTGAAGGAGGCCATGGAGCGGCGCAGCTGGGGGTGGGTGCCGGGGCCGACAGGATGAACGGCAGGCTCAGGCCGGCGCCGGCTGGTAAGGATGGATCCCTTCCAGTTGGTCGGCGATCTCGCGGCGCTGCACCTCCAGGTCATGGAGGGCCTGGACCCGGAGCCAGTAGCCCTCGCTGAGCCCGAAGAAACGGCACAGCCGCAGGTCGGTATCGGGGGTGATGGCGCGGTCGCCTCTGAGGATCGCCACGACCCGGGTGAGGGGGACGCCAATCTCTTTGGCCAGGCGGTAGCTGGTGAGACCCATAGGCTCCAGGAACTCCTCGCGCAGGAGCTCGCCGGGGGTGATGGGAGATAGCTGGGCCATGGTGCCCTCCGTGGTGGTGGTGGCAGGTTCAGTGGTAGTCGACGATCTCGACGTCATCGGCGCCGCCGTCGCTCCAGATGAAGCAGAGGCGGAACTGATCGTTGATCCGGATGCTGTGCTGGCCGCGGCGATCCCCAGAGAGGGGTTCGAGGCGGTTCCCGGGTGGGACTTGCAGATCGTTCAGGGTCTCGGACACCTGCAGCTGGCGCAGCTTGCGCTGGGCCACCCGCTCAAAGGCGATGAACCGCCGGACGCGGGCACCGTTGGCGAGGGCCTGGGTGTCCGCACAGCGGAACGATCGGATCATGCAGGTATGGTAACGCGAGACGTAACTAGTGGAGCGTTGCGGGGGTTCGGCAGGTTGGTGGTGCCGATCGTTGCGGCCTGATGCCTGCACCTCGAACGCCGCCGCCACGTCGTGCGAACGAGCAGGCCACGATGCTGAGGCGGCCGCTGGATCGGCACCCCGGCGCTGACTTCCTCCTGGTGCTGCAGGACCCGAGCGGGGCGTCACCGGCGCCGTCCACCAGGGGCGGGTGCTTGGTCCAGCCGAGGCCTTGGCGCTGCGGCAGGCGCACCCGTGGGAGCCGTCTGGAAGGGGATGACGGCCGCGGCGCCCACCCCCAAACCGCAGCTCCGATCAAGTAGTTACTTGTCCTCCTTCGCTGTCGGATTCCTCGGCGTGAACTTACCTGTCAAGCAGTATCCCAGCCACTCCGGAATCACTTGAGGAACAATAAGCTCACTGTGATCGCGGCCAACGAGAGTTTTCATGGACGAATGAACTCGCGCTGATCCTAGCTTGATACAGAGATCGTATTGAGACCACCGCTGCTTAAGGTCGCCGTTGAGCATTGATTCAATCTCTTTGAGTGCTTTCCTTGTTTCAGCTCGACGCGTGGCATTTTCTTGCGCTTCGTTCTTGTCGCTTCGGATACGCTCAAATCGGGCCTTTTCAAGATTGGCCCTGTAGACTCCAGTCTGCACTCCAAAGAACACGGCAATCACAAGACCTGCAATGGCGACCACCCATAAACATCCAGACGAAGGCCCAGAGCCACTGGTCACGATGGTTTTCCGTGATTCGGATTCTTCCGCCATGGCAGCTATCGGTAGTTGGAGCCTTTCGTCAGGTCTGCAGAGGTAGCTGGGTGATAGTCACAAGGCTTAGGTGGGCAGCCAATCACTGGAACTTCACCCTGGCCCGGTGCTTAGCCTCCATCTGTTCGAGCCGCGCCTGCCTGGCCCTACTGACCTCCTCAGCGGCCCTGAGGTTCGCGCGGTATTTCTCAGCATCGGCGAGAGCTTGGTGGATCTCCGCTTCCGATGTGCCGGGGAACCTGAAGCAGGTCATCCCCTCCAGCCTGCAGGCCTGCTTCCGATCCTGCTCCTCCCAATCCCAGTCGTCCCAGTCCCACCCGGTCCAGTCCCAAGGCCGTTCTGGCCACAACCTGTCTGGCACTTGGTCGTCTCCACCCTTCCGCAGGGTGTGGATGCCGACCCGGGCGGCATAGATCACTCGAAGCAGCTCCTTGGCCGCGAGCTGCTCCCAGCAGCGGGGCGAAAGAATCACCTCTCGGAAGGAATCTTCGGGGCTGATCTCGGAGGCCAGACGCACTGGACGCGACTTATTGTGCCTCAAGCCGGGGTGGAGGGGCATCAACTCCTCGGCCACCCACTGCGCAGCCGCCAGGGGATCCTCATTGGTGGCCTGGCCCACCATTGGCCGCCGCAGCAGGGCCAATATCAGAGTTCGCTCCTCCTCATCGACCGCGACGAACACAGCCCGGGAGGGATCGAGGAACCAGCCGGGGTCGCAGAGCAGGCGCTGGGCCGCGGCGATCAGATCAGCGAGGCGGGGATGCACCCGGATGGCCGACAGCGGAGCTTTGAGCAAGTCCTCGCGGTGCAGGCGCAGGGCCTCCTGCGTGAGCTTGGCCGCCCGGTTGAGGCTCGGGAGTTGGGTATCAAACCGGCTGGGGATCTTCCGGCGCGTGCCCGCATGTGCAGCCCGTGCCGCCTCGGCGTCATCTTCTGCATCCCGAAGTAGTTCGGGCTCGTAGAGGAGGGCCTGGAGGCCTGCGCTCGCGGCGGGCCAAGCCTGCACAGGCTCTACGCCGGTCTCCAGCAGCACCTCCAGTAAGCCCTTCGGGTGAAGGTGCAGGCTGGACGGCAGTGAGACGGTCGGGAGCGGTAAGCGGTGTCCACCACCCCTGGTGGTCGTGGCGCTGGCGGCGGTGCGTGACGCCATCGGTGGGGGGTGGCTCGTAGTGGACAAAGGCTAGGGCAAGTCCTACGCTGAGACCACTGTCAGCACCTCCAGGCCCGAATCGCGGGGGCCGGTGCAATGGATCGCCGCACTAACCCCCTACTCCCATGCGATCGAACGCAAAGGGAGGGCCGGGAGTTGGTGGCCATCGGAAACCGATCCAGGCAGCCGCCTCACCCAGGCTCTTCTCGCTCATTCACCGGGCCGCGGCCCACAGCAACATCAGCGTTAGCGGCTTCGTTCGCCGCGCATTGGCGGATTACGTCGGCCGTATCGAACTGCCGCCTGAGCTGGTTATTGAGATCCAGGCAGACGTGGCGGATACGGTCGCTTGGGGCCACCCAAGTCCGGCGAGTGTGATCCCCACCAAGTCCACCCCCGCAGGGGAGGGCTGAGCGATGGCCGCCTACAACAAAGCCCCGAGGGATGGCGACCCTCAGGGCAATGCCCCAGCTCCGAAGAACAGGGTTGGATTGGACGCCTACGGCCCCATTCTGCCATTCCCAACCAGGAGAGAGTCCCAGCTGCTTGCCCGTCGCATCGGCCAGCTCCGCACCCCCCGGTCCCTGGGCGTTGCCGGGCTGCAGGCCGCCGCCGGCCGCATCATCGATGCCCACCCGGACTGCCCCATTCGGGCCTCGCGTCTGGTTGACCGGCTCATCGTCGCCATGGATCTGGCGAAGTGCGAGGGCCGGCCATGACTTCTGCGATCAGCAGCAGGAGCCAGCGTTCCAGCCTGCGGAACCCGTGCCCGGTCTGCGGGAGGACCAAGGACGAGGACTGTGAGATGCGGATAGACGGAATGGTGTTCTGTCATCTCGGCTCGACTTGCTCACCGCCACCAGAGGCCCAGCGGCCTGGCGACGTTGTGACAGGGGCCGATGGCCAGCAGTGGGCCTACCTGGGCGACAGCGACCTGGGCAAGGCCATGTTCCGCCTGGATTCCCCCCTGCCCGCCTCCAATGGCAATGGCCGCGGCCGCCGCCCCGCACGGGCGGAGGTATTCGGGGACGCCGTGGCACAGGCTCCACCGGCACCACTACCTGGTGGCCCGATCCGCCTGGCACGGCTGCCAGAGGGGGCCGCTCTGCCCGACCTGAACCGGGAGAGGGCCACCTACACCTACGGGTCGACGCAGCAGACGCGACGCGCCCCGGATGGCAAAGGGGGGAAGAGGATTCGCCCAGCTGTCTGGGGGCCAGCCCACCCAGAAGGCTGTGAGCGGGTCAGGAAGAAAGCCAAGGAGAGGGAATGGAAAGAGCCGGACTGCAGTACCTGGATCAGTGATGGCGGGGATGAACCCTGGCCGCTGTTCCAGCAGCCTCTCGCCATAGCTGCGGTCAGGACCGGCGAGTTCGTGCTGGAGTTTGAGGGGGAACGCTGTGTGGCCATCGCCATGGCGGCCGGATTGGTGGCGATCAGCCAGCCGGGTCACGACCACACTCTCGCCGGCATTGAGGCCCGTTACCGGGCGCTGGCGGCCGACGGGCAGGGCGGCATCGTCTACATCAGTGACCACGATGCAGAGGGCCTCAAGAAGGCCCAGAGGTGCGCTGCAGCGGCGGCAGCTACTGGTCTGCCCTTCATCCATCTACGAGCCGCGGATGTGTGGCCGGGCATCTTGATAAAGGGGTCCATTGACGATGCGCCTGGCACCCCCGCAGACCAGGTTGCCGCGATCGAGGTGGCCCTGCAGCGACATCTTCAGCAGCAGCAGCCCGACGGTGCCAAGGACGGAGCGGTGCAGCACCAGGGGGTACAAGCGTCAGCTGCTGCTCAAAGGGGTGGCATAAGTCCGGCACGACTCCACCCCCACGAGATTGTGCGGAGGCTTCCCGATCGTCTCGGCGGCCAGCCCCGCCTCAACATCCGAACACGGGACGTGCACCTGCCGGACGGGATCCTCACCGGCGATGCAGCAGCCCGCCTCTACCTGCGGCTCTGCAACGAGGTGGAGAAGTGGCCCAAGGAGGCCACGTTCGACGCGGTGCAGCACCTCGCCACCGCGGCCAGCTTCGACCCGGTGATCGAGTACCTCAACGGGCTGGATGCCACCACCGAACCGCTGCCGATGGAGGAGTGGCACCGCCTTGACCTGCTGCTGTTCAACATCGACGACCCGGTAGCAGCGGCCTTCCTGCCCCGCTTCTTCATCACGGCCGTCGCCCGCACCTTCCAACCCGGCTGCATCGGCCGCCAGTGGCCTGTGCTGATCGGGGAGAAAAGCATCGGGAAGTCCGATCTCCCCAAGCTGCTCTTCAACGTCCCCGGCCTGCCGGAGGGGTTCGTCGACAACCCCGGCGACCTGCAACGCGATGGCCTGATGAAGGCCCACCGCAGCTGGTGCGTGGAGCTGGCGGAGCTGAACGGCATCTCCCGACGGGCAGACAAGGAGCACCTGAAGGCCTTCCTCTCCGAGCGCACCGACACCTTCCGCGCTCCCTACTCCCGCGCCCCCGCCTCCCATCCGCGTCGATTCGTTTTCTGGGGCACCAGCAACGGCCCGCCTATGAATGAAGCCGACCCCCGGTTCGTGTGCATCCCACTGCCGGATCGGATGCTGCCCTTCGCTGCCGTGGAGGCGGCTAGGGATGCCATCTGGGCCCGCGCCGTGGCCGAATACCGCGGTCGGACCTGCTGGCACACGGTCACCGATGAGTTCAAGGCTGCGCTCCGCGAGCGCAACGTGGACCACACCGTCACCGACCCCTGGGCTGACCAGGTGGCCGAGTACCTCGCCTCCCGCCAGCAGGGCCAGGACCTCCCGGTCACCATCCCCGACTTGATGGATCAGATGAACCTCGACAGCGGCCAGCGCAACAACAACACCGCCGCCCGGCTGACCGAGCTGGCGGGATCGCTGGGCTGGTTCAAGGGAAAGCTCCGCCCTGCGCCTGGCCTCCCCCAGCGTCTGGGCCTGTGGCCGAGGGACCGCAAGTGAGAACACCGAGCACACCGGCTGAGCAGGGGTGCTCAGCCCGTCCGGACCAGTGGGGGCAACGGATCTCAGCCACTGAGCACACCGAGCACACCTATGTTCCCGAACCTCCCCACGAAAGGAACTGGAGGGAGCAGGAGGAGCCGGAGGAGCAACTGCGGGGAGCTATCTGGCCCTTTTGGTGTGCTCGGTGTCCTCAACCAGTGGTTCCAATGGATCTGCCCTGTTTTTCGGTGTGCTCAGCGGTGTGCTCAGCGCCTGTTGGTGCATCCGTGCACCGACTCCTGAGGCGAGGGATGTGTACCCGCTCCTCCGCTACCCACTGCATCGGTGCGGCGGGTCGATGGGGTGGCGAGGTGTACTTGCAACCCTTCATCAATAACCATTCCCACCGCGATTTCGCCCGATGAAGATCCCAAGACATGAGCGGGTCTCAGGATTCGTGATGTTTCACCACCTCGGCCTGCGGGCGGTGGACCGGCTGGTGCTGGCCAAGGAGCTCAGCCCCAGGGCCCTGTTCGTCCTGATGTCGATTGCGGCCCGGATGCACCCCCTCACGGGCAGGGCGTGGGTCACCACCGTTGAGCTGGCGGCCAGCCACGGCATGGAGCCAGACCACATGAGCAGGCATCTGGGCCCGCTCAAGAGGCTGGGGCTACTGGTCCGTCGCAAGGAGCAGAAGCCGGGGAAGTTGGACCCCTGGGAGCGCCGTTTTCTTCCCGACCCCGCCACCAGGGGCCCCCACAGCGGCCGCCTGTTCATGCAGCTCCACCCGCTGCTGGTGTCGGTGGGCGGTCGCTCGAAGCGGGACAGGGCCCTGGGTGAGTTTCGCCAGGCGATCGGGGACAGGGTGCTGCGGTTTGAGGAGGTGATCGCCGCCATCAAGGCCGAGGACGAGGCCCAGGAGCTGGCCCAGTACATCCGGCAGGAGACCGGGGGCCAGGCCACCCCCGCAGGCATGGGAACCCCGGCCGCGGTCTGAGCACCGCCCCGGCCAGCTGGAGGGCTGGGGGCCAGCCGCTGGGCCAGCACCAGCACCTCCGTGAAGACGCCGGCCGCAGCCATGGGCCCACCAGCAGCCTGGCCAACCCTCAGCCGGCTTCAGGGCCGTCCTGGGTGGCCTTGGTGCCCCGCTCGCCCTGGGAGGCCTGGGAAGCCCGCTGCCGGAACCGCCTGGCCCTCTCCCGCCCCAGTTCTCGCGCCCGCTCCAGATCGGCTTCCCTGTTGCGCTGGCCCCGTGCTCTCTCAGCAGACAAACCCTGCGGGCTCGCGATCCAGCAAGACCAACAGAGCCCGCTGGCAACCCGGTCGGGGCGCTCGCGCAAGGCGGGCTGCAGCTTGGCCCCGCAGCTGGAGCAGGTGGGCAGGATCTCGCCGGCCCTGCGGCGGGCCCTGAGGCGGGCCTGGCGTTCGGCTGCGGTCAACGGCATCGCCTGATTGTCGCCGGGTTTCGTGACGGTCGCCACGGGGCCGGGGCCCTGCTGCTCGGTGGTGGTGGCCATCAGCCCTCGCCGTCCTTGATGAGCCGGTGGACCGCTGACGGGGACGCCTCGATGGCCGCGGCGATCGATCGGATGCTCTGACCATCGGCAGCAAGCCGACGCACCAGCTGTGCCCTGGCGCCGGTGATGGATGCCCGCCGGCCGCCCACCTTCCCCTCAGCCCTGGCGCGGGCCAGGCCGTCCATGGTGCGTTCCCTGATTAGGTCGCGTTCAAACTCACCGATGGCGGCCAGCATCGTGAACAGCAGCCGGCCGGCAGGGGTGCGGGTGTCGATCTGTTGGTCAAGCACCACCAGGTCGATGCCGCGCTGCTCCAGGCCCTGGGCCAGCTCCAGCAGCTCCCGGGTACTCCGTGCCAGCCGATCCAACCGCACGGCCACCAGGGCGTCGCCGGGGCGCAGGTAGTCGAGGCAGGCGGCCAGCTGGGGACGGTCCTTGATCCTGCTGCTGATCGTCTCGGCGAAGGTGCGGGTGCAGCCGGCCGCCTCCAGCCGGAGCACCTGGGCCTGGGCGTCCTGGTCGGTGGTGCTGACCCGCCCGTAGCCGATGCGGGCCCCCTGCCGTTCCGCAAACGGCGGAGCATGCCCAACCGAAACGGAACAGGGTTGCGGGACAGCAGATCCCCTGCCCTTGCGTGGTCGGTCTCGCCCCCGATCCGGTGTGCCGGAATCGGTCGTTTGCGGGACAGCGTCTGGGCGTGTGGTGGTGGCGGTCACGGCGTGGCCTCAGTGGTGGTGGTGGTGGCGATGTCGAACAGGGGGCCCAGGTGGCTGCCATCGGAGAAGGGGAGGACCCCCTGCCGTGCCGTGTCGGCCAGCCGCAGCGCCGGGGGATCCCACTCCCTGGCGGTGGCCCCCTCGATCGGCAGGGCCTCCAGCCGGTAGCGAGTGGGGCGGTCTGGTGCTGGCTGATCGACTCGCCGCCGGATCTGGCGGCCGTGTTTCGTGCTCATCGGATCTCCAGCTGGCGGATGTTGTTCTCGGCGGCCTGTGCCCGGTTGATGTCGAGCCGGCGCAGGTCCCACCGCATCCAGCAGCTGCCAACGAACCGCGCCTGGCGCCCCTGCTGGCCGGGGAACCGCAGCCGGGCGGCCTGCTCAAAGGCGGCCTGCACCAGCTCCCACTGGCACTGGACCAGCTCGCGCCAGTTGTCGGGCAGTTGGTCCGGGTCGATCCCCTGCATCTGCAGCAGGTATCGCTCCTGGTTGTCTGGCAGCGTCGGGCCCTTTGTGGCGGCGACGTAGATCAGGCGCACGGGCAGCGCCAGCGACACGGCCAGCAGGGCGAGTCGGTAGGTGTGGCCAGGACCGAACAGGGCAAGGCTCAGACCCAGGCCCCCGCCGACCCAGTAGCGCAGCTTCACGCGAGCACCTCCAGCAGCTGGGCCCTACGGCCACAGCGGGCCAGGGCACGGTGGCCAGCAGCACGGGCCAGCACCCTCAGCTCGCGCACCGGCAGGGCCTCCAGCTGGGGCATGGGCGCCGCTGTGGCAGCAACGGGGACCGCGGGGATGGATGGGGCAGCCGGCAGCGCTGGAGCCAGCTGCAGGCCCACAGGGGCGGGCCTGGATGGTTTCGGCCTCCACCCGGCACAGGTGAGCATCAGGGCCAGGCTGTGGGCCACCAGGGGCCGGAGCAGCAGGGCCAGGGCCTCGACGGCGGCGGCCGCGGCGACCAGGGCCCGCAGCAGGGCCCGGTCGGTGGTGTCGGTGGTGTTCATCGTTTTGGCGCCCCACCGGGAATTCGGCGTCCGGGGGGCAAGACCAGCTCCAGGGCTCGAACCTGGGCGCCGCCTCTACGGGCTGGCTGGTGGTGGTGGTGCGGTGGTGGTGGTGGTGGTGGTGCCCCCGGACGGCTGGGGGCGGTTCGGCGCGGTTTAGAGCCTGTCGCCGGCTGGCTGGTGGTGGTGGTGGTGATCGATGGGAGGGGCACCGGCCAGCTGGGCCAGCCGGCATCCCTCAGCGGGTCAGATCAGCCCCCAGCCGGTGCTGTGGCGCCCCTCAACCCGGTCGATCACCAGGCGCACCCGGTGGTGGCCCTGGTCGATTCCCCAGGTGGTGGTGGGGCCGTCGTGGTCAGACCAGCGGCCACGGCCCAGGGAGGCGGTGGCGTGGTCGAGGTGCAGGGCCAGCTGGTGGCCGAACAGCACCGGCAGGGAGAAGCCGGTGGAGGTGATGGTGCAGGTCATGAACGGAGATGCGATGGAACAGGCAGCAGCCCCAGGCGGGCGGCGGTGCAGGTTGCAGTGCTGGTGGGCGATGCGCCCGGCGTCCGATGCGGCCGGGGTGCTGTTGCCTGACCGCACCATAACGCCGGGCTCCGTTACGGAGGGGAGAGTTGTAACAAACTGAAACAATCGTCTCCTCTGCTGCTGATTCAGCCGCCCCGATGTTGCCCCTGTGCCGATGCAGCAGGGCGGACACCATGGGCAACGGCCACCCCCGACATGGGGGGAAGTCGCGCCTCGCGCTGCTGGGGATCCCTGCACGAAACCGGGACCCCTAAATCACCTGATGTGTCCTGCAGCAGTTCCGAGGTCACTCACTCAAGAGCAGCGTCGGCAAACAGAATCTTTCCCTCAATTATGAGGTAGCACAACATCTGGACCTTGGTGAAGGAGCAGTAACCCCCTTCGTCAGTTGGAAGCCTTCGGTAGGTTTTCTTGCCACGAGGGACGAAGATCGTGCCAGAAATGGCATAGTCGCCATCTTGATCAGGAGCTTCGTTGTTGTCGACGAAGAAAGTGGTAGTGCCTTCTTCGGATGTGTAATGGACGTTGATTGTCCTGTCAGTATTCGAGACCTCCAGATTCGTGCAAGGGAGCGTTGCGATGATCTTGGGAGTCCGCTCTTCTGCCAAGGTCACCGAACACCGAACGAAGTCGACCCGCACAGGCGCCTCAGGCTTGTTGCCGGTCCGCACCTGGCCATGGGTGGGCGCAGCGATGAGAATGGCGGACGAGACGGCCAGCAGTGCGGCGAGCTTCATGGTGCTGGTGGTGGCCCGTCTGCTGCAGTGGTGCGACAGGCCTCACGATCACCCTGCCAGCGGGTTCCCCTTTCCGCTGCTCGCCAGGGACTGAACTTTGCCGATGGGCGCCATGGAGTGGCTGGCCCCCTCAAGGAGGCTGGTCCCGATCCTGAGGCCACCTGCTGCGCCGCTGGGCCCTGCGCGGCCATGGTGGGCGGGGGCGGCATCAGGAGGGAGGGCAGCGGCACGAACGGCGCCACTGGTTCCAGGTAGGGCTACTGCCAACGGCACTCCCCCAGCTGTGCGTATTCGCCGACTTGAGAGAAATTCCCTGGAGTGGTCGGTTTGACAATGCGAATCCTGCTTATTTTCCGAGGGTATTTATCTTGGAAGTGCCCCACAGAGCCGTTGCCCCACAGAAATTCAACCTGGCAGATTCGGATTCCCATCGCATCTGAAACCCTCGCGAACCCCTCTCTACAGCTGTAGGAATCTGGCCAAGCATTCTTGTACTCCCGGCAGCTCCCGAGACTGGTGAAGGTGATTCGGCTGTCAAACGGCCAGCCCTCCGGGTTGGCGTTGAGCCACTGCTGGAAGCTGGCCGGGGTGAACCTGAAGGGGGCGGCCCAGCCAACAGCCGGGGCCAGGAGGGCGAGGGCCACGGCGGCGTGGGCCAGGGATCGCTGCATGGCTGGAGGGCTGTCGTGGGGCTCCTGGGAGACCCCTAGGGGCTCATGGCGCCGCCAGCATCACCCGCTTCCAGCGACGGTGTCGGTGGGGACCCACACCGTGACGGAATGTGGAGAACATGACCGGCCGATGGGTGCAGGCTTGGGTGCAGCAGTGGGTGCAGAACCCCAGGAACACCCAAAACCCAGCCTAGTGATAGCAACGAGTCTCAGCGATTCTCGCCCCTATCCCTCGTTTCCCCTATTCTCCATCCACCATTCTGGCCGGTGGCGGCGATTGGACAGCCAGCCGCCAGAGCCAGCACCACACCCCCATTTCCGCAGCGATGAACTGGAGCAGCGACGCGGAAACCAGCCTCAGGGAGATTCCCTTTGTGGTGCGGCCGATCATTCGCCGGAGGATCGAATCCATGGCCCGCGAAGCCGGCCTGGATGGTGTGGATCTGGCCTTCTACGAGCAGGCCAAGGAGCGCTTCGGACGGAAGTGAAACGGCGATGGGGTAAAAGAGGGGGTTGATCAGGGGCCCGTTCGATGTCGCAGTCCAAACGAGAACAGGTTGTCAGTCATCTGCGCTACATCCGCCAGGAGCTGCGTGAGATGCACCAGGGCGTGATGGAAGATGGCCTGCTGCCCGAGGCCGGCGAGGTCCGGGGTGTGATGGCCCAGATGGAGGCGCTGCTGGAACTGCTGGAGGGCAAGGGCTCCCGCAAGAAGGACGGGGACGGCTGAGTCACGACGTCTGAGACCGACCACCGCAGGCGTCAAGCCCCTGCAGGGACGCTCCGGTCAGCGGCCGCCCCCCCTTGCCCAAGCCTGAATAGCTTGGTTTGCTGGTGTCGTCCCCATCACCTGGCCCGGGCTTTGGCTTCGGGCTTTTTTATTGGTATCCCCTATCGGTGGGGGGAAAGTGCTGTCAAGACGCCAGAGATGGTGTAGACAAGAGGTCGCAGGGTTTGGGCCGGGTGATGGGGATCACCGCCAGTGGCTTTCCACCCTCGGGTGTTGAGCCCCCTGCTCCCTTTCCTAACAACGGCAGGTTTCCACCGTTGCCTCCCCGCTTCCAACAGACCCGATTCCAGCAGCGCATCACCCAGTCGGGCAACCTGCTCGAAGCGTGGGCGCAGAATCCATGGCGCCGGCTCTCCCTGCTGCTCCTTGTTCTGCTGAGCACCTTCGTGGTCGGCGGCAGCATCGGCTCGATCACCGGCGCCCTGTCCCTGTTTGATCCGCTCGGGGCCCTGGTCTGTGTGCTGGGCATCGAGCTGGCGGCCCGTGTGCGGGGCAGGCTGCTGGCCCAGCCGCTGAAGCTGCGGCTGCAGGTGCTCGACATGGCCCGCATGGGGCTGCTCTACGGCCTGCTGCTGGATGGCTTCAAGCTGCTCTGAGGTGTGCCTCAGGTGGCGGCGAGCAGATAGAGCAGGGCCATGCGGATCGGGATGCCGTTGCGGACCTGCTCCTCCACCAGGCAGCGTCCGGCATCATCGAGCAGCTCGCCGGCGATCTCCACCCCCCGGTTCACCGGGCCTGGGTGCAGCACCGGCACCCCATCACCGCAGAGGGCCAGGCGCCTGTGGCTGAGGCCGTAGTGGCGGTGATAGGTGTCCAGGCTGGTGAGCAGGTGCTGCTGCATCCGCTCCTTCTGCAGGCGCAGGGTCATCACCGCATCGGCCCCGGGCAGGGCCTCCTCCAGCCGGCGCTCCACCTGCACCCGGCCCCGGGCGGCCACCGGATCGGCGGCCTGCCCCGGCGGCGGCGCCAGGACGAAATCGGCGAAGCAGTCGGGCAGCAACGTTGGCGGACCGCAGAGCACCACATCGGCGCCGCAGGCGGTGAGGGCCCAGAGGTTGGAGCGGGCCACCCGGGAATGGAGCACGTCGCCGACGATGACGATGCGCCGGCCCCGCAGGCTCTCGGGGGTGGGGGCCTCGGGGGCGAAGTGGCGCGCCAGGGTGAACAGGTCGAGCAGGCCCTGGCTGGGGTGGCTGTGCAGGCCATCACCGGCGTTGAGCACGGACACCCGCTCGCCACAGCGATCCAGGTCGCGGGCCAGGCTGTGGGGCACACCGGTGCAGCTGTGGCGCACCACCAGGATGTCGGCCCCCATCGCCACGTAGGTGCGGGCGGTGTCCAGCAGGCTTTCCCCCTTGCTGAGGGAACTCGAGGAGGGGGAAAAGCTCTGCACCTCGGCCGACAGCCGCTTGGCCGCCAGCTCGAAGCTCGTGCGGGTGCGGGTGCTGGGCTCGAAGAACAGGCTGGTCATCAGCCGGCCCTGCAGGGCGGGCAACCGGCGCGCACCGGCCACGGGCAGGGCCCGGAAGCGCTGGGCCAGTTCGAGAACGGTGGCGAAGTCTGCGACCGTGAAGGACGCCAGGTCGAGCACGTGGCGGTGACTCCAGCCGCTCAAGGCGTCCTGCTCCCGTCGAACGCCCCAACCGTAGAGGCCAGAAGGGCGGCGAGACCATCCTGGCGGGGCGTCCGATCGCCGCGGGCCCGCCGGCTGACGCTGCGGCTGGCGCGCAGGTACCAGCGCCAGGGCAGCTCCTGCCCCTGGGAGATGCCGATGCGCCGGGTCTGCAGCAGCCCCGCCGGTGGTCGCTCCAGCAGCGCCGCCACCGCGGCCGGCCGGGGCGCCAGCCAGAGGCCAGAGGCCGGAGAGGCCAGCGTGCCGTCGTGGCTGCGGTCGAGGCCGAAGCGGCGGGCCAGCAGGCCCGGCCCGGCGGCCGTCCGCTCCGGCTCCCCCGGCAGGGCGGCCGCCCGCAGCAGCACGCCATTGGCCCAGTCGGGCCGGCCGGTGACGATGTTGACGCAGTGATACACGCCGTAGGTGAGAGACACGTAGAAGCGGCCGGGCTCGCCGAAGAGCGTCTCGTTGCTCGGGCTGCGGCGGCGGTGGCCATGGCAGGCCGGCTCCGATTGGCAGTAGGCCTCGGTCTCGACGATCACACCCGCCAGCAGCGCCCCATCGGCCTGGCGCTTCAGCAGCAGGCAGCCGAGCAGCTCCGGGGCCACCACCTCGGCGGGACGGGCGAAAAATCGCAGGGGGAGGGGGGTGTCCTCTCGGGCGTTCACGGGCGGCGGCGCTGGGACATGGTGCGGGGAAGCGAACCGGGGGGACCCTGGGGGGACCACTGCGCTGTGGCGGGGCCACACTGGCGGTAGTCCTGAACCGTCAGGCTTCCGCCGATCACCGCCTCCTGCATGGAAACCGCCAGCTTCAACCTCGGCACCGTCCTGCTGGCCGTCAGCGGCCTGTTCGTGCTCACCACCCTCTTTTTCGGCACCAAGGGCGGCTACTACGACACCGACGACTACGACGGCAACGGCACCGCCCACTGAGCCGGGTTGATGGAGTCTGCGCCCGCAGGCTGGCGGCCGCGCCTCAGGAACTCCCGAGCCGCTCCGCCTCGGGGCAGTCGCCGGTGGTGGGCAGGTCGTCGGCAGCGGCGGAGAGGCTCACCGAGGCCAGCCGGGTGCTGACGGCCCCGATTGAGGCGAGGCGCACGCTCTCCTCCCAGCTGTGGCGCTCGTCGCCGTCTTCCTCGTCGAAGCGGAGGGTGACCAGATCGCCCTCGATCTCCGTCACCAGGGCCCTCTCAATCCAGCGCTGCTGGTCGAGCAAGTAGACCCAGACCGGCCGCTGCTCCAGGCGAAATCGGTCGAGCTTGCGATGCAGCATCGTGACGCCGCGGATGGGGTCGATCCTAGGCAGCATGGCGCTGGCCGCCATGTTCACCATGACCCGATCGATCCCCAGCACCGTCCCTGGCCCCAGCACGGTGCCGGGCCCGGTGGCCGGCACCGAGGAGATCCGGCTGCAGCTGCGCAGCTGGCCCGAGGTGGAGGAGTACCTGAGCCGCTGCCGCGGGGTGATCGTGCCGCTGGGCTCCACCGAGCAGCACGGACCCACCGGCGCCATCGGCACCGACGCCCTCACCGCCGAAGCGGTGGCCCTGGAGGTGGGACGGCGCACGGGCGTGCTGGTGACGCCCGCCCAGGCCTTCGGCATGGCCGAGCACCATCTGGGCTTCGCCGGCACCATCAGCCTGCAGCCCTCCACCCTGCTGGCCGTGCTCCACGACGTGGTGCTCTCCTTGGCGCGCCACGGCTTCGAGCGCATCTACGTCATCAACGGCCACGGCGGCAACATCGCCACGGCCCGGGCCGCCTTCGCCCAGGCCTACGGCACCGCCGCGGCCCGGGGCCTGCCGGGGGCCGAGCGGCTGCGCTGCCGTCTGGCCAACTGGTTCACCGCCGGCCCGGTGATGCGGGAAGCCCGCGACCGCTACGGCGACCGGGAGGGGCACCATGCGACCCCCAGCGAGATCGCCCTCACCCTGCACCTGGAGCCGAGCCTCAGCGCCAAGCAGCGGCCCCTGCCCGAGGCGGCGCCGGCCGGGCCGATCCATGGCCCCGAGGACTTCCGCCGCCGCCATCCCGATGGCCGCATGGGCTCCGACCCCTACCTGGCCAGGGCCGACGACGGCGCCCGCTTCCTGGAGCTGGCGGCCGCGGCCCTGGCCGAGGATCTGGCCGCCTTCCTGGGGCCGGAAGGGGAGGCCGGTTAGGTTCGGGGTCGGTTGGATGGACGGACGATGAGCCGGATCTCGGAAGAGGACGTGCGCAAGGTGGCCCAGCTGGCCCGCCTGGCCCTGCCGGAAGAGCGCATCGCCACCTACACCGGCCAGCTCGAGCGGATCCTCGACTACGTCGCCCATCTGGAGCAGGTGGACACCGAAGGGGTGCCCCCCACCACCCGGGCGGTGGAGGTGGTCAACGTGACCCGCCCCGACGCGGTGGACCCCACGCCTGTGCGGGAGGAACTGCTCTCCCTGGCCCCCCAGCGCGAGGGGGATTTCTTCCGCGTGCCCCGGATCCTTGGCGACTGAGGCCTGGCCTCAGCGCACCGGTGAGACGGCGGTGCGGTGCAACAGCTCCAGCACCCGCCGACGGGCATGGCGGGTGGGCATCAGCCGGACGATGGGCCGCAGGCGGCTGCGACGCTTCTTGTGGGAGCGCACGCCAAGGAAGATGTCGTAAAGGAAGTTGAGGCTGTCGGTGCGGCTCTCGAACAATCCCAGCCGCTGGGGTGAACCCTTGGCATCCAGAATCGGCTTGGTGGCGTGATACGCCGGCTGGTATTCAAACCATGGGATCGACGGCCAGAGGTGGTGAATCAGGTGATAGTTCTGGCCCATGATCAGCCAGTTCATCAGCCTGCTGGGGTACACCCGGGCGTTGTGCCAGCGGTTGCGGGACTGGAACGGCCGGTGGGGCAGATAGTCGAAGAACAGGCCCAGGGTGACCCCCACCATCAGGGCCGGGGCGAACCAGCAGTTGAACACGAACGGCAGGAAGTTGTGCTGGGCCGCCGCCACCACAATCAGCACGAAGACGGTGCGGGCCAGCACCCACTCGAACAGCTCGTTGTGGCGCCAGAGGCGATGCCGGAAGAAGAAGACTTCGTGATAGAAAAATCGCGGCGCGATCAACCACAGGGGCCCGAAGGTGCTGACGATGTGGTCGGGATCGAGCTTGGGATCGTTGACGTGGGCGTGGTGTTGCAGGTGCACCCGCGTGAACACCGGGAAGCTGAAGCCCAGCAGCAGGGCGGCGCCATGGCCCATCACCGCGTTCCAGAAGCGGTGGGGATGGGCGGCGTTGTGGCAGGCGTCGTGGATCACGGTGCCCTCCAGGTGCAGGGCCAGGAAGCCCAGGGCCAGCAGGGGCGGCAGGGGCCAGCCACCCACGAACCAGCCCCAGATCGTCAGGGCCGCCAGGCCATAGCCGGCCAGAAACAGGCCCACCGTGGGGTTCCAGGCGGCAGGAGGATCCAGGAACTCCCTTGGAACGCTCAGCCTCGGCACGGCCGTGGTGGTGGCCACGGGGGAAGACGCGGGTGCCAGCGTGTCTGTCATGGCCTGGGCCAGGTCCGGATCCCCGAGGGAGGACCCAGATTACGGAAGACGGCCCGTCGGTGCGACAGGGGCCGGGCCGGGGCCGTCACGGTTGGTTGGGGCCGGTCGGCAGGGGGAAACCGATCGGCAGGGTGGGCAGGTTGGCGGTGACATCCACCAGGGGGAACTCCGTGTCGCCCCAGCCATCGGGGGGCAGAAACGACGGGGCGCTCGGTCCGGGGGCCGCGGCGGCGGCGGCGGCAAAGGCGCCGTCGGTCCAGGCCAGCAGCAGTCCCCGCAGGGCACCGCCCCCCTGCTCATAGGAGGAGCGCAGGTTGAAGTGGTCGCCGTCTTTGGCCAGCACCAGCCGGTGGCCGCCGCCTGCGTTGCGGGCTTCCAGGGCCATGGGCGTCAGAGCCTCGGGCCCCGAGGGCACCACCCAGTCGCGACTGCCGCTCACCAGCAGCACCCGGGCGCCCATGGCTCGGGCCGAGCCCTGGTCGAACAGCAGCGACATCGGCGGGCTGACCGCCACCACCGCCTTGACGCGGGGGTCGGCCAGGCCGGCCTGGTCGGCGGAGGTGAGGAAGCTGCACTGCAGCACCCAGCTGATGTTGCGGGCGGGGTTGGTGACGTCCTTGCAGAAGCGGTTGAGCAGGCCCGCACTGGGTCGGGCTCCTGCCAGCTGCAACACCGTGGTGGCGCCATAGGACTGGCCCATCGCCACGACGTTGTCGGTGCGCAGGCCCGCCGGCAACGCCAGGCTGCCCGCCGCGGCCGCATTGATGACCGCGCCCATGTCCATGGGCCGCAGCTTCAGGTCCTCCGGCTTGGGGGGCGGCGTCTCGCCGGAGAGCATGGCCTGCTGCTGCGATTTGTCGCTGCCGGGGTGGCGGGGCAGCAGCACGGTGTAGCCATGGCTGGCCAGGTGCCGGCCCCAGCCCTCGAAGCTCTCCGGGTCGTCCCAGAGGCCATGGGAGATCAGCACCAGACGGCCGTTGGCGCCCGTTTCCGGCTGGATCGTGACCACCTGCAGGGGGTTGGGGCGGTGCGTGACGGGGATCGCCAACTCCTGGCGCTTCACGGCCCGTGACCCCGTCTGGCTGAGGGCCGGGTTGATGGCGGCCGGAGACTGGGACGTCACCAGGGACTGGCCCAGGCGTTGCTGGTTGGTGATCCGATCGATGGCGAGGATCACCCGCTGCAGATCGACCGACGCGCTCTTGCCGGGCATGGCTTCGAGCACCTCCAGCAGGTTCAGGCTGCCCTTGGCCTGAGTGGTGGCCAGGGTGGCAGCCAGCTGCTTGGTGTCCATCGGCTGGCGAACCCCCTCCACCAGCACCACCGACGAGAGCAGCAGCAGCACCTGGCTGACCAGGGGGGAGCCCACCGACTGCTCGGCAATGGCCTTCACCGGCAGGGGGAGAGGGGACTGGAAGGCCTGCACCAGCTTGCGGCCGATCGCCCCATCCATGGCCCGGTCGAGTTCGGCGAGATCGCTGTCACCAGACAGGAGACTGCGCTGGTCGCGCAGCTCACTGAGCTGAATCGTAAACGGCATCTCGAGCAACGGAAGGCTGAGCTGGATCTGCTCCAGCGCCTGGCCGGGAGCCCCCGCCAGCAGCGACCCAGCTCCCAGGAGCAGCGCCGTGAGCTGGCGGAGAGGGCTCTTCATGCTTCGGTTCCAGATGGTGGGCAGCGTAGGTGTGCCGCCCAGGCGACACCCCTGGGCTGGCCTGGATCACGGGGAGGAATGCCCACCGGGGGACTTGAACCCCCACGACCTGAGCCACTGGAACCTAAATCCAGCGCGTCTACCAATTCCGCCAGGTGGGCGCTGAGCGACTCTAAGTGGGTTCGCCGGCGCCATCCGGACGAAGCCGCCCCGTCGTCACCGCCCAGAATGGGGCCAGACGTCGCCCCGGCCATGCTTGCCACCCTCGGAGGCTCCCTGGCCCTGCTGTTGGGGCTGCTGCTGTTGCTGCTGCCGCTGCTGGCCTCTGAACTGAGTCGGGCCCGGGACTCGGTCTGGGGGGCGGTGGTGCTGCTGCTGGGCCTGGTGCTGGTCACCAGCGCCGACCGGCTCACGGGCGCGCCGATGCTGGCGGTGCTCTGCGGCGGTCTGCTGATCGGCCGGCTGGGGGTGGAAGTGGGCCAGGGCCGCTGGCGCCTGCTGACGGAGGAGGAACGCCAGCGGCTGTGGTCGAAGGAGCGCTGGCAGACCAGCCTGAGCCAGATCGGCGCCTCCCTCGGCCGCCTGCTGCAACTGGCCAGCGGCGTGGTGGGCGGGCTGGGGTCGTGGCTGGTGGAACGGCGCGCGGCGCGGCCCGCCAGCACGAAGAAGTGGGTGCGGCCCGAGGCCGAGGCGACCACAGCCGAGGCAGCCGAGGCAACCGCAGCCGTGGCCGATGTGGTCGTGCCGGAAGCGGATCCCCCCGTGGTCAGCAGCTTCGGGGAGATCGACGCCCTGCTGGAGCAGGCGGTGCCGGAAGCCGCGCCCGAGCCGGCGGCGCCGGAGCCGGGGGAGGGTCTCGGCGAGGCGGGATAATCCAGCCTTCTCGCGCCCCGGCGACGTGACGGCAAGCCCGGCGTCCTACAAGGACACGCTCAACCTGCTGCAGACGCCCTTCGCCATGCGGGCGAACGCCAGGGTGCGGGAGCCGGAACTGCAGGCGTTCTGGAAGGCGCACGATCTCTATGGGCGGCTGAGCCGCGGCAACCCGGGCGAACCCTTCACCCTCCACGACGGACCGCCCTACGCCAACGGCGCCCTGCACGTGGGCCACGCCCTCAACAAGATCCTCAAGGACATCATCAACAAGCACGCCCTGCTGCAGGGGCGGCGGGCCCGGTTCGTGCCGGGGTGGGATTGCCACGGCCTGCCGATCGAACTGAAGGTGCTGCAGGGCCTGGGCAGCGAGGAGCGGCGGCAGCTCACCCCCATCGACCTGCGGCGCCGGGCCCACGCCTACGCCCTCGAGCAGGTGGAGGGCCAGATGGGCGGCTTCCGGCGCTGGGGCATCTGGGCCGACTGGGACGCGCCCTACCTCACGCTTCAGAAGCCTTACGAGGCCGCGCAGATCGGGGTTTTTGGCCGCATGGTGCTGGCCGGCCACATCTACCGGGGCCTCAAGCCGGTGCACTGGAGCCCCAGCTCCCGCACCGCCCTGGCCGAGGCCGAACTGGAGTACCCCGACGGCCACACCTCCCCCAGCGTCTACGTGGCCTTCCCGGTGGTGGAACTGCCGGAACCGGTGGCCGGGCTGCTGGCGGCCGCGGGCATCGCCGGCCCCACCGATGCGGCCCACCGGGAGCAGCTGTTCGTCGCCATCTGGACCACCACCCCCTGGACCCTGCCGGCCAACCTGGCGGTGTCGGTGAATGGCCAGCTCGATTACGCCATCTGCCGCGACGGCACCACCAACGGCGGCACCCCCCGCTACCTGGTGGTGGCCGCCCAGCTGGTGGAGCAGCTGCGCACCAGCCTGATGCGCCCGCTCGAACCCCTGCTCACCCTCAAGGGGGCCCAGCTGGAGGGGATCCTGTACCGCCATCCGCTGCTGGATCGCACCAGCCCCGTGGTGATCGGCGGCGACTACATCACCACCGAAACCGGCACCGGCCTGGTGCACACGGCCCCGGGCCACGGCGTCGACGACTTCCACACCGGCAACAAGTACGGCCTGCCGGTGCTCTGTCCGGTGGACGAGGCCGGCACCCTCACCGCCGAGGCGGGCCCCTTCGCGGGGCTCAACGTGCTCAAGGACGCCAATCCGGCGATCATCACCGCCCTGCGGGACGCCGGCCTGCTGCTGGCGGAGCAGCGCTACGAGCACCGCTACCCCTACGACTGGCGCACCAAGAAACCGACCATCTTCCGGGCCACCGAACAGTGGTTCGCCTCCGTCGACGGCTTCCGCGCCCAGGCCCTGGAGGCGATCGCGGCGGTGGAGTGGCTGCCGGCCAGCGGCCGCAACCGCATCGAGGCCATGGTGCGGGACCGGGGCGACTGGTGCATCTCCCGCCAGCGTTCCTGGGGGGTGCCGATCCCGGTCTTCTATCACCGCGAAACCGGCGAGGTGCTGCTCAACGCCGACACCCTGGCCCACGCCGAAGCGTTGATCGCCGAGCACGGCGCCGATGTCTGGTGGGAGCGGGACGAGGCGGGCCTGCTGCCGCCGGCCTGGGCCGACCAGGCCGACCAGTGGCGCAAGGGCACCGACACCATGGATGTCTGGTTCGACTCGGGCTCCTCCTGGGCCGCCGTGCTGGAGGGCCGGGGGCTGGGCTATCCCGCCGATCTGTATCTAGAGGGCTCCGACCAGCACCGCGGCTGGTTCCAGAGCAGCCTGCTCACCTCGGTGGCGGTGAACGGAAAGGCCCCCTACCGCCGGGTGCTCACCCACGGCTTCACCCTCGATGAGAAGGGCCGCAAGATGAGCAAGTCGCTGGGCAACGTGGTGGATCCCGTTGTTTTGGTGGAGGGCGGCAAGAACGAGAAGCAGGAGCCGCCCTACGGCGCTGACGTGCTGCGGCTGTGGGTGAGCTCGGTGGATTACTCCGCCGACGTTCCCCTGGGGCCTGGGATCGTGAAACAGCTGGCGGACGTGTACCGCAAGGTGCGCAACACGGCCCGCTACCTGCTGGGCAACCTGCACGATTTCGTGCCCGCCGAGCATGCCGTGCCGATCGCGGATCTCCCCCTGCTGGATCGCTGGATGCTGCAGCGCACCGCCAGCCTGATCGAGGAGGTGAGCGCCGATTTCGAGCGCTTCGAGTTCTACCGCTTCTTCCAGGCCCTGCAGAACTTCTGCGTGGTGGATCTCTCCAACGTCTACCTCGACATCGCCAAGGATCGCCTCTATGTGAATGCGGCCAGCGACTTCCGGCGCCGCAGCAACCAGACCGTGCTGCACCTGGTGGTGGAGCGGCTGGCGGGGCTGATCGCGCCGGTGCTGTGCCACATGGCCGAGGACATCTGGCAGAACCTGCCCTATCCGGTGGCCGAGGCCTCGGTGTTCGAGCGGGGCTGGCCCACGGTGGCGGCGGCCTGGGCGGCGCCGGAGCTGGTGGCGCCGATGCAGCGGATCCTGGAGCTGCGCGCCCAGGTGAACCGGGTACTGGAGGGCTGCCGGGCACGGGGGGAACTGGGCGCCTCCCTCGAGGCCCAGGTGCAGCTGGAGCTGGCGTCGGAGGCGGGCCCCCTGCAGGAGGCCCTGGCCCTGGTGGCCACCAGCCCCCACCCCGAGGTCGACAACCTGGCCGACTGGCTGCTGGTGTCAGCCCTGCGCCTCGGCGGCCCGCCGCTGGAAGCCCCGTTGGCGGAACTCGAGGAGGAGGGCGTTGGGGTGCGGATCGCCCGGGCGGCGGGCCGCAAGTGCGAGCGCTGCTGGCACCACGAGGACGACATCGGTGAGCACGCCAGCCATCCCAGCCTGTGCGGGCGCTGCGTGGGGGTGCTGGAGCGCCAGGGGGTGGGTGCAGTTCCTCCAGGCCGCTGATCTGGCCCTTGAGCCAGGAGATCAGGCTCTGGAGGGAGCCAACGATTCGAGAGGCTGGAGCATGGAAAAACAGATACTCTTGACCAATCATCCATCCGCGCCTGACGAATCCCGCGTCCGGTTCCGCGCCGCCTTGATGCATGGCCAAACTTTCCTGGCAAGACTTACTGAACGCACCTGCCTTTTTGATCAATCTCGATCGCCGGCCGGAGCGATTGGAGAGCAGCCGCAGGCAACTGGAATCGGCCGGATTCACGGACGTGCGTCGCTGGTCGGCCTTTGACGGTGCGACGGGAAACGTCAGGGAGAGTCTGCAACGTTTCGGCATCGATCAACTGACGGATCGCGAACACTTTCTGAACCAGCACGGCGCCTAGGGCAGCGCCGTTTCGCGACTGAATCTGCTCCAGCACATCATCGACCAGGGCTATTCCCAGACCTGCATCTTCGAGGATGACATCCGCTTCTCCCGCTGGTGGCACCAGCGGGCTCCGGCGTTCCTGAGCCGAACGCCCCGCAGCTGCGACCTGCTCTTCCTGGGCTCCCAGATTCAGTACGACGTCCTGCCCCGCCTGCATCCGGCCAGACGGCTGAATCGCTCCCGAACCCTCACACGCCTGAGCCAGACCATCTGGCCCTGGCCGTCCCATCGGCTGGGCGATGTGGTGCAGGGGCCGCTTTATTGCACCCATGCCTTCATCATCACGCGCAAGGGCTGCCAGGAGTTGCTGAAGTTTCTGACCACCCAGAGTGGGGGCCTCTATATCCCGGATTGCATGATTCACGACGCCATGGCCGGGCGATCCCATGTCTCGGCGTTCCCGCTGCGCTGGTATGCCTGGAACGGCCATCGCCTCCCCGCCCTTATGGAGGAACGCGGCAGCAATCCCCACTGGATCAAGCGGAACTGCGGCCTGGTTTACCAGGAGGAAAGCTTCGGCACGGACATTCAACCGCGCCCGGAGCCAGCGCCGGCCTGAGGGCGCCCTGGACAGGCTTGGGCCGTTCGCCGAAGGGGGGAACCAGGCGGGCTCCGAGGCTGAAGGCCCCCGCCAGCAGACCGGCCAGGGCGATCGCCACGCTCCACAGCTGGACCGGCCGCAGGGCCCCGAGCAGGTCGGCGATGGACAGCTCGGCCGGATTGAGGGCCTGGGGCCCACGCGGCACTCGGGCCAGCACCTTCTCCTTCCAGTCGGCGAGCACGCCGTTGAATTCGTTGGAGCCCAATGCCGCCTCGGCCAGGGGAAGGATCTGCACGTACCAGTCGTAACCCGGCTCCAGCAATCCCTCTGCTTTCAGTCCGTCTTCGACGATAACAAGCAGCGGCAAGTGCTTGGTGTAGGCCATCGCCGCTTCGATGTGGTTCCACGGTGTCGGCAGCCGTGTGTCCGCCAGATTCCCCTGACGCGGACCGCCGCGCTTTTCGACGCCGGCAGGGAAAAAGCTGCGCTCCAGGGCAATCACAACGATCCCGGAACACTTGTCCATCAGCTCGGTGATGGCCTTCAGCGGTGCATCGGCGCTGAAGGTGTTGCGGCCGACGGTTTTAGGAATCAGGGACTCACTGCGCAAGCGATCCTCGATCGATCGCACGAAGGATTCCTGCTCCGCTGTGGCGGTGGCACCCACACTCACGAAGATGAGTTTCTCCTCCATCGCACGCCACAACGCTCTGATCAGAGCCCAACGATGCCCCCTCCGGCGCAGCTTCGCCAACGTCGGCAACATGGACATCTTCGACATGGTGAGCTCGGTGTTTGACCGCCAGCTGGGGCGCTGATGGCCCCCACCCTGAACGCGGGCTTCGCCCATCTGCCGGGCGCCTTCCGCTCCCTCGCCGCCGACGTGCTGCTGCCCCCCGCTTCGGAGGGTGCCCATGGTCGCCGGCCGCTGCTGCGGGGCGCCACCCTGCTGGCGGCCTCGGCGGCCCTGGCCCTGGGGGGGGCGGTGCTGCTGACCGGCAGCGCCTGCCAGTTGCTCACCGCTCTGCTGGGCCCGACCCGGCTGGATCAGGCCTTCCCCTACCTGCGCGACGCCCTGCACAACTACGAAATCCAGCACCAGGGGACGATCGCCCTGGCGGTGGCCGGGGTTGCCCTGGCGGCCTGGCTGGCGCTGGCGCAAGGAATGGCCGCCGGCCTGCGCCGCCGCTGGCTGGCCCTGACGCTGCTGCTGGCCCTGCTGGTGCTGGCCACGGCGGTGGACGTGGCCTTCACCGAGGGCAACGGGGCGGTGATGGAGGCGCTCAACGTGCGCAGCGCCCCCCGCTTCTGGGGCACGGCCGTCGGCCTGATCGCCATCTACCTGGTCACCCTGCCGGTGCAGTTCCTCAACACCTACGGCCAGGAGCGCTTCTCGCTGGCCTGGCGGGATCGCACCACCAACGTCCTGTCGGAGGCCTACCTGACGGGCCACGCCTACCTGCGGCTGGAGGCCAGCGGTGCGATCGACAACCCCGACCAGCGCATCGCCGACGACGTGCAGCGGGCGGTGGTGAGCTCCACCAGCCTGTTCTTCGGGTTCTGCGCCTCGCTGCTGGCGCTGGCGGCCTACGTGCTGGTGTTGTTCGGCATCAGCGGCACGCTGGTGCTCACGCTGGTGATCGCCACTGTTGCGGGCAACGCGGTGATCCTGCGGCTGGTGCGTCGGCTGGCCTCGCTCACCTTCCGCCAGCAGGCCCTGGAGGCCGATTTCCGCTTCGCCCTGATGCACCTGCGCCGCCACGCCGAGAGCATCGCCTTCCTGCGGGGGGAACCCTGGGAGCGCAACGGCCTGGGGCGCCGCTTCGGGAAGGTGCTGGTGAACCTGGAGCGGGTGATCCGGTGGCGGGCGTTCGTGGGCCAGGGCAGCGGCCTCTACGGCTTCCTGATGCAGTTCGTGCCCTATCTGGTGCTGTCCGGGGCCTACTTCAGCGGCCGGGTATCGCTGGGACAGCTGACGGTGGCCAGCATCGCCTTCAGCCAGGTGCAGGCGGCGCTGTCGTTCCTTGTCGATCGGGCCGACGACTTCTCCGGCCTGTTCGCCAGCCTGCACCGCATCGGCGAACTGCGCACCGCCACCGGCGCCCGCCCCGCCGGCACCCCGGCCACCCCCGTGGGCCCGGCGCTGCAACTGCAGGGGCTCACCGTGGCCAACCCGGGGGGCGACGGCCTGCTGGTGCGCGACCTGGATCTGCAGCTGGGCGCCGGGGAGCGGCTGCTGATCAGCGGGCCCAGCGGCTGCGGCAAGACCTCCCTGCTGCGGGTGCTCTGCGGCCTGGTGCCCGCCGCCGGCGGGCGGATGGTGGCCCCGGGGGCAGCGGAGTGGCTGGTGCTGCCCCAGAAGCCCTACCTGGCCCTGGGCAGCCTGCGCGACCAGTTGCTGTACACCCTGCCGCCGGGGGCGGGAGCCGTCGGGGACGAGGAGCTGCGGCGGGCCCTGATCCAGGCCCGCCTGGAGCCGCTGCTGCGCCGCTACCCCGATCTGGAGGCCGAAACCGACTGGGAGCAGGTGCTCTCCGGCGGCGAGCAGCAACGGCTGGGCTTCGCCAGGTTGCTGCTGCGGCGGCCGGCCTTCGTGATGCTGGATGAGGCCACCAGCGCCCTGGATCTGGCCACCGAAGCCCATCTCTACGGGCTGCTGCGCCAGGCCCGGATGGCGGTGATCAGCGTGGGGCACCGGCCCAGCCTGACGGCCTTCCACGAGCGGGTGCTGCGGCTCGACGGCCGGGGCGGCTGGAGCCTGGAGGCCTGCTGAGGGCGTCCTGATCCGTCCCACGGCCATCACGGCCACGCCGCTTCATGGCCGGCCATCCTCACGGGGCCAGACGCTCCCGCTCCGCTGCGTATCGAGCCGGAAATCGGAATAGCGGCGGGTGAAGATCTCCCGGCCGAGCTGTTCGGCCGCCAGGAGCGGTTCGGCTGGATCGCGAACCACCTCGCTGCGGCTGTTGCCCACACCGCGGACGACGCCGACGAACTCCGAGTGGGTGTAGCGGGAATACTCCTGGATCTGATGCACGATGCCCAGCGAGGCTCCCGGATAGGTTTCCTCCGAGGCCAGCACAAGGGCGATCCGCTTACGCGACATCCGCTCGATGACAGCGGCGGACTGCGGATAAGACGCCGCGTAGTAGCAGAAGGTGCGATCAAAAAAGGCCTTCGTCTGCGCCGACAGGCCATACCAGTACACCGGCGAACAGAAGACGACCCCATCGGCGGGTAGGAAGTCGTCAAAGAACAGGGCGCGATAACCATCGTCGATGGCGCACTCCCCGTCGGCGCGCCGGCAGGTGCGGCAGTCCCGCAGGAAACTGGCGATGTGGTCGTCGAGGAATCGCAAGGTCACTCGCGTCCCGGCCTCCTCGGCGCCGCGCTGAACAGCAGCGGCAAGCGCGGCTGAGTTACCGGAGCGGCGGGGACTGCCGACGAGGACCAGGAGGGAATGGGGGTTGTTCATGGCGAAAAGATAGGCTTCGCGAATGAGATATCGGGAGGATGCAGATGACGCTTGCCATTACCAGACAGCAAAGAGACAAGAATGGAGCCAACGTCCATTCGGCTGCAGCTCTGGAGCATGACTGAATTAGCTGTGCAGCACCGTCGTCCGAGGCGCTGGCGCTCCACGCAGCAAACCCTCCACGCTCACATCCTCGTCAATATCCGGCCAGTGGATTCCAAAGCCAGCGCTGGCAATCTGCCAATTGCCACGCTCCAAGGGGGTGGCATGCAGCAGGCGCGGGTACCAAGCCATAGGCACTGAGATAGAGCGTCCATCTGCGAGGTCGACGATCAGCTTGTCCTCTGTGCAGGCAACCTCGATGACCCGCTCGCCAGGGTTAGCCATGAAGCTCCTCCCATGCTTTCAGCAGGATAGCTCTGTTCATGCTGACCAGCCGCTCAATCTCACGAAGCTCGTTGGCCTTAAAACCAAGGCTGGAGGAAAGTTCGACAGGAGAGAGACAGACTTTGCATGATGCCTGATCTCTATCCACATGAACACGAGGCGGTTCGTTTGGCTCGTGACTGTAGAAGTAGAACCTGTACGGGCCGCTTCTGAGGATTGTCGGCATCCGTCATCACATCATCAACGCAAAGGTAGCCGCCTCAGGCCTGCGCAAGCCAACTCAACCAATGCCCTATGGCCACCGCCTTCATTAGGGAATCGTGTAGGTGTTCCCCCGCTCGCTGCGCACCAGGAAGGCGGCGGAGGTCTGCCGGTAGGCGGCCAGGGTGGTGCGGCGGGTGCCGGGCTCGTTGATCAGCAACTTGCCGCATTCCTCCTGATCGCGCTGGCCGCAGGTCCAGGGCTCGCCCACCTTCTCCATCTCAATCTGCTTACCGTCGGAGCGAAAGGTGAGCGTGAACGAGGTGGAGCCGCCTGCGACCAGGCAGGCTTCAGCGCGTCCGTTGAAGCTGCAGGTCTGCCAGGTGGTCTGGGCGTGGGCCGCCGGGGGGGGGGACGGGATCACCAGAGCAGCAACGGCGCACAGGGCCACCAGGGGGAAACGCATCGGGGGTGGGCGCCGGGGAGGGACACTCTGGCCCCCGCGGTGCCCAGGGCTGCCCCTGCGATGGCGAACAGACAACGCCTACGGCTGCACCAGAGGAATCATTTGCCTTCCATGACGGCGGTAGATCTGGAAATCACTATCCGTCGTGAGAAGCAACGGCGAGTCGTTGATCTCCGCCAGGCGAATCAATGCGGCATCCGCCAGAGAAGCAGGCTCATTCTCATAGCGCTTAAGAAAGGAACCCATGGTTGGATGACAGATCGGCAGGCCCGCCTTCGCAGCAGCCCACAAGATCGGCCAACAGATCAGCCGCGGAGGGTTGTGCTGCGTCTTCCACGCCTTGCTCTGGGGATTGGAGAAACGCCGTCAACGCACGTCGAACCAATTCAGACTTGCTGAGACGGCGCCGTTGAGCCTGCTCGGTGAGTTGCGCATCAAGGGCCTCGCTCAACTTGAGAGAGATCACCGCCATGGCAAGCACCCCGTCATCGGCATCCCTGTCTTACCAGCTGCCAAGCGGACTTGCGGCTCACCCCGCCAGCCCCCGGAATGCCCGCAACACCACATCGGCGCAGCGCCCGTACACAGCGGTCCGCCAGGCGGGGCTGTCGACCAGGAAGGCGTCGCGCACCTGGCGGCGGATCGCCTCCCGGTGGGGGGTGGGGCGATCGGGCACGGCGTGCAGCCAGGCATCGGCGCGCAGGGCCGCCAGCACCTGATCGATCGGCCGGGTGCCGAACTCCAGGGCCAGATAGGTGAGCTCCACCGCAGAAAACATCCGGCGCAGAAACACCGGCACCGAGCCCGACACCACCGACGAGCTGGAGGGGCCCTGGCCGGGCCGGGTGACCTCCGGGCCATACCAGCGTTGCAGCCGCTCCCAGTCGTCGTCGGTGCTGCCGCTGCCGATCAGCTCCCCGTAGCCCCAGGGGCCCAGGCCGGTGTGCAGGTCGATCACCGCCAGGCGGCGGCAGGCCGGGCCTAGGTGCTCGGAGAGGATCTTCTCCAGGGTAGACAGCGACCAGCTGGGGCGGCTGCCGCCGTAGAAGAGGCCGGTGGGATGGGTGTAATGGGCGGCAGCAGGGCGTCGTGGAGGGCGTCGTAGGCCGGGTTCTCGGGCAGGGGGCCGCAGAAGTCGAGGCCGTTGCGGTTGAGATCAATGTTGTGTTCATTGCCGCGGCGCAGCCAGGCGAAGCCATGGGGGTTGAGGGCCTGGATCAGCAGCGCCCCGCCGCCGGCCGGCAGGGCGCCGTGGAGTTCGTCCAGCAGAACGCCCACCTCGCAACCGGATCCGGCCAGGCCCTCCACGCCGTGGGTGCCGGAGATCAGCAGCAGCAGGGACTCGGGCTCGGCGGGGCCCAGGGCCGCCGCATCGATGGCGAGCGACTCGCCGGCGGGGCCGCGGTGGTCGGGCAAGACTTGGCTGCTGAGCCGGGCGCCGGCAACACGGGCGGCGGCCAGGAACGCCTCACGGGCCGAGCGGTCATCGGGGCGGAAGAAGTCGCTGGTGGCCATGGGGGGAGGGGGTGGGGCCGGGGGCGATCAGAAGGGGTGGTCGTCGTGGCGGATCAACGTGGGATGTCGGTTTCGCGGTTGAAGATCTGAGCAAGCGCTTCGATGCTCGCCATCACATCCTTTGACCGGTTGATCCACCTCAGCCGTCATCCGATGTGCCAGGTCCGGCGTCTTGAGTGCCCACCACGCGGGGCGGCATAGGAAGCCCGCTATTCAAGCCGGCTGTAGTCGGCAGCCATCCTGGGTCTGGCTCGCCGCACCAGTCGGAATAGGCGACAGGTAGTACCCCACGCTCGGCCAAGCCGAGCATCTGGATGTACCAGCCGGCATACGGCCAGTCCGCACCTTGGCCCAGTTTGGTGATGGCGGGGAAGCTGTCGAAGAACTTTGAAGCGAGCTGTCTTGCCGTGTCCTTCTGCGCATCTTCCCACCCGAAATAGTTGTTGTCCTACCCCGTTGCGTAGTGGGCCGCATCGTCGAAGTCGCACATCATTGCCCCGTGCGTACGCTTGATGTTTCCGACGTGGGTGACTGAGCACCGCCAGTGCATCCCAGACGGTGACATGCCTGGGACGAACCACAGCCTTTGATAGCCGAGCTTGTGCAGCTCGTGGACCATCAGCAGGACCCACTGAGAACGCCGCAGAAGTGGGTCGAAATCGCGCTCCACTTTCAAAGACCTCCGATCACCTGACGCACCAGATCAGAAGCGGGCCACGGCTTCGGCATAGGAGGCAACCTCCGCACCCGTCTTCTGTATCTTGATGTTAGCGGTCATCTGTGCGAATCCGCCAATAACCTGGTCTGCGTGCATGATGAGCCAGTGCATAGATTGTGATTCCCTGTTCGTCCGAGCGATAGACCAGTGCGAATGGAAAATCCCTGAGGAAAACACGCCGCGTTCTATGTTCAGCTGGTGAGCCTGCCAATGGATATGCGAGAGCACGAGCGGTAGCATCCTCAACAGCTTCAAGAAATTTAGTTCAAAGCCCTGCTTCAACTCGATGGTAGTAGCTGACTTCAGCAAGAACCTCAAGCCTTGCAGGCTCAACAAACCGAGCACGATTCACTGCAAGATCTGACGGGCTTCTGCAAATACTTGCGCCGCCGAATACGAAGAAATATCTCCATTTTCAAATGCGTCAATCCGCAGGGCAATCTCCTCAGACCATTCAGCTTCTATTTCTTCGATCGAACTATGGATTGATTCAAGCATGAATTGCGCAAGCTTTGCCCGATCTTCTGCTGAGAGTGACCGAGCCTGCTCTTCGATTTGGTGAAGTGATGATGACATGAACCTGAGATCAGATGTCTTCAATGCGACTCTACTGCAATTCAGCCTTGGGGAGTGCGGAACGCTTCCAATCACCTGCCCGCCATGAGCTGGTGGGTGTGCCAGCAAGTCTTAGGCGGTCGGGTCAGGTGTACTGGATTGTGAGTCACTGTCTTTTCGCGGTTACAGGCCTTAATGAACGAAGCAGGAGTCAGGCAGATGACTCATAGAGATACCGCTGGAAGCCTGAAAAGAGCTGGCCGATGTCTTCTGGTCTGCCCAGATCGGCGACGGCATCAGCGATGGAGTTCTGGTAGCGGAGTTGTAGCAATGGCGTGAGCTTTTCCAGAGCCAGCTCCTGCACACCCAGCGTCACGTAGTGCTGGAGAACAAAATTCAGGAAGAGCTGCTGCTTGCTCGTGCATTTTGAATGGATGTAAAGGCGTGCATGCGCAGCGCGCTCCTCACGGGGGATGGGCTGCAGGGCATAGGCCACATGGGCCAGCACGTCGAAAAGATCACTGTTCGCGGCATTGATGATCATTTGCATCTCGGCCAGCTGGGCTGCACCAAGCCCCCTCTCCTCAAGGCCCTGCAGCAGCTTGCGGCGGGTGTCTGGGGAACTCCAGAGTTCCCGCAGCTCGGCTTCGTCTGTCACGAACTCCGGCAGTTTTCCATAGAGCAGTTCCAGGAACTGCTGGGAACTCATCGGTGTGCCGTCTGGGTGCCAGAAGCTGGTCACCATCATGTGCTGGATGGAGCGTTCCTTGCCGTCGCCCAGCTTGATGCGAGCCTTTTGGCGTTGGGGCTGGCCGCTGGTGTCGTCATCGTCGGGGCCCTTGGGTTCCGGGGGTTCAGGTGGGGGCAGAGCTTGCCCGGGGCCAACGGGTTCGGGTTCCTGGGGTTCGCCATCCCACTCAGGATCACTGAAGTGATGGTGGGCCTTCACGAAGTCGTAGATGGTGAAGTACTCCTTGCCGTCGAACAGGCGGGTGCCACGGCCGATGATCTGCTTGAACTCGATCATCGAGTTCACCGGCCGCAGCAGCACGATGTTGCGCACGTTGCGGGCATCCACCCCCGTGGAGAGTTTTTGCGACGTGGTGAGGATGGTGGGGATCGTCTTTTCATTGTCCTGGAAGGCCCGCAGCCAGGTGTTGCCCAGTTCACCGTCGTTAGCGGTGACCCGCTGGCAGTAGTTGGGATCGGTGCTGGTCTTGAGCTGGTTGATTAGGTCACGGATCGCCAGGGCATGGTCCTGGGTGGCACAGAACACCAGGGTTTTCTGGCGTTGATCGATCTGGCCCAGAAAGATCTCCACCCGCTGCTGTTCGCGCTGTTTGATCTCGATGATTTTGTTGAAGTCGGCTTCCTTGTAGAGCTTGCCGGCTTCGATCTCCCCTTCCACCACCGTGTCGTCGGGCGTGTAGACGTATTCATCGAGAGTGGTGGTGATCTGCTTGACGCGGAAGGGGGTGAGGAAGCCGTCGTTGATGCCCTCTTTGAGGGAGTAAGTGAACACCGGATCGCCGAAGTAGGCGTAGGTGTCGGTGTTGCCGGCGCGGCGGGGGGTGGCGGTGAGGCCCAGCTGCACGGCAGGGGCGAAGTACTCGAGGATGCCGCGCCAAGTGGATTCGTTGTTGGCTCCGCCCCGATGGCATTCATCGATCACGATGAAGTCGAAGAAATCGGCCGGGTACTGGCCAAACCAGGGGGAGGGCTTGCCGTCCACCGGCGGGCCGCTCATGAAGGTCTGGAAGATGGTGAGGAAGACGCTGGCGTTGGTGGGCACCCGACCCTTTTTGCGCAGGTCAACGGGTTCGATCCGCGCCAGGGCGTTCTCCTCGAAGGCGGCAAAGGCGGTGAAGTCGTTGAAGGCCTGATCGGCGAGGTTGTTGCGGTCGGCCAGAAACAGGATGCGAGGCCGGCGCGTGGGCTCGCCACTGAGGTTCCAGCGGGCGGCAAACAGCTTCCAGAGGATCTGGAAGGCGATCGAGGTTTTGCCGGTGCCGGTGGCCAGCGTCAACAGGATGCGGTTCTGGCCGGAGGCGATGGCCTCGAGAACGCGGGTCACGGCGATCTCCTGGTAAAAGCGGATCTGCCAGCTGCCGCCCTTGTCGGGGTAGGGGATGGCGGCGAAGCGATCGCGCCAGGCGTTCTCTTCGGCGAAGGTGCGCTGCCACAGCTCCTGGGGGCTAGGGAAGGCTTCGGCCTCCCCCTCCTCGCCCGTTTCCCTGTCAATGGCGTAGATGCCCTTGCCGTTGCTGGCGTAGATGAAGCGCAGCTGGAGCTTGGCGGCGTAGTCCTTGGCTTGGCCCACCCCCTCGGTGAGCGGCAGGGAATCGGCCTTGGCCTCCACCACCGCCAGGGCGGTGTTGCGGTAGCTGAGCACGTAGTCGGCGCTGAGGGACTTGCCGCGGCGACCGCCCCCTTCAATGCGCCCGGGGGCAATCGGAAACTCGCGGCGGATGCGGCTGCCCTCCACCACGCCCCAACCGGCCGCCACCAGCAGCGGATCGATCAACTCAGCGCGGGTTTCGGCCTCGTTCATGGGATCAGCTCGGCCGGGATGGTGTGCAACAGCTGCTTACCCACCACGTAGTGATAGCTGGATGGGCGGACCGAGGCAGTCATACGGATAAGTTTGGCCGATCCAGGCCCCACTCGCCCGAGGGGCTTGCATGCTCGGGCACCACGATCAGCCCGGACTCCGGCTCGCCGTAGGCACGGCAGGCAGCGCCACTGGCAAATTGGTGGGCGGTGAGAGCGCAGAGCGCAGCATCGATCAGGTCGATGCTGGTGAGCGGTGCGGTGGTGATGCTGGCCTGGGCAAGCAGGGCCGTGCGCTGCGGCCGCTTCTGGCGAGCCTTCGCCTCCCCATTCCGCAGATGGCGGGTGATGGCATGGGGGAAGGTTTCGAAGCAGCAGATTCCCTGCTGCATCAACTCTCGTTCGCAGGGACGCGCGCGGTCCGGGACAGGCGTGCATGGCCAAGGCCTCTGGTTCCCTATCGAGATTCGTTCGACCAGGAGCTGAGCTGCTGAGCAAGAACCGGCAAATCGGTCTGCACGATGGTCCAGATCACGGAGAGGCTGAGGCCGAAATACTCGTGAACGATGCGGTTGCGCAGCCCTCTGATGGCTGCCCAGTCGATCTCAGGCTTCAGGAGCTTCTTGTCATCAGGAATGCCCCTGGAGGCTTCACCAATGATTTCAAGGTTGCGAACCACGGCATCGACAGTTCACGAATCTGCGCAGAAGTCTTCAAAACTCATCCCACTGACATAGCCACTGATCTTGTCGCATGCCTGCTGAATGTCGGCGACAAATAGGGCCCAGTCACGGCGCGACATGAATAAGGCTGCTCATGATGGAGGGGCGACGGTTCTCCTTGATCCCATCGGAGGCCACCAGGTCGACCCTGCGGCCGAGGAGATCTTCCAGGCGATCGCCCAAGTGCATGAAACCGAAGCCAATGGGCTCGGCGAAACTCACCAGCAGATCCACATCACTGGCAGGAGTTTGCTCCTCGCGCGCGAAGGATCCAAACAGGGCCAGGTTGCTGACCTTGAACTGGGAGGCCAGATCCGGATAGTGTTGACGCAGCCTCGCCAGCACCTCAGAGCGGCTGGCGCAGGGGGTGACCGCAGGGGCGGACATGGGTTCGCTGGGCTGAGGGTTTCAGTGTAGGCGGGCCGACGGTGAGCCCCAAGGCCTGCGCCCTCAGAGCTCGCCGTTGAACGCCTGGTGCAGGAGGGACTTCTTCAGTTCCTCCAGGGCGGCGAGTTTGCGTTCGTAGAGGTGGGTGAGGCGGTGGGTTTCTGCCTCAAGACAAGCAAGCGACTCTTCAATCTCCTGCTGTACGGACAGAGATTCGGGTACGACGACTTGAAACTCCTGAATGTCCCCCTTCGAAATGAACGGCTGAGCTGCACCACGCTTGGGCAGATCAACATGGGTAAGGAGGCGATACAAGAACCCGCCAGTACACTGCCCTTGCCGGGAAGTGAGAGTAATTGTGTTCTTAATGGCGGTAAAATCCTCTTCTGGCAGGAACATACGCCCGCACTGCGCACCAATGGCTGAAAGCACAGGAGTGTTCCTCTCGTGCTCCCTATGCCCGATTCTGCCATCGCAACCAGCTGCAGATACTGCGAGAAACTTTCCATCCTCAACGTAGGCCCGCTTAGTCAAGTCTGTGTTGCCCCAATCGACAATACAAAGATCCACCAAAGACTTAATCAACCGTACCCATTCAGGGGTCGGTATGCACTGCCGCGCAAATGCACGCCTGAGCGCGCATCGCTGAGCGGGCAAAGAAGCCGTGCTGCTGTTGCTGCTGAACTCAGGGATCCGGCAGCAATGAGGGCAT
>Ga0247833_1001143_pt1 | contig 45128 bp, 37 predicted proteins | sample LaCruzMarch2015__7_FD_187117 | JGI IMG/M metagenome (GOLD analysis project Ga0247833, IMG submission 187117) | Freshwater microbial communities from meromictic Lake La Cruz, Castile-La Mancha, Spain - LaCruzMarch2015_8m | ecosystem: Environmental > Aquatic > Freshwater > Lake | place: Spain...
GAATGGACCTGGGTCGGCGTCTTTTGATTTCAGACAAAGCCCATTTAATCACCCCTGGCCATCGGCTCATGGACCAGGCCCAGGAGGCGGCCAAAGGGGACCAAAAAATCGGGTCCACCCTGCGGGGAATTGGCCCAGCCTATACCGATAAATACGCCCGGCATGGGTTGCGCTACGGGGATATGGCCGGACCAGATGCCATGGCCCGCCTACAGAACAGCATGAACACGCATCGCCAAGGCCTCCAAGCCTTGGGTTATCCCGAGCCGGATGATCTGGATGCCCAAACCGAAGCCTGGATGGAAAGCCTCCAGACCTTGCTCCAAGAATTCCCCCCGGTCGACGGCTCTTGGCTCTTGAACCAGGCCTTGGACCAAGGCCAAAAAGTCCTCGCCGAAGGTGCGCAGGGAAGTATGTTGGACGTGGAATACGGGGCTTATCCTTTTGTAACATCTTCGCATACCACCGCCGCTGCTGCCTGCACCGGGTTGGGCCTGGCCCCATCCCGCATTGGGGATGTTTATGGCTTATTCAAAGCCTATTGCACCCGGGTTGGAAGCGGCCCCTTCCCCACCGAGCTTCACGACGAACAAGGCGATACCCTTCGCAGAGCGGGTCATGAGTTTGGCGCCACCACGGGCCGTCCACGCCGATGCGGTTGGCTGGACCTACCGGCCCTGCATTATGCAGCTCGACTCAGCGGCGTCAACAAACTCATTGTTACCAAAGCCGATGTTCTGTCGGGATTTGGCGAGGTGAAGATCGCCGTACGTTACGAAGGGACGCATTCCCACCGCGATTCCTATCCCACCCATCAAGATGCTTGCGTTCCGGTCTATCGGACTTTTGAAGGCTGGTCACTGACCCCTGGCAAAAACTACCAACGTTTGGAAGAATTGCCCCTGGCTTTGAGGGCCTATCTGAGCTTCTTGGAAGAATCCCTGGATTGCCCGGTTCATTGGGTATCGCTGGGACCGGATCGTCACAGCACCTTGCAGACCCGTCACTGATTCCTTGGAGGATCGATTCGTCCATCTGCCCCAAGGATCGGAGTCTTCTGCCGTCCTGCTGGCCTTAATCAAAGGCTTTGAAAAGGCTCCGTACATCTCCGCCTTTTGGACCTGCAATAGCCATTCCACGAATAGCCATCCTCCCGACTACCGAACCATGGATTGGATCCTGGGTATAGGACTTGCGGACGATGACGCGGACCCTGAACCCAAAAAACAAGGTCTTGCCTTTGGTTTTGAGGACTTTGAGCAAATGTTGCGGGAACGCCCAGGCTTCCGCATGGGATATTTTGGTTACGACCTCAAGGCCCAAAGCCTGAGCCAACCCTCCCCTTTGCCACCGGCCACGGCGGACCCTGATCCCTCTTTTTGGTTTCGACCCAGGATCCTTGTTCGATGCATCGGTTCCCGTTTGGAATTCCTGTCGGATGAACAAAGCCAAGGTCGGACCGCGCTCAGATCATGGTTGGAAGAACCAAAAACCGGGATCCGCGCTCGCGGCAAAACCGAAACACAAGGTTGCCGACTCCGCGATAAAATCTTTGTTCAAACAACAGAAAAAGAACACCAAGAGCAGATAGGTGCCATCCGTGAGCACATACGGGATGGGGATTTTTACGAGTTAAATTATTGCATTGAATGGGCTGGCCAGGTTCCAATTCAGGACCCGGTGGCCCTTTGGCATCAGTTGGCTACCAAAGCCGGGGGAGCCTTTTCGGCCTTGATCAAAAACCAAGATACCTGGGTCATCAGCGCCAGTCCTGAGCGATTTTTGAAAAAGGACGGGGATCGTCTTCTGAGCCAACCCATCAAAGGCACCGCACCGCGGTCAACCGACCCCCGCATCGACCGCCAAGAGGCCGAGACCCTGAGGACCAATGTCAAGGAAAACGCCGAACACCTCATGATTGTGGATTTGGTACGAAACGACCTGGCCCGATGTGCCGACCCATGCAGTGTTCAGGTCGAAGATCTCATGGGTTGCTATGCCTTTCCGGCGGTCCACCATCTCATTAGCAGCATCTCTGCAACCATGGTTCCTGGACAGAGCCTTTCGGGAATTTTGAACGCCTGTTTTCCCATGGGGTCCATGACCGGAGCCCCCAAAGAGGCCGTCTGCGCCTGGATCGACCGCCTCGAAAAAACCCGAAGGGGCATCTACTCAGGCAGTGCGGGTTGGTTTGATACCGAAGGGAATTTTGACCTCAATGTGATTATTCGAAGCCTGGTCTATGACCAAAACCAAGGATGGATGTCCCTAAAGACAGGAGGCGCCATTACCTGGGATTCCGACGCAAGAACCGAATGGCAGGAATGCCAAACCAAGGCCAAGGCCCTGTTGGACCTTGAAATTTGAACGAATCGGTTGGTGGCCTTAGGCCAGGGCTGTGACCTCGAGGTTGAAGACCGCCTTGATATCGCGGTACAATTCAGCCTCGACTTGGTAGGTACCCAATTCACGGATTTCACCGCGGATGGACATTTTGCGGCGATCCACTTCGTGTCCCAGAGCCGTCAGGGCTTCCGCAACCATGAGAGTGGTCACTGCACCAAAAATTCGACGATTTTCCCCGGTGCGCACCGCCAGCGTTACGGTCAATTGACCCAACTTTTCGGAAAGATCGTTGGCAGCCTGACGCAAACCTTCTTGACGAAATTCTGCTTGACGAACCGCTTCGGCCCGGTCGTTCAGAGCTGGACGACTGGCAACCACGGCAAGGCCTTGAGGAATCAGAAAATTGAGCCCGTAACCGTTGCGGACTTTGACCACGTCGTGTTTGAAGCCGAGGCCTTTAACGTCTTGTTTGAGAATGACTTGCATATCAAAATGCGGTTGGATGCCTAAGGGCGGGTTGAACAATAAGAAAACCTTAACGCAGGCCGTCGGCCACGTAAGGCATCAAGGCCAAGTGACGGGCCCTTTTGACGGCCTGAGCCACCTTGCGCTGGTATTTGAGGGAGGTACCGGTCAGACGACGTGGCAACAATTTGCCCTGCTCGTTGACGAGCTTAAGCAAAAAGTCAGGATCCTTGTAGTCAATGTAACGGATACCATTCTTGCGGAATCGGCAGTATTTCTTGCGGGTTTCCTCTTTGACGGGAACGGACGCGAAGCTGTTTGTAATCATGGGTTAACCTCCTCTTTGGCAGTTTTGGGACGGCGACGGGACTCGTTGTAAGTCACGGCAAACTTATCCAGTGAAACGGTCAAAAAGCGCAAAATTCTCTCGTCCCTGCGCAGTTCAAGCTCCAGCTTATCGACGGCAAGGCCGGTGGCCTTGAACTCGTACAAATGATAAAAACCGGTCGCTTTTTTGCGAATGGGATAAGCCAGCTTGCGTAGACCCCAATGGGCCTGATGCACCAGCTCGGCGCCGTTTTCCTTCAGCACCTTTTCGAACTTCAAGACCGCCTCACGGACCATCTCCTCGGTCAAGACCGGGGTAAGGATGAATACGGTTTCGTATTGATTCATAGGATCAATTTTTAGAAAGACCCCCTTTTGAATTGGGGAGCGCAAATATAAGCGAAAATCGACTCTTAACGCCCCATGAATCCTAACTTTGTCGACATGCAAGGCTATCAGGTCTCCGCCCGTAAGTACCGCCCCCCCCGTTTTGATGAATTGGTGGGGCAGGAGCACATTACCACCACCCTTTTGAACGCGATTGCCAAGGACCAATTGGCCCAGGCCTATCTGTTTTGCGGTCCCAGGGGGGTAGGGAAGACATCCTGCGCACGCATTTTTGCCAAAACCATCAATTGCAGCAACCGAGATGCCTCCGGGGAGGCTTGTGGATCCTGCACCACCTGTCGTTCTTTTGACCAAGGAGGTTCGCTCTCCATCCATGAATTGGACGCTGCTTCGAACAATTCGGTGGATGACATTCGCTCCCTGGTTGAGCAAGTACGCTATCCTCCCCAGGGCAGTGCCTTCAAGGTTTATATCGTGGACGAGGTCCACATGTTGAGCACATCGGCCTTTAATGCCCTCCTCAAAACCCTGGAGGAACCTCCATCCTACGCCAAATTCATCCTGGCCACCACCGAAAAGCACAAAATCCTGCCAACCATTCTTTCGCGTTGCCAGATTTTTGACTTCAAGCGCATTCGACCCCAGGATATTGCCGACCGCCTGGCTTTGGTCTGCAAGGCCGAACAAATCACCTACGACGCAGAGGCCCTGCTAACCATCGCCGGCCGATCCGACGGGGCCCTGCGCGATGCCCTTACTATGCTGGACCAATTGGCCGGCTATGGCGGGGGACACTTGGGGCAAACTTTGGTAGCGGAACAATTGGGGGTTTTGAATCAACAGGGGTTTTTGGATGCCACCGAAACCCTTCAAAAGGGCGATCCCGGACCTACCCTCCAATTCCTCGGGACCCTGATAGCCAGGGGCTACGATCCCATTCAGTGGGTTCTGGGAATGGCGGTCCACCTACGGAACCTCTTAATGGCCAAAGCACCGGGCACCTTGGATTTGGTTGAATCAGGGCCCGAATTCAAAGAAAAACTTCAACAGCAAGCATTGCGAAGCGATACCGGCTTCCTTTTGGGAGCCCTTCATTTGCTCAACCAGGTGGAATTGCAATACCGCCAGGCCCGTCAGCCGCGACTTTTGGTGGAAACCGCCCTCTTCAAGATTGGCTACCTAGCCAACAGGCAGCAGCAGACCGCCGGAACAACCCAAGCGACCTCAACAGAACCCCTGGTCAATGCACATCCCCTGGCCGGGATAAGCGACAAGGTCCCTTCCCCAACGGATTTCAAAACCCCTGCGAAAGTCCGCATCCAGGTACCTTCCGTTGAAATTCCTGCACCCGTTGAAATTCCTGCACCCGTTGAAATTCCTGCCCCAGTTGAAATTCCATTAGCCAAAGAAGTAGCGGTATCCAGCACACCACGCCAGGCCCCATCAGCCCGCCTTGACCAGGATTTTTTGAAACAAATCAAAAAACACCTGGCTCCCAAAGAGGGTACGACCGCCCCAGGAATCGATGAAAGTCAACATTGGGATCCACCAACACTGGATACGCAAGGAAATTTGGAGGCTTGCTGGAACGCATTGTTGGAACAATGCCAACAGAGAGGATTGGGCGCTTTGGAGGGTCTTTTGGCCCGTAACAAACCCCAAAACCCTGTTCCGCAGGAATCTGGACGCCTTCAAATTGATGTTATTCTGTATTCTGATACGGAAAAGGCCCTCTTTGACCGGGAAAAATCAAACCTATTGGGGTACCTCCGGGCCTTTGGCCCCCAACCATACCGGCCCGAATGGAACATTATTCAACAAAATCTGGGACAACAACGCGAAAAATATCTCACGGAGCAAGAGCGTTATCATAGATTATTGACTGAAAACAAGAATTTTATAGACCTGAATTCTCGAATAGGATTAAATTTAATTTAAATAGTGACATATTAATACATCATTATTGCTAAATTTGACGCTGATTTTTAAGTATTTATCCCCAAAAAAACCTTTTAATTCAAGATTATGGCCGTCAAACTCAAGCTCAAAAACTCCAAAGAAGTCGCCTTGGTCGATGACAAGGTGTCCAAGTTTCTAAACGAAAACCCTTACCTCGTGAAGGTGGGCTTTTTAGCCAATCTACGCCGCCACTCCCGTGGTTATGCCTTTTTTCAGAAAAACTGGCCCCTCGGCGATGGTAGCTACAAAAACGAGACGATCTATTTGCACAAACTAGTCGCCGAAATTTTCTGTAAAAAGAAAACAACACGCGAGCGCCTTTTTGTCAATGTTGTGAACAACAATCCATTGGATTGCCGCCTGGAAAACCTAGAATTTGCCACTCGTTCGGTCGTCGTACGCAATGTCAACAAAACCGAAAACAAATTCGGTTTCAAGGGTGTCATCAAGAGTGGTAACAAATTCAAAGCCATCCTTTTTAACAACCGCGTACGCCTTGATTTGGGCACCTTCAACACCGCTGCTGAAGCATCGGCCGCCTACAAAAAGAAATCCGCAGAGTTGTTCGGCAAGCGATAATTCAATCGCGGTGGCTAAAGCCACCCTCTCTATCAAAGAGACCCTTCGGCAACCCGAAGGGTCTTTTTTTTGGTGGGTATCGGAGAATTATTACTTATTTCCGACCCATCCAACGATCCACCAATACTGCCGTCATGGCGTCTCCTGTAACATTGACCACGGTGCGCATCATATCAAGGATGCGATCTACGGCCACCACCAAGGCGATGCCGGCGCTTTCCAGGCCCACCGACTGTAACACAATGACCAGCATGACCATCCCCGCTCCGGGAACCCCGGCCGAACCAATCGATGCCAATGTGGCGGTAAGTACAATGGTTAATTGTTGCGCCCATGTCAAATCGGTCCCAAAGGCCTGGGCAATAAAGACCGTCGCCACCGCCTGATAGAGGCTGGTACCGTCCATATTAACGGTCGCCCCCAAAGGCAAAACAAAAGTCCGTACCTCTTCCCGTACACCTAGTTTTTCGGCGCATTCCAGATTCACTGGCAAGGTGGCATTGGATGAAGAGGTCGAGAAAGCCAACAACTGAGCCGGACTCATCACCCGAAAGAAACGTCGAGGCGAAAGGCCGCCAAAAACCCTCACCAGGGTTGCATAAACCGCCAACAGCATCAGGGCCAATCCCAAAACAACCGTAAGCGCATAGACCGACAAGGCACCCAAGAGTTCCAAGGCTTTGGCGGGATCGTTCCCGGCAAGATCGGCAATCAAGGATGCGATCAGCGCAAAAACACCGATCGGAGCAAAGGCCATAACATAATCCACCATAAGCAAAACGATGCGATTCAATTGACCGAACAAATCCCGAACCGATTGGGTTTGATCGGAAGGCAAGGACATGATGGCAACGCCCATAAACAAGGCAAAGAACACCACTTGCAACATGGAGGTGTTGTTGGACAAGGCATGAAACAAATTATCCGGAACCATGTCTACAATCGGACTCAACGGACCGCGTTCTTTGAACGCCTGGGCGTTGTTGAACCCTTGATCTGTTTGGGTACTGAATCGAGCTTTGAGGTCTTCGCGCCTTTCGGTGGACAGATAATCCCCCGGACGGACGATGTTTACCAATACCAATCCCAAGGTCACCGCCAAAACGGTCGTACACAAGAAAATCAACAAGGTGCGCCCCCCCATCGAGGATAATTTGCGCAAATCGCGCAATCCGGTGACCCCATCCACCAGCGAAACAAAGACCAAAGGAACCGCCAGGAGTTTGAGCAAATTCACAAAAATGGTCCCCAAGGGCTTGAACCATGTCAAAACAACACCGCTATATCCCAGACGGGCCGCTAACAGCCCTACCAAGGTCCCTGCCCCAATACCGAGCAAAATTTTGATATGCATCGGAAGACGTGTTTTGAATAGGCTCAACATGGCGACGGGAATAAGGAGCGATGGGGATAAGGAACAAAAGGGATGATGCGTGGGATTAGGGAAGTAGGCGTTGGATTTTGGCGGAGGGAAAGCCCAACCAATGGTCCAGGACGACCAAGGCCAGCATGGCTTCCACCACCGGGACAGCGCGCGGGACAACGCAGGGGTCGTGACGACCACGGGCCTTCAATACCAGGGGTTGTCCACTATGGTCCACCGAGTTTTGGTCGATGGATACGGTGGAAGGAGGTTTGAATCCCACCCGGAACCAGAGGGGTGTTCCTGTACTCATGCCGCCCAAGACTCCTCCGGCATGGTTGGTGGCGGTTTTGATATGGGTCCATTCCGAGGTGTCCGCTGCCAGAATGGGGTCGTTGTAATCCGAGGCATGACCGGATGAGGCCGCCCATCCAGAGCCCAGTTCAAAAAATTTGGCGGCGTTGATGGAGATCATGGCTTTGGCCAAATCGGCATCCAATTTATCATAAACCGGATCGCCCAAGCCAGCGGGCAAGCCTTGACACCAACCCACCACCGTTCCTCCGACCGAATCACCACGAACGCGCGCTGTGTTGATTTCGTTTTCCATGGCCAATGCGATATCGGGCAAGGGGCATCGCAGCGGAGAGGACTCAATCTGCTCTTGGGTATAAGGAATCGAATCCAGCAGCGCATAGGCTTCGGCATCCATGCTGGCCTGGCCCACCGAATGCACCCATGCATAACAATGAATACCTGCTTTGGCCAGAATTTGAGCAGCCACGGCCCCGGCCATCACCCGCGCCGCTGTCTCGCGGGCACTGCTTCGACCCCCACCGCGGGGATCCCGCACCCCGTAGCGGGCCATGGTTGTAAAATCAGCATGGGATGGACGCAGGGTTTGACTCAATTCTTGGTAGTCTTCTGACCTGGCATCCTTGTTACGAATCGTCAACGTCAAGGGCGCGCCCGTACAGATGCCATCCAGGCAGCCGGACCAGCACTGAACACGGTCCTCTTCGTTTCGGGCTGTGGTAAACGCGCTTTGACCCGGTCTGCGACGGTCCAACTGGGCCTGAACAAGGTCCAAGTCCAAAGACCAGCCGGCCGGAACCCCATCGATAACAACCCCAATAACAGGGCCATGGGATTCCCCAAAAGAAGTCATCCGAAACCGGGTCCCAAAACTATTACCTGCCATTTTTTGCTAAGTTAACCTTCCAATTCGTAACCCAAAGCCCGCCAATGCTCCCAAAAAGTCGGGTAGGACTTGGCAACAACACGGGCATCATCCAAAGCGATGTCCCAACCGGGCATGGCAAGCATGCTCATGGCCATTGCCATGCGGTGGTCTCCGAAGCTGCGAAGCGAACCCATTTCTGGTCGGTGATCTCCCTGCAGCTGCTGGGCCCAGGGCCGGTCGGGCTCGACCAACAAAACGATTTCTTCACCGTGAATCACCCGGCATTGAATACCGATACTCTGCAAATTATCACAAAGCGCTTGCAGTCGGTTGCTTTCCTTGTAAGCCAAATGTCCCACGCCTCGTATCTCCAACCGAAGCCCGCGCAGTACAGCCCATACGGCCAAAGCGGGCACCATATCCGGGATGCCTGCGGCGTGACAAATCCACCGGTCTCCTTGTTGTTCCCATTCGGAAGGATGATGCGCGGCAGGGTTTTCCCAAGAAGGGCGGCGGTCCTCAACTCCGTTGCGGACTTGCAGTGTCAAATCCACGCGATCCCCGGAGCCGATGGGCGTCATCGCCCATTCCAAATTAGGAGCTAACCAAGGAAGCCAACCAAGAAGGACCGCATCCCCTTGGAGGGAGCGGGGGTTGAGGTTGGAGAGGATCAGCGTAGAGGCCAATGGATAGGCCGCCTGGCGTAAAATCCAAAAAGTAGCGGCGCTCCAGTCCCCTTCGGGTGCCAAGGCGGGGAACTCTACCGCACGGTAAGAACCTAGGCGGGCATGGCAAGGCCCCGCGTTCGTCGACCAACCGGAGCCTTGTAGCATGGCCAAGGTCATGTCCAAGTAGGGCCTGGACAGGAGCTCTTCAGGGCCCCAATGCAATTCCAAATCCACCTCACGGCAAACCGATCCCAAAAGAAGGGCGGAGGCAAATTGGGAGCTCACATTGGACGGTAACACAACACGACCTCCGTGGAGTTGCGAAGGCTCCAAGCGCAAGGGCGGGTAACCCTCCCTTTCCAAATATTGAATTAGGGCACCCAATGCTCTCAAGGCGTCGACCAGCCCCTTGATGGGACGCTGATGAGCCCTGCCTTGGCCTTGTAAAATTCCCCCAAGTCCAGCAAATGCCAAGAGGGCCAAGCCAAAACGCATGACCGTTCCGGCTTCTCCGGCTTCCCAACGGACTTCGGCCCCTTGGTCAGGTTGGTCGACTTGATTGGGTTGGTCGACCTGATTTGATTGGTCGACTTGATTTGGTTGGTCGACCCCTAGAAGGCCTGTGTGCTTTGCAGCAAGCATGTGCCGACGAATCGCCGTGGTCAAGGCCAAAGCACTGCGAATATCCTCTGCCAAGTCCTCTCGATCCTTGGGTTCCGATTCTAGGGGGCCAACCGAACGAATCCATTGGGCCGTTTCCAAAAAAATTTGACGAATCAACAAACTCTTGGATGGAGGCAGGTCCAGGCGGACCTCTCCCAACTCAATGGAGTGTTGAACAGGAGTTTTGTTAAATTTAAGCGTAGCCATGGATCAAGGGCCATGCCAGTGGATCGCGGATCCAGACCTCATAAACCTGCTCAGCCATGGCTGGGTCAACCACCCTATCGTAATCGGCTTTACCAACCCCCACGGGCAGGGACCAAAGAATTCGTCCTCCACGATTCTTTTTGTCCTGTAAAAGATGTTCCAACACAACTTTCCATGAAGGCCAAGTGGAGGTGTAGGTTTCAGGACTTACGTAAGGAGCGAGCATTTGAAGGTTAGCGTAACAAATCAATCCGTGATCACGGGCCAAGAGCCCGGCCGAGACCGCCAATCCAAGTTCGTAAATCATGCCCAACCAAACCGCCCTACCATGACCCAAGGAAGGGCTCAAGGCCTCCAGGGCATGGCCCATGGTATGACCAAAATTCAATAATTTTCGAGGGCCACTTTCACGGGGATCCAGGGCAACCAGATCTATTTTGACCTGAAGGGCTTGCAACAACAAATCTTGGTTGGGTGGGGTCAACACGGGGTTGGGGGTGTTGTTCAAAGACCCGAAGTAAGCAAGGTTGCTTTGCATCAGGTCCTGGCTCGCAACCAAGCCGTGTTTGATTATTTCGGCCCATCCATCCACCAAAGCATCCACACCCAATGTTTGAAGGTAGGGGTGGTAATAGATGCGATGAGCCGGATCGTTGTAGAGACCGACACTGTTTTTGATGCCGCCAAAATTAATAGCGCATTTACCACCGTAAGCGGCATCCACCATGGCCAGAAGGGTGGTAGGCACCGAAACCCAAGGGATTCCTCGTTTGAACATGGCAGCGGCCATGGCACCCACATCGCTGAGGGCTCCACCTCCAAGAACCAAGAGAACCGAGGAGCGATCGGCCTGCTCCTCCATCAACCAAGCCAAAATTTGTTGCAGGGAATCCCAGGTTTTGGCGGCTTCGCCGGCTTGCATGACCAGGAGGGAACCGGGAGCAACGGAACGATAGGCTTCGGCCCAGGCTTGGGTGGCCGGGTCCGCCAAATAGAAACAGTTGGTTGGGGTGGCAGACTCGACCCAGGACCTCCAGAAATCTAGGGGGTCTTGGACGAATCGGGGCGATACATGTCCAGCTGACGTTGTATGCTTTCCTGATGCATCAGTTGCAACCATTTGTTAAGAAATGAAAGGTTGAGCCCCATGGACGCACCCTCACGATGGCGGGTTTCCAAAATTTGTTCCCAGCGTTTGGGCTGCAAGATGGGCAAATCGTATTCTTTTTTTAGGGTGCCCAGGCGATGGCTTAATTTCAGCCTTTGGCTCATAAGTTCCAATAAATCGTGATCCAAGCGGTCCACCTGGGCCCTTAGGTCCTGGAGTTGAGCGGCCAATTCCTGGTTCTCGGGGTCGTTGAAACGAAAGGTCATGCCCCCCAGGGTATCGCGTAACTGATCGGGCGTCAATTGCTGACCCGCATCGGACCAAGCATCGGAAGGACTGTGATGAACTTCCAGCATCCATCCATCATAACACAAATCGAGTGCTATTTGAGCAAATTCGGGGACCAGTCGGGCATTGCCGGTGATGTGACTGGGATCGCAATACATGGGCAAATCCGGGCGCCGTCGACGCAATTCAATGGGAATTTCCCACTGGGGCATGTTGCGGTAGGGGCTGGGTTCAAAGGGAGAAAAACCCCGATGCACCAAGGCTAATTGGGTCAGGCCCCAGCGCTCCATGCGCTCGATGGCGCCCAGCCACAGTTCGAGGTCGGGGTTGATGGGGTTCTTTAGGAGCACCGGCATCCCGGTCCCGGCCAGGACTCGGCCAATTTCATCCACCAAAAAAGGATTAACCGTGGTCCTTGCACCAAGCCAGACGGCATCCACCCCGTGAAGCAGGGCCTGTTCCACCTGGGAGGGCTGGGCGACCTCGACGGCCAGACGGAGTCCCCGTCGTTGGGTCAGTTCCCTGACCCAAACCAGCCCCTCGGCCCCCACCCCTTCGAAGCGGTCCGGCCTGGTCCTTGGTTTCCAAATCCCCGCCCGCACCAAATCCGGGGCCAGAGGGGCTAGGCCGTCGAGGGTCGCCTCAAATCGTTCAGGCGTTTCGGCCGAACAGGGACCTGCCACCAAGAAGGGCCGCACGCCTTGATCTGGACGAGCCTTGGGGAAAAAGGCCGGCTCGGATTTCACCAAGGTGGGAACCGGATTCACCGGTACAAGGTCGGGAGGTTGCAAGGGGCGCGTTGTTGGGCGATAGGAAGAAAACGGAACCTAAACAAGAAGGTTCTAACTAACCACAAAGAAACAAAGAATTACCCAAAAGGTTGAAAAGGCCCCTTGCACATATTCGGACGCTTATTTTTGCTTCGTGCCTTTACCCCAGGAAGCCCCCCTCTATTCCCCGGCCTACAGCCGTCTGAGCTCGGTCGACCTCCGAAGAAAGCTTTGGCTCTTTGGGTTGATGAACCAAGGCCGGATCGTCCAAGTTCTGGGGGACCTGGCCAACCTGGCCTTGCGTTGGGGACTGCCTATACAGGGCCTCGTTCGAGCCACCATTTTCCGGCAATTCTGCGGCGGTGAAAGCCTCCATCAATGCACAAATACCATCGAGGAACTGGCCTCTACCTCGATCGGAAGCATCCCCGACTACTCGGTTGAAGGGCAAGACAGCGAAGAAGCCATGGATCGTTGCCTTCAGACCCTGCTTGAAGGCCTCGCCTATGCAGCGCGTAACCCCCACACGCCCCTCTTTGTTTTCAAGGTCAGTGGCCTGGTTTCATCCGCGGCTCTGCACCAACTGGCCGAGGGTCACCCCATGAACCCCCATATCCAGGAGCAAGCCCGGCTAGGTCGCGAAAGGGTCAACACCTTGCTCCAAAAGGCCCACCATCTCCAATGCCCCATCATGGTGGATGCCGAAGAAAGCTGGATTCAAGACCCCATTGACGACTGGACCATGGAAGCCATGTCGCGTTACAATACAGATAAACCTATTGTTATCAACACCTTACAAATGTACCGGTGGGATCGCTTGGATTACCTCAAACGAGCTTTGCAACAAGCCGATGAGCAAGGGTTTGTACCTGCCTTCAAAGTGGTCCGAGGGGCCTACATGGAAAAAGAAAGAGATCGAGCTCGTTCCATGGCCTATCCGGACCCTATCCAGCCCACCAAAGCCGCCACCGATCGCGATTTTAACGAGGCAACCCAACTTTTGCTCCAACACCCCAGGGCCTTTATCTGCCTAGGGACCCACAACCGCCCCAGCTGTGTCCTGGCTTCGGAACGAATGAATGACCTGGGCTGGTCACCGGACAACCCACGGATCCTCTACGCCCAACTACTAGGCATGAGCGATCGCCTAACAGGGGAATTGGCCGATGCCGGTTACCGGGTGGCCAAATACCTCCCCTACGGCCCCGTCAAGGAAGTCCTGCCCTATTTGTTGCGGAGGGCCAAAGAGAACTCCTCGGCCGCTGGTGAAATTTCAAGAGAATACGCCCAACTACTTTTGGAGCAAAAAAGGCGTCGCAACCTTAACGCTGCAAGTCGAACCAATTCCGCCGACGCGTAAGGCGTAGATCCTGCAACATTTTGCCTTTGGCATTCAAGGTAAAGGTGTACGAACGATAGGTTCCAAAGGGGACCAGATTGATGCTCATTTCCCAACAATGCAAATCTCGGTAGATATTTAATACCGTTGGAGTCAACGTTCGATTCTGCAAATCAATCCCTGAATTGTAGGCCAATTTCCAGTGCTTGGTCAGGCTAAGATCTCCGCTAAAAGTCAAGGCCTGTATCCATTGTTGCCCAACAGGGGCTAGGGCCTGGTAAGATAGATTGTAATTGAAATTCAGGCGAAAAGGAACCGTCCAATCCACAAACATGCGGTAACCATAACGCTGAAAATCATCCCATAAGGTTGAATCCCCCCGGTCCCGTAACAAAACGGGCCATGCGCCGGAACGAAGCGGTTGCTCAACGGTCGAGCGCCCACCCCATCCACCACTCAAGGTCAGCGATGCTTGGTTGAGTCGGAAAGGCTTCCACCAGGTATCCTCCGCCAACCAACGCTGGACCAAACGCTTGGATGAATCCCGGCTGTAAACATCCCAGACCCCCGAAAACAACAAGCTAAAGCGCTCGCCAAATTGACTCCGTCCTCCCCACTGCACCGGCGCCATATGCAATGAATCAGCTCGAAAATTGTAGGACGAGCCCAACCGAAACGAATCAAAAATCTTGCGTCGAACCAAGACCTCTCCGCTATCGCTTCGGGTCCTCACTTTGTATTCCAAATTGTTATCGATGCTCCAATTAAGCAGGGCCGAGGCCCCGACTCCGGCGACACCGAAACCAAATCCGTTATAAGGGCTGTAATTCAAAGTCTTACCTGTTGAATCCGCCTGAACCGTTTGATAGAAACCAAAGCGCGATGCGGTAAAATCAGGCCTCCATCCCAGGCTGATTTGCGGGTTCATCACATGACGAATGGCTGCCAGGCGCCCCTTGCGGAACTGAACCAAACCATAAAGACGGGTATTCAATAAAAGGGAGGCCTGGTACTCGTAATTCCTGTAAAACCCTTGCTCGGTATCTGCCACCGCTTTCCCCAACACCGGATTGTACGCCAACACCGACCGACGATTGGTCCAACGCTCCTGGTAAGAAAATCCCGGCGTTAATTGCACAAAATTAAAAAGTTTGAACGAAGAGGTGCTCACTGGAATGTTATGCAGGATTCCCGCATCAAGGGCCCTCAGGGCCGAAGTCGGATTAAGCAAAGAATCCGCCATGTTCACCGAGGAGCGCAGGTTGGACTGGTAGGTTAAGCCGATTTTTTCGTACCAACGTTCGCCAACAATGCTTCGTTTGGCCTTAAACGGCTGAATTCGAGCCATGTTCAGGTTACCATCCGGTAAATTGAGCTGAACCCTTCGCGTTTGGGTGTTTTGGGAATGACGGGCTGCCAAGTTGACCTGCAAGGGTTTACCGGGAAAAATCCGGCTGTAGCTCACCGATGAATTGAGCTGATTGTTCAAAAAATCCGTTGTTGAAGGGGAATTGTTACGAAGGTAATTGCTGGTACCGGCCTGGACCGAAGCCGAAAAGCGACGGTACGGGTGGGCGCGCTGATCTTGACTGTGTTGCCAATTGATCATGAAGTCCCTTTGACGGCTAAAATCCTTGGCCTTGGGATCGCCCGATTGAAGATTGCTCCAGTTGATGCTGAGACGACCGGTGGATTTGTAACGTTGGTTATAACCCAAGGCTGGATTGATTCGCCAACCACCGTAGGCATAGATATCCCCGCGCACGCTGAGATCGGCATGCGGGCCCAACGGCCAATAGTATCCCCCATTCCTTAGAAAAAACCCAAATTGCGGGGAATTCCCGTATTCAGGAAAAAGGACTCCGGCCTTTTGCCCTTTCATCAATGGAATCACCGCAAATGGCAAACCAATGGGCAGAGGAATCCCCAAGGCGACCAATCGGGAGGGTCCGGTGACAATCCTCCGGTCCGGAATGAGCTTGGCCTTGCCCAATTCAAGGTAAAAATGTGGGTGCCGCGTATCAGAGCAGGTGGTAAAAAGGGTGTTCCGAACATACATATCCCCCGATGTATCCCGCTGAACCCTTCGGCCAATGACATAGGCTTCGCCTTCGCGCGTTACGAGTTCGGAAATTTTGCCACGACCGGCGACCAAATCGTATTCCATGGAATCAGCCACAAAGCGCTGATTGCCGTCCGCAAAAGTCGGCGTATCCACCGCGTGGCCCAGGCTGTCCGTGAGGGGCAAGGCCCGGAGTTTGCGGGTTTTCCAATTTTGATAGGCTTGACCGGATTGTAGTTCCATGGTCCCAAAGCGGATTTTGACTTTGCCCATGAGATGGGCCTGCCCGGACCCAAAATCCACGGTCAAAGAATCCGCTGCTTCGTAAAAAACGGTTTCGCCCAAGGGTCCGCGTTGGGGACGATCGTTCACCGCACCCGTATCCAATCCAGAAATAACGTAAGGATTCTCCGCCGTAGCAGCTCCAACAACACCAACCGCAGCAATTGCACCCATCGCCGCAAAGGCCCCAACCATGGCAAACGGAAGCGCACGCCGCCACGCCATACAAAGGATCCGCAGGAGCCACATCCCACCCCGGCCTGCAGCAAGACCCTGGCCGTGGTTCCCCGGCAAACCCCTAAATTTGTGCATTATCAACAACAACGGCCAAGCGCTTGAAACCCCAAAACTAATCCCACCCGTGCCCTTCCTTAAAGCCCTTCGCTTTTTGTCCCTTGTAGCGGTCTTTTGGGGGCTCCTCATACACCCCTTGGGCCTCAAAGCCTATCGCTTGCACCGGATTGTTCTGGATGCCGGCCACGGGGGACATGATAGTGGATGCCGGGGCAAGGGCTCCCTCGAAAAGTTGGTCACCCTGCAGGTGGCCCAGCGGGTTGCTGAACATCTCAAAACCTTGGTTCCCGAACTCTCTATCCATTTTACCCGGAAAGACGATCGCTTTGTGGAATTGCACGAACGGGCTGCCATGGCCAACCGTCTCAACGCCGATCTCTTTGTCTCGGTCCATTGCAACAGCGGTGGATCGCAGGCCTACGGCACCGAGACCTTTACCCAAGGACTGCATGTGACCGGTGCCAACCTCAACGTAGCCAAGCGCGAAAATTCTGCCATCCTTTTGGAGAGCGATTACTTGACGCGCTACGATGGTTTCAACCCCAACGACCCAACCGCCCATATCATCTTTGAACTTTTTCAAAGCGCCTACCGCAGCCAAAGTCTGCAATTAGCGCAGTTGATTGAAGAAAAATTCACTCGCAAGGCCGGTCGACACAGTCGCGGTGTCAAACAAGCCGGGTTTTTGGTGCTATACCGAACCACGATGCCAGCCGTTTTGATAGAAACCGGGTTTTTGACCCATGCCCAAGAAGAAAAATTCATGAGCTCTGCCCAAGGCCAGCAAGTCCTCGCCGAAGCCATTGCCGAAGCCATTGCCCGTTACCACCACCTGAACAACGAACCATGAACAAGGTCCCCAAGGAAGTATGGATAGGTCTCTTTGCCACCATGGCCCTTCTCCTTCTTTTTATTGGCATCAATTTCCTCAAAGGCGATGACCTGTTCACCGGTCGTAACACCTATTACTCCATCTTGGACGATGTCAAAGGCCTCAAATCCTCGGCCCCCGTCCTTTTCAAAGGCCTCAAAGCCGGGACCGTTATCGACATCGAGTTGCTACCCGAAAAGGGCTTGGTTTTGGTTACCGTGGAAGTCAGCAAAAAAATCAAACTGACCCAAGGTACCTCCCTTCGACTGGTCAGCACCGATTTGTTTGATACCAAGGCCTTGCAGATTGATCCAGGACCCAGTCAAGCCAGGGAACACAAGGACAGCGACACTTTGCCGGCTTTGATCGCGCCTAGTTTGATTGAAAATCTGGTGGGGGATTTGACGCCTCTCAAGGACAAGGTTGAAACCAGCCTGACCAATGTGAACCGCATCCTCGAGGCCCTCCAAACCGAACAAATTCGTCAAAGCGTCGAAAACCTCAACCAGGGCAGCCGTGAATTAGGCCTTATGATTCAAGAAAGCCGAGGGCCGGTCCGCCAAACCCTGCAGGATCTCAGCAGTATTTCCACTGAATTCCGCAAGGACCAACCTCTATTGCGCAAATCCCTGCAGAATCTCCAACAATTTTCGGATACTTTGGCCGCTTTGAAGCTCAAGCAAACGGTCTTGCAGGCCGAGGCAGCCCTTCAGTCCACCGCCCTCCTCATGGATCAAGTTCGTAACAACCAGGGAACTTTGGGGCGTTTGATGAAGGATAGCAGTCTTTATTACAACCTTCAACAAAGCGCCGGCAGTTTGGATGCCTTGCTCAAAGACCTCCGCCAAAACCCGGGTCGCTACGTTCAATTTTCGGTTTTTGGTAAAAAATCCAAATAAATCGCATTCGGCCTTGGTCCAGCAAGCTGACCAACGGATGCTGAACGAACCTTGCTTGCCCCACTCGCTGCGTATGCCTTAGCGGAGGCTAACCCGACGGATTAATCGTGTACCGTTGATCGAAACCGCTTCCAACAGGTAGGTTCCAGGAGCGGTTACCGCGTCCAGTCGGTTCCAGCCCTCCTCGCCTTGACCCTGCCAAACCAACTTGCCAGTCATATCGCGAAGGGCTAGCTTCGATGCCAAAGCCAAATGCACATTCAATGGACCTTGACTTGGGTTGGGGTAACATTGCAACCAATCCTGACCAGGGTCTTCCTCCAAACCAGCCCCCAGCGTAGATAAACGGGTAATCGTTGAAGCCGTTCCTTTGAGAATGGCATTGTTAGGATCCAGGCTCATGCTAACCACCTGTCGCGGAATCCAAACTCGTTGCAAACCCAGTGCCGGTTCAATTTGGATAAGAGCAGGCGCCTGCCCAGGGCCCGAAGTCACCAATCCCAAGGGAAGTTGGTTCCTAAAAACAGGTGTTACGGTAGGTGCCGAAGTGGTTTGGCTGGTTTGAACCCATAACACCGAATCCCGCCAGTTCCAGCGCACATTGTAGGTGGGATGGCCCTCGCCGTAAACCCAATCCTGAAAAAAGTCAATGAGTGGCGCCCCCGTGTATTGTTCCATGATTTGACGAAACTCATCAGTCGTGGCAACGGAATGACGCTTGGCATTCAAGTATTGCCGAACACCCCCAAAAAACAAAGAGTCGTTGTCAATTTCGTTGCGTAGCATGTGCAGGACCGCAGCGCCTTTTTTGTAGGTGAGTTGCGATGAAAAAATTCGGTTGACGTTGGTGATCCCGGATGCGGGAACATAGACCGAACCGGTGGTCGCCGAACGGGCGCTGTTGTGTGTGTTGGTCATCCAATCCGAAGCCGATGTCTGAGATATAACATATTGACGATGAAGGTATTCACCATAAGATGCCCAGCCTTCGTTGAGCCAAATATCGTTCCAAGTTGCACAGGTCACCATGTCTCCAAACCATTGGTGTGCCAACTCGTGGGCAATCAAATCCATCCCAAAATTCCCCATGGTGCTCATGGTCTGGTGCTCCATCCCGCCTCCCAAGGGGGCCATCATATGGCCGTATTTTTCGTTGCTAAAAGGATACAAGACAAATAGATTGGAGAAATTCTCTATCATGGGGCCGGTGCTGTTCAGCGCGTTTCGGTTGAAATTCAAACAAGAGGTCCCGGAGGAATTGTTGGCGTTGTAAATCCAATGTTGGATCAACAGAGAATCTCCGCCCATAGCAGCTGGATAGGCCCAGCTCAGGTGCTCGGTATAGTTGGTAACGGCAAAGGCCATCAGGTAAAAAGCCATGGGGTAACGGCTTCTCCACTTGTACTTCATGCGGTTGCCGCTGAGGGTATCTACCCCCACCAATAGGCCTGTCGAAGCCACCTTGTTAGGTGATACGCTGGTTCCGTCAAAAAAGACCGAGTCAATTTTGTCTGCGAGATCCTGTTTGCACGGAAACCAATCCGGGGCCGAGAAAGGCTCCGAGAGGGTCCAAGTCACATTAACGCCCCAGGTCGGTGACTGGGCGCTGGTGACCCCGCTAAAGAAACCGGAACTGGGTGGGGTCCCCCGGTAATAAACCCGACAAGTCACCGCCATTCCGGCATCTAGGTTAGAAGCCAAAGGTATCCGCACCACATCATTCAAACGGGATAGAGAGGCCGGCAAATAGGTGGTATTGTTCAGCCGTACCGAGTCCACGGTCATAAAATCCCGGAGTTCAAACCAAAAAGTATCCATCAATAGGGAGGTGACCACCGATTTGAACATAACATCCCCTCCAACGGTTGTCGATGTATTGGTGACATCCAGGTTAAAGTGGTAATGATGAATATCGTAGGTATCCGCACCCCGATTCAGGGCTGAACTTCGTTGAGCCGCTTGATTCAAGAGTCGAAGTCCCGCTTGTCGTTCTTTGATGGCAGCACAACCGTGTTCACCGGTTTTGTGATCCGAAGCCTTGGCGGAGATGACGAGCAGGCAAAGGGCGAAAAGAGCCGTTTTGAAAACGGGAAGGTAGCGGAGGTATCGCATGGGAGTTGAAGAATACATGAATGGTTGAGTTCAAAAATAGGTTATTTTGGCTGTGAGGCCCCGCTATCCACTTGTTGAGCCTGGTGCAAAGCCCAAAAACGGCCCTTCAATTCCAACAAGGCCTGGTAGGTGCCGGATTCTACCACCACGCCCCCTTCCAAAACAACAATGCGATGCGCAAAACGAAGGGTGGATAAACGATGGGCAATCAGGAGGGCATTCCTTCCTTGGACAAAAGATTCGATGCCCCGTTGAACCATGGCTTCGGTCTTGGAATCAATCGATGCCGTGGCCTCATCCAATATCAAAAGATCCGGGTCCAGGACCATGGCCCTCATCAAAGCCACAAGCTGACGCTGACCGGCCGAAAGAAGCAAACCCCGTTCACCGACTGGCGTATCGAGTCTTTGGGGTAGCTTTTCCAAAAATTCTTCCAAATTCCAAGAACGAATCCGCGATTCCACGGTGGGTCCGTCCAAGCCGGTATTAAGCAAAGCAATGTTATCAAGCACCGTGCCGTTGATCAAAAACAATTCCTGAGGCACATAGACCATTCGATGACGTAATTCTTGAAGAGGATAGCCCTCCAAATTCCGCCCATTGATTTCAATGCGGCCGCTGTTGGCATCGTAAAATCGAACGAGCAATTGGGCCAGGGTGGATTTGCCACAGCCACTTCCCCCGACCACCGCCACCACCTCGCCTTGGTTCAGTTCCAGATTCAATCCTCGAAGCACAGGGCGTTCGGGATCGTAACCAAAATACAGATCGCTTATTTTGACATGCAAGCCACGACGTCCGTTCTCTGCCTTGGGGAGCCCCGTCCCAGGAGACTCAACCCGCACCTGAACTTCGGCTTCTTCTTCCATCAATGCAAAAACCCTGGAAGCCGCTATAACCCCCATTTGCAAAGAGTTGAATTTGTCAGCCAAAAGTCGAAGCGGCCTAAATAACTGGTTGATATACACCAAAAAAGCCACCAAAACGCCCGGAGAAACGTCACCGCTTTCCACCCGGACCGCCCCGTACCAAACCATAAGACCCATCGCTGCAGCGGTTAATACCTCGACCACGGGAAAAAAAACCGAGTAGTACCAAATGCCGTCCAGATGAGCCTTGGTCAAACGTGCATTCTCCTCAGCAAAGGCTTGGTTCTCTCTTTTTTCCCGGTCAAAGAGCGGGACCAACAACAGATTGCTCAACCTCTCCGCCAAAAATGCGTTGAGCCGGGCCGTGTTGGCCCGCACCGACGTAAAGGAGCCATGGACTTTTTCTTTGAACCACAAGGTGGACCGTAACAACAAAGGCATCACCAAAAGGCTCACCACACTCAATTGCCAATCCGTGCTGAACATCACCACCAGGACCACCACCAGTTGAAGGACATCCCCCGCCATAGTCAAGAAGCCTTGGGCAAAGAGTTCAGCGATTGCTTCCAAGTCGTTGATCACCCTGCTGGCCAAGGAACCCACCGGCCTCGCTTCATAAAATCCAGGACGGTAGCGACTGAGCTTGGTATACAGGCTTTGGCGCAAATCCAGAACCACCGATTGTCCCAACTGAACACTGAGGTAACCAAACCCGTAACGGAGCAAAGATTCCAAAACGAGCAGTCCCAAAATGAGCCAGCCCAACCCGGCCAAAGCATCCAGATCGCCGGTGCGCATCGGGCCATCAACGGCCTGTTGAATATACCAGGGCCGCAGCGGGGCCATCCCTGCCAGAACCACGGCCAAAACAACGGTCACCGCCACCAAGCCGCGGTATTGTAACATCGCCTGCAACAGGCGACGGGTGGGGGGCCAGAGACCCTGAGCCCCTCCTTTTGGGTTGGATTTGGTTGGATTCATGGCTGGCGCAGGGGCGGTGCTTCCCCAAAGAGCGGTTGATCCAACAGACCCTTGGGGTATTCTACATGTTCCAAATAAAGCCCGTGAGCTGGAGCGGAAGTCCCGGCCGCCGAACGATTGGCTTCTTGAATCAACTGCTCCATGAGGTCCGCCTTGCGGTAGCCCCTGCCGACCTCTATCAAGGTTCCGACCACCGCCCGAACCATGTTTCGGAGAAATCGATTGGCCTGCAAAGTCAGGCAAGCCTCGCCAGGAGCAGGAAAGGTCCATTCGGCCCTTCGCAGTTCACAGAGGTTGTGCTTTTGACCCCCGCCACTGCGGGCAAAAGCCCCAAAATCCCGAGTACCCGGCAAAGCCTCGGTGGCACTGATCACGGCCTCCCAATCGGGTTGGGCAGGAAGCCACCACGAACGCCCTGCCAAAAAGGGGTCCTTGGTCCAATGAATACGGTATCGATAGGTTCTTGACAAGGCCGAAAAGCGGGCGTGCAGGGTTTCCGGTACCCCAATCACCGCATGCAATGCCAGGTCCGGAGGTAGCATCCGGTTAAGACGCGCTAACCAGACTTCCGGATTCCCTTCCCAGGGCCATGCTGCCCCTTCTTTGAAGTCCCAATGGGCATAAAAACAAGTGGCATGCACCCCGGTATCGGTCCGTCCTTGTCCGGTTAAAAACACTTCTTGCCTGGTGTAGGTCGATAAGGCTTTTTCGAGGGTTTCCTGAACGGTGATCGCGTTCGGTTGTTTTTGCCAGCCGTGGTAGGCGCCTCCATCGTAGGATAAATGCAAAAAGAACCGAGGCACCGAATCAAAAATTGAGTACTTAACGACAAGCTTCGACCACCAACGCCAGACCCTGCCCGACCCCAACACACATCGTAGCCAGGCCATAAGGTGAACTCTGCGGGTAGCGGTGCAAGGCATGCACCAAGGTCGTGGTAATCCGAGCCCCCGAGCAACCCAAAGGATGGCCCAGCGCAATGGCCCCCCCATGAACATTGATTCGTTCCATGGGCAAATCCAATTCGCGTTGGCAGGCCAAGGCCTGCGATGCAAAGGCTTCGTTCAATTCAATGAGGCCCAAGTCATTGGGAGTCAAACCGGCACGGCCCAGCGCCTTGCGGACCGCCGGTACCGGCCCCATGCCCATGATGGCGGGATCGACGCCGGCTGCACCGACCGATACCACCCGAGCCAAAGGCTTTAACCCATCCCGACGAACCGCTGTTCCCGAAGCTAGAATCAAGCAAGCGGCGCCATCGTTGATGCCCGAAGAATTGCCCGCCGTTACGGTTCCCCCGTTTTTGAAGGCCGGTTTGAGCTGATCCAAAGCAGCCCGCTCCACGGGACGCGGGTGTTCATCCACACCAAAAAGTTCGACCTTTCCCTTGCCTTTGGACACCTTCACCCCGATTCTTTCGCGATCAAAGGCGCCATCGGCCTCGGCCGCTGCGTATTTGTGTTGCGAAGCATAGGCAAAATCATCTTGGTCACTGCGGCTGATCTGGTAGCGTTCGGCGACATTTTCGGCGGTTTCGCCCATGGAATACGGATGGTACAAACCTTCCCAACGTGGATTGGTAAAACGCCATCCCAGGGTGGTGTCGTAAACCCTGGGCTGACGATCAAAGGCCTGGTCCGGTTTGGCCATCACATAAGGCGCCCTTGACATGCTTTCCACCCCCCCCGCGATGTAGTAATCACCTTGACCCAGGGCCAAAGCCCGGTAGGCATCAACAATGGATTGAAGACCGCTGGCGCAGAGTCGATTGACCGTGACGCCGGAGACCTCCAAAGGCAAACCTGCCAATAGCGAGGCCATGCGGGCCACGTTTCGGTTGTCTTCGCCGGCCTGGTTGGCGGCCCCCAAAATCACCTCCTCAATTCGATGCGGATCAACCCCGGGGTTGCGATCCAATAAATGACGCAGGAGGTCGGCCATTAAATCGTCCGGACGAACCTGCGCCAAGGCACCACCGTACCGACCAATGGGGGTCCGGGCTGCGTCAACAATAAAAACCTCTTCCATGCCACAAAACTGCGAAGAATTGACCAAAGAACCCCTCCTTGTGCATCAAATATTCGGACATTTTGGCATAATGAAGGGTTCGTGGCCCCATGGCACGGCCTTTGCTGATGGCCTTGTACCCAAAAAACACAATCGATGTCGACACAAAAGACCAAAACAGGGACTATTTCGGTCCATACCGAGAACATTTTCCCCCTCATCAAAAAGTCCCTCTACTCCAACCAGGAAATTTTTTTGAGGGAATTGGTGAGCAACGGGGTGGATGCCTGCCAGAAGTTAGCGGCTCTGGCCTCCATGGGAGAAGTAACCGGTGAACTGGGCGAGCTTCAAGTCACCGTTCACCTGGACAAAGACGCCAAAACCATTCGCATCTCGGACAATGGTCTGGGATTGACGGAGGAAGAAATCGAAAAGTACATTACCCAAGTCGCCTTCTCTGGGGCTACCGAGTTTATCGAAAAGTACAAAGACAAGTCCGACCTCAACCAAATCATTGGCGCCTTTGGTTTGGGCTTTTATTCGGCCTTTATGGTCGCCGACCGGGTGGATCTTGAATCGCTTTCGTACCGCGATGGGGCCCAAGCAGCCCGCTGGTCCTGCGATGGATCCACCGAATACCAAATCGGCAGCGGAACCCGCACCGAGCGGGGCACCGATATCATCCTGCATGTGGCCGATGATGCCTCGGAATACTTGGACGAATGGAGGCTCAAAGAAATCCTGCGCAAATACGGCAAGTTCCTCCCCATCAAGGTCATGTTTGGCGATGAGCATATCAACGCCACATCGCCCTTGTGGACCCGCAAACCATCCGAACTCACCGATGAGGACTACCAGAACTTTTACAACGATCTGTACCCCATGGCCGAGAAGCCGTTGTTCTGGATTCACCTCAACGTCGACTACCCCTTCAACCTTACCGGTATTTTGTATTTCCCCAAGCTCAAAGCCGACTTTGAGCCCACCAAAAACAAAATACAACTGTATAGCCGACAGGTGTTTATCACCGATTCAGTCGAAGACGTGGTCCCTGATTATCTACGCCTATTGCACGGGGTACTGGACTCCCCGGATATCCCGCTGAATGTTTCCCGGTCCTTTTTGCAGACCGATAGCAATGTCAAGAAGATCAACAGCCATATTTCCAAAAAAGTGGCCGACAAGCTCCAGGACCTTGCCAAGAACCAGGAGGAATCCTTCCGTGAAAAGTGGGAACAGTTGGAACTCTTCGTTAAATACGGGATGATTTCTGACGAAAAGTTTTATGAAAGAGCTGCTGGCTTTTGTTTGTACAGAGACTGCGACGGAAATCTACGCAATTGGGATCAAACGGCCGAGGTCCTCGAAGCCAATCATCGCAACAAAGACGGTCAACTGGTGGTGCTCTACACCAACCAAACGGAGGCCCATCACATGCTCATCGAAGGCGCGCGCAAAAGAGGCCTAACGGTCATTCAGTTGGGCAATGTTATTGACCCCCACTTCATCGGGCAATTGGAAGGCAAACTCGATAAAACCACCTTCAAACGAATTGATTCCGAAAGCCTTGACAAGTTGGTTGACAAGGGCGAGTCCAAAGGATCCTTGCTCAACGAGGAACAAGAAAAACAAGTGGTTGAATGGGTGGGTGACTGGGTGCGCGATCGCGATTTCAAGGTCAAGGCCGAGGCCATGTCCGCCGATGACCCCCCTATCCTGATAACCCGCCCAGAATTCCTGAGGAGGATGAATGAAATGGCCGCCACCGGAGGTTCCCCGTTTTTGGGAGGCCCCATGAAAGAAACCGTGGATATGGTCGTCAACGCGGCCCATCCTCTGGTACAGCAATTGGCACTGACCAACGACGAATCCTCCAGAACAAGCCTTGGGCAAAACCTCATTGACCTGGCTCTTTTGTCGCAGGGCATGCTCAGCGGCGCCCCTTTGGCGGCCTTCATCGAACGCAGCCTCCAAGCGGCGTCCAAACCGTAAGCCATTAAAGCGTAAACCACCAAAAAAGGTTGATACTTTGTTCATAAAATAAGGGAGCGCGTTTCCCTGAAGGATTGATTTAAATTTTAGTTTTGAGGTCCCGAAAACGGGAATCTCACCACCGCATTCAACCCTCATCGGACGACCCCCAACCATGCCTGATATTCGCCCTGTACGCTCCGCACTTATCTCGGTTTACCACAAAGAAGGCCTGGACCGATTGGCTCTAGCACTGCACGAGCGAGGCATCGAAATTTGGTCTACCGGGGGCACCAGGGATTTTTTGGAGGGCTTGGGTGTCAAAACCAAGAAGGTTGAAGACCTCACCGGGTACCCATCCATTTTGGGGGGACGAGTCAAGACCCTGCATCCCAAGGTCTTTGGCGGAATCCTTCACCGGGCGGAGCATATGGACGACCTCAACGAAATGGCGGCCCACGAAATCCCCCCGTTGGATTTGGTCATCGTAGACCTGTACCCCTTTGAACAAACCCTCTTAAATGGCGGTACCAACGCTGAACTCATCGAAAAAATTGATATCGGTGGGATTAGCCTGCTACGAGCCGCCGCCAAGAACCACCTGCAATGCACGGTGGTCTCGTCTGCCCGTCAATACCCTCGGATTCTGAATCAAATTTTGGAACAAGGTGGAACCAGCATGGCCGAACGCGAGGTCTATGCGGCCGAAGCCTTTGCCGTGACCGCCCACTACGACCGAGCCATTTTTGATTACCTCAACCGGGATGGTTTGGTTCCTGCGCTCCGAATCAGCAACGACGATGCCCATGTCTTGAGGTACGGCGAAAATCCCCACCAAAAGGCAAGTTTCTACGGCCCCTTGGACCAACATTTTGAGGTGCTCTCCGGCAAAGCCCTGAGCTACAACAACCTCCTGGATGTGGATGCGGCCGTTTCCCTGCTCTCTGAATTCCATGACCCCACCTTTGTGGTCATCAAACACAACAACGCCTGCGGTTTGGCTAGCAGAGACCACCTAACCCAAGCTTGGAAAGATGCCCTGGCAGGTGACCCGGTTTCGGCTTTTGGGGGGGTCCTGGCCGCTAATCGATGCGTTGACCTGGAATGTGCCTCGGCCATCGACCAGATTTTCTACGAAGTTCTGATTGCTCCCGATTTCTCAGCAGAGGCGGTGGAACTGTTATCGCGCAAAAAAAACCGCATTCTCCTACGGCTCAAGTCCATTCCGCCATCCGGCATTCAAGTTCGCAGTGTCTTGGGGGGTTACCTCGTCCAGGACCCGGACTCGGTGACCGAATCAACCGAAGACTTCAAGGTGGTGACCCGCGTTGCCCCCCAGCCCTCCGAGATAGAGGACATGTTTTTTGCCCTCAAAATCGTCAAACATACCCGCAGCAACGCGATTGTCCTGGTTCGGAATCGTCAGTTAATAGGTTCGGGTACCGGGCAGAGTTCCCGAATTGATGCGATGCGCCAGGCAGCCCACAAGGCCCGAACTTTTGATTTTGATGTTCAGGGCGCTGTCATGGCCAGCGATGCCTTTTTTCCCTTTGCCGACAGTGTTGAAGTGGCCTTTCAGGAAGGTATCCGAGCGGTTGTCCAGCCCGGTGGTTCGGTCAAGGACCAGGATAGCATTGACTTTTGTGATCGCAACAACATGGCTATGGTCATGACCGGACGAAGACATTTCAAACATTAAGGAGGAGAACGCTCCGTCCGGCATTAGATTCGCTCCAATTACGATTTTTGATATGGGATTATTTGACCTTTTTACGCAGGAAATTGCGATTGACCTGGGTACTGCCAATACGCTGATTATTCACAAGGACACCATTGTGGTGGACGAGCCTTCCATTGTAGCCCTGGACCGAAACACCGGCAAGGTGATTGCGATCGGCAAGAAGGCCCAACAAATGCACGGCAAAACGCACGAAAACATCAAGACGATCCGCCCTCTGAGGGATGGAGTCATTGCCGACTTTCACGCTGCCGAGCACATGATACGGGGCATGATTAGCATGATTAACCCCACCAAGCGGTTTTTTGCTCCTTCGCTCCGGATGGTTGTCTGCATCCCTTCGGGCATCACCGAAGTCGAAAAAAGAGCGGTTCGGGACTCCGCCGAACATGCCGGAGCCAAGGAGGTGTACCTGATTCACGAACCCATGGCCGCTGCCATTGGTATTGGTATCGATGTCGAAGAGCCCAAAGGCAACATGATCATTGATATCGGAGGCGGAACCTCCGAGATTGCGGTCATCGCATTGGCAGGGATTGTTTGCGATGAATCGATCCGCGTTGCCGGCGACCAATTCACGGCCGATGTTCTGGAATACGTCCGTCGCCAACACAATATGTTGGTAGGTGAACGCACCGCCGAAATGATCAAAATCAATATCGGTTCGGCCCTAACCACCTTGGACGATCCACCACCGCCTATGATGGTGAGCGGTCGGGATTTGATGACCGGTATACCGCGCGAGATTTCCTTGACCTATTCCGAAATCGCCACAGCCTTGGACAAATCCATTTCCAAGGTCGAAGGTGCCATTTTGAAGGCCCTCGAAATCACCCCCCCGGAATTGGCTTCGGATATTCATGAAACCGGAATTTATTTGACGGGTGGCGGCGCTCTAATCCGCGGGCTTGATAAACGCATTAGCGCCAAAACCAAGCTCAAGGTGATTGTGGCTGAAGACCCCCTGCGTGCCGTCGTCCGCGGAACCGGGATTGCCCTCAAGAATATTCATCGTTTCCAGTTCCTGATGACCTGATTCCTTCATGGGTGCATTGGCGATTTGGCTGTTCAGGTACAGGTTTTTCTTATGGTTGATTTTCCTCGAATCCATCGGGGTATGGGTAACATTTTCTGAACAAGCCTACCACCGCAGTCGCCTGAATCAATGGCAAATAGAGACGGCCGGTTCCTACCAGTCCATGATTCACCGGGCGACCCGTTTTTGGCGCATGGACGATGAAAACCTTCGGATGAATCAAGAGTTGGCCCTGCTTAGGCAAATGATCTCGGATTCTCTTGGGGTCGAGGATTCCTTCCAAAAAACAAATACCAACGAAACATGGTCGGACACCACCCTACGGGTGGATCTGATCCGATCAGCCCGCGTTCTCTATGCCGGCACCAATGCGCAACACAATTACCTCCTGCTGGACAAAGGTTCCTTGGACGGTATACAGCCACGGATGGCCGTCGTCCAGGGCCACAAAATCGTCGGGCAGGTGCAGGCCGTTTCGCCGCGCTTTGCCCGTGTTATCCCGTTGATAAACACAAAATTGCGAACCAGTGCCCTGCACACTGCCTCCCAAACAACCGGGTCCTTGGTTTGGACCGGGGTCTCTACACGCTATGCTGAATTAATGGACTTTCCCATTCATATCCCTATCAAGGTCGGCGATTCTCTGGTCAGCAGCACCTATTCGTCGGTTTATCCTCCTGGCCTTCGACTGGGTCGCATCGACCGAATCGAAACCGTACCCGGCGCCATTACCTACAAAATTCGCGTTATGTTATCGGCCGATTACCACCGCCTGGATCATGTTCAGGTGATGCGACCTACGTTTCAAAAAGAGCGCGAAGAGCTCCTACCTGACCAAAATTAAACGAAGGAGGGACCCATGAACCGCAGCCCTTGGCTTTTGTTGATTACGGTGGTGCTCCTGCAAGGAGGCGTTTTCAACCGCATCCATTGGATGGGGCTGATCAATCCGATGGTTTACGTGATGGCCTTGGTTTGGCTGCCTTTGGGTTGGAACCTGGCCTTGCAAATGCTCGTAGCCTTTGGAATCGGCTGGTGGGTCGATAGCTCGCTCCAAAGCGGAGCCATCCATGCGATGGTTTCTACCTTGGTCATCTACCTGCGCTCGTATTGGATCCGGTTAACCGTTTCACCCGTCACGCTCCAAGACCATCCGGACCCTGACCTGCGGGATCTCGAATTCCGATCCCTGCTCAGCTATGCGGGCGGCTTGATCTTTATCCATCACGCGGCCTTGTACCTTCTCGAAAGCCTGCGCTTGGCCCATTGGGGCTATGCCCTCCTCAAAGCCTTTGCGAGTTCCATCTTGGTCTTTGGTCTGCTTTGGTCGATTTTGCAATGGACCAACCAAACCAAGTCAGCGCGTTAAAAGGTTCAGCGCTATGAACCCAACCTACAACAAGGAACCCGCCATCGAAAACCGCACCATGGTCTTGGTGTGGACCGTGGTCGTCGTGCTGGCTATTTTTTTGATCCGACTGCTCACGGTCCAAATCCTGGACCACAAATACCATGAATTAGCGCAACAGAATGCCATCCGAAGAGTCAATGCCTATGCCCCCAGAGGCATCATCTTTGACCGCAACGGCAAAAAAATCGTCGTCAACCGTCCGATCTACGATTTGATGGTGGTTCCCGGTGAATTGCCTCAACCCTTGGATACCGCTCGTCTGGCAGATTTGATACGCCTGCCTTTGGAAGAACTTGTTTTGAGACTCCGCAAGGCCACGAACTATTCCCGCTTTCGCCCCACCCTGTTGCATGCCCAGATTCGAGTCGAGGATTTTGCGCAAATCCAGGAAGGACTTCACGATTTTAGCGGAATCTATGCGGAAACCCGAACGGTCCGAACCTACCTCTATCCCGCGGCAGCTCATGCCCTGGGGTATGTTGGCGAAGCCTCCCCGGAATTGATCGAAAAATCCCATGGAGATTACAATGCAGGGGACTATGTTGGCATCAGCGGCTTGGAGAAAACCTACGAAAACTACCTCAAAGGCAAGCGGGGGGTTCAGTACAGGTATGTGGATGTTCACAACCGCGAAGTGGGTCGTTACAAAGATGGGGCTTTTGACTCCCTCCCCATCCCAGGTGAAGACCTGCATCTGGGTTTGGATATTGAACTTCAGGTTTATGCCGAACAATTGATGGCCAACAAAAGGGGATCGGTGGTAGCGATTGAACCGTCTACCGGTGAGGTGCTCACCATGGTATCCACGCCTTCTTACGACCCCGCCTTGCTGGTGGGCAATGTCCGAGGCAAAAACTACCGCCGCCTCCAAAAAGACCCGCTCAAACCTCTTTTTAATCGCCCCCTCCAAGCCATGTACCCTCCAGGGTCCATCGTCAAATCTCTGCAGGCCTTGATTGGCCAAGAACTGGGGCTGATTGGCCCTGAAACGCGTTTTCCCTGCGGTGGGGGTTACGCCATTGCCGGGCACGTTGTCAAATGCACCCACAAACACGTGGCCCTCAACCTCGAAGAGTCTATCCAGCTTTCGTGCAATCCCTACTATTGTTATGTCTTCAAATCCATGGTTGACCAAAACCGAGGCCTCAAGCCCAGAGACGGCTACAAGGTTTGGTTTGATTACATGCAAAAATTTAACATTGGACGCAAGTGTGAAATCGACTTGCCCAATGAACGCAAAGGAATTCTCCCCAGCCCCGAATACTACGACAAAATCTACGGCAAAAACCGATGGAAATCATCCACCATCATTTCCCTGTCCATTGGCCAAGGAGAATTTGGAATTACGCCCCTTCAGATGGCTCATACCATGGCCATCTTTGCCAACAAAGGAAAATACTACGCCCCTCACCTGGTGAGGAGCATCGGCGTCACCGGTCAGAAAAAAATGAAATACCGGCAAACCTATCAAGTACCGGTTCAAGCCAGGCATTTCAATGTGGTCCAAGAGGCCATGCAAAAAGTTGTGGACATGGGGACCGCCACGGCCTACGGTAAAATTGACAGCATCGTGGTTTGTGGAAAAACCGGAACGGCCCAAAATCCCCACGGCGAGGACCATGCCGTCTTCGTTTGCTTCGCACCCCGCGATAACCCCAAGATTGCGATCGCGGTCGTTGTCGAAAACGCTGGATTCGGAGGGGTTTGGGCGGCACCGGTGGCCAGCCTTATGATCGAAAAATACCTCCGGGGAGGGACCCGTCGCACCGAACTCGAAGAACGCCTCCTCAAAGCCCGCATCTTGCCGGCTGGCATGGACACCGCCTCAACCAAACGCTTATGAGTGTCGTTCGTGAAGAAAAAAGTGTCTTTCAGTTCATCGACAAACCTTTGTTATGGACCTATGCGGCGCTTTGTCTGATTGGATGGATCGCTATCTATGCGGCGGTTTACAATCCTTCACATCGCCACCTTTGGGACCTGGATCAGAACTACGGCAAACAAATGGTTTGGATTCTGAGCTCGTGGGGTCTCATGATTGTGATTCTTTCGGTACACCCTCGAATTTTTTATCATAGCAGCCCTATTATCTATTTGATTACCATGGTTTTGGGCCTGGCTGTTGCCTTTTTGGGGCGAGAAGTTAACGGTGCCAGGGCTTGGTTCGAGGTGGGTAGTTTTCGCTTGCAGCCCGCTGAGTTTATGAAGCTTAGTACGGCATTGATGGTTGCGTATTTTTTCGCGAATCGTCCGGTGCGACTGGATCGTTTTTCGTCGCAGCTATTGGCAGGCCTGTGGTTGTTGATTCCTGTCATTCTATTGCTACTTCAGAAGGATACCGGTAGCGCCCTGGTTTATGTAGCCTTTGTTTTGGTTTTTTACCGCGAGGGCCTTTCTGTGAATTACCTACTGTTCGGTTTGGCTTCGGCCTTTGTCTCGGTTCTCACCCTGTGGCTGGGAGCGAATACCATGGCCATCGTCCTTCCAGCGACAGCCCTGCTCTATGTGGTGATGGCCGCCAACAGCCGCAAAGCGGCTTTGGTTTCGATTCGATACTTGATTCCGGCCCTGGCCTTGGTTCTGGCTGTAGGCTACGCCTTTGATAATATCCTGCTCCCTCACCAAAAGCAACGCATCCTCGTCTTGTTGGGCAAAGTGAACGACCTGCGCGGAGCCGGTTACAATGTGCATCAATCCTTGATCGCCATTGGTTCCGGGGGGTTGTGGGGCAAAGGATTTTTACAAGGAACCCAAACCAAGTTTGACTTTGTTCCGGAACAAAGCACCGACTTTATTTTTTGTACCATCGCGGAAGAATACGGATTTTGGGGCAGTACCCTGCTCTTAGCCCTCTTTGGTTTTTTGTTGATTCGGATTTTTCAGATTGCCGAGCGCCAACCGGGGACCTTTGGCCGGGTTTATGGCTACGGTATAGGCTGCATTCTTTTTTTGCACGTAACGATCAATATCGGTATGACTTTGGGCCTCTTGCCGGTCATCGGGATTCCCCTCCCCCTGATTAGCTATGGAGGCTCCTCCCTTTGGTCCTTTACAGCCATGATTGCGATCCTGCTGCGGCTCGATAGTGGGCGGATGTTGGGAATACGCTAAAACCTTTGGGGCTCCGAAGGGTTCTACCTTAAACCAAAACAATGTCCAAATTCCTTCGGTATTTTGTAGAGGTCTTCCGGCCTGGAGGCGCCCATCGCAGCGGCAATTTTAACCTGCGTATGATGCATGGGATTAACCGAATCAGCATCCTCATGTTCATTGCAGGGGTTTTGGTGCTGGTTTTTAGGTCCTGCACTCGGGGTTAGGTCAAGAAATCTTGCTCCAATTTTTGCTTTTTCCGTAAAAGCGATCGTAAGCCAAGGCCAATCGGCCCATGGTTTCACCCGTTGCTTGGGGATCGGCCTCCATAATTTGGCGAGCATAATCGCGGGCCATTTCCATCGTTTCCCCGTCATGGACCAAATCCGCGTATTTGAGTTCCATCACCCCGCTTTGCTGAGTCCCCGCCATATCTCCGGGACCGCGTAATTGCAAATCCATTTCGGCAATCAGAAACCCATCGGTGGTCGATGCCAAGGCATCCAATCGCTGCTTGGCCTGTTCCGAAGGACGGTCTTTGTGCATCAGGAGGCAGTAACTCTGCTCGGAACCCCGGCCCACACGACCCCGCAACTGATGGAGTTGGGCCAGCCCAAATCGCTCCGCGTTTTCAATCACCATGACCGTTGCATTGGGTACATTGACCCCCACTTCAATGACCGTCGTAGCCACCAATAACTGGGCCTTTCCGCTCACAAATCGTTGCATTTCTAGGTCGCGATCGGCGCCTTTCATTTGGCCATGCACCACGGCCAATTCAAATTCTGGGCGCGGAAAGGCCCGTAACATGGCTTCGTATCCGTCGTACAGGAATTTAATGTCTTGGTCCTCGGTCTCCCGTATGGCAGGATAAACCACGTAAACCTGGCGGCCGGCTCGCATTTGTTCGGCAAGGAAGGCAAACATTTTGAGCCGTTTGGCCTCGGGAGTCACCACGGTGCGGACGGCCCTGCGACCTGCAGGCAATTGATTCATCACGGACACCTCCAAATCTCCGTAGCGGGTCATCGCAAGGGTCCGGGGAATCGGAGTGGCCGTCATCACCAAAACATGGGGAGGTATACGGGATTTGGCCCATAACATGGCCCTTTGCTCCACCCCAAAACGATGCTGCTCATCGATAACAGCCAAACCCAAATTCTTGAATCGCACATGCTCCTGAATCAAGGCATGGGTCCCCACCAAAATCTGAAGGTCGCCGTTGTACAAATCTTCGAGCAATTGTCGTCGGGTAGCCCCTTTGACTTGACCGGTTAACAAACCAATCCGAACCGGCAAATCGCCCAAAAATTGAGTGAGGGATACCAAGTGTTGGCGGGCCAATAATTCCGTAGGAGCCATCATGCAAGCCTGAAATCCGTTGTCCACCGCCAAAAGCATGCTCATCAAAGCCACCAAGGTCTTGCCACTCCCCACATCACCCTGCAAGAGTCGGTTCATTTGGGAACCTGCCTTGAGGTCTGCCCGAATTTCTTTGAGGACCTTTTTTTGGGCGTCGGTTAATTCAAAGGGCAGGCATCGATGATAAAAATCATGAAACAAATCCCCTACCTTTTCCAATCGATGTCCTGGATTGCGGATTTTGCGTAGACTACGAATCCGTAACACCCCCCATTGCAAAAAAAACAATTCCTCCAACTTAAAACGACGCAAAGCCGTTCGCAGCTCTTCGTTACTTTCCGGAAAATGGGCTTGTTTCATCGCCTCGCTGCGTTGCGGTAATCGTTCAGCGTCAAGAATGAACCGAGGCAAAATTTCAGCAATCGAGCCACTAACCTGGTCCAAGGCTTGTTGAACCATCGAAATCCACCAACGATTGCTCAATCCCCGTTGCTTGAGTTTCTCAGAAATCGGGTAAACAGGACTGAGGGATGTCCCCCCGCTTTTGGTCCATTCAGCCCAAAGCGTTAATTCGGGGTGGGCCATTTGCAATTGACCTTTGTAACGACTCACCTTGCCAAAAATCAAATATTCATCCCCCGGCTTAACCGCCGATTCCACCCAACGAAGGGACTGAAACCAAACAAGTTCCACCCATCCATGTCCATCGGTGACGGTCGCAACCAGTCGCTGCGCTTTGCCTAGCCCTACCTTTTCGATGCGCATCACCTTACCTCGGGTTTGCAGCGCTGCAGGGCCTTCGTCCAAAGATTGCAGGGGATATACCTCGGAACGATCAAGGTAACGATTCGGAAAAAAAGCCAAAAAATCATGGAAGGAAACCATACCCAATTCGTCGCGGATCCAGGCCGCACGCTGTGGGCCCATTCCTTTGAGGTAGGCCAAATCATAAAACAAGGGATGTTCCGTCATACGAAACGCAATCGATCAACCGCCTTTGGGCGCCCACTTTAGGGTAGACAACACATGAAGAACATCTTCCATGATATAATCCGAATAGGGTTGCAATGAATCCGCATTCGGCGTAGCCCCAAAATAAAGAGATCCCCTCAAATAATGCCGAATTGAATCCGTAACATAAAATTGCGTTTGACTGGCTGCATTACCCCTCACGGTGTATAACATTCCGTGGACCCTATGTTCGGGGTATCGAACCAAGGTCTCCTCAATGCCCGAAGCCTTGAGGGTATGTTTGAAAGTCATGCGCTGGGTTTCGGCCATCAAAACCGCTAAGGCATCGGCCACACGCACTTGTTGACCATTCCCGTAGTAGATACTGTTCAACGGATGATACGAAAGGTGGACCTGGGCCCTAAGTACAGGGTATTCCAGATTCATCCACAAGGTCCCCTCTTGTTGGGGGCGATTCCCTTCCGCACTGATTCCTAATCCCGAAGGCAGAAGCCTGGGCACGGAGGCCGCATTGTACTCAAATTGAGCTGGGAAGCCGGGTTGCTGGCATTTGGCCCACTGCCTTTTGGGCAAAACGGCTTTGGTATAACCATAAGGTCGGGCCACCGGATCTCCTTCTGAACAAGCGAATGAAAGTCCCAGAACCAAGAGAGGCCCCACGATGTTTTTAAGCAACGAAATCGTTGGCCGCATGGGGGTTGCGTTTTATGTGAACCGAAACAATCTTGCGGGCATCCGCTTGGAGGACCAAGAATTCAAAACCTCGGTGCAGAAGGACCTCCCCCTGCGCTGGGATACGGCCTTCAAGCTCCAAAATCAACCCGGCCATCGTTTCAACCCCCTCCAACTTTTCGGAAAATTCGGACCAGTCCCAGCCGGTCTCTCTGGACAAATCCTGCAAAAGCATTTTGCCGGCCACCCAGTATTGATCGGTGTCAATTTTGCGACAAAGCCTTTGTTCATCGGTATCGAATTCGTCCTGAATTTCTCCGACGATTTGCTCCAGAATATCCTCCAAGGTAACCAAACCCGAAACCCCGCCGTATTCATCGATGGCCAAGGCCATGTGCATTCGTCTAGATTTGAATTCCCGAAACAAATCATCAATATGCTTGGTATCAGGAACCACAAAGGGTTTGCGCAACAATTCCTGCCATCTGAAATTGCGTCCTTGATTGAGCCTGGTAAACAAATCTTTGAGATACAAAATACCGACTATTTGGTCCAAGGATTCATTGAAAACGGGAACCCTCGAATAACCCCAGTCCCTCAGGAGGGGGAGTACCTCTTCCAAGGAGCTTTTGGAATCCAAGGCTTTGATTTCGAGGCGTGGGACCATGATTTGTCTCACCTCCAATTCGCCAAAATTGACGATGCCTTTGAGTAATTCTTTTTCGGAGCCACTACGAGCCTGCTCCTGACCAAACGTCAAATCAATCGCCTGATTGATTTCGTCTTTGGAAAGTTGGGTTTGCTTGCGGACAATCCATCGATCCAAAAGTCCTGTACTGTTAATGAGAACCCAAATAATCGGTCGAAAAACCCACGCAGATACTTGCAAAGGCATTGAAAACCATAGCGCTACGCTCAAAGGATTCCTCGACGCATAGACTTTGGGAATGACCTCTCCCACAAAAACAATTAGGGCTGTAACAACAAAAGTCTGCAATACGGCCGGGATCCAAGGATAGGGCCCAAAATCCAGGACCTTGAAGAACATAAAATAAAAGAGAAGAATAATGGTGAGGTTCACCACATTATTTCCAATGAGCAAATTGGCCAATAAACGCCTGGGATCTGAGAGATGCCGAAGGATGCGACGATGGCCAGCGGATGCAGACGTTCGTAATAAATCGAGCTGCGCCTTGGTCAACGAAAAATAGGCCGTCTCCCCTGCCGAGAACATGGCCGAACAAAGCAGAAAAAATAGAATTAAGGGAGGTAATGACCAAAAAGTCGAATCGAAACCGGTTAGGTATTGTTCAGGAGGGTCGTCCATAGGGGTTTTAATGAACCAAAAATATCAATACGGTAAATCATTCACCGCATCGGAGGAGCGATCCACGGACCCCAATTCACCGGGAGCTGTGGGCTTGGGGGGGTTTGCGGAACCTGATGTGGAATCGGAACGTGACAAAAGAACCATATTGTCGCCGATGATCTCGGTTGTATATCGGGTGTGGCCATCTTTGTCGTCCCATTTACGGGTTGACAAACGGCCTTCGATGTAGACTTGTCCGCCTTTACGGCAATACAATTCGGCCACATCGGCCAAACCTCTCCACAAAACGATGTTGTGCCATTCGGTCCTGGATTGTTTGTTCCCGTCTCGGTCTTTGTAGGTTTCGGTGGTGGCCAAAGGAAACGTGGCGATTTTGGCCCCGTTGTCAAGGGTTTTGACTTCGGGGTCCTTGCCTAGGTTGCCGATGAGCATGGCTTTGTTGAGTCCTCCCATGGTTGAAATCGATTTGTTTGAGGAATTGGAGAAACGGTTGGGGCAGAGGGTAACGTTCAAGGTCTTGGAGAGTCACCCAGACCCCGCCGTCAAGATGCAAATTACGATTCAACCGTATACAATTCAAATTCAAAGTTAATGAACGATGGCTTAGGGCATGACTTAAGGTAACCAACCGATGTGAAAGGGTTTCCAAAGGATGCTCAGACCCCCAATGCTGATCCCAGGCCGATTCATCCCATGCTCCGGCCCAAGGCTGAGGCAAAAATTCGTACAACCCGGCCCATATGCCTTGGTCTCTCCGGGGAAACAAAAGAACCCTACCCCGGTGGAAGAGGACCAAATAATCCAAGGTAAGCGGGACAACTTTGGTGGATTTGGAACGCTTTGGCAGCTCTCCTACCCTGTCTTGGTTAAAAGCGACGCATTTCTTTTGCCAAAAACAGGTATCACAGGCCGGTTTTTGGGGCGTGCACACCGTCGCTCCCATGTCCATCAGGGCTTGGTTGTAATCGCCGGGCCGGGCTGTATACAATAGCTCCTGAGCGGTTTGGCGTATCCATCGCAGACCTTCGGCGGTGTCGTAAGGCGCTTCGGCCCCAAAAGCCCTTGACAAAACCCGAATCACATTGCCATCCACCACCGGAACCGGGTAATCCAGGGCAATGGAGGCAATGGCCGCGGCCGTATAGGGACCCACCCCCGGTAATTGGAGCCATTCGGCAGGACTTTGAGGCAAGCCCCCACCCATCTCAACCACCAACTTAGCAGCGCTATGCAGGTGATGGGCTCTGCGGTAATAACCCAAACCTTGCCACAAGCGAAGGACGTCCTGAATATCAGCCTTGGCCAATTCCTGAATGGTTGGGAAATGATCTAGGAATCGAAGGTAGTAGGATAAGCCCTGATCAACCCTGGTTTGCTGCAACAGGACTTCGGAAAGCCAGATCGCGTAGGGATTGCGCGTTCGTCGCCAAGGCAAATCCCGACCATGAACGGCGTACCAATCCATTAAGCTTTTGGACCACAGGTCTTTATACTTCAACAAACTTCGCTCTGTTTTTTGAATGGCCTCCTCTTCGTGACGCATACTATTAAGATTTATGGTCTATATTTGCCGTCCTTTACGAAAATTCTTCGATTTAACCCTCAAAACCAAACCAATGACCAAAGCCGATTTGATTCGCCAGATTGCCGACGAAACAGGAGTTGAACGAGTTGATGTTGCCCAAAGTGTAGAAGCCCTCATCGCAGTTGTAAAGAAATCCCTCAAAGGCGGTCAGAGTATCTACCTCCGCGGTTTTGGAAGTTTTATTATCAAGAAGCGCGCCAAGAAACTAGCCCGGAACATTTCCCGCGGTACCACCGTTGAAATCCCTGAACACTTTGTTCCTAGCTTCAAGCCCTCCAAGCAGTTTATTGAATTGGTCCGCAAAGGACCCAAAAAGACCCGCTAAAAATGCTTTCCAGACCCCTAATCCTGGTAATCCTCTGCCTAGCAGTGGGTTTGACCCTTGCGATTGGGGGGCAGCGTAGCGCCATGAAAGCGGGCGATGCGGGGGATCCTGAGTCCACGGAACAGGATTCCCGTACAGAACCCACCGCTTCGACCTTGTTGGATAGCAAGGTGAAGGCCTTGTCCGAAGAAGACCGAACCCGCTTTGAATCGGTTCGTTCCGCCCTGGACTCCCTCAAGGATCGCCCTGAACAAACTGCGGGTTTGTGGAAGAGTTTGGCGTCTTTTTGGTTAACCCGTCAGGACTTCCTGGGAGCGGCTGTTTGTTTGGACCAAGCCCTGGTTTGGGGCCCCAACGGGGTCGATTTCAAGGAGGCCGGTCTTTATTACAGCTCTGCAAGGCATGCCCCCGAGGCCGAAGACAGCCTCGTACAAGCCTTTTGTCGTCGCCGCTCCACGGAACTCTTGGCCAAGGCCTTGGAAACCCAACCCAACGATCTTGACCTCAAAGCAGATTGGGCTCAGGCCCTGGTACTCTCCAGTCCGGCCCCCATGCAAGGGGTACAGGTTCTTATGGGTATCGTCAAAGAGGAGCCCCGCCACCTGAAGGCCCATTCACACCTTGCCAAATTGGCCATCGAAAGCAAGCAATTCCCCAAAGCCATTCAGCGTTTCAAAAACCTCTTGGAATGGTACCCCGGCTTGGGCGAAGCGTACCTTGGCTTGGGTGAAGCCTATTACCGTTCCGGTCAAACGGACAGTGCTGTCTTCTTCCTCAAGCAATACCGCGGATTGGTCCGCGACCCCGAAATACAAGAACAGATCGATTCCTATCTGAATCAAATTCAACCTTAATCCCACCCCCTATGCCCTGCGGTAAAAAAAGAAAGCGTCATAAGATGTCCACGCACAAACGCAAAAAGCGTTTAAGAAAAAATCGCCACAAGAAAAAGTAATTCCGGTCTGAGAAGGGGTCTCCTTTGCGAAGGATACCCTCAGACTATGGCATGACCTCTTTCGCCATTAGGCGAAGGACCAAATATTTATTGCCGTGAGTAAATCACTATTTGTCAGCCACTCGAGCAAGGGCTTTGTCTTTGCTATGACCGAGGGCAAAAAACTCGTTGAATACGGGGAAGAAACCAATGAAAAAGCTTTTCAGGTTGGAGATATCTATTGGGGGGAAGTCCGCAAAATCAACCCCTCACTCAATGCCTGCTTTGTCGACGTTGGAGACGAAAAAGACGGGTTTCTCCACTATTTGGATTTGGGCGAACATTTTGGGTCGCTTCGGAAATTAACCCAGGAGCTGAACGAGGGAAAGCGCAAACCCGGCATGCTCCAGAATTTTGAAAAGGCCGAAATTCTTCCTAAAGAAGGAAAAATTGGGGATTATCTCCAAAAGGGCTACAAAATTCCAGTCCAAATCACCAAAGAACCCATCAATTCCAAAGGCCCCCGTCTGACCGCTTCGCTTTCCTTGGCCGGTCGTTTTTGTGTCCTGCTTCCCGTTGATAGCGGGGTTTCGGTTTCTCGCAAAATTGTGGATGCCAACGAAAAGAAAAGGCTCAAACAAATCGCCTCTCAGGCCCTGCCACGAAATTTTGGGGTCATTGTGCGCACCGCCGCTGTCGGGGCCGGATCCGATGAAATCTCCAGCGATATTCAGGACCTGGTTTCAAAGTGGAAAGAGATTTCCCAAAAAATGGCCGCAGCAAAGCCCAAAGACCTGATTAGCAAAGAAATAACCAGGGTCACAGGATTACTGCGGGATTTGTTAAGCGATCAGTTTGATCAAATTTTGGTGGACCATCCAGGCATGGCCGAACAGCTCCGCGAATATGTTCAGGGTATTGCCCCCGACAAGGTCAACCTTGTTCAGGATTACAAAGGCAAGGTGCCTCTCTTTGAGCATATCGGCTTGGACAAACAAGTCAAGGGCTCCTTTGGCACATCGGTCAGCATGCCCGGTGGCATTTATTTGGTCATTGAACATACCGAAGCTTTGCATGTCATCGATGTCAACAGCGGAAATCGTTCCAAGAAAGACAACGACCAGCAGGAACATGCCCTGCAAACCAATATGGACGCTGCCGAAGAGATTGCAAGACAACTTCGGTTGAGGGATATGGGGGGCATCATTGTCATCGATTTCATCGACCTCAAATCTGCAGAGCATCGCAAAGCCCTTTTGGACAAGATGATAGGCCTCATGTCCACGGACCGAGCCAAGCATCATATCCTACCCATGTCCAAGTTTGGACTGATGGAAATCACCCGTCAACGAGTAAGGCCAGCCGTTCAAATATCCACCCAGGAACAATGCGCGGCCTGCAGAGGCACCGGCAAAATTGGCCCCAGCCTTTTGATTACCGATCAAATCGAAAGTCGCCTGGATTTTTTGCTGCTCAAAAACGGAGAAAAAAGTGTCACCATCAGCGCCCATCCCCACTTGGCTGCCTATTGCAAAAACGGCTGGCCCTCTTTGCAGTGGAAATGGTCTTGGAAATACCGCAAATTAGTCAAAGTCACGGCAGACCAGCAATTGCTCATGGGAGAATACCGCTTGCTAAATCCCAAAGGAGAGGTCATCCCCCTATGAGTTAGACAGGGGTTTGAATTAGACCAAGGACTGTCTCCAGCCTCTACCAAAACTCCGGGAGCTGACCCGTAAAACGGGAGGCATCTGGAACCGCTTGAATTCACTCCGCCGCACCAACCCCCATACCCTTGACACGATGTCCGGGTCGTGACCGGCCTGGTAGAGTCCGGCCCGATCCAACCCTCCCTCGATGAGATCCATCAGCAGAGCATCCAAAACCGGATAAGGAGGCAAGGAATCGGTGTCCAACTGATCGGGGCGCAATTCTGCGCTGGGGAGAGCCTGCACGATGGAGGGCGGTATCCAACTCCCCTGCTCGTTCCAATAATTTGCCAAGGCGTACAATTGGGTTTTATATAAATCACCCACCACCGAAAGTCCTCCTCCCATATCCCCGTAAAGGGTGCTGTACCCCACGGCGGCCTCGCTTTTGTTACTGGAATTCAACCACATATCCCCAAACTGATTGGAGTGAGCCATCAAATACAAGGCCCTCAAACGGGGCTGTATATTCTCTTCGGTAAGGGGTCGTATGGCCTCGCCCCATTGATTCAGGAGCGTTTCCTTGATGGAGCCAAAAGCAGAACCAATGGGTAGAATTCGATGCGCGACTCCGTGCATTTTGCAAAGTTCCAGGCTATCACGAACCGATCGATCCGACGAATATTCCGAAGGCATCAGGAGGGCCGTAACATTTTCGGCGCCCAAGGCCATCACGGCCAGGCAAGTGACCATGGCCGAATCCAAGCCTCCCGATAGACCCACCACCACCCCTCGCCCACCGGTCATGTCCATGTAATCCCGAAGCCCAACGCACAAGGCCTGGGTTACTTCAACGGGATCAAAGCGATGACCCAAGACCAGGGGATGACTCCTCTCGGGTAGCTTGTTCTCCAAAACCGAAGGAGCCTGCGAAACAACCCAAGTATTCGCTTGCAATGGAATGACATCCGCCTGGAGCGCGACGCCTTCCACCACCTCCACCAAAAGCATGGACTCCAAAAAAGAAGGGCAGCGCACAACCGTTTCACCTACCCCACTAATCAATGAACTGCCGCCATCAAAAATCAGATCCGCCCGCGCTCCCACCTGATTCACGTACAGCAACGGCAACCCATACCGGGCCGCTACCGAGGACAAAACCTTTTGACGCTTCACCACCCCTTGGATGGAATACGGAGAAGCCGCAAGGTTCAGTAGGAGCCGCGGCTTACCATGGTCAAGGGCCAAGGCCTCTGCGACCGGGTCTCTGGGATAATTATAGTCCGCATCTTGGGCCCAGAGGTCTTCGCAAATCGACAAAACCACGCTTTGACCAGCGATTTCGATGGTTGAACAGGCCTCTCCCGGCGTGAAATACCGGGACTCATCAAAGACATCGTAATTGGGTAACAATACTTTGCGTCCTACTTCTCGAACTTCCCCGCGATAACACCAAAAAACGGCGTTGTATAGAGCCGAACCCACCTTGGAAGGTGCCCCTACCAAAAGGGGTATCGTCGCCGAAGCAGCCAACGTCGCCAATGCCTTCGTGCATGCTTCCTGCAATCCCGGCTCCCTCAACAAATCCATGGGTGGGTAGCCCACCAAACTTAATTCCGGAAACACAACCGCATCAGCTCCTTGAAGGGCTGCCTTCTTGGCGAGTTCCCCCATTCGCTCGGCATTGTGTTCCAATCGACCGATGCCGGGAGCCCATTGAATTAAAGCGAGGCGCATGATTGAAGGTTTTGGAGGAGGAGGGCTGACTGCATTGGTTGCAAACCCCACAGCGGGGTACATTTGCTGAAGAGCTTCTTGAATACAACCCTCATCTCGAATGTCCAAAAATAAGATTTATACCGTCCTTATCCTCCTTTGTTCAGCAATCCTCCTTTATTGGTTAACCCAAAGGACCAAGCCCGCGCCAACCACCGCATCCCTTCCCCAAAGCAAGGAGGCGGTTCCCTCTTTAAGGCCATTTTGGAAGGCTCTCGCCATCCAAACCGGCGAAAACCCAGCGGATTGGCTTCAGCGGCAAAGGGGACAGGATTCCCTGCTCTTTGAATTTTTTGTTCAAAAAATCCTCCAAAGCGATCCCGAAACGGCCTATTCCTTGTGGCAGAACCCCGGGGTCGATAGTCTTACCAAGGATGTAACGGCTTTTTGGGGCAGCGATAACCCGGAGGTAGTCCAAGCCAGGCAACAATTGACCGAATTGCTCGGACGCTACCCTTCCCTGCTCCAAACAGCCGGTGGATTTTCCCCCGATTCCCTTCCCTCCCTACCTGTTCCGGTCGGTATGGTCGGACTCTTTCAATACCAATGCGTTTTGAGTGACTCCAACCTGTGGATTGGCCTGGACCTCTTCATGAAAGAAAGTTGTCGCTATTACCCAACGGTGGATCAGCTCTACCTCTACCAACGTCGTCGGACCCATCCTCGTCACATGCCCATCGCCGTGGCACGAACCCTCAGCGAAGACTTGGTAGACCAACTCAATCCCGGATCTTCTTCCGGAAAACTCCTTAACCAAATTCTTCGAGAGGGTCGAATCATGGCCTGCCTTCGGCTCTTACTGCCGGAGACCCCCGACAGCCTTTTGCTGGGTTACAACCCGGACCAATGGAACTGGATTTGCCAAAACGAAACCGATGTTTGGAAAAACCTAGTTCGTTCCCAGGCTCTTTTTTCGGAAGACCCCTTGGTAACGGCTCGCTACCTGAGCGACGGACCTTTCACGTCGGGTTTATCGCCGGAAAGTCCTCCGGCCCTGGGTCGATTTTTGGGAGACCGTATAATGCAACAATGGTTAGCCAACCAAAAGCCCCCGAAGGGATGGATCAAAGCCCTGGGGCAGCCTGAACAAATCCTTCAGGAATCGGGATATCGAGGACGATCCTAAAGCACTTAGCGGTTCACCTCGACAAAACGTTCGATATCCTCTCGCTTGCCAAGCAAAACCATGAAGTCGGAACTGTACAAAATCGTATCCGCGCTGGGGACTCCCAAAATATGATACTCATCGCGCCGCTCTCCTTGATCATTGGAAACCTCGTAGGAACG
>Ga0247833_1001145_pt1 | contig 45065 bp, 34 predicted proteins | sample LaCruzMarch2015__7_FD_187117 | JGI IMG/M metagenome (GOLD analysis project Ga0247833, IMG submission 187117) | Freshwater microbial communities from meromictic Lake La Cruz, Castile-La Mancha, Spain - LaCruzMarch2015_8m | ecosystem: Environmental > Aquatic > Freshwater > Lake | place: Spain...
GCAGAGGCCCTCGAAAAGGTCAACAGTGGCGAGATGCCTCCGGATAAAGAGCCGCAACCTACACAGGCGGAAATCGCAGCGTTCGTCTTGAATCTCGATTCGCTCATTAAAGAGGGCCGGTCTGCTCGCATGGCGGCCAGGCCGGCGGTGGCGCACTATCGGCTCAGTCGCAAGGAATATCAGAACACGGTCTATGACCTGCTCGGCGTGCGCTATGATCCCACCAAGCAGGGAGAGCTGAACGAAGACACTCTCTGGCACGGGTTTGAGCGCATCGGGTCGGAGCTCTCGCTTTCGCCGTCGCATGTGGACCGCTATTACCGTGCGGCGGGCATTGTGCTGGACCGTGCTTTCGCCGCTGCGAGCGTGGAGCCTCGCAAAGTCCGCAAGACCGCTGCGGAATTGCTTCCCGGTAGCGGGAAGGACCAGCAGGCTGCGCTGGACCGCTTCGGCATCAAGCGACCGCTGCGTTGCTTTATCTACCCCGGTGCTGCTCCGAATTCCGGACCTGGGGCGTTCTCCTCAGGTTGGCTTGGACAAGGAATCGGTCCGGAACACAGCGGGCTCTTTAAAGTCCGCATCAAGGCCAGCGGAATTCGCCCGCCCGGCGGCCAGCCGGCACACCTGAGCATCGGCATTCCGGGAGAAGGTGAAAATGCGCTCGCTACCCGTCTCATCGGTATTGACATTACCGCACCGGAGGACAATCCCGAGGTCTATGAATCGGAGTTGTCGCTCGAGATGCCGTTGGGGCTGCGCTTCAACTTGGAGGCAAGCAATGAGTTGAAAGGATTGCACTTCCACAGGTTGTTCGGCAGCACTATTTTCACGCACAGCAGCGAGACCTTGCTAACGTCTCCGGCGTTCCCGCAGTTGTTCGATGACAAAGGGAACGGTCTCTACTCGCTGGTGCTCATCGACTGGATCGAATGGGAGGGGCCGCTGGTGTCGGAGGCGGAAAAAGCCCGACGCACGGGTCTGCTGCCGCCCGATGACGCGACGCCCGAGTTGGTCGCGGAGCATTTGCAACGCTTCGCCCAACGCGCCTGGCGTCGGCAGGTGAAGAAGGAGGAGCTGGAGCGGTATTTGCAATCCTACCGCACCGAGCGCGAGGCGGGCGAGAAGACCGCCGATGCCTATCGTGTCGCGTTGCAGGGCGTGCTGACCTCCAGGCACTTCATCTACCTCGTCGAGGGCGACAAGGTGGCCCGCGAACGGCTCACCGACTCGGAACTCGCCTCGCGACTCTCATATTTCCTCTGGAGTTCGATGCCCGACGACGGCCTCTTCACCGCGTCCAAGAGCGGCACGCTGAACAGCGAAGATCTACAGATAGAAGTGGACCGGATGCTCGCAGACGGCAAAGCCAACCGCTTCGTCGATGACTTTGCGCGGCAGTGGCTCCAACTGCACCGCGTGGGTATGTTCCCGCCAGACAAAAAACTCTACCCGAGCTACGAGGCGTGGCTGGAGACCAGCATCAAGGCCGAGCCGGTGGAGTTTTTCCGCGAACTGTTCGCAAAGAACCTATCCGTGGATGGATTCATCGATTCCGATTGGACGATGGCCAATGCCCGGCTCTGCGATTTCTACGGACTGCCAGAGCCGAAGACGGGCGGTTTCCAGCGTGTTTCGCTCAAGCCCGAGGATCATCGCGGCGGCCTGCTGACGATGGGTGCGGTGCTCGGACTGACCTCGGACGGAACGCGGCATCGCCCGGTCCATCGCGGCGTCTGGCTCAGCGAGGCGATCCTCGGCAAGTCGCCGCCGCCACCGCCGGCGAACGTGCCCGCCATCGAGCCCAACCCGCCTCAGAATCCCAAGGCCACCCTGCGAGAAAAGATCGAGGCGCATCGCAACGACGCGAACTGCGCCGCCTGCCATGCGAAGATCGACCCTCTGGGACTCGCCTGGGACAATTACGACGCCATCGGCCAGTGGCGCACCCGTGAAAAGGTCCCCGCAGGAGTTGGCGAGGACCCCTTGATCAATCCCGCTGGCTTGATGCCCGATGGACGTGCCTTCGGGGGTCCCACCGATTTTAAACAGCGGCTGCTCGAAGACCGCGACAAGGTCGCGCGGGCCTTCATCGAGCACCTCTGCACTTACGCCCTCCGCCGCGTGCTGACGGTGGATGACTCGGATGACATCGAGGCGATCGTGACCGAGGTGAATAGCAACCAATATGGCGTCAGAGACATCGTGCGAGCGGTGGCTCTGTCGGAGCTGATGAGGAAGAGATGATGTAAAGAGGGAATGATTAATATTTAATGGAGATTGAAAAATGCAAAATGAAGGGCGGGGATTAGAGCGAAAGGGAGCGGATATTGAAGAGCGGTTGCTGGACTTCGCGGTTCGAGTTGGCAAAGCAATCGATACACTACCTGACACACGGCTTGGACGACACATAGCCGGACAACTCGTGCGTTCAGGAACCTCCCCAGCTCCCAATTATGCTGAAGCATGTGCAGCGGAAAGTAAGAAAGACTTTATTCACAAGCTTGCGATCGTTCTAAAAGAACTTCGCGAGAGCTCCGTTTGGATACGGTTGATTGTCAAGTCAGAGTTGATACCCGAACAACGTCTCGAACAGCTTCGAGACGAGTGCGATCAGCTCTGCAAGATCATTGCCAAATCGCTCGTTACAGCCAAGTCGAACCAATCACGACCCGACAAGGACTAACAGCCACATGCTCCGCATTTTGCAATTTCCAATCTCCATTACTCATTAATAATTTTCATTCGGGCAACCGTGCCTCACCAAACCCGCAAACATCAACCCGAGGAATAACCCTCCATGAACTACCTCTCCCAATCCTGGCTAATCGACCGTCGTCATGCCCTCCGTGCCCTGGGGACCTGCGTCTCCCTGCCCATGCTGGAATGCATGATCCCGCTCAAAGCGGGGGAAGAGACAACCGCCACGCCTCGGCGCAGCGCCTTCATCTATCTCGCGAACGGCGTCCATTCGCTTAACTACCAGATCACCAAGCCGGGACAAGACTACGAGTTTTCCCGGTCACTCAAGCCTTTGGAGAAACACCGCGAAGTGATCACGCCTATCAGCGGGCTGCATCACCCGGGAGCCCTCGGCCACGACCACAACTGCATGTCCGTCTGGCTGACCGGCGGCAAGCTCGGCCCTACGGACCGCAACACGATCTCCGTCGACCAGAAGATGGCTGAGATCACGGCGCCGCACACCCGTTACCCCTCGATGGATGTCGCCCTCACGGGTGCTTCGCTCGCATGGACCGCAGACGGGGTCCGGCTGCCTCCGATGCGTCGTTGCAGTGAGATCTTTGCGTCGATGTTTGAAGAGCCGAAAGGGGGCAAGGCGGTCCAAAGGAGGAACTTGCGTCGCAAGGGGAGCGTCCTCGACGCAAATCTCGACGAAGTGCGCCAACTCGATAAAATGATGGGGTCGGAGGACAAAGGCCGAATGGAGCAATACCTCACCTCGGTGCGTGAGGCAGAGATCCGCACGCGCCGGGCCGATGCGTGGCTCGACACGCCGCTGCCCGCCATCTCCGACGCCGACCGCAAACGCACCAACCGCGACATCGCCGCCACCATGGCGGGCGATTATTTCCGCACCGTCTATGACCTCATGGTGCTCGCCTTCCAGACGGACGTGACCCGCGTGGCCACCTTCAGTCTGGGTGGCGAGGGAGACGCCTTCTCCATTCCTGAAATCGGCATCACCGAGTCGCGCCATCAGCTCAGCCACCACGGCGGCGATGCCGGCTACATGGAAAAGCTCACCAAATACGACACCTTCGCCATCGAGCAGTTCAGCTACTTCCTCACTCGGCTCGCCGAGACCAAGGACCTCGGTGGCAAGCCGCTCCTGGGCTCCACGATGGCCCTCTTCGGCAGCGGCATGTGCTACGGCCACAGCCACGGCAATGCCAACCTCCCGCTGGTGCTCGCTGGCGGCTCGGACCTCGGCCTGAAACACGGAAGTCATCTCGACTTTAACAAGGACGCCAAAAGCTTCCAAGGCTACGCGCTCGGCGCGGACGGAGCGCTCACCAGCGCGCATTACCAGCTCTGCAGCCGCCCCGTGAACACGGACGCCCACATGAGCAACCTTCTCCTCCTGATGGCCCAGCGAATGGGCGTTGAAACGGACAAGTTTGGCGACAGCAATAAGGGGATTGAGTTATGAAAAAGTTTTTGGTTCTTTGTTCTTCGTTCTTTGTTCCTCGTTATTCGTTGTTGTTGCTTGCTTGCTCGTTAGTTGTCCATGCGTCATCCGCCGGCCAGGAACCAAGCACAAAGCACCAAGAACCAGGAACCGGCGTAGCCGCCCCCTTCCGGCCCGAGGCGGGGAAATTTCCCCCTTTGGAAAAGGCCAAAGCCTACGACGGCCAACTCATGTTCGTGGACCATGCCAACCGCCGCGGCAGCCTCCGCGTGACCGGCGGAGAGTTGATGCACTCCACGGCCCCGCACCCCTTTGCCATGCTCCCTTATGGCATGGTCCGCTATCACGGTGCGCCAGCGGATCTCAGGGATGTCCTGCTCGGCACCATGATGCATGGCCGCTTTTATCTGCCACCAGATCCCAAACTCTCCTCCGTGCCGGTCATCACCGAAGCCAGCCTCAGATCCAGCGCCAGCCTCACCCAACCCGCCGAGAACCACGCCATCCTGTTGGAGGACGAGCCCAGTTTTTGCCTCCGGGAGGGCAAAGTTTGGAAGTTGCAGTCGGTGGCGCTCAAGGGAAACAATCAAGGGATGATCGTGGCTAATCGTGAACCCAAGGCAGGCGGAGAGGGCAAGGAAGGCGAACAACAGATGAGCATCGATGCGGCAACCCGCTTTTGGCGCGGTCGCGAACAGCTCGGGCTCGAGGACTTGATTGCCGAAGGCCTGTGGCCTGCCGACGGGAAGAAATCCCTCGATGGCCAGGTCGTCCATCTGGGAATCACTTGGAAACCGGATGGGCATTGGGAGCGACGTGTTGGCAATCGGCTTCATATCTCAGATATCTGGTTGGATGAGACGGCGATGCAGCGCGCCACCCAGCACCAGATTGAGGTGCATCGAGAGCTGATCCGGTGCCGCTGGATGCCCGCTTGGGTGGATGCCGTCGAGTATGGCACGTTCGGTAGCGCCACAGTGACCGCGACCTTGTTCGGCGGCATGGCCCCCTCCCTCTATGCCGATTTCCAGAAGGGCATCCATGGACAGATCGCTGCGTCCGAAACGAATTTGAAGCATCAGTATGGGACGGTTAGGCATTCCTTGGTGGCCGTCTCGGGCCCCATCCTAGACGTGATGAAGCAGGACACAGAGATCCCGCTGGGGAGCAGCGGGATCCAAATCCGAATCAAGGTGGACCAGATCATTGAGGGAATTCGTCCTGGCAGGATTGTCCGAATCCGACCGATGAACTGGCCGGATGACACGGTGCCACGGGAGGAATACACAGAGGGACATTTAGAAGAACGCTTCCCGTCTCCGGACATCTTCCCAAAATACGGAAGAATAGGTTTGAATTGAATGAATGGAAGAAAACGAAGGGAAAAGAAAACAGCATTGTCAAACCGGCTGATTGCTATGTTTATCGAGTTCAACGTGGCTTACGAGCTGAGATAGCGAGGAGCTTGCCTGATAGCCAATAGCTCCGGCCGATTTAAGTTGAGAAGAGAGACGTTAACTCGCCCTATCGCCGTCCTCGCAACAGCCGAGCCATCAATTGACATTTCCATATGGTCTTCCCATGTATCAGCTGGCGTCTCGCAAGGAGGAATACTGCGATCTGACTGCGGACGGAATGCTTCTTCATGCAAAAAGACTCATAACAACGTTTCGGACCAATTCCAAGTCGAAGCTTTTATTGCAGATCGCGGAGACCCCGAGCTGATAGACTGATGCCAGCTTTTGAGGATTGAATTCCGTTGTCACCATAATGACGGGAACTTCTCGTTGAGGTCCGCGTTGTCGGATATACGAGATGAGTTGGCGTCCATCCATTCGGGGCATGTGATAGTCAGTCACGATTAGGTCAAAATGGTTTTGCTCCATCTCCTTAACTGCGATTTCTCCGTCTTCTGCTTCCGTGAAATGCTTAATTCCGAGTTCGCTGAGAATCGATTTTTCATGCCGGCGGGCAAGGCTGCTATCGTCGACGATCAGGACCTGCAAATTATCGAGTCCTTGGAGCGGACGGTGACCGCAGGCATCATCTTTAAGTGCTTTCTCAATCGCCCTTTCTAGGCCTTCTGCGTCAAACGGTTTCTTGAGCAACTGGAGTCTCCCGATCTGTTCAGCGGCCGACCTGCGTTGGGAATTCCAGTTGTCTCCACTCATCAACACAATCCCCATTTTCAGCCAACGATACGTCTCTCGAATGCGGGTTGCCAGGACGAGTCCGCTCATATCAGGCAGTCTTATACTGCTCAGCAGAACCGTCGGAAGCGTCATTGCAATTCGTTGAAGAACTTCGTCACCCGTGCGACAATTGTGAACTTCGGTAATGCCGATATCCGACAGCATTCGGCCAATCATTCCTGCTTGCAGGCGAGAATCTTCCACAACCAGCACAGTAATCGCTTGTGATCTCACTTCCCTATCTTTTTGAACAGGAACGTGAGCTCTTCCTGAAGTCACATTTGGCTGATTGATCGCATCCAGCGCTGAAACGACTTCCTCCATGGTTGCAAAGCGATCATCGGGAGATTTAGCGACCATCTTCTGAAAGACTGCATTCAACGCGGCGGGTGCATCGTGACGCACAACGGACAATTGCGGTGGGGGGGCGGAGCGGTGAGCTAGAATGCGCCCGATCACATTTGATGAGGCAAACACGGGACCACTTGTCAACAAAGTAAACAGAGTGCAGCCAAGACTGTATATGTCACTGCGTCCGTCAACGTCCTCAGGTCTTTCCGCCTGTTCGGGAGACATGTAGTCTACTGTGCCCGCTACCTCACCCAACTTTGTTAGTGCCGGTCCATTATTTGCTGTCCACTGCAAAGCACAAGCGATCCCCAAATCTACAACTTTCACGTTACCAGTGACGTCGCGTAACAAGTTCGAGGGCTTGATATCCCGATGCACAATTCCCTGCTGATGTGCATACCCTAAAGCCAGCGCGACCTGTCGAACCGCTGACATTGCATCATCAATACTTAGAGGGCCAGTCCGCTTGAGGACCTCCAAGAGGTCGGTGCCGTCAACATATTCCATCACCAAGAAATCACCCAACACACACTGGTCGGAATCGTAGGCGACAACGACATTGGGATGATTGAGCCGCGCGGACAACTGAATTTCGCGCCGAAAACGAGATATGAACTCGACGGAGGCGATTTCCTTTCGGATTATCTTCAACGCTACGACACGCTGCATGCGTCGGTGCAAGGCACGGAAAACCGTCCCCATACCCCCTTCGCCGATTCGGCTAAGCACCAAATAATTCCCGAGTACCAGTTGATTCGCACGACCATGCCCCACTTCGTCAGCCTGATACGGGGTTAGATTGCCCTCTTCAATTAATAGTGCAAGGAGATCCTGCACGGTGCCTGCGTCCCCTCTCCGTTCCATAACGTGGCACGCCTCTGCGATTAACTCATCGTCCAACAATTTGTGTTGGGACAGTTCGTCAATGATTTCTTCAATCGAATTGATCATACCATTACCACGAAGTGCAGAGGAAAAGGACGAGCAGGATTCACGGCTTCGTTTAGATCCAATGAGAGCTGATAGAGCCGCTTATCATAATCTTCCCAGTAATTCCTATGAAGGTCGAAGTCCATTTCCTTCGCCTTTCTGTATAGAAAAGGTGGCCTCTTCAGGAGAATTCGTGGGTGCTTTTTGGCTTTGGAAGGTTGCATCGTCGAAAGAGTTCCTTCCCGAAGTCGTTTGTTGGCGTCCTTGCGCCGTGCTGCTTCCATTTTTCCGAAGGCTGCTAGGCTCGTTTTCCGCATAACGCGAAACATCCCCCCGGTTGTGAGCATCCGCTAAGCGTCTTATTACTAACGAATTCTCAGGAAAAGCCCAGATTTTTGATAAACCATGGAAACTCAAGATTGACGAATTAACGCGTTCAAGCATACTTCACATACAGATTCTGTTCCAGCTTGCTTTTGTGTGGTGCGCCGTCGCGGTCGATTGCGCTCTCATGAGGGCTCCGTCCTGCTTGGCAGGGTTACTGGCCATATTTAGGCCTAGTATTGCTGACGAAGAGTTCTGAACCTTTTGTGACGATCGTTCAATCATGAGCCAAGATCCGGACTACATTCAAGAATTTGTAGCCGAATGTCGTGAGGGTATGGATCGAATCGACAACGTTCTTGTGGCTCTGGAAAAGAACCCTGGCGACTTGAGTGGGCTTGACTCTGTCTTTCGAGTGCTGCACACAATCAAAGGCAATGCAGGCTTTCTTGATTTCCCGCAGCTAGGCTCGATCGCCCATGCTGGCGAGGCATTGCTCAGCAAGTTATGCGGCGTTGAACGGAAAGTCAGTCCGGAAGTCTGCGATTCGTTGCTGCGTATGCTGGACGCCTTGCGAATTGTAGTAGGCGAAATTGATGCAACAAGCAAAGAAGGCAATTCGGATCATGCCGCTTTGAAACTGGAACTCGGTCAGTTCGTTGCCGCGGCTGAATATGCATCGCAGCCTGAGACGGTGGAGCTAGAGTCTTCTCCGCAAGTTAGGGCTGTGGTGTTACCGCCGGTCGAGGGTCAAAAGTCGGAACTGCCGAAGGTGCCCAAGATGAAAAAGCGCCTGCCTAGAGCTTCAAGGGAAGCTCCAGGATCGCACCATTCGACGTTTTACATCCCACCCTCCTCCTCCTTACCGGATGATCCGCCGGCCGAACCACTGACGGATAACCCGTCGCCAGCAGCTGTTTCGAGCGTTGTTCAAGACGACAGTTGGTCGATGTCCGCGATTGGGACAAAGAGCAGTGAGAGGGAACTTTCGACGTTTCTACGCGTAAAGATCGATTACCTTGATGAACTGATGAATCTCGTCGGCGAACTGGTATTGGCACGTAACCATCTCGTCCAGGTGACATCGGGTCGTTCTCCTGATGATGCGTTAACGGAACCTATCCAGCGGCTAAATAGACTCACTGCTGCGATTCAGGACGGCGTGATGCGGACGCGAATGCAACCTGTTCGCAACGCTTGGGCCAAGTACCCTCGCATCGTTCGAGATCTAGCCAAGAATTGCGGCAAGCTGTGCGAATTGGAGCTACAGGGCGGCGATACAGAACTTGACAAATCAATGCTCGAATCCATTTCTGATCCGCTGGTTCATCTGGTGCGCAATGCGATCGACCACGGGATCGAGAAGCCATATTTGCGGCGGATTAAGGGAAAGCCCGAGACCGGCCGGCTGCTGGTGCGAGCGTTTCAGGAAAGCGGGCAAGTTCACGTCGAAGTTTCAGACGATGGTGCAGGACTTGATCTAGAACGTATTCGGCAGAAATCCATCGATGTGGGTTTGGTGTCGCGTGACAACGCGCAATTGATCTCGGAGAATGATCTACAAAACTCAGTGTTCCTCCCAGGCTTTTCCACGGCCGAACGAGTGACCGGTTTGTCGGGACGCGGCGTTGGAATGGACGTTGTCAAGTCGTGCGTCGAGCAGATTGGCGGAACGATTGAACTGAAAACCCGTAAGGATGTGGGAACAACGATTCGTCTGACGGTGCCTCTGACGTTGGCGATTATCCCGGCAATCATGGTGTCCTGCGGCCATCAGAGGTTCGCGATTCCGCAAATCAACGTTGTCGAAATGCTGCGACTTCGCGGTGAAGAAAAGCACCGAGCTTGCGAGCAGTTTCATGCTACGCCTGTTCTACGTTTTCGGGATGAATTGCTTCCGATGGCAGATTTGGGAAACAAACTTCGGATCGATTCACTCAGCGGTAGCATGAATCGCGAATTCTACGACATCGTCGTGCTAAAAACCGGCACGCGAAGATTTGCGCTACTGGTTGATGAAATCGGGAACGCTCAAGAAATTGTGGTGAAACCACTCGGCGCGCTTTTGACATGTCAAACCGAATACAGCGGTGCGGCCCTGATGGGAGACGGCAGCATCGCGCTGATCATCGACGTGCTGGGCATCGCACGGACTATGGGCTTACTGACAGATGAACAGACTCCGCTTAGCGATTCCGCAACGCTTCGAGAAGAGGTTCCGAAATTAGAAGAACAAGTGCTGCTTTGCCAGATCGAAGGAGACCGCCAGATTGCTTTGCCACTTTCGAACGTCGTGTGCCTGGAAAAAGTACCCTTCACCTCAGTCGAGCACTCTGCCGCAGGGGATGTGATGCAGTATCGCGGCGAGATACTGCCTTTGTATTCATTTTCAGGTCAGCGACGAACGCCGAGGAATGGTCAGCCTGAGTTTGATCAAATATCTGTCGTCGTTTATCGCAATGCGGGAATGCAACGTGGTCTGCTCGTAGAAAACATCATCGACGTGGTATCTCTACCCAAAAACTTGGTGCCTGTTGAACTAGCCACTGAACCGAACTCCATACATCGTGTCACCGCAACCGCAGTCGTTCTGGGACGCATTACAGATTTTCTACAGATTAATTGACACACTCTCATTTCATGAATCACACTTCCCAGATTTTACTGAGATAACCCCAATGACCTTCCAACCTCTGGCATCACGCCGTATATCAAGCAAGTTACTGTTGATCTGCCTGAGCTTCTTGCTCCCGATTGCCGTTTTGTTGTATTTTACGATTGCTGGCATCAATAAAGAGATTCGGTTCGCGGAGCAGGAATTGGGGGGAAACGCATACCAGCGCCCGTTACACGAATTGCTGCGCCATCTTTCGCGGTACCAATGGCTCTGCAACGTCCCAAAGGTCACAGAATCCGATTTAGCAGCCGAGCGGGGTAGAATCGACCAAGCCTTTCAGCGACTCGATGCCATTCAGCAATTATTAGGCAACTCATTGCAAGTGTCCGAAAATGGATTAGCGAAGCGACAACGATCGCATTCCCTTCCTAGCGAAATGGTTGCCGCCTGGCGGAAATTTGAGAATGACTTCGACTCGCTGAGCTCCCCTATAAGAGACGCCCGAACGCGGCAACTCCGCGACAACGTTCGACAATTGGTATCCCACGTCGGAGACACTTCGAATTTAATTTTGGACCCAGATTTAGACAGTTACTATCTGATGGACGTCTCATTGTTAGGGTTACCAAGGTTGCAGAATCGGCTCGCGGAATTGCGGCTGCTAGCGAGTAAGTCTTTCGCGAAACCAGAATTGTCGAAAGCCGATATCCTGAACCTCGTGTCCACGGCGCGATTGCTACGCGAAGCTGATTATGAAGTCGTGGTCGCTAGTACCCGTACCGCGCTGGCCGAGGATGTGCACTTCCATGGGGAAAGCGTTTCGATCCGGCGGATCGAACCGACACTCAACTCCTTCGTTAACACAATGGACGAGTTGCTGGCACAGTTCGAGGCGACTGACGAAATCCAGCTGGCAGGCAAGGGGGCTGCGATCGAGCAAAATATTAACAAAACTCTTGATGCCAGTTATCAGTTGATGGATGTTGTCGCCAGAGAGTTGGACGAATTGCTTCGCATTCGAATTAACGAGTTCAAGTCTTATCGACTCTGGTCGCTGTTGCTGACCTCGCTTGCACTGCTGATTTCGGTAATGCTCGTGATTTTCGTAGCAAGAAGCATTACGAAGCCGCTATCGAACTGCGTTCAGGGACTACAATCTCTTGCGAATCGTGATCTAACCCGCCGTCTGAATTTTTCCAGCAATTCGGAAATAGGGGAGATCTCAAAGGCGGTCGATCAAGCCGCAGATGGCATGTTGGGTGCCATGAAATCGCTTCGCGCCAGCGCGAACGAACTCAATCAGGCAGCCGATCGGCAAACCGCAGTAAGCAGTCAGATGTCAACCAACGCCGAGCAGACTTCGCAGCAGGCTCAACGAGCGTCCACCGTGGCGGAACAGGTCAGTCAGAATACTCAAGCCGTTTCGCTCGCAGTCAGTGAGCTAAGTACGGCGATTCGGGAGATAGCTAATAACACGCAGCAGGCGGCGCGCGTTGCCACCGACGCCGTGCAACTCGCAGCGACTACCAACATAGCTGTCATAAAACTTGGTCAAAGCAGTACAGAGATCGGTGAAGTTATCAAGGTGATCACTAACGTCGCGGAACAGACCAATCTGTTATCGCTAAACGCCACCATCGAAGCCGCCCGAGCAGGAGAAGCCGGTAAAGGATTTGCCGTGGTGGCAAATGCAGTCAAAGAACTGGCAAAGCAAACGGCCGGTGCAACCGTCACTATTCGTCACAAGATCGATGCGATACAGAACGACGTGCGTGATAGTGTGCTGGCCATCAGCCGCATAAGTCATACTATCGAACAGATTAACGAATTCCAGAATTCGATCGCAGGTGCAGTCGAAGAGCAAACTGTCGTGACCCGCGAGATCAGTCGCAATGTGGCGGATGCAGCAAAAGGAACCTTAGAAATTGCGGGGAATATCGTTCAAGTAGCTCGCGCTGCTGAAGGCACGGCTGCTGGGGCAGTCGCAACGCGATCGGCTGCCCAAGACGCAACTCGGCTTGCAAATCAATTAAATGAACTTGTATCACAATTCCGGAGTCAGTGAGCATCTGAGTCCCGGAGCTGGCACAATGTCTAAAGTTGAAACAATTTGCACCTTCAGTCTCGATAACCTATTTTTGGGAATCGCAGTTGGCGACGTACATGAAATCTTGCTTGCGCAACCGCTGACTCCCGTTCCACTGGGACATCCATTCGTTGCGGGCTTAATGAATGTGCGTGGCCAGATCGTGGTGGTCGTCGATTTGCGCCTAGTGTTGAATCTGCCCCCGCGTGCAGAATCTGCACCCGCGCCGGTGAATATTATCGTGCGCAGCAGCCACGGCCTGGTCAGTTTACTTGTCGATCAAGTTGGAGGGGTGATGGAGGTCGATTCAAGAGTTTTTGCGCCGCCTGAAGCATCGCCGACGGAAACTCAAAAATTTTTTCGTGGAGCCTATCAACTTCCCAAGCAACTACTTCTAATTTTCGATACCCTTGGAGCAATGGACTTAATCGTATCGCAAGTGACCACTAGGCCCTAATAACATATGACATGAATTCGATTCGCATTCTCATTGTAGACAGGTCGCCCCCAATGCAGCAAAAACTTCAACGTCTGCTTGAACGCGATCCAGAGTTTGAAGTTGTTGGTACTGCGGTGAACGGACATCTGGCGCTCGCCAAAGTGCCCTACCATCGTGCCGATCTGGTGCTCCTGGATATCACAAAGCCGCAATTGGACGGACTTCAGACACTGGTAATTCTACGTGAAGCTTTCCCCACTTTGCCGATGATAGTCTTCAGCCAATTGACGCGACGCGGTTCGTCGACCTCCCTAGACGCTTTGCAACTAGGCGCCAGTACTTGCCTGTTAAAACCTTCGACGGACGAGGACCTTGAACGTTGCGTCTCGGGAGAGCTTTCAAAAAAAATCAAGTCACTTCGCATGCGACAGATCGGATCTTCAGAAATCCTTGTGTCACCTCCAACAGAACCGCCACTCGCTCTCGCAGCGGTACCTGTCGATCTTAATGCCCTATCGCATAAAGAAATCCCGACCAAACAACGGCTGTTAAATAAAGCCGAGATCGTTGCGATAGCTGCTTCGACTGGCGGACCAAGAGCATTGTCGAGCCTACTGACTTGGCTGCCCAAATCGTTTGCTACACCCATCATCGTCGTTCAGCACATGACGCCTGGCTTTACAAAAACATTCGCGGACAGTCTTCGTCGACAAACCGGACGCGACGTGCGTGCGCTTGAGGGCTCCGAGCCGCTCCACGCCGCTAGCGTCTGGCTCGCCCAAAGCGGGCGCCATTTGGTTGTCCGTCGCAACGGAGCATCAATCGAAGTTGCTCCGAATGACGCCCCCCCCGAGAATTCCTGCTCACCGTCGGCTGATGTTATGTTTCGATGCGTCGCGGAAGTATTCGGCTCTCGAAGCCTCGCCGTAATGCTGACGGGTATGGGTTGCGATGGCCTGGCAGGCTGCAGAGTGATTCGGGAAGTGGGCGGTGCGATCCTCGTTCAAGACGAAGCAAGTAGTACCTGTTGGGGGATGCCAGGTCAGGTCGCCACAGCAGGTCTGGCCGACGAGGTGCTTTCTTTGACCGACCTTTCACGGGCAATTGTGCATCACACATCCATTCCGAGTATTCGGCGAGCCTACTCATAAACCACTTTAGTGCAAATCGTCCGCAAGAAAGGTTCGCCCCCGGATTAATGCCTATGACGCTTTCAGCCGACAACTTTGAGTTCATTTGCCGTCTCGTTAATCAACAAGTCGGAATGGCATTAACTCCCGATCAACAACTTTTTGTGGAAGGTCGGCTTGATCCCGTCGCTCGTCGGCTTGGCTGGGATCACCTGCAATCACTGGTCTCACGCCTTCGCGATCATCAAGATCACCTATTGGTAACGGAGGTCATTGAAGCACTTGTCACGCACGAGACTTCGTTCTTTCGCGACCCGCATTATTTCGACGAACTCACCGAGCAAATTCTGCCTCGCTTGTTTGCCCGGCGTGCCCCCGAACGACGTTTGACCATATGGTGTGCCGCGTGTGCGACGGGCCAAGAAGCGTACAGCGTCGCAATGATTCTGCGCGAGCGATTCGCGCAAGAACTTCAAGAGTGGAACTTGAATCTGCTCGCAACCGACCTATCCTTTACGGCGCTACAAAAGGCTCGGATCGGCCACTATTCGGATATGGAAGTAAGCCGAGGATTGACCGATGCTCGGTTGGCCCAACACTTTCGACGCCAACAAACGGGCTGGCAGATTGATCATGGTTTGATGCAGATCGTTCGATTCCGGCAGGTCAATCTCACGAGCGTCTGGCCCTACCTACCGCCCGTCGACCTTGTGTTGATGCGAAATGTTTTGATCTATATGAGCCAAACCGCGCGACAATCTATCCTCAACCGAATGCAGAAAACCCTACATCCCGATGGCTGCCTGATGCTAGGCAGCAGCGAATCCGCAAACGCACTCAACTTGCCCGTCGTCCGCGTCCAATCATGAGCGCCATCAAGTACGGTAAGCAGCACATCGTACCACGCGTGTCGAAATTCTGAGTACTCAAAAAATTTGTTTCGTATCGGGGCGCGAGATTGTTTTGAAATTGCCCCGAATAGAAAAAATCGCTACTTCTCCCGATGGGTTCTACGAAACATCCACGCAAGGAGCCATAGCGATGCAAGACGGAAGAACAAGGCGAAGCAGATTTAGCGTAGTGCTTGATTCTGCTTTGCGATTCTCGTTCGACTGCCAGTTGGGATGAGGGAAGTTTGAAGTTTGAAGTTTCAAGTTTGAAGTGGGAAGTTCGAAGTTTGAAGGTCATTCGCGGGACTTCTTGATGATTGTAGTCAGAATTGCGATGAGTTCATTGGCTTCGGAAGCCAGCGGATCCAATCGTTCCTTGGGCACAACTTCGGAGGCGGCTAATAGTCGTAGCCAGTAATGGGACTCGCGTGCCTCCTTACATGCGATCGCGTACTTGTGGACGAAGTCCTTTCGGCTTTGCGCGGATCCCGCTTCCTCCACGTTGGCTCCTACAGAAGTCCCTGAACGTAGTAACTGCGTTGCCAAGGTAGTTGACACTCGACCGTTCTGTACCAGTACTTTGCTGCGTACTTGAACGCGGACTTGGAAGTTCCGCAGAAGATCAAGACTGCACTGCATAAGGCAGCCGAGATCGCTTGTGGAAACGTACCTGAGTTGCCGGGACCGGTTGTGATTGGTCTGGATACGTCTGGATCGATGAGCAGCGCGGTAACGGGACACAGAGCTGGTCTCAATGGGGGACGAGGTGCAACTTCGATGATGCGATGTATCGACGTGGCAGCATTATTTGCCGCAGCAATCCTGCGACGCAACCCGGACAGCGTTGTGATTCCGTTCGATACGTCGGCTTACGATGCCAAGATCGATCCGAACGATTCGATCCTGAGCATTGCCGAGCGATTGGCGAAGTACGGTGGTGGAACAGATTGTTCGCTGCCGCTGGTAGCTGCCAACCAGAAGCATGCCAAGCGCAAGTTCGCCGGCATCGTACTCGTTAGCGATAACGAGAGCTGGGTCGGAACAGGTCGGCACGGTTCGACCGGTGTGATGACGGCTTGGGAAGCCTTCGTTGCCAACCAGCGACGATTACATCAGCCGCAGAGCATTAGCTCCCGGTTGGAAGCCAACCCAAAGCTAGTTTGTATCGATCTGCAGCCGTACCAGACGGTTCAGGCTTGTGAGCGAGCTGACATTCTCAATATCGGTGGCTTCAGTGACTCCGTGTTCATCGTGATCAGTGCGTTCCTCGCGGATAACAACAAGCGATTCGTCGCTGATGTTGAAGCGATCGAACTGTAAACGCGGATTGGGCTAAGTTCCAACTGCTGTATACTTGAAACTCAACACCCGCGGGTAGCATTTCCGGCACGCGGGTGTTGTTATTTGAGGAATAGAAGCAAAGAGGAGTAACAGTCAATGGAGGAATCGCAAGCCCCAAATATTAAGCAGGTCATCGTCATGCGACACGACCTAAAGATGCGCAGAGGAAAGCAGATCGCCCAGGGTGCACACGCTTCGATGTCGTTTCTCACACGAAAGTTGCAGAGCAAAGCATCTATTTGCATGGATGATTTCTCACCTAACCAACAAACCTGGATTATGGGATCGTTTGCGAAAATATGCGTTCGCTGCAATAGCGAAGAGGAGCTGATGGCGATTCACAACAAAGCCATCGAAATGGGGCTTGAGGTTCAACTGATCACAGACAGCGGCCGAACCGAATTCCATGGCCAGCCGACGCGAACCTGTCTTGCCATTGGGCCAGATGAAGCCTCGAAGATTGATCATGTAACAGGGCACCTTGAATTGCTGTAGCTCGAGATCCGAACGTCGGATCTCCGATTCGCGGGTATTCTTCGTTGTGTGGAAGCACTGTCGTCGTAGTTTGCTTGCTTGGATTGATGGCATTTGGTGACAACTGTCGTGCTCAAACTGATAACGATCGAAGCAAGCAACGATTGCCTAGCAGTTATCTGTACTCGGTGCTCAATGGTCAGAAAGGTGACAAAACGACTTTCCGCGATTCGTCTGGTCGGACGCAAGGCTCGGCAAACCAATCCGGCAGTCGCATCTCAATCCGCGATGGTTCAGGTCGATCTATTGGTTCCGCTGAAACATCAGGTAATAAGACGACATTTCGGGACGCAAGTGGCAGAACGATCCAAACCGCAACCACGAATGGTGAGCGTACAACGTTCAGGTCGTCGAACGGCAGTAGCTTGGGTACTGCAAGTCAGTCTCGCAATAACACTACCTTTCGCGACTCAAGCGGACGCTCAATTGGCTCAGCATCCAGCAGCGGCGCACGAACGACCTTTCGGGACGGCTCAGGGCGTTCGTCGGGATCAGCCAGCAGCAACCGACGATGAAAGGTGAGAGGCTCTTCAAACTATTTCTTCGCAATCTCGGAAGATCGCTCTAATCTACTTGAAAGCGCAAAAAAAGTCGGAGCCCAAAGTCCAACGAAGATACCAAAGCGTTCCGCGTGTGCCTTTGATTCAGCCGCTTCTCCTCCAGTCAGAAACCATATGGCAATTGAACCGATAATGGATACGAATCCGAGCACGAAACAAAGGGTCGACAGGTTCTTGAAAAGCGAGGAATTCATCTGTTTGACTTGTGGGAATGGGTTCGGTAAGAGATCAATTCGACAAGTGTAACAGATTTTAGCCCTAACTCGCCTGACTCAATGCCGCTTCTTGCTTTTCCAGGTCCCGCCATATTGGTATCGAGGATTGTTGGGTTTTACTTCCTCAAGGCAAACCGGGCAGACGAAGATCCATTCCTGAGATTCGTCGATACGAACTCGATAGAGAACATCATTTGTCTTCTGACAACGCTCACATGATTTGGTACGTATGCGTTTTACGGGCATTTTAAGGAGTCTTTTGGCTTGGGCATCGAAAACTCCCGGCTTCGAAATCTCGCAGTGCAACGTGTTTCGTCTTCCTGGCGGAAAATGCGGTAAACAAACTCAGTTGGCTAGAAATCGCAAAGCAGATGCAACGCCAATGGTGACCTCCGTCATGCGCTGGTAGTCCAACGTATCTGGCGTATCGGTGGAGCGATGGTAATTAGGGTTTCTGAGAAAACTGGTGTCGGTAAGCATCAAGGCCGGATAACCTTGATCCCAAAACGAGCTGTTGTCACTCAGCCGAATCTCGTTGATTTTCTCAGGGAGGCAGATAGAAAAGAGTGGCATCGATCGAGCACCACGTTTGAATCCGCGACGAAAGTTCCAGCACAATTTCCATGAAAGCATGTTGCCGACCGCTGCTAAGAAATCACCTCGATGCGGAAAGAAGCGACGCATCCATTTGGGAATGAGCGGTGGCACGGTCTGTGAATGGTCGGCAGTGCTGTAGTATCCGACCATTTCCAAGCAGAGCATTCCTCTAATGTTATCGCCTCGCATGCGGGCTCGGCGAGCGTGGTATTGGCTACCCATTGCGTCGACATTGAAGTAAGGCGGTTCTTCACAGGCAAATGCAACGTAACGAATGGTTCGTTTGCATTGGTGTTCACGCAGTAGTCGACTCACTTCGAGCAAAACGGCCACAGCGGAAGCGTTATCGTCAGCGCCCGGGGTTGAGTAAACCGTATCGTAGTGAGCGCCCAGCAAAATGATCTCATGGGCTCGCTTGCTACCGTATTGCTCGACGATCAGGTTGGTTGCTTGATCGCCAATTGCATCGTAATGTTCGCGAGCTATCCTGTAGCCCATGCCGGCCCACTGGCCTTCGATGTAACCAATCGTTGCTTGGATCGTTTTGGGCTTCTGAAGGTACCTTGGCCCGATCAAACCAGCCAAGCGATCGACGTGAAGTCGCAGATTCGATTCGATTTGGTTTTTATCCGGTTTCATGAATAGGGCGGACCGAGTCGACGGAAACCATGGCTAAGCACAACCAAAAGGAATAGGGCGTTACGCATTATCACACCGATCGGATTGATCCTCGGTGCACGCGAAGAATTTGGCCAAGCCTGTGATAATTCCATTCCAAGAGATTGCATCCATGAAACGCTTCGTGGCCATTCCCAGATACCTCCTATCCATTCGGCAGGAATTCCTTCCTCGCAATCCATAAAGGGGTTGGTACTCAGTTCGTAGTTAGAAGAGCCTCGATTGCTGGCTGCTCGCGGTGAACAGCCTCTCAGCAATCAGAGGAGCTTCGCAAACGGATGGAATCGGAAGCGATTGTTCGGATCCACTTCCTTCTTTAGTACTTTGACAAATTCCGCCATAGCCTCCGTCCCAAAGATAACGGACGATGAGACAGAAGAGTTCACATCATCGGGCTGCGAATGCGTCCCGCTAAAGTCAACTGACAGGCCGTCCACATCACGCGCTTTGTCAATGATGCGATTGGTGAGGTCGGCAATGACTTGTCGCTCCTCGACCGACTTGTTCTTGGCGTCGTAGAGGGTGATAAGATCGACAAAGAACTGGTGATGACAATTGCCACTGGGAAGCTCCTTTTCCGACCGTATGGCCCCACCGAGCGTTCGAATTTCCACGATCGAGAACTCGGCCTCGTCTAGCGGAACTTGGCCAACAATCGTGTCGGCGACGAAGTCCAGAATCCCATCGTCAGGGATGGCCCTGGTTCCCACGCAGTGCTGAAGCATGGCAAGCGGACTACCCTTCATCTGGGCGATGACGGGCCACAAGGCGGCCGCGGCTTCATACCAAGAGGTCCAGTGAGATCTCATGACGATCGGAAGATTCAAACTGGCCGCGAGTTCCTCCAGCGGCTTGACAAACTCCACCGAATTTCCCTGAAAGGAATCGTAAAAGATAACAGTCGCTACCAGAGCTTTCGTGCCCGTGACCACCAACTCCATCGAGACCGATTCGTTTGGAAGTATAAGATCTCTCTGGATACGGAGTGCACCGCGTGAAAAATTCACAGCCTGTTCTCGTGTTTCGAAAGAGACAACCCTTTGCTCGGCGCTCTGTAGGATGCTGTCATGTTCCATGCGAATCGTCACATCGACAACGATGCCCAGCGCACTACCGGCTCCCAACATGGCGGTGAAAAGTTTGTCCTCAGGAGTGAGCGACCGGATTTCGCCCGCTGCCGACACCATGGTCAATTTGACCACTCGCTGTCCTAACAACCCGAGCCGTCGCGAAAAGTAACCACTCAATCCGCCATTGACGATGTAGCCAACCACACCGACACCCGGCCCCGTTCCCACCGGCAAGGCGCCTTGACGGCCCTTGACTGCTTCTACGAGCTCACGAAAAACGACACCAGCACCCACCGTAACCAGCATGCTTTCACCGTCGCGCTGAAACTCGATCGATTTCAGATGCACCAAATCCAAAAGGATGGCGTCGCTGCTGGCAAACATGGACGCGTTCGAAGATTCGTGACCTCCACAGACGCAAGCAATTGGCGATTTTGCGGATGATGACTTAACTAGGTTGGCAATCTCTTGGGCCGATCGAGGACGGTAGATCTGGCGAGCTAAGGTTGTTGCGGGAAGAGCACTCCCCTCACTCGTCATCAGCACCTTATTGCCGCTGAGGCAATAAGCTCGCTGCGAAAACCATTCCTCCGTTGCTTCGACTCGTTCGACTGGTTCGCTTGCCTTAGCGATTTCACAACCCCCAAGAATTGATCCGCCAGCTACTAATCCAACACCGCCGATCGCGGCACTCTTCAGTACTGAACGACGGGAAAGGTCATTGTTGTCTTCTGACATTGCTGATTGTCGTTGGGGTAAGCGTTATAAGTTGTCCAGCCTGGTGATTGCGTTGCCGCAAACCCTTGATTTGTCAGGCTTTATCGGCGATTGTCAGTCGATGGCTAACATTAGAGAGAGCTCCCCGAGTGCAATCCTCTTCGTAACAATGCTCTCTGCACTCGAAATCCATAAAGCCTTGCATTACAAGAACTTAAGGAGTTCGAGACCCGTTCGATTGCTCAAGAGGGAAAATGCCTTCGGCCCTTTATCGGAACTTAGTTAACAGAAAAAGCCGAGGTGGGAAAAACATCGCGAGGGATTGTACACCAGCCGAATCCGGAAAACAACAGGAAGCCGAAAGTACTTACCACCCTACCGTTGACTCTGACCAAAACGCAGCCAGTGTGCCATTGCAGGCATCGACCCGGTGGACTGCTCAAGAACTATTCCCGCAGAGCTGCATAGCGGCCAAACCACCGAACAACTTATCCATTTTGGTCCCACGGAGGATCTTTACCGCGGTCGGTCCTCGACGATCCCTCAATTTCCATTCGCTGGGCCGTCCAGCCAATCCTTCACAGCCAGCTATCGCGTCTTTCGATTACACGTTTTGCTTGATCTGATGGTCGCGTCAAAGGTCATGGCGGGTGATGTCCTTGTTGGTTTGAACAATCGTGCGGAAGGCATCGCGGATGAGGGCCAGATCGGACTGCACAGCGATGTGGGTGAAACCCTGCGTCAACCGGTGTGGCAGTTCAGAAGGGTCGCGGACGAGAATGCCGGCGGCTTTGCCGACGGCGAGGGTGGCTGCCACCACGCGGCTCAAACACGCCTCGAAGTCCTCGGCCGAGCACGGATTCCGGTGTGTGAGGTCAGTTGGTAATTCGGATAATATTTTTTGGCCTCGAGCTTTAGCCTGGTTGGATGAGTAGGCGTCTGACGGTCATCGGGTTTAAAGCGAACAGGGTCAACGTGACAATGTTCTTGACTCGCCGCAGCGTCACTGCGCCTAGCCGAAACCCTGGTCCGTCGCATAGAAGTCGTGGCGGGGCGAGTGTTCCAAGTCGACCACGGAATGGGCGCTCGCTATACCGATCATTCCGAATCGCTGCGCTTCCCACACCCACCGATTAAGATGGGTGAAAACCCCAAATTTTCTCGAGGAATTCGTCGCTATCTGCTCCATCTGCAGCATCAAATACCACTCCATCGTCGATCAAAAATACTGCCGGGCTTGCAACAAACGGCTCCCTCCTCCATTCGATAGTCCCGTGTGTTGGTGCCGAAAGCGAAACCTCGTCCAACAAAAAATTCCATTGATCCGCACCAGCGATGAACAGTGCTGTTCGCCGATTATCTGTTGTCTTCTTTGGACTTTCAAAATGTTCCTCAATCAATTTCTGGCAGTGCTCACAATCCTTGCGAGCGACGATTGCAAGCCACTTCCCTGATTCCATTGCATTCAGTTGGCGAGATATTTTGCCGTCAAGAGGCCACGGCTTTTTTACGAGGCCATCTGCCAACATAAACTCCAAAGTGTTATCCGAAACCGCGTGCTGATTGCGCGCATGACCGATCACCATTAGGCACGGAGCGAACAAAGGTGTCAGAACAAAGGTGTCAGGAGTCATTGATTCGCGAGTGCGTCTGTGTTAGATTTCTTAAATGCCTAGACCAAAACGAGCCGACGAAGCCCACTGCCTTTACCACGCTTTGAACCGAGGGAACGCGAAGAGCGATATCTTCAAAAAGGATGCGGACTTCCATGCGTTCGAGCGAATCCTCGCCGAAGGTTTAGAGCGATACCCTTGCCAAATTTTGGCTTACCAATTGATGTCCAATCACTGGCATTTTGTACTGCGACCGACCGAAGACGGGGGCATGAGCAACTTTTTGCGTTGGGTTACCTTGACGCATACGCAACGCTATCACGCCCACTACGGGACTTCCGGAGAAGGACATGTTTACCAAGGTCGCTTCAAAAGCTTTCCGATCCAAGACGATGAACATTTTTTTGTGGTTGCGCGGTATGTTGAGCGCAACGCACTGCGAGCCAACTTGGTCGATCGTGCCCAGCAGTGGCGATGGGGTTCGCTCTACCGGTGGCTAACCACCCCTGAACCAGACCCTCGACTGCTTTCTGCATGGCCGCTTGCCCGTCTGCCTAACTGGGTGAACCGTGTCAATGAACCGCTGACAGAAAAGGAACTTGAGGCAGTACGTTGGAGTATCAAACGGGGAAGTCCATTTGGAAACGAAACATGGGTTGAGTCCATTGCTCGCCGCTTCGGTCTCGAATCGACCTTACGACCACGCGGACGCCCTCAAGTACGCAACTTACCAAACAAAGACTCCTGACACCTTTGTTTGTCCCTTGGCAAACAGAGTAACCGACTTCCTTTAACTTGGTGGAGATCTGCTCCTCGCAGTCGATAAGCATTATCTTCGGTTTCGGAAACTTGACTTGATTCATGATGAGGAATGCGCGAGTTTTGGGTTTGGAAAGTAGATCCAGAATGAAAATTTCGCCGGCGGAGTTGGGTACTTTTGATAAACGATCATTTCCATGATTCATGTCCAAGTGGCAATTCGTTGAGCTCTGCGCGACAATCTCTCCAATTTGGGATAAGCTTCGCAAGTATCTCGACAAACCGTTCGTTATGAGTCGGCTCAATGAGATGTACCATTTCGTGAACGATCACATATTCCAATAGATCTTTGGGCTTTCGGACGAGTTCCGTATTCAGTCGAATGTTCTGTTCGGCGTGGTTGCATGCTCCCCACTTGGTTTTCATTCTTTGCAGGAAGTACTGATTGACCTTTCGACCAATTTTGGGCTCCCACTTCTCAATTATTCCAGGGACTGTTGCATGTAATAGCTTCTTGTGCCACTGATGAAGAACACTTCGCCGCTGTTCAATATCAGCCCCCGGACGGACATACATTACGATTCGCTTGTGGTCGTGTTCGACTCGTGGTTTTGCATCTTGTTCGACTATCGAGAGAAGATAGCGGCGACCCCATAAGGAGTGGCTTTCCCGTTCGACAAGCTGCCTTGGGGTCTCTCTCGCTTGCTGAATCAACTGCTGCTGCTGCCCGCGAATCCATGGCAACTTTGACACGGCATAGGCTCTTGCCACATCAAGTCGTGTGTTTGTCGGCGCAACTAACGTCACTCTGCCGTAAGGCGGATGGACTGACAAATGAACATTCTTGACGTCCTTTCGAGTGACGTCGATGACTAGGTCGCCAATAGTGATAGTTTCCAACATCAATACCCCGGCTGATTCTTGATGATTTCAAAAACGGCTTGGGTTGCTTGACGATTTCGGTCCAATAAAGGGAAAAGTACGTTGAGCACTTGACGCTCTCGAGTATCGTCACCCTTCCAGCCTGCTGGAGCATGCGTCCGAACCGCATCATCAATCCGCAGAGCGAGCTCTGCTCGTTCCATTTGCTCAACCGTCGATTCTTCTCGCACCATCATCGTTGCGCTTGACGTGTCTCGCAGGATATCCGCCAAATTGTTGTAAAGAACGATTGCCTCTGGCTTGCCATGGAGGATGGAAGGTACACCAGCTACAGAATTGCGTAGCGACAGTTGTTGCGCAATTGCCTCTGCCTTCTTGAGAAACTCCTCGTAGTCGGTCGCGTCTTTACGACTTTGCCTGATCAAGTCGTCGAGCAATTTCGACATCTGAGCGTAGAAGCGAGGATCAGTAAGTTGGTTACGGATGATCGTTTTTCGAACGTTGTTAATGATTCCTTCTGCAATTGCAGACTTTGAAAGCTTGCCTTTTGCATTCAACTTTTGTGCGATCGCGTCATGGATTCCAGTCTTGACGATCAGGTCCGTTAACGACAGCGAATCCAAATCGCCCAATTCTGAAGCAGGATCTGCTTGGATGTAGGTGTTCAGCAAATGCCGCATGTCTGCTTCGAACGGCTTGATGTCCAGCTCTTCGCCCGAATGCCGCTTAATCGCAGCCCGAACGTCGCTATGAAATTCAACTTCTCGCTGCAGCGCGGTTGCCTCAGCATCAGAATAGCCTGCTTCGATCAGATCCTGTGCGATCGCAGCAAACGCCCGAGTGAATGCTGCGACTGCCTTGTAGAAAGCCACTCGCAGCGGTTCGGTCTCAGTTAGAGCATTCGGATTCGCTGCGTCACCACAAAAATGATGGATGTACTGCTCCACTTCACGAGGTGGCAAGACCGGCTCGCATAAGTAGTTGAGCTGTTCGCGCGCTTCATCAAGTTGTTTCTTTCCTTCCTCCAGCCAGTCTTTGAGGTGAACGTTGTTATCTCCTCCGCAGCCTGTGTCAATGTCTAGCTCATCAGAGCTGTAGACGGCGATCGCCTCTTGGACATCGTCGAAGAGCTTCTTGAAGTCGACGATGTAACCGTAATCTTTATCGTCACCGTCAAGTCGATTCGTGCGGCAGATCGCTTGAAACAAATTGTGATCGTATAGTTCGTTGTCGAGATAGATGTATGTACAGCTAGGTGCATCAAAACCAGTCAGTAGCTTGCTCACCACGATCAGCAACTTAAAGTTTGCCGGCTCCTCGATGAACCGTTTTTTGGTGGCGTCCTCGTACTTCTTCGTCGTTTCACCATTTTTCAGAACGTGCTGCGTGTAGGTGTCAAACTTATATCTTTCATCGCTATTGGCTGGCTCTCGTGAGATAGCATTGTGGTTGGGCTCGTAGGACGTGATGATTCCAACATATGGCCCAAAGCTCGTGTTTTGGAACAAGCGGAAATAGTGGCAAGCATCGTAGATCGATGCTGCGACCAAGATTGCCGTACCGCGATCGTTGTTCAGTCGGGGCTTCAAACTGAAGTCTTCGATGATACTGGCCATGATTCGCTGCTTCCTTTCTGCAGCGCTCATCAGTTCTTCCATCGTCGCCCAGCGTTTACGGACGATCGCCTTTTGAAAGTTGTTTAGGTTGCGAGTTGCTCTTTCGAACCAGCGATCAATTGCGGCCTGAGAAGTCAGCCGCTGTGGTACATCCCGTGCTTCGTACTTCAAATCAAGTACAACCTTGTCGGCCACTGCTTCGTGAAACTTGTACGTGTGGATATAGGTCCCGAATACATCTCGAGTAAGCTTCTTGTCTTTCCGCAGCAGTGGCGTGCCCGTGAATCCGATGAAGATCGCCGACTCCAACCAGCGTTTCATCTGCGCATTCATATCACCACCTTGCGTGCGATGGCATTCGTCCACAAAAACGTAGAATCGACCATGCACAGGAGGCGGCGTCCCTTTCAGATCGCTTGCATCAAACTTGTGGATCAATGCACAAAGTAATCGTGGTGTCGCCGCTCCCAGTTTCTCTTCAAACTCAGCCCGAGAAGTGACTCGCGGAGAAGGCGACTCGGCGCTGATGACTCCCGCATTCTTCATTACGCCTTCGATCTGCTTGTCCAGTTCATCTCGATCGGTGACCACGAGAATACGGCCATTTGAATCATGCTCCAGCAACCACTTTGCGAGGAGCACCATCAAGATGCTTTTGCCACTTCCCTGGGTGTGCCAGATAACGCCACCTTCACGTTGACGAATGCGCTCCTGAGCTGCCTTCACACCGAAGAATTGGTGTGGCCGCGGTACTTTCTTTTGCCCACCATCAAAGATGATGAAGTTGCGAATCAGATCGAGCAGTCTCGCCTTATTACACATTTGCGCCAAAGGCCTGTCGAGAAGTGAGCCAGCCGAGGGCGGAGCACCGTCCGGAGATTCGTCCTTCCATTGCACGAAGAACTTTTCCGGCGTACCAGTTGTCCCATATCGCACGCCCTGCGAGTCGCTACCTGCAAATACCAATTGCACCGTGCTGAAAAACCCCTTGTTAAATATCTCCTCCTGATTGGTGATGAGTTGACGCACTCCATCGGCCACTTCTACCGAGCTGCGTTTGAGTTCAATTACGCCAATCGCGATTCCGTTGACGTACAGCACCATGTCCGGTCGGCGCTGGTAGCCACCACGAAGTGTTACTTCCTCAGCAATGGCAAAGTCATTTTTCTCAGGGTGTTCCCAATCGATCAGATGTACATCCTCGTGCGGCCGACCTACCGCAATCTGCACTTTCACAGGATATCGCAGCAATTGGTACGTCCGCATATTTGCTTGGTACAGCGTAATGCCGGTCGAGTCGGCCGCGGTCTCCAGCTTTTGTAGTGCCGCAGAGATGTGGGCATCGGAATAGCCTCGTTGTTTCAGGTTGGCACGAAGCAAGTCAGTTTCAACTGAACGATTGTTTGCGCGATCATGCCATTCGCCCAGGTAGCGGTAACCGAGACAGTCGGGCCTCGCCTTGTCAGTGAACAAAGCAACGACACGATTTTGAGTGCGGCGTTCGGAGCGGGGTTGCTCAGGCATGATCATTCCCTGAAAGAGCTATTTGCGAGCTGACGGCGTAATCCTGCCGCATGCTTTGTTGAGGCAAACTTCGTTCGTTCATTTGTTAGTCCCCATGCGCTCGATCAATGAAGGCTCGAATTCGTTTGTTCGACCAATCGCTGGCTTCGGAATAGACGGCGTCGGTGATGTATTGGACGACATCGGTTTCAACATCGTAGTGAAGACTGCGATCTTCCGGTTCGTCACTATGCCAGTCGATTCCACTGTCCGTTTGGTGCCATATGGCTTCTCGCTCGTACGCAGGCACATCATGCACATAGCCGCCCACGATAGCTCGAACTGTTTCATCGTAAACATCCCAACAGCGACTGTTCGAATTGAATCTGAACGCAGATCTCGTCCCACGTATTCGCAAGTTCCGAATCGTCGCCAGACAAAGTCACCTCCATTTGACTAAGATCCTTAATCACTTTTCTAGAGATCCGTTTCATAGCCTGTCGTGCCACTTCGACAACAATCGCGGATTCACTGAGTCTGTCGTTCATGTCAGCCGAATCCTCCCCGTCAATAGTTCCTGCACCATTCCCAGCTTGAACTGCTTAGCCTTCGCAAGCTTTGTTTCAATCGACTCGATTTCTGCATCTATGTCGGAAAGAATCGCTGATATAGCAGCTTGCTCGTCCGGTTTTGGAAACTTGCCGCTAATTGCTGCAAGCGCTGCCGAGCTAATATGCACAACCGCATCTCCCTGTCCTTTGCTCGCTTTTTGTCGAGCGATCGCAGGCGTGTTGAGATAGTACCCCAAGAATATCGGATCTTGGTTGTCCGTACGAAGGATAACGATGTCACCGCCAGCGTAGGCTTCGATATCTTGGACTAACGCCACGCACTTTCCTATTTCAGGCTTTGTTTCACCTGATCCGGCAAAGAGGATATCGCCATGTTTGAGTCGGGTCGCAGTCTGAGCAACCTCTACAGAAATGAACGAGAAGAATTCCTTGATGTAGTCGTTATGCCGCGTATAAATCTCACCATAACGAACACAAGGCAAGTGCCCACTCATAGCTTGAGACTTAGAGACACCGCTTCCTTTCAGAAAAGCTCCCAACTCTCCTAGTCGCTTCGTTTCCCATTCGCCGGTGAATCCGGGAAGGCGTTTTTGACCAGTGAAAAGTTCCTTCATAACACCGTGCTTGCATTGCCGCTTCTTGGCGACAAGCTTTTCTAGAGACTCGATCAGCGCATCCGCGTCTGACAACGCACCCGCAATCGCCTCTTGTTCCGCCTTCGTCGGCGGAAATGGGAACTTCAGATTTCCGATGAGCCCAGTATTGAGATTAGGCTGTCCATTCCCACTTGCTACGATTTTCCGCAGAAATGAAGTTTTTGTGTTTATGTAGTAGACTAAGTACTCGGAACTGATCTCACAACTCAGATTGAGCAACGCCGCGATTCCGTCATTCGCGCAGCACTTGATGCCGAGTAGTTTCGCGACACCAAGTGTTGCACCACTATTCGCAATTATCAACGTCCCCGGAAACAATGTTCGACTTCGCAACGACCCCGCCTCCGTCAAGCAGCTCGATGTCTCGAAAACGAAAAGCTGTGAATCAGGGATGTTTGTGAGAGCTGCGACCGTAAGCCATGGAATGAATGTCCCGTTAAAAAACCTAGGATCGCCTGCAGGTCGAGGTGAGCCTCCTCTAACTGGAGTGCTTATGTCGAGCGCGGCGCGAATTTCCCAGTCTACTGGGATGACGCCCGCATCGGTTTGTCTATAGCCAGCCTTCACTTCCATACGAACCCCATCCTCTCAAGATGGCTGTTCACCTTCGATTCCAAGTCAGCAACTCGGTCGGTCAACTGTGGAAGCGGGATTTCGTATCGCTCGGCCAATTGACGTACGCGAGCCGATAGCTGCTGACTGACTCGGTCCATCTCGCCATGCACTCTCTCCGAAAGTACGGCTAACCACTTGTCCTCAACCACTAGAGTCTTGACTTCAGCCTCACTGAGTTTGGGATACTTGGCGTCGATCTTTGCATCGAGCGCCTCGACAGCCTTTTTGTGTTGTGCCTTGGTATCGGACTGTTTATCCAGTAAAGCTTGATACGCTTTCAACGCGATTCGCTCGTCCTCGAAATCTGAATCGTCACCAATTTCCTTTAGGCGATCCTTCACCGCTTTGGCAGTGATTTTTTGCTTGTCCCCTTCTCCTTCGATAACCTCTGACAACAGTCCTTCCTCACCGCTGTTTTCCTCAAGCATCTCATCAAGTTGCTGTTCCAATGAAGCCAACTCGGCATCGAGGGCCTCAATCGCTTGTTGCTCTTTGACGAAGTACTTCGCCACGAGAATTTTGGCAGGAATGAGGTCGGACTTGAATCGTCGTTTCCCTTTCAGATAGTCATGCTCTTCGGGCCATACCAGCTTGTTGTTCTTGTCCTTGACTCTAAGAATCTCACGCGGTTGTGCACCCTTCACCCAGTCGTCGGCTGAAATCAGATAGCAGTCGTCCTGCATCGTTCCGGCCCAGTAGTTCATTAGGTGCTGGTACACGTCGTAGGCATCAATGAGCGGCTGGCCATGGAAGTGCTTCAGCAATCCTTCCGAATGATCGGCGATGATCTGTTTGGGATGACAATCGGGCTTGAGCGCTTTGAGCGTTTTCACCGCCTTGGTTCGCCATGCGTCGAAATGGGCATTCATCCCAGCAATAAACGAAGTGAATTCTGGATGCTCGTAGATCGTGGTTTTGACGACTGATTTGTCGACGGCCAATGCCGCATAGCCGGGGCGGCATTTCTTGAACAGGTTCTTGCGTAGATTCGGGCAAATTGTCCAATATCTATCGAGAGCATCAATATCCCGCAACGGTATCCCGCCTCGCAGATGGCCATCGATATCTTGAACGTCCTCGACTTCGGTACTGTCGATGTATCTTGGCAAGTTCAGATTAAACTCGTGCTTCTTGATCTCCTCGAAATCGACCAATCTCGAGTAGCCAGCTGTCTCACACTGTTTTTGAAACGTATCGACGATCTTGTGAATGTCTTGCTCGCGTAAGCGATTCTTGTTCCCGTCCTTGATGAACTGCTTCGATGCATCAATCAAGAAAACTCCTTTGCGAACGGCAGCATTATCTTTGTCAAGCACAAGAATGCAGGCGGGAATACTGGTGCCATAGAATAAGTTGGCGGGCAGACCAATGATTCCTTTTAGGTAGCCGGAGCGAACCAGTTGCTCCCGGATAACAGCTTCAGCATTTCCGCGAAACAGAACGCCATGTGGGAGGATGCAGGCAGCCTTTCCCTTGCTTTTCATCGAGCGAATGATGTGCAACAAGTAGGCGTAGTCACCTTGTTTTGCAGGTGGGACGCCCCACGAGAATCGCTGGTGCTTGTCTCCTTCGCCGCTTTCGCCCAAGACAAGCCCGGTCGACCACGTCTTGTCGGAAAACGGCGGATTGGCAACGACATAGTCGTAGGTGCGAAGTTGCTCACCTTCCTTGAACTTGGGATCGGTGAGCGTGTTCCCCGAAATGATGTTGGCCGTGGGAAAGTCATGCAAGATCATGTTCATGCGGGCGAGACCAGCAGTCGTAACATCACGTTCCTGCCCTTCAAGCGTGATGTGCTTTCCGGCCTGCGCCGCGACCTTCAGCAACAACGATCCTGATCCGCAGGTTGGGTCGTATGCCGTAGTGGAGGCTTTAGAATTTTGCGGCGTAATGCCAATTACCTGAGCCATGATGCGACTGACTTCGGACGGAGTATAAAACTGTCCTTTGCTCTTACCGCTCTCGGTGGCAAAGTGCCGCATCAGGTACTCGTAGGCGTCGCCGAGAATATCGTCGTGTTCCGCTCGATTCTTTGAAAAGTCCAGTGCGGGATTCTGAAAAATGCCAATGAGGTTTTCGAGACGCTTGATCATCGCGTCTCCCTCGCCGAGCTTGTTCGGATCATTGAAGTCGGGGAAATCGCTGCGAGCCAACCGCGAGTTGGCTTCGACTAGAGGAGCGATCACTTGTTTGTTGATTCGGTCCCCGATATCGCTCTTGCCCTTGAGCGCGATCATGTCTTTGAAGCTGGCTCCCTTGGGAATCGTGACAGGGGGAGCAAAGTCGTCCGAATTGCCGTATTTGTCGGAGATGTATTTGATGAACAGCATGAACAGGACGTAGTCCTTGTACTGGCTGGCATCCATGCCGCCTCGCAATTCGTCGCATGAAGCCCAGAGTGAGGAATATAGGTCGGATTTCTTGATGGCCATATTGGTTTGGTTTCGTTTCGCCTTAAGTTTCTTTATGTTGCACTCAGTGCTTGCGGCGTACTGGGACTTGCAAGAACATGGAGGTTAACATTTGGGCTCTCTTTAACATGGCTACCTTCCATCTCGCCCTCTTCCCAAAACAGCCTTTGGCGAAGCTTCGGCAGGCGAGTCCTAGTGGTTGTGTTCACGTCGAATCGGTCCGCCAAAAAGCGTATTGAGTCAACGATTTCACATGACAGCATCCGCTCTTTTCCATAATGAGAACACTGAACATCCTTCAAATCAGAACTAGTCAAATGAAGTCCATTCTTCACGATGTATTCGGTCAACCGAGGTCCGAAATCAAAATCAAGAGAATGTGCTAAAACAAAGGCTCGAACTACGCACAGAGAAGGAAACGGATTGTCCTCGCGGTTGATTTCCAATAACCGTTCTATGATTCCTTCAAAGAATTGGTTGTTTCCAGCGAATACTTTCCTGGATTTCCCGGGCCTTGGCCAAACCTCAACCGCTATTGCTTCGAGATTAAAAAAAGTTGTTCTTGGCAATGCTTCGAAACTTCTCTCGGATACTCCATCCTTTTCGAATGCCCAGGTCTTTTCTACTGGCCATAAATCAAACTGCCAATTTTGCTCTTTAACCTGCAATCCTCCGAATCGAGTCGTTCGCTCGATTTGTTTCTCTACGATCTCCCGAATGCTGTCCATCGAATTGCCTGAAATCACAATGTCGACGTCACGTGGCCGTTTATGCCCCTTGCCTACAATACGGGTCGCCAAGAGAGAGCGCAGCGTGCCCCCAAAGAAAACCGCATCAACTTGTGCTTCTTTCAAACGTCGGAGCATCGCGATAACGGGTTCTTTCCAATGCCTTCCATCTTTGCGATAGAACTGGGTAACCGTTTCGCGAAGGCGACCGACGAGTTCTTCTTTCTTACTAGCATCCATTCATTAGCTCCGCGTGTAGTCGCTTGGCATAAGAGTCCGTCATGCCGCAAATCTGGTCTGTTAGTAATTGAAAACGACAGTACCTTTCCGGGAATCCGCTGGCTACAGCGTTTTGAAATACTTTACGGTAGTTTTCCGAAAGCAATGCAGCCGCTTTGCCTTCAAAGTTCTTGGACTTTGGTGCACCTTGAAGTGGCATCGTGCTTGCCCCCTCCCACATTACGTCCATTAGGTCCGAGATGACTCGCCTTCCCATAAGCTCCAGCTTGAGAGTCGCGTCCGTGCAATATACACGCTCGCGACCCAGCTTCTTGAGTCTTTCAACTACGCTACTTCCTTCACAGTCTTTGATTAATTCTGACGAGTATTGGCCGTTTATGATCGCGTCAATTCGATTCTGAAATGCAGTTGCGATGCTTGGAACTACTAAGCCAATTGTCGCTGTCCGAAGCGCAGAAGCAAAAACGTCATCAGGCAAATCTTTGGGGTATTCGTATCTTCCGGCTTTGAGGATATTTTCAAGTCGATCAATGATCTGCTTAGCCATCGATGACTTATCGCTGCTGATCGCTTCTCTTAATTCCTCCCAAGTGATTATCTTCTTCTTAACGCCATCTTCCACATCGGCGACTGAGTAAACAAGGTCGTCTGCCGCTTCAACTAAGAACGTAAGTGGGTTTCTAGCTTTGCCAGTCCCTGTGGCATTCCGGATCGCCTCGACAACATTGTTTTCGGAAGCGAAATGTCCCGGTTTAGAAAAAGCGTGATCGGTAGCATCTGAATTAGCTTCGTCGGATTTGGCGATGTATTTGCATGAAGCCGACAGAGTCCCGTACGTAAGGTTTAGCCCATGAAAGTCGGAGAGTATTTGCAACTTCGTGACTAGTCGAAGCGATTGAGCATTTCCCTCAAACTTTAAAAAGTCTTGAATCAATTGCTCGTCGTTGTTAAGTGACTCCCGCAGTTTTAGTTTCTCTGCGTTCTTGGTGAACCAACTTGCGATCGCTTTCTCGCCGGCATGGCCGAACGGCGGATTTCCAAGATCGTGTATTAACCCCGAAGTTGCACAAATCGCCTCAATCGCTCTGTCTTGGCCAGGACGGATATCGCCTCGGTCAAGAAGCCATTTTGCTACTGCGATCGCAAGTCCTTTTGCTACCGCGGACACTTCCAGCGAATGTGTTAGTCTTGTTCTTACCGCGTCGCATGGGTCAAGAGGGAAAACTTGCGCTTTGTCCTGCAGTCGCTTTACGGGTGTCGAGAATACGGCTCGATCATAATCACGCTCGAACTGTACCCGATGGTCTTTATCGATCGTTGAACCTCGGGGGCGACTCGAGTTAAGCAAATTGTTCCAGTACATAAACATGATGTGGTTTCGCAGTCAGGAAGTGTAGTATGGTCAAGACCGTAAGTTGAGGAGGCGTTAGCGAGGTTTGGTCGTCCGCGCGCTTATTGAACTGATCGGTCTCGCAATCTCGCTCAAGAAATCCTCGAGGTCTTGTCGTAGGAATAGGCGGTATCCGTTCAAAGGATTCTTGTGTGCTGTGATCTTCCCTGCTTCTGCCCAGTTGCGCAGAGTACCTTGTGAGACCCCAAGGATCTTCGCTGCCTCAGCCACTTTGACGTACTCGCTTAGTTTGGTTTTCATGCTATCGAGCCTTGAAGTTACCCTCGAAATGAAGTGGTCAAAGTTTAGCAAACTCTACAAGTGTGTGATAGCAATGAACGGAGAATAACGAACACTACCAACACTAGGTGACACGTTTGGTCACAAGAGAAGTCGCAACCCACAAGTTCGGCGGATGCACGGTGAACCTTGGATGATGGCAGTTAAACAAGACTTCTCTGTCAAACAGAGAATCTGAGAGTTGCAGACGAAATTGCGCGGTGCGGTCGCTGAACTGCGATTTTGGGCCGAAGTGTGGGCGCTCTCTGTTTGGTTGCCAATGAGTCAGGAAACGCCAAAACCCTTGGCAAACAACGAAAAAAGCCGAGGGGATTAATCCTCGGCTTCTCTGTTAAATCGTACCCTCGGAAATTCCGAGGATTTGAAAGGCTCCCCGAGCGCAACCCTCTTCGTAACAATACTCTCCGCGCTCGACATTCGCAAACCCTTTCTCTGAAAGGACTTGCGGATTTCGAGACCCGTTCGGTCTGCTTCTTGACGAAGAGGGTTCGAACTCGGAAGTTCCGAGTTAACATCAATGTAGCAATCTCAGACTGACTTGCAAGCGAAACGATCCAAGATGGCGTTTGTTTTGCCGTGACCCTTTGGCCGAATACCGATCCGCAATTGGAGATCGTAGTCGTGGCAAAACATACCCGAAGATCCAGTGAACTCGCCGCAGTCTTGCCGGTCACTGACATTTCTTCGTCGGATTCAATCGGTTATCGCCAATGCAAGTTGGGATATGAAGCTCTAAGGCAGCGAAAGCTAGCAACGAGCGAAAAGTTAAACTATTCCGATCGGGTGGTGTAATCGCTTTGATTCGAACATGCCAAACATTCTGGTTCTGCCCTGCCGATTGTAGGGATCAAGAGGATCGTATTGTTCGGTCGTCATCATTGAATCTGGGCGGGAGGACTTTCCATGAAGAAATTTTTGTTTGGGCTCACTCTATTCATGGCGTCTGCATCAATGATGCTGTCTGTGAACGCAGATGAGCCATGCGATGCCTGTGACGCATGTACCTATTCGTTGTCCGATTGCAAAACTAAAAAGCCGCTTTGGTTTTCAGCAGATGCGTTGTTCCTGAATCGCAGCCAAAAATTTTCTGGAAACCTTGTTCTGGATGAAGACAACAATTTGGCACCCGTTTTGACGGGAAACGATTTGAGCTTTGGAACGGTCGCAGGTCCTCGGCTTGCCGGGGGAATTGGACTCACTGATTGCCTTAGCCTTGAGGGAGTCTACTTTGGTCTCCACGATTGGAGCGCAACGGGAATTGCCCTTGGCAACAACAACCGTAGTATCCCTGGCGATCTAGGCCTAGCAACTTTTGATTACTTTGCTGCAGATGCTATTCAAGCGAGCTACGGATCGAGAATTCAAAACGTCGAGGCCAATCTTTGGAAAAGCTTTGGGAAAGTAGATGTACTTGGCGGGTTTCGGCATTTTGGAATGTTCGATGATTTTCGACTCGCTACCTTTGACGCAGATACGTTCCAAAGTGACTATCGAATCGACACCAAGAACCATTTGTACGGTGGACAAGTTGGACTTCGGCTAAACTTCGTAGGAGAGTACTTCTCATTTCGACCAGAGGCAAAGTTCGGTGTCTTAAGCAACACGAACGGGCAGTCTTCCACGGTTCGCGATTTGAACAATACTCTATTGTTGCGAGATGTCGATGTTTCGAGCCGCACGACATCAACTCTTTCGGAACTGAGGTTGGTCGGCGATTGCAAATTGACCAAATGCTTCAGCGTTAACTACGGATACAACTTGCTTTGGGCAACTAATCTAGCTCAAGCACCATACCAACTTGATTTTACAGACACCGCTGCAAGCAGCCAATTTCTCAATGATTCGCATTCAGTGTTCCTGCACGGAGCTAGCGTTGGCCTAACGTTCTCGCGATAGTTGTTGACTATCACGAGAATTTGAACTCTCTCTCATCTAGGAGGGGGTGTTGGCTAACCGAGATAAGCGCCCGAGCTCCAATCAGGATCTAAATCTGCTTGGAGCGTCGAGAAGAAAGCATCGGCTGATTTGGAGAATTCCCACTTCTTGAGCTGGTCGCTTCTGCCATCTGAAAGCTGTGATGAATAGAGTTCTTTTTCTTCGTCGCCATCGGAGTCCTTGAGTGCAATGCTAATCGGAGCGATTGCATCCTGGCCGGTATAGGCATTTAAAATCAAACGCGATCCCGCGATCGAATTCCCGAGACTTGCCACACCATCGAATACTTGGATCTGAGCATTGCCTCGTCGCCCCGAAGAAACGAAGAGATCAGACTTGCCATCACCGTTGTAGTCTCCTGTTGCAACGTAAACACCTCCTCGACCAAAGGAAGGTGCGACTAGGAAGCTGGACAATTGAATGCCGGTCGCATCGTAAGCGCGAACACTAGCATCCGTCCCACTGCCAGATCCAACAATGATTTCGGATTTACCGTCTCCGTTCAAGTCGCCAGTTGCAACTCGGACACCACCAAGGTAGCCAGCAGAAAATACCACGGTTCGATCAGCGATCTTTGAGAGCGATCCATTCTCCCATCGCCAGATTGAGTAGGTTCCTGGGCCGCGGTCACTGGAAGTAATAATCTCAACTTTTCCATCACCGTCTATATCCCCAGCAGCAACGTTCGTCCCGAAATTGTCTGTTGTGGTAGTCAGAGGTTGCGGCGATCCCATCAATTGGCCGGTGACACCATTGAACACTAGCAACGTTGGAATATGGTTTGCGCCAGATACCGCTATAACCTCGTCCACTCCATCGCAATTTAGGTCTGCAACAGTCGTTCGAACACCTCCAAACGTGACTGAGGGACGAGCACCGCTATTTAACGTGTTGATCACAATGAGCGCATCAAGCGGCGATACATAACCATCGTTATTAACGTCGAGGAAACCAGATGAGGAACCTCCGCTACCGCCAACAGACTTCAGGTTTAAATGGTTGATAACGATTAGCGCATCCAAAGGTGAAACGTAACCATCGTTGCTCACATCGGATGGCAATAAGAAGTTGCTAAGGATATCCTTACCGACCAAAGCGGGCGAAGGGAATTCGCTGGGCGAGAATGGAGCAAGATCGGACGACACGAAGTTCGTTACTAAATTCGAATATTCAGAGTTAATCACCGGCGAACTCACGCCGACGCCGCTGATAGGACTCCAAGCTGCATCACTCGATACCGTAAGTTTGTCCAGCAAGTTGAATCGTTCGATGCTGTCAAAACCAACCGGTTGGTGATCTGATGAAAAAGCCCAAAAACCTGCTTCTTGTCGACCATCTACCAACCTAGTGAAAGTAATTTTCTCTTCCAAAACAGGTTTACCACCTCCGCCTATGGTACTTTCCAATGATAGCCACAAATAGTCCTTTTGCCCGGGGGGACAGTCTTTCGCGAGCGGCAGGTTCCCATTTATTTTAAATTCTGCGGAGGCTGATGGGTAAACGTTGAATCGATTGTCACGATCCGTTCCATCCAACGAGATGAATTCAATCGTTGGATCATAGAGAATCCCTGCGAATGTTCGACGAGGCACTGTGCCTTTCTTCACGAAATCACTTATTCCTTGTCCTGTGACTTGATAATCGAAATCTATCGCTTTTCCTCTGTCTGAAACGACCACAGAGTCGCGTGACGAAGCAATCCCTCCGTTGTCTGAGCCACCAACAACTGTAAGTCGTGACTGAATGCGATCGAGATCACCACTTAGTGCTGACGGCGAGTCACCAACAATTACACTATCATTTCCTGGTCCACCGAAAACTGTTGTGCCAGTACCGGTATCAAGGGAAGAGAACAGCACATCTGTGACTAGAAAAGAATCCGAGCCTTTCCCAAGTAGGATATTGACGATTTCAGAGGTGTCGTCAAAAACAATGCCAGAGGGCCCAAGCCCAAGACCGGTAATTACGCCCAATCCTAAAGTTCCAAAACGTCCAATTGTGTCAGCAGAATCATCCGAAATTAGGGTGTCTCGATTGGTCCCTCCGATAACATCAACTGGCTGGGAAATCACGCTAAGATCGCCCGTCCCTATTCGAATTGTGTCGTCTCCGCTATCGCCCTTCAATGTTAGGTTGGTACCGGTATTGTCGCTCACGCTGATAATATCAGAATCAGAAAGCCCATCAACAGAGGTTGCCTCTATTCCGGAGTACGTAACTCGCTGACTCTTGAGTTTGATCAGACCCGTGCTTACGTCCAAAGTGTCAGCTAGAAAAGTCCCTTGCACAAATAGTTTGTCTATAGTGCCCTGTGAATCAACTACCGATACATTTGTCGAGCCGAAGGTTAGTAGCGAAACTTCGTAAACATCGTTTCCAGAAAGCCCACGGAGAAAGGCCGTTCCGGACCAGTCGGCAACTTGCATTGTATTGGCAGAGTTCCCACCCGTTAGATCAGCAACCTCGATACTTCTTAAAGTATCGGTACCGTTCCCAACCAAACGACTATCTGAAAGTTGAAAGTTAAAGTCACCACTTTCGATTAGGGTGTCACGACCAATTCCCCCATCAACAATATCGTTGCCTCGTCCGCCAACGAGTTGGTCGTCTCCGTCTTCGCCGAACAATTCATCCTTATCGTCTTCACCAAAGAGGAAGTCTGCTCCTCCGCCGCCATAAAGAAAATCTTCGCCTGTTCCACCGTATAAGTAATCGACCCCTTCGCCACCAAAAAGGCGATCGCTCTCTGAACCTCCACGAAGCGTCCCCCCACCAGATCCCAAGTACAGAGTATCATCACCAGATCCTCCATTAAGTTCAGCCGGAGCCAGAATTGATTTTGCAAGTTGGATAAAGTCCTTTCCAATGTCAGCATCAGCCTGGATTCTCTTGACTCCAACAAATGATTGAATCGCTCCAAAAGCTAACACAGTTATTGACTCGCCGCTAGGATCGCTCGGGGAGCCTCCGTCATGTCTAAGGTTATATGTTTCATCGACAACATTTGGTGATACGTTTCTTTCGCTTGCGAAAACTCCAACATTAAGCCGTAACGTTCCATCTCCGAGTAGAGTTGCTAACTTAGGATTCGCAATCTTGCTCGAATCATTTGAGTTTGGATCGCAACTTACGTCGAGCTTGAATAACGGGCCAGAATTCTCATCCCAAGTGTGATCAATTGCTTTGGCCTCGATCTTGAAGTCAACCCCCCAGTCAATGCAGTAAGTTTTTCCTCCAATTGACACTGAGGTTGCCTTGCAGACATCAACCTTTACTCTAATGCCGGCCTCAAGCTTGGTGAATGCAGAAATGCTCCAATCAATACCACCAGATATGTTGAATATGCACTGTAGGCCTTGATTTGCATCTACCCCCATTTCCTTGAAACGGTACCTCTTATCCCCATCAGGGTCATTAAACTCAACATCAATTCCGAAGTTGCCAAACGAGGTAGCGGCTCCTTTGAGCTTTCCAGCAATCGCCAATGCACTTCCTTCAACTGAAGCAGCAATACCAAAGTCGAAACCAAGTTTGTCCGATAAGTCAAAACTAAAGTCGTTCTTGTAGCCGACCCTTCCACTGACTTGGAGAAACTCGGCCGTTGTGTTTCCGAGATTGTCGATACCTGTGATTGAAAGAATCGGTTTAGCACTGTCGATGTAGAAACCATTAAATATGTCCGCTACGTTTCCACTTGAGACGAACTCCTTTAATCCCTTTGCGTCCAATCCAGCTGCAAAATTGATCGCGGCGTTTATACCAACCGAAAAGCTTACGTTTACTGGTACTACGTATATTAAAGTGTTGAGATTATATGATTTAAAAAACGATTTATTATAAGTAGGCATGGCAAAGCTAACGAGCTTCGCCGAATCGTCACCAAGAAACAACTTGAATGCATTTGAAGTGTCCTCAAGAATATCGAGCTTAAAACCGCCATCTTTCTTCGAGAATTTCTTTGCGTCGTTGCTGAAGCTTGGTGCCTTTGCACTCAAAACGCTTGAAGGCGTCTGAGAAGGCGATGTGACGCTTGACGTTGTCAATGTCGTCCCTGGGGAAATGCCACGTAGATCCCCAAGCGTAAAACTCCCAAGATCAATAATGCCACCGGCCGATGTTGATTTCGATTTTCCAACAAATCCAGCAATTTCGCTTATGGTATCAAAGAAGGCAAATTCACTTGTCGAAGAATTGATACCGGCTAGCAACGCGAGAAGGTCCGCATAAGCGTTGAATCCGGTTCCACTTGCTATGTTGCTCGCCGTTTTTATGACATCCAGATAAGTGAGATTGATAGCGCTATCGCTCGGAAATACTTTCTTGTTAAACCCATCTGCGATGTCGATAAGGGGCTGGGCTGCTGAGGCAACTTTGTCGAGCATGGGGCTGATTAATGACGCAAATACACTACTCGCATCGATCCTAACATTTGAGACCGCGATTGAGGGGCTCGCACCAAATGACGTAGTGGCAGCTTCTGGATCGGCTTGGATAAATGGCCATACGACAGAAACATCAGCAGAGAACTTGGGGTTAATATTTCCACCTCCAAATTCAGCATTTAATCCAAGACTAATCTGTGATGCGGTCGTCGTGAATCTCGATTGAAGATTTAATGCAGATAGATCCGCTGCATTTGCTCGGAGCTTACCGTCTGAATCAACCAAGTCGATCTTGTAAGAGCCCTTCAATTGTGAACCTGCGTCTTGGGCACTCACCTTCAGAAGTCCAAAACTTCCGCTTGCAGATAGTCCCGCTGCAGTAACGTCTATGCCAAAATCGAGTTCTGGGGTTGTAAAGCCACTTTTCTTCGTCGTGTCAAGAAAAAAACCGTTTGCATCTACTCCGATTGTAGCAGCAAATGAGTAGGAGATTGTTGTTGAAACGTTACCGTTTAGTTTCAAACCAAGCGACGGAAGTCCTGTATCGAAACTGACTGGAAGCGAAACTGAGTCGCTTAGTGCAATATCAAACGTTATAGTATTATCCGCGTTGTTGCTGGGACTGGTAATCGACGAAAGCTTTGCCCCCAAGCTCGCTTTTAGATTGTCAGTAACCTGTTGAATTGTATTTCCGGACGTTCCCGTATTTCCATTCAAGGCGTTCGATATCTGCGAGAAGACTTGTGCCTGCAGTTCACTGGAGAGTCCTTTGCCAACCAAAGGAATGTTCGCGCCCAATGTCTGAGCATTTAGAGATGTCTGAAACGAATTGATAGCCTCTTTCAGACCGGGCTCAAGAAGCCGTAAATCGGCTGCCATTAACTCGCGAGAATCAAGTTTTTCGATTGCTGCAATACGATTCAAACGATTACTTCGTCTAATGTTTTTTCGATGACTATTCATGATGTTCCTCAAAGATGTGTAAACTGATTCAGCTGTATTGCCCACCGTGCTGGTTAAGGCTCGACCCAATATCAAGTTGCTCTAGGTGGGATTTGCACGTACATTTGAAGGCGCAATCGACTGTCAATTGAGCCAAGATAACTACCGTGTGATGAAGGCGAATTCGATGCTGGGGACAGAGGCTTTGTAAACGCTGTCGATACCAACATTGGTCTACCAATTAACTTCAATTTCTTGGTATCGCTGTTCTATGGGCATGTGATTTAAACGGTGATTCTCGACGAGGACTTTTGCGTTTCGTCTCCCGTTCGCAGCTGCGTTTCGTAGGATACTCAAAACATCGTTGGATGACTGCACGCGCCGACCATCGATGGATACGACAATGTCGTTTACCTCTATCCCTGCGTTTGCTGCAGGCATTCCTGGCGAAACAGAAGTAACCAATCCACCGCGTCCGGGTACCAATTGAAAGTTTATGCCGAGCCGCGGTTGTGGTGCGTTCTGGTTGTTTGGCAATTGAGGGCGCATCCGCATTTCCTGCTCTCGCCTTTGTCGCTCGTCGATTGCATTCCCAATGCCTTGCAGGATGATTCCTGCAATCTTTTCTCCATCACTCATTTGCTGATTTCCATTCGGAAATCCTTGTTGACTTGGCGGTATTCCGTTGGGTTGGGTATTCTGTCCAGGAAATGACTGTCCAGGAAATGATGGATTTTGAGGTACAGGTTGGTTGTTGCCCTGACCATTCATTCGCTGGTAAAACGCTGCCATCACTCTCGCGGAGAAGTCATTTGCCTCACGTTCAATTTCCATGTCATCGTGGATCTTGATTTGGTCGAAGTTTGGGTACTTCGTCCAGGACCCGAACACATCGTCACAATACTTCCTAGCGAATCCCTTCGTGCTCCAACGCTTATATTGGATCACGTGGCCAGTCTCATGAGCCAAGAGTTCCAAATACTGTGGGTCGAAATCACGGTAGGGCAAATCGATGTATACGTATTCGTCGAAAGTAATCCCCGCCATTCCCGACGGAACGTAAGCATCAAAGAAAAAGGAGATCTGGCTGAAATCAATTCCGTTCGGCAAATGAGGTTGAATCAGATCATAATACTTGTGCCCCCTACCAAATCTATGACCTCGAATACCGAGTTCGTTGTTCTTACCTATGACGTGATTTCGCATCCCGAAAAACACAGCCTCTTTCGCGTTGTCGGCCGCATGCCGGAATGGTTTCTCAATTGCTTGTCCAGCATCATTGATTGCTTTCTTACCCTCACGCGAAATGTCTCCACCCGCTTTTTTCCCCTCGCGCGAAATGTCTCCACCTGCTTTCTTTATTGCATCCCCAATTCCGCCGAACTGAGCGAAACAATTGCTTCCTGACGAGAGAGCGATCAAAAGCCCCAAAACCCCAAGCACAGATCTTGGGCAACCGAATAGACACGAACAAAAACCTTTGCCAGCCATGAGGCAACACCCCTTTTGATGTGATTTAATGTGATACTTGCCAAGCGAGTGAACACAATGCCCCGAACTTCGGATGGCCGAACGTCGGACGTACCGTTCAATGGACAACCGTGAAACTCAGGCCCCCAGAATAGCGACCCCCCCTAGCGTTTGCTAGCTAGCCGCAAAAAAAGAACCCTTACGGGAAGGATTTCTCGAAAAATTCGTGCGTTTTAGCCATTCCTGAAGCATTCCAGCGGAATTCAATCATGAATCGATGCGATTTTCACCAATCGAATGAACGCTAAATCCGACTCTTCTTGCATTCGGTCCAAGGCGAAGTAAGAGCTTAATGGGGTTTAAGTACGCAGTTTCGGTTACGTCAAACTGCCCTTGGCGATCATGGTTTCGAATGGCTTCACAGCCAATCGGCTGTCGAGCTCTTCGTTCGGTTACTATGATCCGCATTGCTGGATAAGCCGCCAACAGATTCGCAGCGGTTTCGATGTGTGTTATGTTTTCCAGAATGAAAGACTCGGGCGGTTGGTTCCCCCAGCGTTCAACAATCGCCCTAGAGCGTTTGTCCCATGGATAAGGCAACTCTACAGGATCAGTTCGTTGCCAACGGACTTGTGGAAGTCGCTCTTTTGCTCGTGCTACGAAATGATAGATGTAGCTTTGCATGACGGGATTGCTAACCCAGCAGTCGTTTTGATGCAAGTTCACGTTGTAGTCGACCGGCAGGAAGCGAATCGCACTACGATGGTAGGTCCACAATTGGTTGACGATCAAGCATTCATCGCATCCAAGATCATGCTTGCCTCCCGTCGGCAATAGATTGCTGATGATTTCTGCGAACATCAAACCGAAGGCATCGGTTCCGTATAGGTATAAGCCTCCGTTTGGATGCGTCCAGGCCGGCGCGGGTATGACGTCGCAGCGTCGGGCCCATTCTTCATGTGCCTGTTGGTTCCAGCTTGCGCGATCGACGCGCCTTTGCGGGCTTTGGCGTCCGGAGACCATCGCGAAGTCGGTAGGAGGCACCAGGTCAAAGGGCGCAGGGCAGTCGCTACGGATGACCATGTCGTTGTCGAGTTGGAGAACATGACTGGAGCCCAAGAGCGATTGCACATGCTCGCAGACAAACATCTTCTGCCAGAACGGGTGACAGGAATGCAGTGGGTTGGTAATCCAGAGTACTTCCGCATTCCACCTTGTCGCGGTAACTTGAAAACTCGCACGGACGTTCGGCAAGCTTCGGCGAGGTGGCAAGTCGAGTACTGCAATCACTCGCTTCATCATTATTGCTCCTTGTTGGTAGGATCCTGGTGATGGAACGGGATCTTGCGTGCTGGACACAATCCACACTGGGGAATCTCTCGTGCTGCAAAGAACTCCCGGACCTCGTTGTCGGATGCGGTTGGTGGACAAGCCTTGTAGTCACGAAAGAGCTGCCACGCTGGGATCGCTTCCAGTCGAAGTTTTCGCTCCATAGTTGCGAAGTACGCGAGAGCTGGGCACTTCCACAGATGGGCCAGGAATAGTTGCGTACACGATCGTTGCAGGCAGATCTTCCAGGCTGCTTTGGGGCGACTGTCGAATGGCATCGGCTTGCCATCGATCATGTGATACTGCTGTCGCCAGCCTTTGTGGGATTCCCGAACGTTAATTTTCAGAGCCGGATAGGCAGAAGTCCATTCTTCGAGGCGCTGAAGCACTTCGGTGAATTGCTGTCGATATGCTGGTGCATTGCCATGTTGAGAAACGTCCATTCGAAAGCCATTATCGAGAAGTGCTCGTGGCAAATCGGGATGGCGATCGAGGAAGAAACCGTTGGTTACAAAGAGCCCAGATGAATTCGGAAATGCTCGTCGAGCAAGCTCGATGAATCGAATCAAATCGGGATTGAGCGTTGGTTCACCACCAAGGATTGCGATTTGCTTCGGTACAAGTCGACCTCGCCATGCGTCGAAGTTCTCTCTTGCATCTTCAACACTGACGATCCCGCCAGCGTGGAAGTTGGAATAATGCGAGCACTGTGCGCAATAGAGATTACATGCATGTGCTGCATGAAACTCAAGGTTGGGAATCTCGATCATAATGGTCATGATTCGTAAAGTGAAAGAAGAAAGAGCCGACACGAGTAACGTGTCGGCTCGGGAGATGACTAACTGCCCGTGTTAAATAACCACGTCCGAATCGTTGCCCGAATCTACGATGTCTTCGGGAC
>Ga0247833_1001156_pt1 | contig 44822 bp, 47 predicted proteins | sample LaCruzMarch2015__7_FD_187117 | JGI IMG/M metagenome (GOLD analysis project Ga0247833, IMG submission 187117) | Freshwater microbial communities from meromictic Lake La Cruz, Castile-La Mancha, Spain - LaCruzMarch2015_8m | ecosystem: Environmental > Aquatic > Freshwater > Lake | place: Spain...
CCCCGCTGCCCGCGGAGCCGGCCCTGCCATCATCGCCGGCCACCCCCGCGCCCGGCCCGCGCCCCGCCACTTATTCTGAGCTGCCGGGCTGGAGCACAGCGGCTCTGATCGCGCCCGTCGAAGCCTTCCGGCGAACCTGCGACCGCTTTACCCGCCGCGCCTGGGACGCGCCCCTGTCCCTCAGCGTGCCGTGGGCCGGATCGGCGGGAGACTGGGAACCGGGCTGCGCGGCCCTGATCGCCGCACCAGACGAAGCCGCCGCCCGGGCGATCTTCGAAACCGAGTTCGTGCCCATTGAGATCATCGACAAGGACGGCAAACAGAAGTTCACCGGCTATTTCGAGCCGATGTACGAAGCGCGCCGGTCGCCCGAGGCGCCCTTCACTGAGCCGGTCTTTGCGCTGCCGCCGGATTTCGTCGCAAACGGCGACGCGCCGCTGCAGCGTCTCGCAGATGGTTCAACCCGTCCCTATCCCCCCCGCGCCGACATCACCGCGCGCGGCGGGCCGGCGATTGCCTATGCTCACCCATCGGATGTCTTCTTCCTGCAGGTGCAGGGCTCCGGCCGCCTCACCTTCCCGGATGGCAAGACCCTTCGCGCGGGCTACGCCGCGCATAACGGCCAGCCCTTCAAGTCGGTCGTCAACTGGCTGATCGAAACCGGCCGCATCACGCGCGGCGCTGCCTCCATGCAAGGCATCCGCGCCTGGATGGACCAGGCCAGCGCCGCCGAAGTGCGCGAAGCGATGAATACCAATCCGCGCTTCGTCTTCTTCCAGTCCCTCCCGGAAGGCGATCCCGCGCTAGGCCCGGTCGGCGCGCACAACACACCGCTCACCGCGATGGGGTCTATGGCGGTGGACCCGGCTTTCCATGCCCTCGGCGTGCCGATGTTCGTGCAGACCAACGCGCCGAGCCTTGGCGGCGATTGGTCAGGCCTTCTGGTCGCGCAGGATACCGGCGGCGCCATCAAGGGTCCGGTGCGGGGTGACATCTATTTCGGCACCGGTTTCGAGGCCGGCAACCGCGCTGGAACGATGAACGCGCCGGGCCGGCTCTGGGTTCTGTTGCCGCGTGCGGTCGCGGCGCGGATGTTTGCGGCCGGTCTCGTCGCCGCATTGCCCGTCACGGACCAGCCCGGCTGATGAAACGCCGCAGCCTGTCGCCGGAAGAAGCCCTCGCTTGGGCGCGGGTCGCGGCGACGGTGAGGCCGATTGGTCCGCGTACCGCCGATCTCGATGCTTTTTCCGAAGCGCTCGGCGAAGGCGGGCAGGATCTTGACCCGCCCGCGCCCACCCCGGCTGCCCGCCCCAAACCGCCGCCAGCGCCCAAAACACCCGGCTTGCCTGCCGAGCGGAGCGGCGAGAAGAAAGTCCGGCGCGGCAAGCTGACGATCGCCGCCAGTTTCGACCTACATGGCCATACCCAGGCCAGCGCGGCCCGCGCGCTTCCTGCGTTCCTGGAAAATCAGCAGGCGGACGGTGTGCGCTGCGTTCTCGTCATCACCGGCAAGGGCAAGGAAGGGCAGGGCGTCCTGCGCCGAAACTTCCTGCTCTGGCTGGAATCGCCCGGCGCCCGGCGCCTCGTGTCAGGTTACGCCGAATCCCATCCCCGGCATGGCGGGGCGGGCGCCTTCTATGTGTTCCTCAGGCGGGCGGACTGACCACCCGCCTGCAAGATCACTCAAAGTCGCGGAACACGTCGTCGGCGGAGATGTTCTTCTTGTACGTCTCAGCCGGCTCCGGAACGAAGGGCGCCGGCGTGTCCTGCGCGGGCGCAAGCCCCGGTCCTTCGGACCGCGCTGCTTTTTCGGCGTCCATCTTGCGGCGCTTGTCGGCGGCCTTGGCGATCACCTCGTCGAGCTCGATCTGGCTGCACAGGCCCAGTGTCACCGGGTCCACCGGCTTGATGTTGGTCGCGTTCCAGTGGGACTTGTCGCGCACGTTGTTGATCGTCGCCTTGGTCGTGCCGATCAGCTTGATCACCTGCGCGTCGGTGACTTCCGGATGGTTACGGATGAACCAGGCCACAGCGTCCGGCTTGTCGGCGCGCCGGATCACCGGCGTATAGCGGCTGCCCTTGCGCTTCGGTTGCGGGATATGGTCGATGCGCGATTGTTCGACTTTCAGTTCATACGCGCCGTCTTCCTCGCCGCGGGCGATTTCCTCGCGCGAAAGGATGCCGCCGGCAATCGGGTCCACGCCGCGCATGTTCTCGGCGACGTCGCCGTCCGCGATGCCCTTTACCTCGAGATGGTGAAGCCCGCAGAATTTCGCGATCTGGGCGAAGGTCAGCGTCGTGTTGTCGAGCAGCCAGACCGCGGTGGCGCGGGGCATCAGAACGTCGGACATGGAAATCTCCTCAAAATGGGTAGCGCCTGAAATGCAGCCGCCCGGCACTGGGGGTGCCGGGCGGATGGGGTCCAGGGCAACTGGGAACCTTGGGGGGCGCTATACGCCAGAAGCCGCCGTCTGGAAAGGCCCGCTATTCTCTGGGGGAAATCACGCCTGGAGCATAACTGTAACCGCCACAAAACCTGTCCTCGGTTGCCGGCCAAGAGTCGTCGCCGAACATGGCCACACTGAGGTAGTCCTTGTCCGGGCCCCCGAATTGCGCGGTGAGGGCGACGTATCGGTCCGTCATGCACGGAGAATCGCCTGGGATGTCTTCACCCTCGCTGGACTTGATCACTTCAAAGACGAACACCACGGTGCCCGGGTCTTCGGTCACCTCGTTCAGGTAATCCTCCATGCCGATGGGTCTCATCATAATTTCGGACCAGTCGAGCGTGCCGATCGCATTGACACCGCCATCAACGACGACACGCAGGTCATAGGTCAGCCCGTTTTCGCCTTGCATGCGGATAGGGTGGGTCGGCGAGTCCCAACCTTCGGGCATGGGCAGCAAGGAAAAGCTGACGTTGCCGGTGAGCCCGCGCGCCGTGTTTGAAGCGGGCTCGAAAGTTGTCGTCTCGCCGTTGATGCCGAGCGGCGGCGGATAGGTCATCACCTCGTAGTGGCAGCAGTACATCCCTTGCTCGGTCCAGGGCCTTCCGAGGTCCGCTTCGGATTCCTCTTCCTCGATCAAGTCTTCCGGCGCTTCAGCCTCAGGCTCCGGGGTCGCCGTCTCGGCAACGACCGCCCCGCTCGCCGGCGCCGCTGGCGTGCAGGCGGCGATCAAGCCCAGCGCCAGCAGCGCGCCCATCAGTGTTCCCGTTCGCATAATTCGCTGTGTCCCCCGATCGCCAGCTCTATCCAGACCTGCGCCCGGTCAGGGCCGCAGCAGGATTTTCCCTGAATGCCCGCCTTGCGCCATCCGGGCAAGAGCCGCCTCCGCTTCGCCCAGCGCAAACGTTCCGTCCAGTACCGGACGAATGCGCCCCGAGATCACATGCGGCCAGAAATCGCGCTCCACCGCGTCCCGGATGCGCCGCTTCTCGGGTATGGGCCGCGCGCGCAGCGTGGTTGCCATGAGCGACAGGCGCTTCATCAGCACGGGTCCGAAGTTCACGTTCGCCGCGAAGCCATTCTGGTAGGCGATGTTGATGATCCGCCCGTCGAGTTTCGCCGCCGTGATGTTCTTCTGGATGTAGTCGCCGCCCACCATATCGAGCGTCACATCCGCCCCGCCCTCGGATTTCACCACTTCGTCGAAGGCTTCAGTGCGGTAATTGATGGCGCGCGCCGCGCCCAGTTCGCGGGCGAGCGCGCACTTCTCGTCCGATCCCGCCGTCCCGAAAATCTTCGGCGCGCCCCACACCTTTGCCATCTGCAGCGCCATCACGCCGATGCCGCTCGTCGCGCCGTGGCAGAGGAAAGTCTCGCCCGGCTTCAACCCCGCGCGGTCGAACACGTTCGCCCACACTGTGAACAGGGCTTCCGGAAAACAGCAGGCCAGCGTCAGGTCGAAGCCGTCCGGCACCGCCAGCACGGAGCCTTCATCTGCGCACACATGGCTCGCATAGCCCCCGCCCGCCAGCAGCGCCGCCACCTGGTCGCCCACTTTGAACCGGGAGGCGCCGGCCCCCACCGCCGAAACGACGCCCGACACTTCAAGGCCGAGGATCGGGGAGGCCCCCGGCGGCGGCGGATAGGCGCCCGCCTTCTGCGCGAGGTCGGCGCGGTTGAGACCTGCCGCCGCCACTTCGATCTGCACTTCGCCGGGTCCCGGCTCAGTGCGCGGCATTTCGGTCAGCACCAGCGGCTCGCCGGCAGGGGCAAAGGCGGCTGTCATCGTGGCGGTCATGGGTTCGCCTCCGTCAGGGGTTGGGCACACGGGATTCGGAGTCGCTTCTAGCCCGCCTTTCTGCTTTTCTGAAAGCTCCGGAAGAGGAGACGCGCATGGCGGTCCAGGATGAAGAACCGATCCGCATCAAGCGCCCCCAGGCGCTGGACCAGATGTCGGTCGCCGAGCTTGAACACCACATCACCTGGCTGAGATCCGAGATCGCCGCCTGCGAAACGGAAATCGAGCGCAAGATCGCCCAGAAGCGGGCGGCAGATTCATTGTTTGGGGGTGGCAGTTAAGTCTCGCGAAAGGGCTGGTCGTTAAAATTCGCTGTTCGGACGCAGAAAGCAGAGTGGACCCATGGCAGAGCGTGAACCGGTTGACCCTTCGGGTTCGCTAGAATCCTTCACCGGCGGCAAGCTGTTCGACACGATGTTTACGCGCGGCATGGCGCTGGTCGAGGAGACCGCCGCCTATCTGGACGGCCCCGGCCGCGACCAGGCCAAGACGCTGCCGCGAGATGCCAGCCTCACCTATTCGGCCTGGAGCATGGAACTGACGACGCGCCTGATGCAGGCGGCGTCCTGGCTCGTGATGCAGAAGGCCGTGCGCGACGGCGAGATGCGCGGCGAGGAGGCCTATTCCCGCAAGTACCGCATCCGCCGGGACGAGCCGCCGCTGGATCCGGCCGCCCAGAAGGACCGCGGCCTGCCGCCGCGCTTCCTCGAACTCGTCGGGCGCGCCGAGGCGCTTTACGAACAGATCTGCCGTCTCGACGAAGCGCTCTACCGCGCCACTTCCGCCAAGCCGCAGCCGAACCCCGTCTCCGACCAGATGGCCCAGCTCCAGAAGGCCGCCGAAACCGGCCTCTTCGATCCGCTGAAAGTCTGGCGCCGGAAGACGTAGGCGCGCGCGAAGCCTCGTTCACGCTCTACCTGTCTGCCATCCGGGCGAGCGCCGGGACCCAGACGTTCTCCCCATTGCGACGGCTATATCCGGACCCCGGCTTTCGCCGGGCTGACACCGATCTTGAGGGCGAGCGGAGTAAGGCTAAAACGCCCCATATGTCCGCAGGAACGCGGCCGACTGGTCAGCGCAGAATCCTTCCTTCACCGGCGCGCGCATGATCGTCAGCCTGTGGAAGATCGGCCCCAGCAGCTGCTCGATCACATCATCCAGTTCGAAATCACGGCGGATCACGCGCTTGGCGGCAAGTTCCGCAAGGATCATGCGCAACGGTTGCCGGATATCCTTGCCGACCCAGGCGCGCCAGGCCTCGCCGGCTTCCTTGTCATCAGCGGCGGCCAGGAGCGCAACGCGCAGTACGGCGTGGCCCTGGCCGGTCCGGGCGGCGGCTTCCAGCGGAATGATCAGCGCCGTGATGCGCTCCTGCGGGTCGCGCCCGCCCTCGGGTGCATCCGGTATCAGCGCAAGGGCCGCATCCACGCACATTGCGCCGATCGAGGGCCACCAGCGATAGATCGTCTGTTTCGAGGCGCTAGCGCGCTTGGCGACCGAATCCACGCTGAAGCCGCGCCAGCCATTCTCGGCCATTTCCTCGCGCGCCGCCTCAAGGATCGCAGACTTCGACACCTCGCTGCGTGTTGGACCCTTGCGCGACTTAGCCGGCACCGGCAGGGACGGGAAACTTTGCGGGTCGCTGGTCGTGTCCATGATCAAACTCCTTCCCGCGTCTCAGCTATAACCGGAATCGGCGCTGTCGCGATACTGACCGTTCCGTTCTAACTGGCATTGGTTTCGAAATTGCTTGCAGCGCAGTCAGAATTGCGTATCCCGCCACAGGAATTGCTGCAGGAGCCAGGATGAAGACGGTGGATGATCTGATCGCCGGCTACAGGCGGTTCCGGGCTGGCGTTTACGCTGAGCAGGCCCAGCTCTACAGGGAGCTGGGCGAGGGGCAGGACCCGGATGTTATGCTGATCGCCTGCGCCGACAGCCGCGCCGAGCCGTCAGACATCTTCAACGCTGCGCCCGGCCAGATGTTTGTCGTGCGCAATGTCGCCAACCTCGTACCCCCCTACAAGCCGGACGGCGGTCTGCACGGCGTCTCCGCGGGGCTCGAATTTGCGGTGAATGTACTGAAGGTCCGCCACATCGTCGTCATGGGTCACGGCGGTTGCGGCGGCGTCACCGCCTCGCTGACTGAGTCCAAAAGCGCGCTGATCGGCGAATTCGTCGCCCCCTGGGTCAAACTCCTCGACGCTGCCCGCGCCCGTGTCATGGACAGCGGCTCGCTCAACCCGCAATTTGCTCTTGAACTGGAGGGCATCGAGACGTCCCTCGAAAACCTGATGAGCTTTCCCTGGGTCGCTGAGGCCGTTGCCGCCGGCAAGCTGGAGCTTCATGGCGCCTGGTTCGCCATAAAGCACGGCGAATTGCACTGGCGAAACCCGGCCTCCCGCCGTTTCGAGATCGTCGCGCCTTAGCCTTTTGCGCCGCGCTCGACGGCCGAACGGATCAACTCGCGCGCCTTGTCGACGCCGTACCAGCCTTCGACCTTGGTCCACTTGCCGGTTTCAAGGTCTTTGTAGTGCTCGAAGAAGTGCTGGATCTTGTCGATCAGGATCTGCGGCAGGTCGTGATAGGTGGCGATCTTGTCGTAGTAGGCGGTTGTCTTCGGGTGCGGCACGGCGAGGATTTTCTCGTCCTGGCCCTTGTCATCCGACATCAGCAGCACGCCGACCGGGCGCACGCGCAGCACGCAGCCCGGCACCAGCGGACGGTTGCCCACTACCATCACATCCACGGGATCCCCGTCGAGGCTCAGCGTGTGCGGCACGAACCCATAATTACAGGGATAGCGCATCTCGGTGTACAGGAACCGGTCCACGAACATTGCGCCGGATTCCTTGTCGATCTCGTACTTGATCGCGTCCCCGCCCAGCGGCACCTCGACCAGCACGTTGATGTCGTCCGGCGGATTGTTCCCGGTCTTGATCTTGGAAAGGTCCATCGTGCGCGTCCTTTGGCGGGGAGGGGGATTTACCCCGCCCCGATGCAGCGCCGCCGCGCGGGCGTCAAGGGTTAGGGCCGCCCGAGAAGGTTAACGCCGCCGCGCCGCGTAATTGAAACTCACCGAAATCCGCGCCGCTTCGCCCGTACCCGCAACAACTTCGTGGCGCAGCCAGCTCTCCCACATGAGGCACGTGCCCTGCCTGGGTGTCACATAAACAAACCGCCGGGCTGTCTCTGGCGCATCATCCAGCAATTGCGGCGCCGCCATCATGTGTCCGAGGCGCGGGTCCTCGAACTTGATCCGCCCGGCCCCCTCCGGCACGCAGACATAATAAGTGCCTGAAATGACCGACCCTGGATGGATATGTCCGGAATGGTGCCCGCCTTCGCCGAGCACGTTCACCCAGATCGCATCAAGCTCCAGCGCCAGGCCGTCCATGTCCCAGTGCAACGCCGCCGCAAACTCTGCCGCCGCCTTATCGAGACAGGTCTTCAGTTCGGCAAATTCCGGAAACCGCTGGGGCAGGTCGTCCAGCGAGGCATAGGACGTGTAGCCCGGATACCCCTCGCGTTCGCACCAGTCATTGCCCGCCGTATCCTCGTCGGACAAAACCCAGGCGCAGTGTTCCAGTGCGGCGCGCAGGGACTCCTCCGCCAGCGCCAGTTCTTCAATCGTCGTCGCAAACAGGTGTCGCATCACCCCGCGCTACAGTGTCTTGGCCAGCGCCTCAAGCTGCGCCGCCGCTTCGCCCCAGCCGTTATGGAAGCGCGCGGCCTCGTGTTCTTTCATCGCCTCCGAGCTCCGGTGCCGCGCCCGCCAGATGCAATGGGTGCGGTCTTGCCCGGCCTGCGCAAACAGCGTCCCCGCCCCAATGTACGCCCGCTCGCACGCCGCCCACCGGGCCCGGAAGGCGTTCGCCGAGACAATCTTCCGCATCCGCCCGGTCTCCAGAAACACTCCGGAATTCGGGAAGTCCCTCCCGTTCGCCCTCGGAACCGGCCGCCGCAACGCCCTCAGACGCTCCCGCAAAGCTCCACAAGTTGTCCCGCCTGGAACCGCGCGCCCAGACGGTGTTCCTCATCCCAGGCCGCCGCATAGACGAGTTCCGTCGTCACCTGGCCACCCATTTTCACGATGGCGGCGGACTGTAACGACACATGCCCCCACACCTCGCCGGGCGTCGCAATCACCGGCACGTCCGTGCCCGCCTCGGCATAAGGCGAGTAATGATCGAACAGCGCGGCCTCGATCGCGGGCCGCCAGTCCTCGAACGAGCGGGCAATCTCACGCGCCGCGTCCAGCGCAGCGGTACCGGGCTCGCGCAGCGATCCGAACACAAGCAAGGGCACGTCTGGCCGCCCGCCGAGTTCCACTTTCCCGCGCCAGACGCCGCCGGAACGTTTCAGCGGCCCGAGGACTTGATCTTCAAAGACTGCCGATCCGAACAATCCCGCCATGAACCTCTCCGTGGGCTGAGCCGCCTGAAGGCGAGTGTGCCCCGCTTCGCGCCGGTTGGCCAGTTCGCGGGTCCCAGCCCTTGCCTATAGCTGGCACCAATCGGGCTTGGCAGCGCGGCTCTCTGATCTCAAACGACAAAACTACTTTGCGAAGAGAGCATTCAGGTAGGCGGCAAGCCTTACCCCGCCCTGCGACAGCCTCAGGCGCAGGGTCTCGCGGTGGTCGAACACGTAGCCAAACGACAGCTCGCATTCGGCCGGATAGACCGTGTCGCGGATGGCTGCACTCTCGGCCGACCAGACGCGCGGGTCGGTACTGCTCCAGGCATCTCGGTTCGTTTCGGTGATCGTTGGCAACAACCAGGCCGTCCATTCGGTGAAGGACAGCTGCTCCTGGTCAATCAGGCCGCTATCCCAGATGGCGTGAAGATTTGTCGTGTCGCCAAAGAAACTGCAGGTCACGTCGTTGCCGCCTCGGTCAGTGCCGTTGCCGACATGAAGCGGCTGATGCAGGTCCCCGATAATGTGATTGATAAACCTTAGAGCAAGCTGGCGCTCCTGGAGCGTTGCGTCAGGGTCCTTGAGGGTTGCCTTGAACCGCTCCAGGGCAAAGATCGCATCGCCTTCAGGTGGATGACCAACCTCGTCATAGGTCTTGCCTTGAGGCACCGTGATGTAGTGGTACGGGCCTGCTTCTTTCGCCCAGAAGGGATCCGGGCTTGAGCGCATGAGGTCCGGCCAGGTGCTTGCTTCGGCAAGGCCTTCGGGGCCGAGAATGGCCTCAACGGATTTTCGTGCGTCTTCGGTCAGGTAGGCATTTGCAATTTCACCTACGACACGGTGCCCTGTCTTGCCCCATGCAAACGCAGGCAGCGACGTGAACGCGGTGACGACCAGCAGAACGACCAAGCGGACCATGTGAGTTTCCTTTTGAAGCTTGGTGCCACGTATAGATTGCGGTTTTATGGCTCATTGATCCCAGCGGGTTTGTTCATCTGACAGGTCAAGGCAGGGTCTCCCGAGCCATTAAGTTCTGCGGGTCATCTACCGTTCAGACGATCTTAGCTTGACCCCGTTGGTCGGCGAAAAGGTCGATCTGTTTGCGCCTGCGCTGACGCGAACCGTGATTTCGACACATCCGGCTGGCAGGGCCTTTTGGTTGCGCAGGGAAAGGGTTGGACGAATGCACAGGTTGCCGGACTTGGGCCAGGCCGGCTCCAATCGCCAGCACCTCCGACCGGCAGGCTCAATCCGGCCGCTTCTTTCGACCGGGTTACCGCCGCCAGGCGGGAGATCGCCGATAACGGTCATCTGCGGCTTTAGGGCGAAAAGCTGTTTTGTCGGCATCAAGCCGGCGCTTTGAGGTGCGCAACATGGCTTTAAGTGTTGCGAAGATCAGGCTCTGGGCTCGGCCACGCGAAACACGCGCCCCCCCCGTGCCACTGATGCCTGGGACAGCCCCACCGGCAAGTCCGGACCCAATGGCCCGAAGCCGACATCCACCAGATACCGTTCTGCGTCGAGATGGACCAGCGTGATCCGGTGTGTCAGGCCGGGTTGAATGTCACGGTTATAAATCACGCGGGCAAGATAGAGCGTGACTTCGAAGCCCAGCGCTTCGAGCATCTCGTATAACAATCCGTTGTGCTCGAAGCAGTATCCGCCGCGGCGGCGTACCACGATGCGATCGTGCAACGAGGCGACGTCCAGCGGCAGTGCGTCACCCAGTCGTGGTCCTACGCTGCAAAAGGCCAGTCGTGCAACGTGACGCTGGACGATCTCGCGCAGGAAGGCGAAATCTGCGCGCTGTGGTTTCAGATCCAGCGCCTCCAGGTACTGGTCGAGTATCTCTTTGGAACCTATGGCGATCGCTACTTCGGGGGCGCGGGGGATAGAAATCTGACACTCCCTATTTGGCCGTACGCGACGGTATCGCCGGCGCAAAAAGCGGTCAATGACGCGGTCTTTGACCGGCTCGGTGCGCATCGGGGCTGGTCTGAGCCTCAGCAGTCCCTCCTTCAAAGCGGTGCTTCCTGCGTTTCGGCCAGTCCCTGACCTTTGGCCAGCGCGGAAGCCCTGAAGGCAAACCACGGGTCAAAGGCTTGTCGCCGGGGCGGCGCCCCGACGGCGTCCCAGCCCAAAAGAGAAAACCGTCCACACCTTTGTGTGGACGGTTTCTGGACGGGTCATCAAGACAGCTGAGGGTCAGGGCGTCGTGGCTTCCGGCTTGCGGAATTTCAGCGTCATTCGGTCGCTTTCGCCGATAGCCTTGTACGTCTCAGGATCGAAGCCCTCGACTGTCTTGCCGTCCCGGCCCGTGGCCGCGAGGTTCGGGGGCAGGGTCCAGACACCAAAGGGGTGGTCCGCCGTGTCGGCCAGGTTCGCGTTGACTTCGCTCGATCCCGCAAATTCGAAACCGGCGGCGATCGCCAGCGTCTTCACATAGTCCTCGTGCACATAGCCGCTGCTCGCGGTCGGGTCCTGCGTCTGGGCAGACGGCAGGCGGTGTTCCTCCACACCGAGGATGCCGCCGGGTTTCAGCGCGGCGTAGGCGTCCGCGAAGAATTTCTCGGTATAGCCGCCCGACATCCAGTTGTGCACATTGCGGAAGGTCAGCACCGCGTCCGCGGTCCCGGGCGCCGTTAGCGGACCGGAGGCGGCCGAGAAGGCCGAGTGTTCAATCGTGCCGAATTTCGGGTCGGCATAGGTCGCCTTGAACTCGGCGATCCGCGTCTCGGTGCGCGCGCGCCGCTCGGCGTCCTCGATCGAGGCGGCGTCGAAGCCGGCCGCGACCAGCGTGCCGCCGCCGTCGGCGAGCCAGGGCGCGAGGATGTTCGTGTACCAGCCGCCGCCGGGCCACACCTCGACGACCTTCATGTCAGAGGTCAGGCCGAAGAAGGTCAGCGTCTCGACCGGATGGCGCCAGACGTCGCGGGCCTTTTCCTCGGCGCTGCGCAGGTCAGAGGCGACCGCTTGGTTCAGCGTCATCGCTGGCTTTTCCTCCACCACGGGCGCGGCCGCTTCAACCGAAGCCGGGGCCGGTGTCTTGGCCGGCGTACAGGCAGCCAGCGCCAGGGCCGAGGCGGCCACGAGCAGCAGTGATCTCATTTTCAGGTCTCCGTTAAGGGGGGCTCTTGATACAGGTCATACGCTACCCACATAGCGATTGTCACGGTGCCGCAAGCGGGCCGTGGCCGCAGGCGGGCCGACAGTGCCGGGCAACCGGGCTGAGCTTATGGACCCACTGCGATCTTCAAACCGGGTGGTTTTCACCGCCCACAGTTGCTTTGAAAGAAAGGACTGTTATCCCGTGAGCACAATTGACCTCACCCCCCTCTATCGCACGATGGTCGGCTTCGACCGCCTCGCCGGCATGATCGATCAGGCCTCCCGCCTCGACGGCACGCAGGGTTATCCGCCCTATAACATTGAGCGCGTTGATGAGAACGCCTTCGCGATCGAGATCGCGGTCGCCGGTTTCACCGAGGCTGAACTCGATATCGAAACCAAGGAAGGCCTGCTGACGGTTGCCGGCAAGAAAAGCGAAAACGAAGATGCGGCGGGCCGCAATTTCCTGCACCGCGGAATTGCCCAGCGCAGCTTCATCCGCCGCTTCCAGCTCGCCGATCACGTTCTCGTGACCGGCGCGGGCCTTGAGCACGGCGTCCTGCGGATCGACCTTATCCGCGAAATCCCGGAAGAGAAAAAAGCCCGCAAGATCGAGATCGGCCAGTCTGCCGTTTCGGACCAGCCCCGACTGATCGGCAAGAAGAAGGTCTCCGACGCGGCCTGATCAACGCGTCATTCTCCGTTCACTGACGAGCCCCCGCAGCCCTTCGCTTGGGGGGTTTTTGTCTTAGCGAAGGAACGCGCTCGCCCCGGCTGCATCGAGGAACGCGGTCAGCTCGGCGTCGTCGGTGAGCGAAGCAAGGCCCGACTTCACCGCCGCAAAGGCCCGCGCGGCGTAGGATTGTGTCGCCTGATCGAAGGCGCCGTCATCAAGCGTGACCGAGAAGCGCTTCTTGCCCTGCGCCGCGCTCGCCGCGTTCGCGAAGGCCCAGGGCAAGTAGGTGCGCGAAACTTCGGTTTCGAATACTGCCAGCAACGTCGGCGACAGCGCGGCGAATTCTGCAAACGGGCCGGAGGCTTTCGGATCATCCATGAACCCGCACCAGGCAACCACGAACGGCGCGCGTTCCTTCAGCCAGGCGGCCGGTGTCGGATCGGTCAGCATTTGCTGGAACTGCCCGGCAATGGAAAAGTCCGCCGCGCTCGGGCGGCCGCCGAAGATGAAGAGTTGGTTCTGAAGGTGCGCGTTCAACCGGAGGGCAAAGCGCTTGTAGGAATTCTCGAGCGCAGCGGCGTTGCCCGGCTCCGCCCCGACAAGGGGCAGGCGGGCCAGCATGCGCGCTGCGATCTGCTTGGACGGGGCCTTGTAAGTGCGCGGGCGCTTGCCGTCATTCAGCTGGATCAGCACACGCAAGGCTGCCGCGTCACGGTCCGGCTGCTGGCCCCAGCGCTGATGGAACATGCACTTGTTCAGCCACTCGTCGCCATAGTCTTCAAGGATCACCGCGACGGCAGCGGCGGCGGGTGCATCGGGCCGGGCCGGGGGTTCGGGATGCGTGCGCTCGAGCGCGGCGAGGATCAGCGTCGAATCCTGGGCCGGCGGCTGCGCCGGACTGATGAGCAGCGGCACGGTCGGGGTTGCCGCGCTCTTGCGGAACTCTGCCTCATTTCTGGCCGAGCGCGCGATCCACTCGAAGTCGATCCCCTTGTAACGCAAGGCCGACCTCACCTTGAGCGAGTAGGGAGACGTCTCTGCCCCGAAGAGGCGATATTCGGCCATCAGATCACCGGTCCTGTGTTCGCGCCTGTCTAGGCAGTTCGGACAGCACTGCCAAGCGGAGTTTGCCCGTGCGCGCGGTCCCCGCTAATCGCAGGCGCAACGGGCAAAGCCCGCAAAGAGATAGCGGGCAGGAGACGTTGCTACGCGTGATGCATGTGATGGCGGGCGCAGACGAGGGCGGCGCCGGGAACATCATGCTGGAATCCGTGTTGGCGCTCTCCGGAGCGGGCTTTGCCCAGCCTGTGGTGACGCGGCCCGGAAACACGTTCCGCTCCGGCACGTTCAGCGCGGCGGGAATTGGCGTCGATACCGCGAGCTTCAACACAACCTGGCCGTTCCCGGCCCGACGGGTGTTTGCGGACGCGATCAGTACGTTCAAACCGGACGTGATCGAACCCTGGATGGGCCGCGCGGGCCAGTTTGCCCCGGCCGGGCACCGCGCGCGGTCCGTCGGAGTGTAGGGCGGCTATTACAAGCTCGCCGGTTCCGGAACTGCGGGTGGCATGTTGGCCTGACGATTGATCTGCTGCGGCATATCCGTGAGCAGGGCTTCAGCGAGGGGCGAAGCGGCATTATTCATACGTATGCGGATTTTCAGGGCGCCGAGCCCGTAGCGTGCGAAAGCCTGTCGACGCCGGAGGGTATCGCGGCCGCGCTGGCGCCTGCATGCAAAAGAGGGGGTTGATACGCTGCTTGATGCGACAGCCCGGTTGCCGGACCTGCATGTCCGGATCGCGGGGGAGCGGCCGCTTGAGGCGGACCGGAAACCGCACGCGTCTCGGCTGGGTCTCGGTTTCCGCGTCAGGATCCTCAGTTGGCGCAATGATCGCGGCGCGCTGCTGGCGGCATGTGCTATCGTGGCCTTTCCGTCCCGATACGAACCGTTCGGGACGGTGAGCGTCGATGCCCGGGCCGCCGGGCGGCTGCTTATCGCCGCCGGCGCAGTGGGTCCGGCCACTTGATTTCCCGGCCGCGCTCCCATACCGACAAGAGGGCCGAACACAGCCTGGATCAGCATGAACTCGCACAACTTCCTCGCCTATGCCGACACACTTTTCACGCCATCGGAGAGTTTCATCGTTCGCGGTTACCGCGCGTTCGATGCTCTGACGCCGGTCTATGCGGGGCATGATGTTCGCGGGCCCGGGCCCGCCGGCGCGAACCTGCTCGCGCTCGGCGCATTGCACGGGCTGACGGGCGAGGCGGGTTTCAAGCAGTTCGGGATCGTGTCGGCACGCCTGAAGAATGCACTCGCGCGCTCCAAGCCGGTGGCGATCCATGCCAGTTTTGGAAAGTCCGGCGCCTATGCCTTGCCGATTGCTCGCCAACTCGGCTTGCCGCTGGTGGTTACCTATTATGGCGGCGACGCGACGAAGCACAGTAATACGCGTGATGGCCTGCTGCGGGTTTACAACCGGCGGCGGGAAGCGCTCTGGCGCGAGGCAGCGCTGATCCTTCCGTGTTCGGACTTTCTCCAGCGCGAGCTGGCCGCGAAGGGTTGTCCGGAAAACAAGATGATCGTGCATCACAATACCGCCGATCCCGAGCAGTTTCAGCCTGGTGTGAAACAGAAGATCATCCTGTTTGCTGGTCGGTGGACATCCAAGAAGGGGATCGACACGCTGATCGGAGCGCTGGCGCGGCTGGGCCCGGCGCTGGCGGGCTGGCGCGTTCGCCTGCTTGGCGACGGCGAACTGAGGGCGCCTTTGGTCGCCGAACTCAGGGCGGCAGGCGTTGTCGCCGAATTGCCGGGATGGATTGCGGCGGACGAGATGCCGCGCCATCTTGCCGAGGCGATGATTGTCTGTGTTCCGTCGAAGCGCGCGCCATCGGGTGACGCCGAAGGCCTGCCGCTCGTCTGTATCGAAGCTATGCTGTCCGGATGCGCGCTGGCGGCGACACGGCACGCGGGCATTCCGGAATGTGTTCGCGACGACGAGACAGGCTACCTCGTTGAGGAGAACGATGCCGAAGCGCTGGCAGACAGGATCGGAAGGCTTATAGCCGACCCGGAAGCAACGCTTGAGATGGGCCGAAAGGGCCGCGCCCTGGCGCTGGCGGAGTTCAATCTCGCTCGCCAGTCACGCAAACTGCAGGATCATTTGCTGCGCGTGGCGCGTGAGGCCGGGACGCTGCCAAAGAACCAGGCATAGAGGCGCGCCGCGCGGGCCTCGCCCCGGCCGGTCTCGACGCGCACGCCGGCCTCACGCAGCACCGCTATACCGTCACGCGCGGTCGGGTGCGGGTCTTCAATCGCAATGACGACGCGCGCTATGCCGGCGCTGACCAGCCCGCTCGAGCAGGACGCCATGCCGCTGGAGCGTTCGCGGCAGGGCTCGAGTGTGACATAGGCCGTTCCGCCCCGTGCGCCCGCGCCGGCTTCCTGAAGCGCGGTTTCTTCTGCGTGCGGACGCCCGCCCTTGCCGGTGACGCCTTCACCGATGATGTGCCCGTGCGCGTCCGTGATCACGCAGCCGACGGACGGGTTCTTGCCCGTCAGTCCATGGTTCAGGCCTGCGAGCGCCAGCGCCCGGCCCATCAGGCGGCGGTCGCGGCGCCGGGACGGGGCGGCGCTCAAGGGAGCGCGGGCAGCGGTTTGGCGCGCGCGGCGTCGAGGTAGCGCACCGAAGCCGGCTTGAGTGTCTTGTCGAGTTCAATGAGCAGCGGATTGCCCGTCGGGATCTCGATCTCGGTGATCGTCTCGTCGGGCACGTTGAAGAGGTGTTTCACCAGAGCGCGCAGGGAGTTTCCATGGGCCGCGATCAGCACATCGTCACCGTTCGCGAGCACCGGCGCGATCCGGTCCTGCCAATAGGGGAGCACGCGTTCCAGAGTCGTCTTCAGGCTTTCCGTGTCCGGAATATCCAGGCCGCGATAGCGCGGGTCGCTCGCCAGGTCGAATTCCGAGCCGGGCTCCAGCGGCGGCGGCGGAATGTCATAGCTGCGGCGCCAGATGTGTACCTGTTCCTCGCCGTGCTTGGCGGCGGTCTCGGCCTTGTCGAGGCCCGTCAGGCCGCCATAGTGACGCTCATTCAGGCGCCAGTGTTTCTCGACCGGAATCCAGACGCGCTTCATTTCCGTCAGCGCCAGCCAGAGCGTGCGGATCGCGCGGGTCTGGACGCTGGTGAACGCAAAGCGGAAATCCGCGCCGGTTTCGCTGAGCAGCTGGCCGGAGGCACGCGCTTCGGCTTCGCCCTGCGCGGTCAGGTCGGCGTCCCACCAGCCCGTGAAACGGTTTTCGAGGTTCCAGGCGGATTGCCCGTGGCGGATGAGAGCGAGCTTGGTCATGCAGGTCCTGAAGGTGAAGGCGGGAAACTCGCCGGGTTATGTGCCGCAAATCCTTGTGATTTCAAGCATCCATCACGCGGATGAGTTCGGCGAGGGCGAGGACGACATGGTAACCGGTGGAGGCCGGCATGTCCTTGGCGAGGACGCTGCCATCGACGGCGAAATGGTCGATCCAGCCGCCGTCCTCGGTGAGGAACTCGTCCATCAGCACATCGAAACTGCGGCAGGCGGCGCCAGCATGTCGGGCCTCGCCGCGCTGCTCGTACATCGCGAGGTGGGCTTTGAGCGCTTCGGTTTGCGGCCAGGTGCGCCGGGAGGGATCATGCGGCGCGCCGGTGCGGGTGACTTCCTGGCAGGCGCGACCCGCTTCGTCCAGCGCGGACAGGCCGAACGCATAGAGGCGCGCTGCGGCCTCGGGCAGGGGCTTCCGGGCGAGGCGTGACCAGGTGTGCAGAAGCCAGACCCATTCGAACTGATGACCGGGCTCCACGAGGGTTGCGGTCTCGCCGTCCGGCTCGGACCAGTCGGCCTTGAAGCGTTCGCCCAGCAGGCCGCCGGGGCCGGCGGTGAACTTCGTCTCGAACAGGGAAACCATCTCCGACGCGCGGGCGAGGTGGCCGCCCTCGCGGTCTGCACGGTGCAGGGACAGGCAGGCTTCGAGCAGGTGCATATGCGGGTTCTGAAGCCGCGTGGCCGGGGCCGGCAGCGCTTCGGCGTAACCGCCATGCACCGCGTCGCGCGCCAGCCGGTCCAGAGCGCCGAGAATCTGTTGCGCTGCGGCGATCGGCACCGCCGGGGAGAGCGGCCCGCGCGCAGCTTCGGCCAGGGCGAACAGCACGAAGGCCGTGTCATAGAGATCGGCGGAAGCGTCGGCGAGCGTGCCGCGCCTGGCGTCCAGCACGCGCCCCGGAAGACCGGACGGCGCAAGCGCGCGGCTTGTCAGGATCGACACGCCGGACTGCACAAGCCGGGCGACACTGTCGCGCTTCCACCCCATCCGCCAGGCTTCAGTGAAGACGTAGGTCTGGCGGGCCTGGACGCGTACGCGGGTCGTCTCGCGTGCCAGATCGTCATGACTGAGCGAAAGGACTTCGGGGAACAGGCCGGCGGATGTCAGGCCATGTTCGGCCCAGAGCGGGAAACAGCTTTCAGTCAGCCACAGCCGGGCTTCCTTGGCACGGCGGCGAAGCGCGTTCGTCGACATTCGGTTGCCCCCTCCGTGCAGCAGCTCTTCGGCGCAAATGGCTCGCCAATCGGCGTGCGACCCTGCTAACAGGAGCATCCGGGCTTGGCCAGCCGGGCCGTTTCGGAGGACCTGCCAGACATGCGCGACCGCTTATTCTTTCCCCTGGCGGGCCTTCTCGCGATCATGATGGTGTTTCTGGCCCTGCAGCCGGGGATCAACCGCCTGCCGAGCGGCGCTGTGGCGGGTGACGGCCTCAACTATGACCGGATCGTCATCGACGGGCGCTACCTCAACAAGATCATTGCCGGCGGCGAGGCGCGTACGCGGCTGTTGCGCACAAGGGATAACGGCTACGTGCTGCAAGTGGAGGCGGATGCGGACGCGCTCGCCGATGCGCCGGAACTCGGGCCGCATTTCCGGCTTGCGCCCGATCTGGAAGTGCAGTTCTCCGGCCGGAAGATCCGCGCCACCATTCGCGTGCGCCCGGCGGGCGACCAGGGCGCGATGGAGGTGAAGGCCAATTATTCGGCCGGGCGCGCCGGGGAGTCCGGCTGGAAGGTTTTCGCCCTGCAGCCCGGTTTCACCGATTTGAGTTTCGAGTATGACGTACCCCTGAAGGGCGCCGAACCGGGCGTCGACTATTTTGCGATCCGGCCGGTTGTGCCGGAGAAGCGCCGCGGGATCCTGATCGAACGCGTCACGCTTGAACGGCTTCCCTGAACCGCTAGGTTCCGGAATGGCCAAACACAATCCTGCCAGGAGTATCCATGCGCCTCATACTTGCTTCGCTCAGCGCTCTTGCGCTGGCCGCCTGCGCCAACGTGCCCAACTCGGAGACTGATGTGACGTCCAACATGGCTACCCCGACTGCGACTTTCGATGCCGAATCCCATCTGTGGCTGGAAGAGGTCGAGGGGGTTGGGGCGCTCGCATGGGTGACGGCGCAGAACACGCGAACGCTGGCCGAACTCGAGGCCGATCCGCGCTATGCCGGTTTTGAGAAGGCGGCGCTTGATGTGCTGAATTCCAGTGAGCGGATCCCTTACGGCACGGTGCGCGCCGGCCTCGTCTACAATTTCTGGCAGGATGATGTGAATGTTCGCGGTCTCTGGCGCCGCACGACGCTGGCGAGCTATGCTGGCGATACGCCGGTCTGGGAGACCATTCTCGACTTCGACAAGCTGGCCGCCGATGAAGGCAAGAACTGGGTGTACAAGGGCGCCGACTGTTTCCGTCCGAAAGCCGGCGGCAAGTACAGCTGCCTCGTGTCGCTGTCGGATGGCGGCAAGGATGCGGTGGTCAACCGCGAGTTCGATCTCGAGACGAAGACGTTCGTGGACGGCGGATTTGTCACGCCGGAAGCCAAGCAGGGCCTCGCCTGGGCAGGGCGCGACACGGTGCTGGTGGCCACCAACTGGGGCGAGGGCACGCTGACGGAGTCGGGTTATCCCTTCGTCGTCAAGCGCTGGACGCGCGGCGCGCCGCTGGAGAGCGCCGCCGAACTCATCCGCGGCAAGCCAACCGATGTCGGCGTCTGGCCGATGACAATGGAACTGGAGGATGGCCGCATCCTCGAAGGCGCCGTGCAGTCCGAGACCTTCTTTACACAGAATTATTTCTGGTTCCCGGAGGGCGAGACGGCGCCGGTGCAGTGGCCGATCCCGCCGATGGTGTCCGTCAACGGCATTTACAAAGGGCAGTTCCTCTTCTCGCTTCAGCAGGACTGGGCGCCGCAAGGGCAGGATGCCTTCATGGCCGGCGACCTCGTCGCCTTCGAGCTTGAAGCCTTCCTCAAGACGCGCAAACTGCCGAAGGTCGGCCTCGTCTTCCGCCCGGCCGCGACCCAGGCCGTGGACGGCGTGGCGGTCGCCAAGGGCGCGGCACTGCTCGCGATCAGCGACAATGTCACCGGCAAGGTGCTCCGCCTCGAGCCATCCGCAGGCGGGTGGACAACCAAGCCCGTTGAGTTGCCCGGCGCAGGCCAGGTCGGCATTGCCTTCGCGAACGAGGACGAGACGGCCGTGTTCCTCAACTACGAGGACTTCCTAACGCCCTCGTCGCTGCTCAGCTATGACATCGCGACCGGCGCCGTAACGCCGCTGAAGAGCCTGCCGGCGAAGTTCGATACGGCGGGCCTCAAGGTCGAGCAGTTCTTTGCGACATCGAAGGACGCAACGAAAGTACCTTATTTCATCGTGCACCGCGAAGACATCAGGCTGGACGGCAAGACGCCGACGCTGCTCTATGGTTATGGCGGTTTCCAGGTCTCGATGAACCCGGCCTATAGCGCCGTGATGGGGCGCAACTGGCTGGAGCAGGGCGGGGCCTATGTGCTCGCCAATATCCGGGGCGGCGGCGAGTTCGGGCCGAACTGGCACCAGGCAGGTCTGAAGACCAATCGCCAGCGCATCTATGATGACTTCATCGCCGTCGCGGAAGACCTGATCGGGAAGAAGATCACGTCGCCCGAACATCTCGGCATCCAGGGCGGCTCCAATGGCGGCCTGCTGATGGGCGTGATGCTGAACCAGCGGCCGGACCTGTGGAACGCGGTTGTCGTGCAGGTGCCGCTGCTCGACATGCTGCGCTACCACCTGCTGCTTGCGGGCGCATCCTGGGTCGGCGAGTACGGCTCGCCCGACGTTCCGGAAGAGCGCGCCTTCCTCGAGAAAATCTCGCCCTACCAGAACTTCGACGCGTCCCGGCCGTATCCGACCCCCTTCTTCGTGACCTCGACGAAGGATGACCGGGTGCATCCGGGCCATGCCCGCAAGATGGCGAAGCGGTTCGAGGAAGCGGGCCTGGCGTTCTATTACTTCGAGAACATCGATGGCGGCCACGCTGCCGCCGCGGATCAGACCGCCCGCGCCAGACGATCGGCGCTGGAGTTCGCATATCTGGCACGCCAGCTGTTTCCGGAGGCGAAGGAATAGGGGCCGGGGCTCGGTCATGAGGCGTCTTTTGGCCGAGGCTGTGTAAAAACGTCGAAGCAGTCCATGGTCCCCGGCATGGTCCCGGGAGGTTTTGATGAAGCGGTTTGTCGAAGGTGTTGCGCGCGATCAGGGCGGTTTGTTCCCGGCGCATCTGGAAGATTTCATCGCTGAGGATAATCCGGTCCGGGTTGTCGATGCTTTTGTTGAGTTGCTGGATTTGCGGGCGTTCGGCTTTGTCGCTGTTGACCCGAGTACAACTGGGCGGCCTGGCTACCACCCTTCGGTCCTCCTGAAGCTTTACATCTACGGCTACCTCAATCGCATTGCGTCGAGCCGCCGGCTGGAGCGCGAGGCGGGGCGCAATGTCGAGCTGATGTGGCTGACGGGGCGTCTTGCGCCCGATCACAAGACGATCGCCAACTTCCGCAAGGATCACGGCCCGGCGATCCAAAAAGTGAGCGCGCAGTTTGTGGAGCTTTGCCGCCAGCTGGGCCTGTTCTCGCGGGCGATCGTGGCCATCGATGGCAGCAAGTTCAAGGCGGTCAACAGCCGCGACAATAACTTCACCGCCAACAAGGTCGCCCGGCGCATCGAGCAGGCTGAGACCCACATTGCCCGCTATCTGACCGCGCTGGAACGGGCCGATCGGCAAGGCGGGGATGTGGCTGAGGAAAGGACACCGCGCCTCAGGGAGAAGATCGAAGGCCTGCGCCGCCGGATCGAGGATCTGAAGGCGATGGAAGAGCAGCTTGAGGCCGCGCCCGGCACGCAGGTGTCGCTCACCGATCCTGACGCCCGTGCCATGTCAACACGCGGAAAAGGCACGGACGTCGTCGGCTACAATGTCCAGATCGCCGTCGACACGGAGCATCACCTTATCCTTGCGCACGAGGTCACCATGAACGGTAGTGACAGGGCCCAGCTCGCACCGATGGGCGAGGCGGCGCGCAATGCGAGCGGCCATGCGTCAGTCACGGTGCTGGCAGACCGTGGCTATTACAGCCGCGATCAGGTGCTCGCCTGCGAGGGCAGCGGCACTGTGCCGATCGTGCCCAAGATTGATACCGCGGGCGCGGCAACGCGCGGCGTCTTCACCACCCACGACTTCATCTACGAGCCCGGGCACGACCGCTACACCTGCCCAGCCGGACACTCCCTGACCCAGGCGCCGGTGCGCTCGACCCGCGGGCCTGATCCCGACATGGTGCGCTATCGCAACCTTGATGCCTGTGGCGCTTGTCCGCTGAAGCCGCGGTGTACGCCGGAGAGGTACAAGCAGATCAGGCGATGGAAGCATGACGGTGTGCTCGACGCCATGCAGGAGCGGCTTGAGCGAATGCCCGATGCCATGAAAATCCGCAGGCGGACGGCCGAGCACCCGTTCGGAACAATCAAAAGCTGGATGGGCGCGACACACTTCCTCACGAAGACCCTCGCAAAGGTCAAAACCGAGATGAGCCTTCAGGTGCTGGCCTATAACCTCAAGAGGATGATCGCCATCTTCGGAACTGGCCCGCTCATCAGGGCAATCGCCTGATCAGAACTCGCTGCCGGCGACAGATCACCACGCACGAGAAGTCAGCGCGTTTTTACACAGCCTCGGCCCTAAACCGCCGGTCGCTACGCAACGAGACTTTGGCCCGAAAATGCGCCGCTGGGCCGGCCCGCGTCCGGCGGGTAAGCTGGACTACAACCGGGGACCACACTAGAATGTTTTTTTTCGTTCAAAGCCAATCATGACAATAAACGCTGAAGCTCGTCACGCTGATGAAAAGCAGAACGATGGCATGGAACGCCTCGTTTTCTTTTCAGACGGGGTCTTTGCAATCGCAATCACCTTGTTGGCCATTGAGCTGCACCCACCCCATGACTGGGACGGGACGTTCAGCCAATTATGGAGTGCTGGCTGGAGAGAGTTCGCGGCCTACGCTTTGAGCTTTGCCCTGATCGGCATGTTCTGGAACTCTCATCGACGCATCTTCATTCAGATCAGGTCCTATAGCCTGGGGGTATTTGCTCTCAATATTGTGCTACTTGGCGCGATTGCGCTGATGCCTTTCGTGACGAACCTGCTTTACCGGGAGGGGCCGGCGGATGATGCTTTCCTGATCTACCTTGGCACGGTGGGCTTCGCCGGGCTGGTGCAAGGTCTGATGTTCGCCTGGGCCATCTTCATTGTGCGAACCGTCGATACCTCGATCCACTGGGCGAGATGGGCGACATCCGTGCTTTCGGCTGCGGTCTTGCCGGCCATGATCTCGGCGTCCACACTTTCCCTCTACGGTGCCTTGGCAGGGGGAACGCATTCGCTCTGGCTGTCCGCAGTCCTCTTTGGAGCGGTGTTCCTCATCATCCTGCTGAGGGCCATCGCCGAGCGGCGCTACGCCCGTTAGAGTATCCTCCAAAGGTGCACCAACCCGCCTGCTTCTTTGATAGCGAAAAACCCATCACACTCTTGAACAGACTTGTCCTTGTGCACGGATTGCGGAAACTTCTCCGTCTCCAGCAGCGGACGTTTGACCGTGATTGCTGGTTTGCACTCTTTTGGCCAACTGAATGCTTCGACACTCTCAATCGAAAAAGTTATGGCCTGAGCGTTCGTATCCAGATCGTGAAACTCATGAATTTCGGTGGCTTCGCTCGCAAGCCATTCAGGCAGCCAGCCCCTCTCAAACGCGCCCATAGATCTGGCGTGTTCAACATCGTCGAAAACAACGTACGGACACTCGGCAGATCCCGGGTAACATCGTGCACATGCCGTCAGGCCAAGCAAGAAAGCCGATACCCACACCCGTCTAAGTGCCATCGTTCGAATTTCCCGATCTCAACAAGAAAATTGAACGTGCTCTTCCACACGTTGCGACCGTTGGAGCCCAGCATCTAGACATTGCAGAACGACGTCGAAGTGTCCATTTCCAGCAAATTTCTGTAACTCCGGCTGCGCCCGGTTCAGCCCCGATGCCCATCCTCAAATCCAGCCAGGGTCCATTCGGCGAAGGTCGCGAGGTTGCCGCCAGTGAAGAGGAAGCCGGCGACGCCCGCGGCGCGGGCGGCTTCGATGTCGGCGTCCTTGTCTCCGATCAGGAAGCTCTGCTCGCGCTTCACCGGGAAATCCGCCATCGCGCGCAGGAGCATGCCGGGCTTCGGTTTGCGGTCAAAACTGTCGCGCCGGTAGCGAAGGTTTTCGCCTTCTTCGTGATATGGGCAGTAGTAGATCCGGTCGATCTTCGCCCCGGCCTCGGCGAGGCGCGCTTCCATCCAGGCATGGAGCGCGTGCATGGCCTCTTCGGTGTAATAATCTCGCGCGATTCCCGACTGGTTGGTGACAATGAAGACATACCAGCCGCGCGCGTTGAAGGCGGCGATGGCTTCGGCCGCGCCCTCAATGAATTCGAAATCCTCGATGCGGCTGACATAACCCTGGTCAACGTTGATCACGCCGTCGCGGTCAAGGAAGAGGGCGGGGCGGAGAGGCGTCATCGCCTCCTCTTGGCTCAAGCTGGTGCAGGCTGCAATCCTCGCCGCAAGGGTGAATGCGCCGCACCTGGAATTGCTGAATGGAAAGGCGGGTTCACTGCCCCGGTGCCGGGACCGCGGCAACGGCTTCCCGGTTGGCGCGGACACCGGTCAGGAAGGGGATGATGGACAAGGCCGCAATCCCGGCAGCGAGGGCGAAGGCAGCGCCCGCGAAATGAACCTGAGCGCTAGGCGCAGTATAGGCAGAGAAAGTCTGGGTCATCAGGACCGGGCTGAAGATCAGGGTGAACGCCATGATCGAAGATTGGGCGCCCTGCAATTCGCCTTGCGCGTTCATCGGCGTAAGGTTGGATGTGATCGTGTTGATAGCGGGCATGACCACGCCGCCGACCGCCGAGACGAGGATCAGCGCGAAGGCCATCCAGGGGTGCACGGCAAAGGCAAAACCGGTCATGGCGATCACATGCACCCCGAGGCCCAGCAGGGCCGCCCGCATGGCGCCAAGACGGCGGATCAGCCAGCCCGCGAGGACCGCTTGAGAGAGGGCAGAACCGAGGCCGACCGCGCCGAGCGACAGTCCGATTTCCCACTCCGACCAGCCATAGCGCGAGGCGCCGTGATAATTCCATGTTGTCGGATAGACCGCGTGGGCAATCTGGAAAACGCCGATGGTTATGATGAACCAGGCGACGCGCGGCAGCTTGGAGAAATGCTTCACGGCGCCAAACGGATTGGCGCGCGCCAGGCTGAACGGCCGGCGGTTTTCCGGGCTGAGGCTTTCGGGGAGCACGAAGTAACCGAAGATGAAATTGAGGGCCGCAAACCCAGCGGCCACGAAGAAGGGCAGGCGTGTATCAATCTCGCCCAAAAGGCCGCCAAAGACGGGACCGAGGATGAAGCCGAAACCGAAGGAGGCGCCGAGCATGCCGAAGGCGCGGCCGCGATTTTCAGGGGCGGTGACGTCCGCAACATAGGCATTCGCGACCGAGACCGTGGCGGCAAAGAAGCCGGCCAGGGCACGGCCAAGAAACAGGATACCGAGCGTCGGCGCGAGCCCCATGATCAGGAGGTCGATACCGAGCATCGCCATGGAAATCAGCAGGACCGGGCGGCGGCCATACTGGTCGGACAGGCCGCCAAGCAGCGGCATGGCGATGAAATTCGCGACAGCGTACACAACGGCCAGCCAGCCATTCGACTTGATGGCGATCTCGATCGGCTGGTCCGTCAGCTCGGCGAGCAATGCGGGCATGACCGGCATGACGATGCCGAAACAGAGCATGTTCAGGGCGACCGCAATCACCACGAACATGAACGCACTCTTGCCGGGCGGGCGGGCTGGGGCGATGTCCGTCATCTTTTGACCTTGAGTTGTAATGTGGTCCTGCATCAACTGCGGCGTGCAATCTGCGGCGAGAACGGACCGCTTGTGAGCGCAGGCGGATCATGGGCAGGGCCGTGTAAGGACATGGTATGTATTTATCACTAGCCGACATATTTCTACAAATGTAAAAATATATAATCAAGAGGGGCGCCGTAGAGCGGCGGGAAAGCTTGGGCCTTATAGCAAAGGACACAATGTGGCTTGTGTAACTTTGCGACAAGGGTGCAAGCGTGGATCGCATGGCCGTTGATCTTCCCGTTACGCGCAATCCCGCAAGCCCGGAAACCGCGGCGGCGATCCGCGCGGCTGCTCGCGGGGCGGTGCGCATGGGCGAGTCGCGGCTGGCGCAGCCGGAGGATGCGCCCGGGCTCTTTGCCCTGCTGTCTGACCCTGTGGTGTACGCGCCGATCTATTCGCTGCCGCGGCCGCTGACCGAGGCGAGCGTGGCGACGTTCATTGACCAGCATCTGGCGGAACGCGCGGCCGGTGAGGGGCTGCTGTTCGTACGCGAAGGCGAGGGCGGGCAGGTGATGGGCTATTCGGATGTGCAGGTCTGGCCGGACTGGGGCGCGGGCGAACTGGGCGGGGCGCTGCATCCCTCACTGCACGGCAAGGGCGCGGGCGGGCGCGGGGCAGCGGCGAGCTTTGCCTGGATGTTCGAGGCGCTGGGGCTCGACCTTCTGTGCGAGACGGCGGCGCTGACGAATGTAGCGACGCAGCGCTTGCTGGACGGGCTGGGTTTCCGGCGGATGGGCGAGACGATCAGTACGCGGCCGGATGGGACGACGCGGGCGAGCCTCGTCTGGGAAATGACGCGGGCCGAGTGGGCGGCGCGGCATGGCTTTGGCTGATTGATCCGGCGCGCGCCCCGGGCTAGGGCGCGGGCATGACAGTCTCCATGATCCTGATTGAAGCGGCCGGCTGGACCGGCGCCCTGCTGATCCTCGGCGCCTATATCCTGCTCTCGGCTGGCAAGATGCAGGGCAACTCGCCCGCCTATCAATGGATGAACGTGATCGGCGCGGCGGGGTTCATCCTGAACAGCGGCTATAATGGCGCCATCCCGTCGATGGTACTTAACATCATCTGGGTCGGGATCGGCGTGTTTGCTTTGTGGCGGATTTATAAAGGCGCCAAGGCGGTATAAGGTCTCGCCGCAGGTCACGGCCTGCCGAAGGAGCGCCCTAATGACCCCGCGATTCGATACATTTGAGCCGTTCGTGAAGGCCCTCGAGCTTCGCGCGCATGGGCTGGACCGGCCTTTCGTGGTCGCTCTGGACGGGCGTTGCGCCGCGGGCAAGACGATGCTGGCGGCGGCGCTGGCCCAGGTGACCGACGCCGCCGTGATCGAAGGGGATGATTTCTATACGGGCGGGGTTGGCCTGCGAACGGAGCCGCCGGCGGCGCTGGTCGGGGCGTGCATTGACTGGCGCCAACAGCGGATCGTGCTAGAGGCCTTGCGGGCGGGCCGGCAGGCTTCCTGGCATGCGTTTGACTGGGAGGCCTTCGATGGCGAGCTGTGCGCGGAGCTGACGGTGAGGGCGCCGCGGCCCATCGTGATCCTTGAAGGCATATACTCGGCGCGGCCTGAGCTGGCGGACCTGATCGATCTTTCTGTGCTGGTGCGTGCGGACGAGAGTGTGCGCGGATCCCGGCTGCTGGCGCGCGAAGGTGTGATCGGACCCTGGGACCGGCAGTGGCATTTCGCGGAAGAATACTATTTCGAATTCATCCGGCCACCGATGAGCTTCCACATGGCCGCGAGCGATATGCCGCTTTAGGATTTGCGGAATCCGCCGTTCGCTTCGGCAAAAGCCTGAGGCGGACGCGCGACCACGACGTCTATCACCTCGCGGCGCTGCTGGTGCGGCAGCGCCGATCGGTCTGACGCTCGTTTCAGCGGCGCAGGAAATGCCTTAACAGACAGGAACTTGCCGGGTTAGACTGCACGCAAGGTGCGGAGGAGCGCGGCTATGCTGACTTATCTTTTCTTCGGCGCCATCGTGCTGGTGCTGATTGGCGTGGTCCTGACCTACAATACGCTCGTGCAGAAATCGCAGATGGCGAACAATGGATGGTCGGATATCGACGTCCAGCTGAAGCGCCGCTCGGGCCTTGTCCCGCAGCTGGTCGCGGCGGTGCAGGGCTATGCCGCGCATGAGCGCGACCTGTTTGCCGACGTCACGGAAAAGCGCGCGAAGGCGATGGCGGCCGGGGATGATCCGGCGGGCCGGGCCGATGCGGAGAACGCGCTGTCGGCGCCCGTCGCGCGGCTGATGGCGGTGGCGGAAGCCTATCCCGAGATGAAGGCGAGCGGGAATTTTGCGGACCTCCAGAAGGAACTGTCCGACACCGAAACCAAGATCGAGATGGCGCGGCGCTTTTATAATGGCGCTGTGCGCGAGTTGAATACGGCCGTGCAGACCTTTCCGGCGAACCTCTTTGCGGGCGTCTTCGGTTTCCGGGAACGGCAGTATTTCGAGATCGAGATCGCGGACCGGGCCCCGCCTAAAGTCGACATGGGCAAGAAAAGCTGATGCTGCGCGCGCTCCTCGCGGCCATCACCGCTTGCCTGTTCGCGCTTTCGGCGGCGGCAGAAGAGAAGGTCAACGCGTTCGATGTGATGATCGCGGTGCAGGCCGACGGTGACATCATCGTCACCGAGACCATTGAAGTGACGGCTGAAGGCAATGCGATCCGGCGCGGCATTTTCCGTGACCTGCCGCGCTACTATGCCGACGACCTCGTCGAAGGCGACAAGCTGCCATACCGGTATGATGTGCGGCGTGTGGAGCGTGACGGGCGCCGCGAGCCTTATGGTACGGAGTCCGATGGCAATGCCTTCCGTATACGGATCGGCGCTGAGGACGTGTTCCTCGACTATGGTGTCCACACCTACGAGATCGAATACGAGGTGAAGAACCAGATCCGCTATTTCGAGGATTATGACGAGCTCTACTGGAACGTCACCGGCAATTACTGGCTGCTGCCGATCGAGACTGCCTCTGTCCGGATCACCTTGCCGGATGGGGCGCGCCGGACGAACAAGTCCGGTTATACCGGCGCGCTTGGGGCGGAAGGGAGCGACTATGTGTTCCGCGAGACGAGCGGCGAGACCATGTTCGAGACGACGCGCCCGCTGAGCCTGCAGGAAGGCTTCACGGTATCGCTGGGCCTCGAAAAGGGTGCGATCGCGCCGCCCTCGATGGGCGATCAGAGCATGCTATGGTGGTTCCGGCACGGCGCGCTCGCGGTCCTGCTCGCAAGTTTCCTGGGGGTTCTGGGCTTCCTGCTGGCCAGTTTCCAGAAGCGCGGGCAGGACCCGCCCATGCCGCCGGTTTTTGCCCGCTATGAACCGCCGGCCACATACTCGCCCGCCGCCGCGCACCACATCTATTATCGCGGGTTCAGGGGCCATACGGCGCTCCTGTCCACCTTGATGAACATGGGTGTGAAGGGGCTTGTCGACATTGATGCCTCTGACCGGAATGCGACCGTCCTTACACGAAAGAGCGCAGACACGGCCCTGCTGACCCGCGAAGACGCCGCGCTGCAGAGGGCGCTGTTTGCCGGAAGCTCATCATTGAAACTGGGCGAGGCCGAGAACGCCGAATTCACATCGGCTTACCAGGCGTTCCAGCAGGCGGTGTCGAAGGCTTATGGCAAGGACTATTTCCGCTGGAATCTCGGCTACACGCTGGCGGCGGGTATCGCGACCCTCATCGCTGTCGCCTTTGCCATTTTCCAGGCGGTCAACTGGACCGGCTGGCATACGCTGGTGCTGCTGGCCTTCGCCGGGATCAATGTCCTGTTTATGTACCTGATGCCGGCGCCGACGCCGAAGGGCCAGGCTGTGCGAGCAGAAATTGCAGGCTTCCGCCTGTATCTCGAGACCGCCGAAAAGCTGCAGATGAACGCGGTCGAACCCGGCAGTGGCGCCCCGCCGCCGATGAGTCTTGCGCGGTATGAGGCATTCCTGCCCTATGCGATGGCGCTGGATGTTGAAAAGCCCTGGACGAAGTTCTTCGAGCGCCAGCTTCCAGACGTGGCAGCGAACTATAGCCCGTCCTGGGGCCATTTCGGCGGTCGCTCGTTCCGCACTGTGGGCGGGATGAATGACGCGTTCGAGTCCAGCATGAACACGGGTGTCGCGAATTCCCTGCCGCAGAGTTCCAGTTCGTCTGGCGGCGGCGGAGGCGGGTCCTCCGGCGGCGGCGGAGGCGGGGGCGGCGGCGGCGGCTGGTAGCTGCTAGTTGCCGAATTTTCCGTGGCGGCCCTTGCCTTCGGCGAAGCGGGCCGCGCCGTCGCGGGCGCTGCCGGCATTGAGGACTTCGAGTCCGCCTTCGAACTCGGCCGTCAGGGCGGCGTCTTCGTGGAGGCTCCACTGGGCGAGGGCGGAGAGGCGGTCGTTTCGCATGCAGAGCTGAGGGAAGGCGGCGAGGTCTTCTGCTAGCTTCAGCGCGCGGGGTAAGGCGTATTCGTCCGGGGTCAGATAATTTGCGAGGCCGATGGCATGGGCTTCGTCGGGGGCGACTTCGCGGCCCGTGAGGATCAGGTCCATTGCGCGTGAGGCGCCGATGAGGCGGGGCAGGCGCACAGTACCGCCGTCAATCAGGGGCACGCCGAAGCGGCGGCAGAAGACGCCGAAGCGGGCGGATGGGGACGCGACGCGCAGGTCGCACCAGAGGGCGAGTTCCAATCCTCCGGCCACGGCATATCCGTCCACGGCGGCGATGACGGGCTTGGAGAGCTGCAGGCGGCTGGGGCCCATCGGGGCGAGGTCGCCGCCGGTATGGGTGGGGTTTCCTTTGCCGCTGGCGACGGCTTTCAGGTCCGCGCCCGCGCAGAAGTTTCCGCCGTCGCCGGTGAGGACCGCGACGCAGGCGGCCTCGTCAGCGTCGAAGGCCTTGAAGGCATCGTAGAGGGCGACGGCGGTATCGTGATCGACCGCGTTGCGCGCGTGCGGGCGGTTGATCGTGATGACACGGATGGGGCCGGAGGTGGAGGTGAGGACGGACATGAAAGCCTCTCTGCTCGCCTGTCCCATTCTGGGGACAGGTTAGCGTGAAAGTTCTTTCATGGCTTCGTCGAGGCCGCCGAGGGTGAGTTCGAACATACGGTCCGGGCCGATCAGCTCACGGATGAGTTTGATCGAGCCGGTGTATTCCCAGGCGCCTTCTTTCGTGGGGTTCAGCCAGACGAAGTGGGGATAGCGTTCGACGAAGCGCTGCAGCCAGATGCCGCCGGCCTCTTCATTCCAGTGTTCGACCGAACCGCCGGCATAGGTGATCTCGTAGGGGCTCATGGTGGCGTCGCCGACGACGATGACCTTGTACTCCGACGGATACTTGTTCAGCACGTCCCAGGTCGGGATGCGGTTGTTCATCCGGCGGCGGTTGTCCTTCCAGAGCCCCTCATAGGGGCAATTGTGGAAGTAGTAGAATTCGAGGTTCTTGATCTCGGATTTGGCGGCGGAGAACAGCTCCTCCATGATCCGGACATAGGGGTCCATCGAGCCGCCCACATCGAGCAGCAGGAGGACGGAGACCGTGTTGCGCTTCTCGGCGCGCATCTCGATGTCGAGATAGCCCTTGCGGGCGGTGTTGCGGATCGTCTGGTCAAGGTCCAGTTCGTCTTGCGCGCCCTTGCGGGCCCATTTGCGCAGGCGCTTCATGGCGAGCTTGATGTTGCGGGTGCCGAGTTCGACCTTGTCGTCGTAATTCTTGAACTCGCGCTTGTCCCAGACCTTCACGGCGCGGCGGTGGCGGGATTTCTCCTGGCCGATGCGCACGCCTTCGGGATTGTAGCCATTCGCTCCAAACGGAGACGTTCCGCCGGTGCCGATCATCTTGTTGCCGCCCTCGTGGCGCTTCTTCTGCTCCTCAAGGCGCTGTTTCAGCGTTTCCATGAGCTTCTCGAAGCCGCCCATGGCCTCGATCTCGGCCATCTCCTCGGGGGTGAGGAATTTCTCGCTCATCTTCTTGAGCCATTCCTCGGGCAGGTCCTGCACGTTCACGGCGTCGGCCAACGTGTCGAGGCCCTTGAAGACGTGGGAGAAGACGCGGTCGAACTTGTCGATGTTGCGCTCGTCCTTCACCAGGGCGGCGCGGGCGAGGTAATAGAATTCCTCGACTTCCATCGCGATGACCTGCTTGTCCATCGCCTCCATGAGGGTCAGGTATTCCTTCAGCGTGACCGGGACTTTGGCGGTGCGGAGTTCGTTGAAGAAATTCAGGAACATGGGGCGTATCCGTGCGGTTTCAGAAGAGAAGATAACCCGCCTGTGGGCGCCTGTCCAAGCTGACGCAGCGAAAACTTCATGCTCATCCTGTGTTCACGGGGGGCCGGATAGGGAAGGCACCATGATCAGGGCGGGTTTTCTTCTGTTGTCAGCCGGGCTTTGGGCCGCGGCGCCGGCCTCGGCGGATGCGTGCCCGGAGGCGCGCGAGGCGCCTTGCATGCTGGAGGCGATCTGGTCGGCGGCTGAGGCCTTGCCCGAAAAGAAGCAGGACCGGGTGAAACCGCTGTTTGCGCCGCTGGCGCTGAAGCTGACCGATCCGAAGGCCAAAGCGGTCTGGGAACTGCGGCTGGGCGATGTGGCGGTGGACGTGGAGGGCACGGACTATGTGCGCCTGACGGCCGCGACTGCGGTTCGGGAATATGGCTGGGAGATGTTCCTGCAGCGCGCCCGCGACGGGCTTGCGCCGTTGCACATGGGGCGGCCGGAGATCATGGGCGCGGCCATCGAATTTGCCCCGGATGCGAAAGAGCGGGAGCGGATCATCGAGTTGATGTTCTCGCTCGCGGGCGCGGCCGAAAGCCGTACGATCAGCGGGATCAGCGTGAATGCGTTCGAGCGGGCGGACTTCGGCCATGTGCTGGCCGAGCGGATGATGCGGGGCTGCGACCTGAAGGCGTTTGACCGGGCGGCGGCGCTGTCCGCCGCGCCAAAGTCTTTGCGGTATGCGCTTTGGCGCGCGCGGATTACCGGCGGGGCGGGGGCGCTGGCCGATGATATCCGTGCGGGTGATGGTGAGGATACGAGCCATGTACGCCAGGCGCTGGAGGGGTATGGGGCGGTGCTTAGCCTCGGGTATTGCCCCAAATGACCGGGCACAGATAATCCGCAGCCCTCATTTCCCGCCCAGTCCGGCGAAAGCCGGAACGAGCGCATTCTTGAGTGAGCCGCGCGGGGAGGTAGGGCGGGATGCAATCCCGCCGCAGCCAACGTTAAAGTCAGGCGTGGCGGGATTTCATCCCGCCCTACGTTTTAACCCGCCGGTCCGCGGCGGCCGCCGCCCGAGCTGCCGCCATCGGTGCGGCGGGAGAGGAAGGCGAGGCGTTCGAAGAGGGCGACGTCCTGCTCGTTCTTGAGGAGCGCGCCGTGCAGGGGCGGGGTGAGACGGTCGGGGTCTTTCTCGCGTAGCGTCTCGAGGTCGATGTCCTCGTTCATAAGCAGTTTCAGCCAGTCGAGCAGCTCTGAGGTGGACGGCTTCTTCTTCACGCCCGGGAGTTCCCGCATCGCGTAGAAGGTGGCGAGCGCGTCGCCGACGAGCTTCTTCTTGATGCCGGCGAAGTGGACATCGATGATGGCGCGCATCGTCGGCTCGTCCGGGAACTTGATGAAGTGGAAGAAGCAGCGGCGCAGGAAGGCGTCCGGCAGCTCTTTCTCGTTGTTCGAGGTGATGATCACGATCGGGCGGACTTTCGCCTTCACGGTCTCGTTGGTCTCGTAGACAAAGAACTCCATCCGGTCGAGTTCCTGCAGGAGGTCGTTCGGGAATTCGATGTCGGCCTTGTCGATCTCGTCGATCAGCAGCACGGGGCGCTTCTTGGCGGTGAACGCCTCCCAGAGCTTGCCCTTCTTGATGTAGTTCTTGACGTCCTTGGCGCGCTCTTCGCCCATCTGGCCGTCGCGCAGGCGCGAAACCGCGTCATATTCGTAGAGGCCCTGGTTCGCCTTGGTGGTCGATTTGATGTGCCACTCGATCAGGTCGAGGCCGAGGGATTTCGCCACTTCGACCGCCAGCACGGTCTTGCCGGTGCCGGGCTCGCCCTTGATCAGCAGCGGGCGCTCGAGCGCGATGGCTGCGTTGACGGCGACGCGCAGGTCGTCGGTTGCCACATAATTGGTCGTGCCTTCGAAGCGCATCGGCCCTCGTCCCTCTCACAAACTTGTGACGCCACCATAAGGCCGCTCCGGCGGCGGGCAAGCGCTGACCTGAAGGAAACCCGCTGCAACGCAACATCGAATTAACTTAAGGGAAGGCCGCGTTTATGGTATCCGGAACTGGCCATGCGCAGCGCCACAGAGGCTCAAGCTTCAGCTACGCGCCGCACCTTGCCAGACTGTTCCGGCTGCCCGCCGGAGTGTGCCGGCAAACGTGAAGGACTTATGATCCAATGCCCTCCTGAGACGGGCGCATGGCACTTCTGGCCCCCAGAATCTCGATCGGCAAGGCGTTCTCGCGGCCGCGCCGTCCGGGTAAATTTCTGGCAATCATGCGTTAACGCCTCTGTGCGAATTTGAGACAGTCCGCAGGACGGGATTCAGCGCAGTATGCCACTCAAACTTTCTCTCAAGCCTGGTGAAACCTTCGTCGTGAACGGCGCGGTTGTTCGCAATGGCGACCGGCGCGGCGTGCTGCTGCTGGAAACGCAGGCGCGGGTCCTTCGGGAAAAAGACATTCTCCGCCCAGCCGATGCGGCGACCCCGGCCGGGCGCGCTTACTTTGCCGTAATGCAGATGTACCTGCTCGGCGAGGTGGACGGCCCGCTCTACACGCAGACCGCCGATGCGCTCGCGGGCCTGCTCGCCGACATGCCGGACGCGCATGATGATGTGCTGCAGATCTCGGCCGATGTGGTGGCGGGCGACCTTTACCGCGCGCTGAGCCGCTGCCGGAAACTGATGCCGCCTGCCGATGCCGGTGACGCCTGATGGGCGACGCAAGCACGATGCGGGCGAGCCTGCCGGCCAGCGAAGCCCTGATGGTCAGCGTCGATGAAGCGATCCGGCTTATCGAGGCGGGTAAGGGCGACGGTCTGCGGGTTGATCTCGGCGGCGGGCGTTACGCCTCGGCCGATACGCCGCGCGGCACGGACGGCCTGCTACAGCGGCTGCGCGGCCACAAGATGCTGACGGCCCTCTCGCAGGACGGCGGGGAGCTGTCCCGGCTGAAGCCGCCCGCGACGGAAGTGACCGTTGCCCCTGCGGTGCGGGAAATCCTCGACGCGGCGACGCGGAAAGCGTAAGCCGCCGCGCGCATGACACCAGAACTGATTTCTCTCTTCACGGCCGCGTTCGTGACCTTCTTCGTATTGATCGATGCCCCGGGCGTGGCGCCGATCTTTGCGACACTGACGGCGGGCACGCCCGCGGCCCACCGCCGGAAGATGGCGTTCAAGTCGGTGTTCGTCGCCTCGCTGATCATGCTGTTCTTCGCGTTCGGCGGCGCCTGGCTGCTGGCAGCAATGCATATCTCGCTCGATGCTTTCCGGATGGCGGGCGGGGCGCTCTTGTTCCTGATCGCGCTGGACATGGTGTTCGAGAAACGCACGGAGCGGCGAGAGCACCGGGCCGAAGAAGTGCTGGAAGAGCACAAGAATGATCCGGAACCGGATGATATCTCGGTGTTCCCGATGGGTATTCCGATGATTGCCGGGCCTGGCTCGATTGCCACAGCCATGTTCTACATGTCGGAGGCCGCCAATTGGCAGGAACAGGGCGTCGTGCTCGCCGCCATTGCGCTGAACCTGCTGATCACACTGGTCATTTTCCTGGCGGCCGGGCCGATCGTGCGGCTGATCGGGGCGAGCGTGGCGGGTGCGATCACACGCATCCTCGGCGTGATCCTGGCGGCGCTGTCGGCGCAGCTGCTGATCGACGGTATCCGGGGCGCGTTCAGCCTCGGCTAAAGCGAATCAGGCGCCGATCAATTCGGCCTTCGCCTGGCGGCGCGGGAAGTAGATCCGCACGGTGGATAGCGCGACCCAGAAGAGCAGCATGCCGGCGGCGGTGAGGCTCATGATTTCAAGGAACATCGTGCCGTCCCAGCGCACGCCCGCATCTGCGACGCGCAAGGCGGCATTGCCCTGTTCACGCACGAGGGCGATAGCCTGCGCGCCGCCCGCCTCAGCGAGCAGGCGCGCACGCCGCAGGTCGGTGCCGTCCTCGACAACCGAGAGCAGGGTGAGTGTGGCGGACGGGCTGGTGAGGGCCGCGATCTTGTCGATCTGCTCAAGGTCACTTTCCAGCTTGGCAAGGCCGGCAGGGTCAATCGCCTGCTCAAAAGCTGCGTGCACGCGCTGACCGCGGACATCGGTGGTTGCGAGGCCGCTGAGCGCGTTTTCGAGGGCCGGGGTGAGGACTTCCTGAGGCGCGGCAGCGTTCGTTCGGGCGTCGAGATAGTCCGTAAACGGAATTGTGAGGCGCTTGGAGCGGCTCGCCGACTTGACGATCGAGACGGCCCGGATGTTGCCTTCCGACAGGCCGTCGCTGATGCCCTGCTGGACGCGGCCGATGCCGGTCAGCTTGAAGACGATGTCTTCTGACCTGTCCCCGCCGACCCAGCGCTGCGACATGCCGGCGAGGTCGGCGTAGCTGCCAAGGAGTTCGAAGCGCCAGTCGAGCTGGGCGCGCCCGCCCGCCTGGAGCACTTCGCCGACTTCCTCGCCCGGTGCGGCCACGGCGCGGGGCGCTGCGGTTTCAACGACAGCCGTCGGCGGCGCCGTGAGGGTTTGTGGCAGGCCCATTTCGAGTTCGGCGGCCCGGGCGACGCTTTCCGGCATCTTCTGGAGGGCGGCGCGGATCATGCGCTCCTCCGGGGTGCCGCGCGATTCGGCTTCGGCCCGGGCGCTGACCTGCTTGCCGAGCTCATTGCCGAGCATCCAGGGCGCCGCGAGAAGGTAGCCGCGCAGGGCGTCAGGATCGCGGTCCTCAAGGGCGCGCTGGACCTTGTCCTGCCAGAAGGGAAGCTTGCGGTCGTTTTCCTTGGGGCTCAGTTCCTTGAAGGCTTCGCTCATCCGGTTGGAGGTCTGGTAGATCGCATCGACTGTCGGGGTCTCGGCGACGCCGACGCCGTCATAGGCCTTGCGCACGGTATTGGACGCAATCACGGGCAGGAGGATCAGCAGTGAATTGAACATCACTGCCAGCATCCAGCCAGCCTGTTTCGTGGGTTGCTTGCGTTGTCTGGCCATGCGGGCAGGAAACCGTTGGAAGCGCGGCGGCTACGGGGAGGCTTTCATAGACACTGCGGGGGGAACAAAGATCAAGTGCCGGTCTGCAACTTGCAGTGCGCTTGGCCGCTCAGCTGTGCCATATGGCTCGAATGTTACTTATTTTTGTCGTAAAACCGGCATAAGATCTTGAAACTATTGGGCTAAAGATAACAGTTGGTGAAATTGTACCGAATCGAGGGTCGCTCTATATGGCACGCAAACGAGTCAAGGAGACTGCGGTGAGCATCGATCTTTCAGACGACTATCGCCCCTCCGACGACGAAGAATTCATGAACGAGCGTCAGCTTGCCTACTTCCGGCGTTTGCTCGAAGCCTGGAAGGCGGAAATCCTCGACGGCGCCAAGAAAACCATCAACAACCTGCAGGACGAGAGCGGCTCGCTTCCCGATATCGTGGACCGCGCATCTGCTGAAAGCGACAAGGCCCTCGAGCTGCGCACCCGCGACCGCCAGCGCAAGCTGATCTCCAAGATTGACGCCGCAATGCGCCGGATCGACGACGGCACGTATGGATATTGCGAAGCGACCGGTGAGCCGATCGGCCTGCGCCGCCTCGAAGCGCGCCCCACCGCCACGCTGAGCCTCGAGGCGCAGGAGCGCCACGAGCGCAAGGAACGCACCCTGCGCGACGACTAGGCCTGGCAAAGCTCCAGCCCAAAAACCCGAAAGGCGGCGCCCCCGAAGGAGCGCCGCCTTTTTGTTTATCCATCACATCCCAACGCCTTGGCGGACTCTCAGGGGTTGCCCTTCAGCGATGCGATGACAATGCACCCAACATCCGAATCGCGCCTTACCGGGGCGTGACCGGGGGGTTAAATTCCGCAGATAGTTGTCAATGGCGGGTGGGCCGCCGCTTAACGGTCGTTCCAGACCCTAACCCGCCGTTAACCTGTCAGAGGCGATTAAAGGGCATGACCCGGACTGCTGCCGCGACCTCTGCCGCGCCGGCGCTGCCTGACAGCGCCGATGACGGTTGGGACATGCCCCCGCGCCGGGAAGGGCAGGTGATGGCTGAGATGCCGAAAGGTTTCGTTCCTGCAGACCCTGACCGCCCGCTTCCGACGGGCCGCGGCCTGCTGAGCCCGGCTGAGATCGAGGCTCTGCTGCGCCCGGACCTTTCTGACCTACCGCCCGATCCCGTGCCCGAGACAGCCGAAGCCCGCGCTTTTGGCGATTTCACGGCGGCGCCCGCCGATGCGGGAGCGCAGGACCGCGATTCCGCCCGCCGGCTGGCCGCGCGCCTGTCGATGGCAATGCGCGAGAGCTGCGGCCTGCCGGTGGCGGCACTTGCGAGCGGCACGCGGCGCGCACCGTTCGAGGCGGCGGTGCGCCAGGGTGAAGAGGAACGCGGGCAGGCGATTGCCTGCTTTGCGGCGCCCGGCGGCGATATCGGCGCGATGATGATCCTGTCAGCGGGCCTCGCGCAATTGTTGATCGAGACGGCCTGCGGCGCGCGCTTGCGCCTCGGCGCCGTGCGTCCGCTCAGCCCGATTGACCTCGCCGTCCTTGAGGCTCTGGTTCGTCCTTTGGCACCCGCGATTTCGCCGGACCTCAGTTTTTCATCGCTCGAGACCGATACCGTGTTTGCCGCTTCGATCGCGCCGCCCTCGCAGGCGCTGGCGGCGGACCTGTCGATGCGGATTCAGGCCGACGTTTACCGGGCGCAAGTGATCCTCGTGGCGCCGGCTGAGCCGGTGATGATCTCTGCGCCGCAGAGCCGGGCAACGGGTGTGCAGGGCGCCCTCTCGGTGACGCTGAAGGCGCGCGTGGCGAGCCTTTCTGTACCGCTGTCGCGCCTGTCCGGGCTGAAGCCGGGCTCGACGCTGCTGCTGGGTGTTCCGGCGGACCAGCCGGTCGAGCTGATGTCGGGCACCGAGCCCGGTGTGCTGGCTGCAGAAGCCGAGATCGGCCGCCGCGGCGGGCGCATCGCGCTGCGCATCACGCGTCGCGGCCCGGCGCTCGGGACGCTTATTCGCCCGTCTTGAGGAATTCGGCCTCGATCTCGATGACGACGTCATCGGCGAGAAGGCCCGAATACTTGTCGATACCGAATTCTGCGCGGTTGAGGGGCAGGGTAGCCGAGAAGCCGACGACGTCTGCGCCGCGCAGCCGGTCATAGGCGCTGCCATTCAGGCGGGCTTTCACGATCACGGCCTGGCTCTTTCCCTTGAGCGTCAGTTCGCCGCTGATGTCGGCCTCGGTCTCGCTCGTTAGTTTCAGCCCGAGCGTCTTGAACGAGGCCTGCGGATAGGTCGCCGCATCGAACCAGTCCGGCCCCATCAGTGCGGCGGCGAAGTCCGGATTGGCGATGTTCAGCGAAGTCATGTCCACCACAGCTGTGACCTGCGCCGTCTGCGGCGTCGCGGGATCGCCCGTGAGGCTCGCATCGAAGCGCTCGAAGCGGCCGATATAGGTCGAGTAGCCAAGGTGGTTGATCTTGAACAGGATCGAGGCGTGGGCCGGGTCTAGCTTGTAGTCGCCCGCGGGCACGCTGACGGCGGCGGTCTGGACATCCGGTTTCAGCACGGCGCTGGCGAGCATGTTGCAGCCCGTCAGCGCCAGCAGGGGCGCGGGCCAGAGCCCGATGCAGAGCGCGGCGAGGGCGGGTCTCATGCCTTCTTGCCGGCGAGCCAGGCGTCCACGGTTTCTTCCAGCACCGCCAGCGGCACGGCCCCGTCTCTCAGCACGACGTCATGGAACTCGCGGATGTCGAACGTGTCGCCCAGCTGCGCGCGGGCGCGCTCGCGCAGCTCGACGATCTTCAGCATACCGATCTTGTAGGCCGTGGCCTGGCCCGGCATCACGATATAGCGGTCGATGGCCTTTTCGCAGTCGCCTTTCGGGTTCGGCGTGTTGTCGAGCAGGTATTGGACGGCCTCTTCGCGCGTCCATTTCTTGTCATGGATGCCGGTGTCGACAACGAGGCGGGCGGCGCGCCAGATCTCCATCGCGAGGCGACCAAAGTCCGAGTACGGATCAGCATAATAGCCCATTTCCTTGGGTACCAGTTCCGAGTAGAGCCCCCAGCCTTCGGAGTAGGCGGTGTAGCCTCCGAACTTTCGGAAGCTGGGGATGCCTTGCAGTTCCTGCGCGATGGCGATCTGCATGTGGTGGCCCGGGATGCCTTCATGGAAGGCGAGCGCTTCCAGCTGGTAGGTCGGCATGTCGGCCATGACGTAGAGGTTGGCGTAATAGATGCCCGGGCGGCTGCCATCCGGGGCGGGGCGAGAATAGAAGGCCTTGCCGGCAGACTTCTCGCGGAACGGCTCCACGGACTTCACGACCATGTCGGCTTTCGGGAAGGTGTTGAAGAGTGTCGGGAGGTCGCCCTTCATTTTTGCGATCGCCGCTTCGGCTTCGGCGAGATAAGCGGCTTTGCCTTCCGGCGTTTCCGGTTCGTAGAAGCGCGGATCGGTGCGCATGAACTCGAAAAACTCGGGCAGTGTGCCCTTGAAGCCGACCTCGGTCATGATCGCTTTCATCTCGCCCTGGATGCGGGCGACTTCATCGAGGCCGATCTGGTGGATTTCGTCTGCCGTCAGATCAGTTGTCGTCATCTGGGCGAGGCGCATGTTGTAATAGGCTTCACCGTCGGGGAGCTTCCAGGCGCCGTCATCCCTCGTCGCGGTTTTCTGCTGGCGTTCCAGCTCGGCGACGGCGGCCTCGTAGGCGGGGCCGACCGAGGCGATCAGGGCGGCTGCGGCGCGGGCATTGAGGTCGGCGGCAGCTTCGGCCGTCAGTGAGCCATTGGTGACGAGCGCACCGGTCTTGGTACGGATATCCGCCATCAGCGGGCTGTCGGCGCTGCCATCATCCTTGCCGGAGAAGGGATAGCCGGTGATCACACCGCGCGCATCCGAGAGGACATAGTCAAAAACGAAGGCCGGCGGCTTGATGCTGAGTTCGGCTCCAGCGCGGGCGTTTTCGACATGCTGGCCGAGATAGGGCTGAACGCCGGTGAGGCGGGCGATATAGGCCTCGGCATCGGCGGCGCTGGTAACCGTATGCTGATTGATCAGGAAAGCCGGGATGCCGGACTGGACGCCGAACATCTGGTTGAAGGTGTAGTTATGATTGCGGAAGGGGAAGGCGGCTTCTGCCCGCTCCAGCTCGTACTCGGCGAGACGCCAGGAAAGCTTCGCCTGCGGATCAAGTTTCGCGAAGTCGAAGCTCGCCTTCATCTCGGCGACTTCGGCTCGCTGGATTTCGAGCTCGGCACGCTCGAAAGCCTCGGAAGGGTCGCTCCACTCGTCATAGCGGTCTTTGATGCCGAGATAGGTCTGGCGCATCGGATCACGGGCGACGGCCGCGTCGAATTTCGTCTCGAACCAGACGTTCAGGCGGGCCGATTCGGTCTGCGCCGGCTCGGCCGAAAGGGCGGCATCGGCCGGCTCGCGGGCGGGGGCGGTGCTGCAGGCGGCCGCGGCGGCGAGAAGGGCGAGCGTGAAGGCAGAACGCGTTAGGTACATGAGCCGAATCCTGTTGGTGTTGAAGGCGTGAACCCGCTCATCTTAACTGTTTTTTCGGTTTCGTTAACCATTGGCGTGCGAGAACAGGCTAACCAGGAACGTCCCGTGCGCGCTGCGGTGCGCGGCGGGACAATCGCGCTTCCGGCAGCGGGCCGGGTGAATTGGCGGTAGATCATGAAAAAAGACTCAGAAGCCCTTGATTTGCCTCAGGTCCTCGGATCGGCGGATGACGCGGACGGGTCCGCGGCGATGGCCGCCTCGCGCAAGATCGATCTGCTGCAGCTGGGCTTCTGGGCGTGTCTCCTCCTCTCGATCGCGGCGGCCAGCGTGTCGCTCGTGCGCCCGCATGCGGCCGGCGCGACGGGGTCGATCCTGCTGATCACGATGGCATCCGGCGGGCTTGTGTTCCTGTTGTGGACCGTGCGCGGGGCGGGGCGGTTCATCGGCCTGTTCCCGGAAAAAGGCTCTGCCGCCGCTATCGCCAATGCTTCTGCGCCGCGCTTTCCCTGGATCGAGGCGCTCGATGAAGCCGTGCTCGTGACCGAATCCGGTGGTGCGCCGGTGGCCGCCAACCCGGCGTTTGACGAACTGGCCGCCCTCGCGCTGATGACCGGGGCGAGCGATACCGGCCTTGTGACCGTCGACCGCCTGTTTGGCGCAAGCCCGGGCCTGGCCGCGCCGGTCTACCGTCTGTCGAAAGCCGCCAAGGCCGGCACGCGTCGCCGCGAGCTTCTGCCGCCGGTCGCGCTTGGCCCGGAACAGGTGCCCGCCCAATTTGAAGTCACCGTCTCGCCGCTGCCACGCAGCCGCGTGCTCTGGCGCATCCGCCGGATCGCCGGACAGATTGAGGCAACGGGCGCGGCGGATCTGAAATCGCTTTATGTAGAAGACGCCCCGATGGGCTTCTTCGCGGCCCGCCCGGATGGCACGATCACCTATGCCAACGGCTTCCTGCGCGAGATGCTGGGCCTGCCGGAAACGGCGAAGAATATCCGCCTCGACGACATCATGCGTCCGGAATTCGTGAAGCTACTCGGCCGCGACAAGAAATCGGGCGCGCCTGGCCGGGCCGATATCCAGCTGCGCGCCCGCGACGGCGTTGAAGTGCCGGTGCAGGCGATCACGACGTGGTCTGGCCGGGGCGTTGAAGCGCATGGCCGAACGATCCTTCTGCCAAGCCCGCAGATGCTGAACGGCGAGAGCGACCGGTTTGCGCTGCAGGGCGCCTCGCGCCCGATGCGCGCGGACGGCGATCCGATGTTCGATGACGCCCCGTTCGGCGCGGTGCGTCTCGATGGCGACCGGGTGGACGGCGCCATTATCCTCGATGCCAACCGTGTACTGATGGAACTGACGGGCGGGCGGGCAACGCCCGGCTCGCGCTTCTCGGACCTGTTCATCTCCGACGACGAGGGCCCGAACGCGGCGGCTGCGGCGCTTGTGCAGGCTGTGGACCGTCCGGTCGCGCTGCGCATCGCGGGGCAGGACACTGCGCACGTCAACGTGTTCGTCACACTGAATGCCTCCGGCCGACCATCGGTTGCCTATGTGGTGGATATCTCCGAGCACCGTCTGATGGAGCAGCGCCTCGCACACGGCGAGAAGATGCAGGCCGTCGGCAAGATCGCTGGGCGCATTGCGCACGAGATCAACAACATGCTGCAAGTCACGATGGGCAATTACGAAGCCCTGATGACGCGCCATCCTGTCGGCGATCCGTCCTTTGACAATATCAAGGCGATCCATGAAGCCACTATGCGCTCGCGCGACCTGGTGCGCGGGCTGCTCGCCTATGCGCGCGAGCAGACGTTCAAACGCGAAGTGTTCAACACGACCGACTTCCTCACCGAGTTCTCCATCCTGCTGCGCGGCGTCATCGACGAGCGCATCACCCTGGAAGTGGTCCACGGGCGCGACGTCCCGTGGATACGTGCCGACGTGAGCCAGATCGAGACGGCGATCATCAACCTCGTCACCAATGCGCGCGACGCGATGCTCTCGCACCGCGATGGCGGCAAGCTGCAGATCCGCACGAGCCGCACCACGGCGCGCGACGCGCACGCCAAGGGCTTCGACTATATCGAAGAGGGCGAATACCTGCTCATCGAGGTCGAGGATAACGGCGCGGGCATGCGCAAGGATGTGCTGGACAAGATTTTCCAGCCTTTCTTCACCACCAAAGAAAAAGGCTCGGGCACAGGTCTGGGCCTTGCCACCGTGTTCGGTATCATCAAGCAGTCGGGCGGCTATATCTGTCCGGTCTCGGTCGTTGGCAAAGGCACCAACTTCCACATCTACCTGCCGGCCTCCGAAATTCCTCAGCCCCAGGATCTTGTTGCCGAGCGCAAGCAGGCGATCCGTCCAGTGGACCTGTCCGGGCGCGGCCGCATTCTTGTGATCGAGGACGAGGCAGGCGTTCGCGCGATTGCCGTGAACAACCTGCGGTCTCGCGGCTATGAAGTGGAAGAGGCCGAAGACGGTGAGGACGCGCTCGAGCTCATCAAGTCGAAGCCGGGGCATTTCGACCTCGTGATTTCTGACGTGGTGATGCCGGGCATGAACGGGCCGACGCTTATCAAGCAGGCCCGCGAACAGCTGGGCAATGCGCGCGTCATCTTCATCTCGGGTTATGCCGAGCAGGAACTGGCCAAACAGCTCGATGACCGGGCGGTCTCGTTCCTGCCGAAGCCGTTCTCGATCCGTCAGCTGGCGGAACTCGTGAAGAACGAAATCGGCACACCGCAGCAGGAAGCCGCTTAGCGCGACCAGTGCGCCGCGAGCAGGCCGGCGAATTCCTCGGCGCGCTCGTGGCAGGCCCAGTGACCGGCGCCGCGCGCCACATGTAAGGGCGTGCCCCATTGTTTCGAGAAACGCTCGGCCACCGAAAGGTCCACGAACGGATCGGTCTCGCCCCAGAAGAGCTGGCCGCGCTTTGGCAGCTTCGCGAGATCATCGACCCAGGCGCCCCGGAAACTCAGGCCAAGGGCTGAGCGGTAAAGTTTGAGGATCGACTGGCGCATCGTCTTGTCGATGTGCGGGACTTCCGTCTTGGCGAGGCTCGCGGGCATGCCGCCTTCGACGAGCGAAGGCTCCAGCCGCGCCTTGTTGCGCATGCCCAGCATCACGAGTTCGCCGATGATGGGCGTCGCCCACATTCGGGCTGTGCGGTGGCCCGAGTATTCCTTGTCGATCAGCGCGTTCGTTACGCACCAGCTGGAGACGAGCTCTGGCCGCATCGAGGCGGCGCGCAGGACGAGCAGTGCGCCCCAGTCATGCCCGACGAGATGTACGGGCTCGCCCGCAGCCTCCATCTGTTTCACGAGCCAGCCGGC
>Ga0247833_1001157_pt1 | contig 44817 bp, 44 predicted proteins | sample LaCruzMarch2015__7_FD_187117 | JGI IMG/M metagenome (GOLD analysis project Ga0247833, IMG submission 187117) | Freshwater microbial communities from meromictic Lake La Cruz, Castile-La Mancha, Spain - LaCruzMarch2015_8m | ecosystem: Environmental > Aquatic > Freshwater > Lake | place: Spain...
GCTTGCTAAATTTTTAAAGATTGAAGAGATAACTCATTTTGTTGATCCAGTACCAAGGGATCAACTACCAGATTGGTATCGCGCATCTGATTTAGTTTGCGTGCCAAGTTACTCTGAAAGCTTTGGTTTAGTAGCACTTGAAGCACAATCTTGTGGCACACCAGTTGTAGCAACCGCTATTGGTGGATTGCGAACTGCAGTATCTGATGGAATCTCTGGCTCACTAGTAGATGGCCATGATCCACGTGCTTGGTCAGCTGTTATCTCTAGATTAATTACTGAACCTCAACGTCGATTGTTGTTATCAATGGGTGCGGTTGAACATGCATCCCACTTTGGTTGGGAGAACACTGCACGCAAAACATTAAGTGTTTATGACTGGGCGATCTCACAGCCTGCGGTTGATATGAGAAATATCAGGTTAGTTAAGGATGCTTGATCCCAACGCAGTAATTGATGATTTTTTACAATCCCATGATTTAGATTATGACCAAAATGATGAGAGTACTTATCTAATTACCTTACCGGGTGAAACAAAGCTACAGACCCATTGTGCGCTGGTAATTGGTGATCACTCCTTAAGTATCAACGCCTTTGTAATCAGAAAACCAGATGAAAATCAAGCAGGTGTCTACGAGTACTTGTTAAAGAAAAATGCATCGATGTACTCGGTGGCCTTTGCATTGAATGAGCTCGGTGATATTTATTTAGTAGGCAGATTGCCACTTGCGGCAATAAGTGAGCGTGAGATTGATCGAATTTTAGGTGCGGTTCTTCAATACTCTGACTCTTGCTTTAATCCATTACTTGAACTTGGTTTCTCATCCTCAATTCGTCGTGAATGGGCATGGCGAGTATCTCGAGGAGAATCATTAGCAAATCTGCAAGCTTTCCAGCACTTAATTTGAGTATGGCAGGATAGGCACATGAAATTAATTTTGCTCCGCCATGGTGAGAGCGAATGGAATGCAAAAAATCTTTTTACTGGCTGGGTTGATGTTGCACTCTCTACCAAAGGAATAGAGGAGGCAAAGCGGGGCGGCTTACTTCTAAAGGAGCGCAACCTGTTGCCAGATATTGTGCACACCTCACTGCTGCGCAGAGCAATAAATACCGCCTCCTTTGCCCTTGATAATTGTGAACGCCATTGGATTCCAGTTAAACGAAGCTGGCGATTAAATGAGCGACATTACGGTGCTTTACAAGGAAAAGATAAAGCGGCAACTTTAAAGCAGTATGGCGAGGAACAGTTTCAACTTTGGCGCAGATCATTTGATGTACCACCGCCTGACATTGCTGATCATGATCAGTACTCACAAAGTAATGATCCACGTTACGCCGATTTAGGTTCAGATTTACCAAAGAGTGAGTGCTTAAAGGATGTGGTTGATCGCATGATCCCATACTTATTAGGTGAGATCTTTGATGATTTACGCAGTGGTAAAACTGTTTTAGTTACTGCTCACGGTAATTCAATTCGCGCCATTGTTAAGCATCTAGATGGAATCTCTGATTCAGATATCGCTGGTGTAAATATCCCAACCGGTATTCCATTACTTTATGAGTTTAATGCGGATTTTAAACCAATTAAAAAGGGTGGCGAATACCTAGATCCAGTTGCGGCGCAAGCTGCGATTGCCGCAGTTGCAAATCAGGGGAAAAAGTAAACTTACTTTGCGTCTGAGGCGAACTCGCCCTTAACTGAAAAGTAAACACGGCGGGCGATTGAGACAGCGTGGTCTGCGCATCGCTCGTAATAACGAGCAAGTAATGTCATATCAATTGCGGTCTCTACTCCATGCTTCCAAGATGGCTCAAGAAGTGTTGAAATAATCCGGCGGTGTAACTTATCCATCTCATCATCATCTGTTTCCAATTCAAGAGCAAGATTAGTGTCACGTTGCTCTAAAACAACCGCCATTTTTTCAATGATCTTTCCACAAACTCGGCCCATCTCCTCAATTGTCAGAGATAACTCTGGTGGCACTGCAGTACTTGGGTATCTCATTCGCGCAGATTTCGCGATGTGATCTGCTAAATCTCCCATTCGCTCAAGATCGGCGGACATACGAAGTGAGGTAACTAAGGTACGTAAATCAGCAGCAACTGGTTGTTGTCTAGCAATTAAATTAATCGTTCTGGCATCTAGCTCATGTTGAATATCATTAATGATTGAATCCTGTTGAATAACCTTTTCGGCCAGTGCTAAATCAGCTGTTAATAAAGCTGTGGTTGCGCTCTCCATGGCAATCTTTACTAGGCCAGACATCTGAACCAAGGTGGCTCCGACAGCATCTAGCTCTTCATGGAATTGATTACGCATAGGAGAACGGTAGTGGGTGGACCCATAATCTGGCGGGAGGAAAGTGAACAGGTCCTAAATATGGGGTAAAGAATTGGGTTATTTATGCCTGTCTAACACATAAAATTCCCACTCAATCTTCATAACTCATACGATACCTCTGTGATGTGGCTATTTAAAGATAAAGAGAATGAGAAGAGTAAATCTGCACCATCAGATGTAGATCTTTCAACTCAGGGCTTTGATTTATTGCAAGCCATGGATGCTGAATCAATTGTGGTTGCACCGGGTGAGTTTGTTATTTACTACTCAAATGGCATTAGCAATTTAAATTTAATTAAAGATGAGCGAGTACAAAACTCTGATTTACTAAATTTAGTCCGTGCGGTTAGAAGATCGGGCGTAATGCAAGAGGCAACACTAGAACTACCCCGAGGCCCAATTGGTGCTGGAACTCATGATTTATTGGTTCGCGTTACTCCACTTGGCGATCACGGCTTGATTGCAATATTAATTTTTGATGACTCAGAGATTCGTAGATTAGATTCAATTCGCCGAGATTTTGTGGCAAATATTTCTCATGAGTTAAAAACACCAATCGGTGCTCTTTCAATCTTAAGCGAGGCGATTCTTGAGGCTAGCGATGATCCAGAGGCGGTAATTAAGTTTGCTAATCGAATGCAAACTGAGAGCAAGCGATTAACTGAGTTAGTACAAGAGATTATTGATCTCTCCAGACTTCAAGATGATGACCCACTTAAAGATGGAAAGAGATTTGATATAGCCGAGGTCATCCATGATGCAATGGATCAATCCAAGTTAAGCGCACAGGTAAGAAAGATTACTTTGTTTTTCGAGTCAACTGTAAAGGCTCTAGTCAATGGTGATCGCAGCCAGCTCAGTATGGCTATTCATAACCTAATTGAAAATGCCATTAATTACAGTCCAGATTCAACAAGAGTTGCGATTGATTTAAAGGTTACAAATCAAATCGCGGAAATCTCAATCTCAGATCAAGGGATTGGAATTCCAGAGAAGGATATTGAGCGAATCTTTGAAAGATTTTATCGAGTTGATCCAGCACGCTCACGATTAACTGGCGGCACCGGCCTTGGCTTATCAATTGTTAAACATATTGCACTAAATCATGGCGGTGATGTCTCGGTTTGGAGTGTTGAGGGCGCGGGAAGTACATTCACACTGAGATTCCCAATTGCAACTGATATTTCAGAGAGCAGTAAATGACAAAAATATTAGTCGTTGAAGATGAGTCCTCTTTCTCCGAGGCGCTCTCTTATGTATTAACCAAAGAGGGTTACCAAGTAACAGTGGCTGATACTGGTGATGGCGCAATAAAAGCATTTGATAAAGAGGGTGCGGATTTAGTTTTACTTGATTTGATGTTGCCTGGCTTATCTGGCACTGAGGTTTGTCGCCAACTGCGTACTCGATCGCAGGTTCCAATAATTATGTTAACGGCCAAGGATTCAGAGGTAGATAAGGTCGTAGGTCTAGAACTTGGCGCTGATGATTATGTAACAAAGCCTTACTCAAAGGCGGAGTTAATTGCTCGAATTAAAGCGGTATTGCGACGCGGCGGTGCAGAGTCAACGGAAAAGGTTGAAAAGATTATTTCAGCTGGTCCGGTTGAAATTGATATTGAAAGTCATAAGGTCAAAGTACTTGGTGAGTTTGTTTCATTTCCACTAAAGGAGTTTGAGTTACTCGAGTTTTTAGTCCGAAATAGTGGCCGAGTTCTAACCCGAGTTCAATTAATTGATCGTATTTGGGGAAGTGATTACTTTGGTGACACCAAAACATTAGATGTTCACATTAAGCGGTTACGAGCTAAGATTGAAAAGGATCCAGCCAATCCGATTTTTATCTTAACAATTCGCGGACTTGGCTATAAATTTGAAGGTTGAGCTTTGAATCTCATATTTTCAATATCTGCATAAATCCCATCAGCAGTAAGAATTAATGCATCGAAGTTAATTGGTGCTGCCCTAGTAAATGTCACAACAACTGGAATTCGATAGCCTGCTAGCGCGGTCATATTTGCTACCGATGCATCAGCATTGGCAATATCGCCAACAAAGGTAATTGGCGTATTTTTCTTTAACTCTAATGAATCAGCGGTTAATACTGCTGGTTGTCCATCGATAGTAATTGATGAAATTGCATCACCATCATCTGCCCAATTAATAAATGTGCCGATCAAAACACCAGTTCCATCAACCTGCTTAACAACTAATAAATTACGAACTTGAATCTCATTGCTTTCACCTTCGACGCCATCAGTTACTTGGTTAATCAATCTGGTTTCAGCATTTCCGCCAGCTGCACAACCTGTCATTAATATTGCAGTAACAAATGCAGCAATAATTTTTTTAGATTTCGAGGTAATTGTTCTGCTCATGATCAAAGGTTATCTTTTCGCCAAAATAAAGGGAAAATTTGGGGCCAATAGCGCAGGTGAAATGGCTCCCAAATTGCTGGTATCCTTAGCCTCTAGCGAAAGGCTCTTCCTAAATGACATTTAAAGTGGGCGAAACCGTTGTTTATCCACATCACGGAGCTGCACAGATCGAAGCGATCGAGAAGCGCACGATCAAAGGTGAAGAGAAGATCTACCTAGTTTTGAAGGTCGCCCAGGGCGATTTAACTGTCCGAGTCCCAGCCGAGAATATTGATCTAGTCGGCGTTCGCGATGTTGTTGATTCAGCGGGCCTAGATCGCGTATTTAATGTTTTGCGTCAGCCATACACCGAAGAGCCAACAAACTGGTCTCGTCGCTACAAAGCAAATGTTGAGAAGTTAGCATCTGGTGATGTTATTAAGGTCGCCGAGGTTGTTCGTGATCTTTACCGTCGCGATTTAGATCGTGGCCTATCTGCTGGCGAGAAGCGCATGCTTTCAAAGGCAAAACAAATTTTAGTTTCAGAGCTTGCTCTTGCCGAGCGCACCGATGAAGTAAAGGCTGCCACCCTGCTTGATGAGGTACTCGCCTCTTAAGTTGGCAGTTCACACTTGCCGGTCATGATTAAAAAAACTGCAGCGATAATTGCTGGTGCAGGAAGTGGCCACCGATTAGGCGCTGATTTACCAAAGGCACTACTTAAATTAATTGATAAAACATTAGTTGAACATGCAGTTGATTCTCTGGCACCTGTTGCTCAGTTAATTGTGGTAACCGCACCTGCTGGTTTTGAAGATAAATTTAAATCGGTTCTTGGCGATCAAGTTAAAGTTATCACTGGTGGAGTTTTACGAAGTGACAGTATCCGAGTTGCGCTCGCAGAGATTGGTAATGAGTACGAGTTTGTATTGGTGCATGATGCCGCCCGAGCGATCGCATCAACGCAATTAGCAACAAAGGTAATTAATGAGTTAGCAAATGGTGAGCAAGCGGTAATTCCGGCGCTAGATGTTGTCGATACCATCAAAGAGGTTGATGCAAATGGTTATGTTCGAAATACACCAGAACGTGCAAATCTTCGTGCAGTGCAAACTCCACAGGGCTTTGTGAAATCAGTACTGGCACATGCACATGCATCAGCTGAAGATGCAACTGATGATGCTGCATTAGTTGAAGCAATTGGGGTAAAGGTAAAGGTAATTGCAGGTGAAGAGCGGGCATTAAAAATCACTACAAAATCTGATCTAGCTCGCGCAGTTGAAATCTTGTTACCAAATACCCAACGAGAAATTCGAGTCGGTATTGGTACAGATGCTCATGCATTTAGTGCAGATACCTCCCGAAAACTTTGGCTTGCTGGCTTGCTTTGGGATGGCGAGATTGGCTTAGATGGCCATTCAGATGGTGATGTTGCAGCTCATGCAATTTGTGATGCACTTTTATCTGCTGCAAATCTTGGTGATTTAGGAAGCAACTTTGGCGTAAGTGATCCAAAGTATGCAGGCGCATCAGGTGCCACCTTGCTTACCGAAAGCTTAAATAAGGTAATTTCAGCAGGCTTTGTAATTGAAAATGTTGCGGTTCAAATTGTTGGTAATCGACCAAAGATCGGTACCCGGCGGGCAGAAGCTATCAGTGCAATTTCAAAGGCATTAAATGGTGCGGTTGTTTCAGTTTCTGCAACATCAACAGATGGGTTGGGTTTTACCGGTGAAGGTAAGGGCTTATCCGCTATCGCAACCGCCTTAATCATCAGCGCTAAGTAAAGTAGCAAGTAGAATTAAATAATGAGCGCACTTAATTTATATGACACTAAAACTCGCAGTGTTGCTCCATTTAAATCATTAAAGCCAAAGCAGGTTGGTATTTACCTATGTGGCGCCACCGTTCAAGCGCCACCACATATTGGACATATTCGAAGTGGTGTTAATTTTGATATTTTGCGCCGTTGGTTAATTGCAAGTGGCTATGAGGTTACCTTTGTTCGCAATGTAACTGATATTGATGACAAGATTTTGCACAAAGCGGTTCATGAAGAGATCCCGTGGTGGGCGGTTGCCATGAAGTATGAACGAGCATTTACCGATGCCTACAACACTTTAAATGTTTTACCGCCAACCTATGAGCCTCGCGCTACCGGCCATATAACTCAGATGATTAATTTGATGCAGATATTAATTGATAATGGATCAGCCTACGCCCCAGGAAATGGCGATGTTTATTTAGAGGTTCGTAAGTTGAAGGAGTACTTAACATTATCTAATCAAAAATTAGATGATCTGCAATCAGCAGAGGATGCAGATTTAACCTATAAAAAAGATCCACGTGATTTTGCATTATGGAAAGCGGCAAAGGCTGGTGATCCATCTTGGCCAACACCATGGGGAGATGGCAGACCTGGTTGGCATCTAGAGTGTTCAGCAATGGCACATGCGTATTTAGGTGAAGCATTTGATATTCATGGTGGTGGCTTAGATTTAATCTTTCCACACCACGAGAATGAGATTGCGCAATCACAAGCTGCTGGTTATAAATTTGCAAATACCTGGATGCACAATGCTTGGGTTACAACCTCAGGTGAAAAAATGAGCAAATCTTTAGGTAACTCATTACAGGTGCAGGAGATTTTAAAGAAGGTACGTGGCATTGAATTACGTTGGTATTTAGGAAGTGCGCATTACCGGTCAATGCTCGAATTCTCTTTTGAAGCATTAGCTGAATCAGCAACAGCTTTTCGTAGAGTAGAAGCATTCCTAGCCCGAGCTAAATCAGTATTGGGGGCTGAACCACAACCAGTAATTGCTGCCGAGTTTGCTGCTGCAATGAATGATGATTTAGCGGTCCCACAAGCGCTAGCTTTTATCGCAGAAAGTATGCGAATTGGCAATACCTCAGCTGATGATAAAAAGGTAATTGCAAAGACCGCTGGTGAAGTTCGTGGCGCCCTATCCATTTTAGGTTGTGATCCAGTTGATGCAGTATTTGCAGCTAGTAAATCAAATGATGCCGCAATGGATGGCTTAATTAAGTTAGCGCTAGAACAACGTGAAGCAGCTAGATTACGTAAAGATTTTGCAGCCGCAGATGCAATCAGAGATCAGATTGCATCCCTTGGTGTAATTGTTGAAGATACCCCTAATGGTCCAAGATGGAGTTACTAATGGTGCGTCCAGGTAAATCAAGAAAAGATCAACCAAAATCTAAAGAGCGATCAAGATCTAAGGAGCGACCACGTACCAGCGAAGGTGCAAAGCCAGCTGGAAAGTACAAAGCCAAGAGTAAGGATGAGAAAAAATCTGGCTTCAAAGGAAAAGATCGAGAGATTTCACGTAAGCCAAACTTTCGCGAGGAGCGCAGAGAAAATCGCCGACCAGATCGTCCTGAAAAAAGATTTGATCGCAAACAATCGGCACAGGATGCGGTCGCTGGTAAGAACAGCGTGGTCGAGGCGTTACGAGCAAAGATTCCAGCAAAAGAGCTAGTTGTTGCAATTAAGGTCGAGCTAGATGAAAAAATTTCAGAGGCGATTCGATTAGCAAAAAACTCTGATCTGCCAATCAAAGAGTTGCCGCGCAGAGCGCTAGATGAGTTAACTGGCAACGCAAATCATCAAGGTATCGCATTAGTAATCAAACCATTTAATTACAGCGAGTTTGATCAAGTGATTGCAAAGGCGAAAAAACCTATGATGTTAATTGGTTTAGATGGAATAACCGACCCACATAATTTAGGTGCCGTAGTTAGATCAGCGGCTGCTTTTGGTGCAGATGGTGTTGTAATTCCAGAGCGCCGAAATGCCTCTATGACCGGCTCTGCTTGGAAAGCATCTGCCGGTGCTGCAGCACGTATGCCAATCGCACAGGTTACAAATTTAGTTCGATCAATTGAGGATGCAAAGAAGGCTGGCTGCTTTGTAATTGGCCTAGATGCAGATGGCGATAGCGAGTTATCAAAGATGAATTTAGCTAATGAATCTATCTACATAATTGTGGGCAGTGAAGGTAAAGGTTTATCTAGGTTGGTTCGAGAAAAGTGTGATCTAGTTGTTTCAATTGCAATGCAATCTAATGTTGAATCACTAAACGCCTCGGTTGCAACTGCAATCACTATGCACTGGGTGGCAACAGAGCGGGCTAAGTAAAGATGTATTTTGATCGTTTCATCGCCCTTGGTGATTCAATGACCGAAGGGATGAGTGATGATGTAGTTGATGGAAATTATCGTGGCTGGGCCGATCGAGTAGCTGATGTCTTAGCGACGGAGAATCCAAACTTTACCTATGCCAACTTAGCAATCCGTGGCAAATTACTTAGGCAGGTTGTTGAGGAGCAGATTCCAAAGGCGCTTAACTTTATTGAGGGTAAGCAAACTCTGGTCTCATTTCACGCTGGTGCAAATGATGTACTTAGACCTAATTACAAACCAGAGATCTCATTGGCGCAGTATGAATCAGGTGTTAAGCGATTAACTGATGCGGGTGCCACGGTAATTGTTTTTACGGTGGTAGATAAGGTGGATGGCAAGGGCAAGACCGCAGATTTATGGCATCAAAGATTTAGCGCCTTCAATGAAAATGTCAGAAGGGTTGCCAGCAAGTATCCGGTTATTTTATTTGAGGCAAGGGAGGCTGAATTTTTAAATGATCGCAGATTCTTAGCCTTTGATCGCTTGCATATGAATGCAGAGGGACACCGACGATTAGCGCAAGCGGTATTAGCTGGATTAGAAAAATCACATGATCCAAATTGGCGCCAGCCCCTACCGCCCGCAAAGCGGAAAAATAAATTACTTTCGACCGCAACTACTTTTGCTTGGATGATTACATTTGTTTTGCCGTGGATCTGGCGAAGGGTGCGTGGTAAGTCATCTGGTGATGGGCGAAGCGGCAAATATGAAAGACCAATCCGCTGGCCTAACTCTCCTTAAACCAATAAACACCCGCTGATTACCTGTTATTCATCTAACTAGAGCAAACTAGGCGGGTGAGTTTGCCGATTATTTCAGAGAATCCCAGAGAGCGATTAGTTGATCGCGAATTAAGCTGGCTCTCATTTAATGAACGAGTTCTAGATCTAGCTGAAGACACAAATATTCCGTTACTTGAGCGCTGTCGCTTTTTAGCGATCTTTTCCTCAAACTTAGATGATTTTTACATGATTCGAGTGGCCTCAGTAAAGCGAAAAATAGAGAGTGGCCTGTTCAAAGCAAACAGTGCTGGATATTCACCACAAGAGTTACTAAAGGAGATCTCTGAGAAAACGCAACGGTTAATTAATCGTCAATCAATTTGTTTTCAAGAGACTATTCAACCAGAGCTAGCACAACATGGAATTGAGATTACAACCTGGGATCAGCTTTTGTTAGATGAGAAAAAGTATGTCTCAAAGATATTTACAGATCGAATCTTCCCAGTATTAACTCCACTTGCCGTAGATCCATCCCATCCGTTTCCATACATCTCCGGACTCTCATTAAACTTAGCGGTTTTAGTTAGGCGACCAGATACACATGAGGAGTTATTTGCTCGGGTAAAGGTGCCACCATCTCTGCCAAGATTTATTGAAACTCAAGAGTTAGAGATCGGTAAATTTATTTCACTTGAGAATGTGATTATTGCAAATTTAGAGCATTTATTTCCCGGCATGGAGATTGAGGATTACTACGCATTTAGATTGACCAGAAATGCAGATTTAGAGATTGAGGAGGATGAGTCAGAGAATTTATTAGAGTCGATGGAGCAGGAGTTACTCAGGCGTAAGTTTGGTCCGCCTGTCAGATTAGAGGTTGATATTGATATTAAATCAGATTTAGTTAAGCGATTAAAAGAGGAGTTGTCGATTAAAGATGAGGATATCTCGCGCTATCCAGAGCCTTTAGATTTAACGGGATTAAACCGCATAGCTGATCTTGATCGACCAGAGTTAAAGTTTAAACCCTTTAAAAATCAGATTGCAAAAGAGCTACGTGAAGTAGATCCAGAAAATAGTGATGAGTTTTTCGCCGCAATTAGGCGGAAAGAGATTTTGCTGCACCACCCATACGATTCATTTAACTCATCTGTCGTAAAATTTTTAGAGACAGCCGCCAGAGACCCGAATGTACTTGCAATTAAACAAACACTTTATCGAACTTCAGGTGACTCACCAATTGTTAGTGCTTTAATTGAAGCGGCTGAGGCTGGCAAGCAGGTGCTGGCAGTAATTGAGATTCGGGCTCGATTTGATGAACAAGCAAATGTTAGATGGGCTAGAAAATTAGAGGATGTTGGCGTTCATGTTGTTTATGGCTTAGTTGGCTTTAAAACACATGCCAAACTCTCCTTAGTTGTTCGAGAAGAGGCGGGTGTTGTAAGGCGTTACTGCCATGTTGGAACTGGTAATTACAATCCAAAAACTGCGCGAATGTATGAGGATTTAGGTTTGTTAAGCAGCGAATCTGATTTAGGCGAGGATTTAAATAAGTTATTTAATCAATTATCTGGCTTTGCACCTTTATCTGAGTATAAAAGGTTGCTGGTAGCCCCTAGAACTGTGCGGTCAGGTTTGCTTGAAAGAATAAATCGAGAGATTGAAAATCACTTATCCAGTAAGCCGGCAGGAATTAGATTTAAATTAAACTCAATTTTGGATGAGGAGTTTGTTGAGGCGCTTTACCGTGCTTCAAAATCAGGGGTAAAGATCGAGTTAATTGTCCGTGGAATCTGCGCAGTTCGTGCCGGTATTCCTGGCATTTCAGAGAATATTAAAATTCGCTCAATTCTAGGAAGATTCCTTGAGCACTCTAGAATTTTTCACTTTGTAAATGGTGGCTCTGATGAGCTTTATATTGGATCAGCTGATCTGATGGATCGAAATTTGAATCGAAGAGTTGAGAGCTTGGTAGGAATAATTGAACCAGATCATAAAGCTGCATTAATAGAGCTACTAGATGAGTATTTAAGTGATGAGATTGCTAATTGGCAGATGCTGCCTGATGGAACTTGGCAAAGTATTTCAAAGTTACCAGGTGGCACAGCTGTTGATGATGTTCAACATCTTTTAATTGATAAGTATCGGATCGGACAATAAGCTCTGTGATAATTGCAGCCGGTGCAGTGGTTTGGCGAAAGAATTCTAAAGGCGTAACTGAGATAGCAGTCATTCATCGACCTAAATATGATGATTTCAGTTTACCAAAAGGTAAATCTGAACCAGGTGAATCTTTAATTTCAACAGCATACCGAGAGGTATTTGAGGAGACTAATTTAATAACCCAGTTTGGACCATTCCTAGGATCGGTTGAGTATTTTTCACCATTTGGATTGAAACAGGTTAGTTACTGGGCTGCTAAATCAATTGGGGAAGAGAATATTTTTATACCTAATGATGAGGTGGATAGATTAGGTTGGATAGTAATTAGTAAGGCAGTTGATAAATTAACATCCGAGACGGATAAAGAGATTCTTGGTCGATTTGTTAATACTTTTTACGATACTCAGCCATTAATTTTGTTACGCCATGCAAAAGCTTTGGCACGCAGCGAATGGCCTGGCGATGATGATGATCGACCGCTGGATGCTTTAGGCCAGTTACAGGCAAGTAAATTGACCAGCATCTATCAAATATTTAATCTGAAGGAAATTCACACATCTGATGCCATCCGCTGTTATGACACTGTAACTCCACTCGCAAAGAGTTTAGGAATACAGCTTGAGGTTACTGGCAAATTAAGTGAGAGCGCATTTAAGAAGGATAAAGAGCGGGCCTTTGATTACTTAAAAGAGGTAATTAAGTCTAATAAGAGCGCATTGCTTTGTAGTCACAATCCCGTACTGCCAAAACTACTGGCCAAGGTAAGTAAGAAAAATGAGTTAACCCCAGATGATGAGAAATTACAGCCAGCTGATGCTTGGATCCTGCACAGAGCAGGTAAAGAGGTTTTGCAGATTGATCGGATTAACTCACCAGTTAATTAAGCTTCCATCCAATCCATCCATTTAAGTACTACACCCTCACGTAGCGCCCAGGGACAAACTTCGAGATTTTTAAGGTCGAGATTGCGCATCAGACTCTCTGCCACAAATGCACCGGCAACAATTTGAGATGCTCGGTTTTCAGAAACTCCAGGCAACTTAGTTCTGGCGGATGTATCCATATCTGCTAACTTATTTGAGATCTTTCTGATCGCATCAATTGAAATATTGTTGCCATTGCCATCAAACCAGTCACCGCATAATCTGGCTAGAGTCCTAAGTGTTTTACTAGTAGCAATTGCACGATCTGACTCTTGATGTTTTACTAAAGTTGGCAGAATTTGCTCCAGTGAACTTTCAATTTTATCTCGTAAATTTCTCACACTTTTCTCAGAGTATGGATCACCCTTTAAAAAATCTTTAGTTAATCGCGCCGCGCCTAGTGGAAGGGAAACAGCAATTTCTGGAGACTCATCAGTGCCAACCGCCATTTCAAGTGAGCCACCGCCAATATCAACAACTAGTAAGCGACCACTCGACCAACCAAACCAACGTCGGGCTGCTAGAAAAGTTAACTTAGCTTCTTCTTCACCACTTAGTACTTGTAGATCAATTTGAAAATCTTTGTTAATAGCTTTAATAATCTCCTCACCATTTTTGGCACCCCGTAAGGCCGAAGTAGCAAACGGCAGCAACTCTTGAGTTTTTGCTTCCAAAGATTTTTCAATTGCATTTTTGATGCAATCTCTTAACTTACTAACGCCCTCTTCAGATATTTGCTCATCATCACCTAAATATTGCGTTAATCGCAGCTCTTCTTTGTAATTAAAAGTAGGGTTTGGTCGAGCACCTGGGTGTGTATCAACCACCTGCAAATGAACAGTATTGGATCCAACATCTAAAACCCCGAGGCGCATATCGGCAACTTACTAGATTTTCACCCTTTAATATGGGTGAACTCCTGCAATTTATTCGTGGCATAATTACGCCTCGCAAGTTGCAGTACACGCCTCTCTAGCTCAGTGGTAGAGCAGCCGCCTTGTAAGCGGCAGGTCGTCAGTTCAATCCTGACGGGGGGCTCCATAGATCACTTCACATTTGAAAAATCGTAAGTACAGTTAATTCATGTTCCGGTCACAAAAAAGCCAAGACTTTGATGTAGTAATCATTGGTTCTGGTTTTGGTGGATCTGTTGCCGCCCTTCGTTTAACTGAAAAGGGTTACAAAGTTGCAGTCATTGAAGCAGGCCGAAGATTTGCTGATAAAGACTTCCCAAAAACTTCATGGCGCTTAAGTAAATTTTTGTATATGCCACGGCTTGGACTTCGTGGAATTCAACGAATTCATGTCCTGCCTGATGTTTTAGTTTTAGCTGGCGCCGGTGTTGGTGGCGGCTCACTTGTTTATGCAAATACTTTATACAAACCACCGGCATCATATTTCACCGATAAACAGTGGAATCAAATTACAGATTGGGATGATGAGTTATCTCCTTGGTATGACCAAGCTTCAAGAATGTTAGGTGTGGCAAGTAATCCTTACTTTTCACCATCTGATGAAGCGATGAAACAGGTGGCTGATCAAATGGGTGTTGGTCATACATTTAAATTGGCACCACTTGGCGTTTACTTTGGTGATGGCAGCGGTGTTGAATCTAAAGATCCATTTTTCGGTGGCGTAGGTCCAGATCGTGATGGTTGTTTACAGTGCGGCAGCTGTATGACTGGATGTCGACACAATGCAAAAAATACTTTGCCAAAGAATTACTTAGGTTTAGCTGAAAAAGCAGGTGCAAGAGTTTTTCCAGAACATACTGTTATTAAGAGTGAAGAGTTGAGTGATGGCAGCTGGCAAATAACTGCTCGAAAGAGCTCTGCTTGGTTTGGTGGAGTTCGAAAATTTACGGCCGCACAAGTAGTAGTTGCAGCTGGTACATACAACACCCAAAAATTAATGCATAAGATGAAATCAGATGGTACTTTGTCAAAGATTTCAAATGCGCTTGGAAAATTATCAAGAACCAATAGTGAAGCCTTAACCGGCACTATCATGCCAAAGGGCGGAGTTGATTACAGCAAAGGATCTGCAATTACATCCTCATTTTTTCCAGATGAGCACACCCATGTAGAGCCAGTTCGCTATGGCAAAGGAAGTAATTTCATGGGCTTGCTTCAAACTGTGATGACAGATGGAACTAATATTAAAAAACGACGCCAGCAATGGTTAAAGCAAATAATTACTAAACCATCACTATTGCTGAAGATTATGGATGTACGCCAATGGTCAGAGCGCACTGTGGTTGCTTTAATAATGCAAAATGTTGATTCATCTCTAACAGTAAAAGGAAAACGTGGATTACTTGGTTGGCGATTAACATCCCAGAATGATTCAGATACTCCTAATGCCACGTATATTCCGGCGGCCAATGAGGTAGCCCGCCGAATTGCAAAAAACAAAGGTGGCATTGCTGGTGGACATGTTGGCGATTTAGTGAATGCGCCATTTACTGCTCACTTTGTTGGTGGATGTGTAATTGGCGCAACTGCAAATGATGGTGTGATTGATCCATATCACCGGGTTTGGAATTATCCAACGATGCACATTGTTGATGGCGCAAGTGTTACTGCAAATCTTGGCGTTAATCCATCATTAACAATTACTGCGCAAGCAGAGCGGGCATTCTCAATGTGGCCTAATAAAGGTGAAGCAGATCCACGTCCTGTACAAAACTCAAAGTACGAACGAGTAAGTGCGGTTGCACCAATCAAACCATTTGTGCCAAAGGGCGCGGTTGGAGAGTTAAGGCTTTCCTAGTATCTCTGCCTGTTTTGATTTTCGACGGTTTGGCATCTTGGTAATTGGAAACTCAAGTGATTTGTAGAAATCCTTAATCACCGCGTGCATCAACCTTGGCTTCTCTTTAACTAATGCATGTGAGGTGCCTGGTACCACCGCTAGCCGGCCATTTGGAATCGCCTCATACATTTTAAAGGTTAACTCACTTGTAAATGGTTCATCATCGGCCGCCAAAACCAGCACTGGGCATTTGATTCTCTTTAAATCTTTTAACTTTAACTTTGGCTCAGTTGCCCAGACCTTGAAGGCTTTACGGACAATGGTGATTAGTAGCTCTGGATCCTGCTTAGAGTTCTTAACAAAGTTAGCTTTCTCTTCATCGCTAACAGAGACATTATTTAAATCAAAGCTGATGCCACCTTTATATGTGTAGTTCATTCCAATACCAACTAGTGATTTAATTAAATCTGGACGCTTAATTGCAGTCAGTAAGCCAATATTTCCACCATCACTCCAACCAATTACATGGACCGGCTTTTTTACCACCTTTTCAATATAGGCGATAAATTCATCAACTTGAAAATCAAAGTGCATAAAACCATCTCTAATTTTGGTGCGACCGTGCGCAGTTCGATCATAAGCAAATGGCTGGTGGGTTTTTTCTACCGCTGGCAAAATCTCTTTTTCCCAATTTTCAGTATTGCTTAGACCGCCGTGCAGTAAGACAACTGGTTCGCCATGGTTGCCCCACTGTTTGCACCAGATTTTGTGACCATCGATAGTAAGAAACTTTTGTGAAACCAATCGAGCCATTTAACTTATTGACCATCCATGATGTGACGGTTTCCGCGATCAAAGGTTAGGTAATTCCAAGTCCAATCTGCCATTGTGCCAATCTTGTTGCGACCACCTAATAAATAAAATAGGTGCAGCCACAACCAGGTAAGCCAAGCAATAGTTCCAGTAAGTTTTAAACCTTTAACCTCTACCACCGCTTTGTTTCGACCAATTGTTGCCATCGAACCTTTATCTAAGTAGGAGAATGATTTAAGTGGCTTGCTATTAGAAATACGATCAATTTGTTTAGCAATGAATTTTCCTTGTTGGATTGCAACTGGTGCCACCATAGGAAGAGGCCGGCCATCCTTACCAAGAGCGCCAGCGATATCACCAAGTGCCCAAATATTTGGGTAATTTTTAATCTGCAAGGTTGGCGCAACAGATAACCGGTTTCCAACTACTGGAAGGTTTAATTGTTGCATTGCAGGTGAGCCTTGAACGCCAGCTGCCCAAACTGTAATTTCAGAGTCCAACACCGTTCCATCTCGTAAAATAATTTTTCGGTGCTCGATTGCTTTTACGGCACTGTTTAACATCACCTTAACGCCAATTTTTTCTAAATCCTTTTTTGTGCGTGCAGATAAGGATGGTGAGAATGGTGGAAGTAATCGATCCCCAGCCTCTAGTAATTGAACATCAATATGTGCCGCCGCATTTGCTTGATCTGACTTAAGTGGTCCGCGGACTAATTCAGCAAGAGCACCAGCCATCTCAACACCAGTTGGTCCACCACCAACTACAGAGATAGTTAGGCGGGTGTTATCTTCAAATCTGCATAAATCTTCAAATCTGCGCATCACCTCAGCGCGAATGGTTAGCGCCTCATGAACTGATTTCATTCCCAGCGCATACTCAGTTACACCTGGAATTCCAAAATCAGCGGTGGTAGATCCCAATGCAATTATTAAATGATCAAAATCCAAAAGCTCGCTGCTATCTAATTTAACCTGTTTATTTTTATGGTCGATTGAGATAGGAGATGCCATTCGAAATTTAGCGCCAGTTTTTCTAAGCGCGCCTCGAATTGGATATGCCACGTGATCTGCAGCAAGTCCGGCGGTTGATACCTGATAAAGCAAGGGCAGAAAGGTTTGAAAGTTGTGACGATCAACAACTGTGACATCAGCGGTTTTAGTCAGCGCACGCGCAGCGGTTAATCCGCCAAAGCCACCTCCTAAAATCACAACTTTTGGTTTATTCATGGCTTAAGTCTACTGTTTCTTCCATGAATGATGGGCGGAAAATACTTGTTACCGGAGCCTCGGGCTATGTTGGTGGCAGATTAGTTACATCACTCCTTGATGAAAAATTAAAAGTACGCGTATTTGTTAGAGATATCAATAAGGCACAAAGTCATGCTTGGGCCAGTGATGTTGAAATTGCAGTTGGAAATGCCTCTGATTATCAATCGACATTAAAAGCATTAACTGGAGTTCATACCGCTTTTTATCTTCTGCACTCAATTAACACTGGTAAGCATTTTGATGAGGTCGAAGCGCAAATGGCTCGTAGCTTTGCTAAGGCTGCGCATGAGGCGGGCGTTAAGCAGATTATTTATTTAGGTGGAATTGCAAATGATAAAAAGACAAGTAAGCATCTTCAATCACGGGCTAACACCGGAAAAGAGTTAGCAACAACTGATGTTCCAGTAATGGAGCTTCGTGCCGGAATTATTATTGGAAGTGGATCTGCATCCTTCGAGATGTTGCGCCACTTAACTCACCGATTACCAATTATGACCACGCCAAAATGGGTTATGAATCGAACACATCCAATTGCAATCAGAGATGTGCTTTGGTACTTAAAAAATGCTGCCAAGTTAGAAAAACCGGTATCGGGAATCTTTGATATTGGCGGACCAGAGATCTTGTCTTACGCAGATATGATGCAGAAGTTTGCTGTGCTTTCCAGATTAAGAAGGCGAATAATTATTAAGGTGCCAGTTCTTACGCCAAATCTTTCAAGTCTTTGGATTGGCTTGGTAACTCCAGTTCCAACTGCATTGGCTCGACCACTGGTTGGATCACTAATTAGTGAGGTTGTAGCGGATCCAAATAAATCAATTGACAAGATAATTCCGCCACCGCCAGAGGGTTTAATCGATGTTGAAAATGCAATTAATTTAGCGTTGACAAAGGTTTCAGATAATCAGGTTTCAACTAGATGGTCTGATGCATCCCTCCCAACTGCACCTTGGCAGAAAGCACAGAGTGATCCTGATTGGGCTGGTGAGGCTCTATACAAGGATATTAAGGTGCGCGTAACTGATGCATCTGTAAAAAATATCTGGAAAGCGATTGAAGAAATCGGTGGCGACAATGGTTGGTATGGCGCAGATTTTCTTTGGAAGCTGCGCGGCTTATTGGATCGAATGATTGGCGGAGTTGGATTAAGACGCGGCCGGCGCGATCCAATTCATTTAAGAGTTGGCGAATCACTTGATTTTTGGCGAGTTGAATCACTGCAACCAGAAAAATCATTAAAGCTTTATGCCGAAATGATTATGCCGGGCAAGGCTTGGCTTGAATTTAGAGTGCGGAAATTACCAAATGGACAATCTGAGGTAACGCAAGAGGCATCATTTTCACCACGTGGTTTAGGTGGCCAGTTGTATTGGTTTGCGGTTCTGCCATTTCACGGTTTTGTATTTCCAACCATGATTAGAAATCTCATTCGCAGTGCTAACCGGAAAGATTACGCAGAGAGCAATGCATCAATTCACAACTGAGGTTGAAGAGTTAGCCAAGGAGGTTTTGGAGTACTCCTTAATTCGACTTCGAATTGATCCACCATTAGATGGACCAAAGACCGCCCAAGAGTTGTATGAGGCCGCTGGCAATACGATCACCAAAGCAGGATTAGGCGGACACGAGACTTTAAAATTATTTAAAGATGTTTTAGCAACTGCATGTATCTCTACCGATCATCCACGTTACCTAGCATTTATTCCCTCTGCACCTAGCGAGTACGCAAACTTATTTGATTTAGTTGTTGGCGCTTCAGCTCTTTATGGTGGTTCATGGCTAGAAGGAGCTGGTGCAGTATTTGCCGAGAACCAAGCACTTCGTTGGATTAGCGATCTTGCCGGATTACCGGCAAGTGCTGGTGGTGTTTTTGTACAAGGCGGAACTATTGGAAATTTATCAGCTTTAGTAACTGCTCGTGCTCACTTTCGCACCAAGAGATCAGATGTAACCAGGTGGGTAATTGCCGCTAGCTTAGAAGCGCATTCATCAATTAAATCTGCAGCCGAGGTAATGGATGTTGAGATTATTTTAATTAAGCCAGATCAAAATGGCGTATTGCAAGGTGCAGCTTGTGCTGATGCAATTGATAAGTACCATAGCGAAAATTCAACGCATCAAGTCTTTGCATTGGTTGCCACAGCTGGAACAACAAATTTAGGAATTATTGATAACTTAAAATCTATTGCACCAATTACAAAAGAGCGTGGTATCTGGTTTCATGTGGATGGCGCATATGGTTTAGCTGCACTCTGCTCACCAAAAACTCAACCACTATTTGCTGGCATCGAGAACGCAGATTCATTAATTGTTGATCCACACAAATGGTTGTTTGCACCATTTGATGCATGTGCTTTGATCTATCGCAATCCCGAGATCGCCAAGGTTACCCATTTGCAAAAAGCTGCTTACCTAGAGACATTAGATGATGATGGTGAATGGAATCCATCTGATTACGCAATTCATTTAACTCGCAGAGCACGAGGATTACCATTTTGGTTCTCATTAGCAGCGCATGGGACAGATCAATATGCAGCGGCAATGGATCAAACAATGGATATTGCAAAACATGCAGCGCAGTTGATTAAACAACATCCAAATTTAGAGCTCTTAATGGAACCAACACTTTCAGTTGTGGCCTTTACGCGAAAAGGTTGGCAGATGGCTGATTACCAAAAATGGAGTGATAAATTATTAGCGGATCAAATTGGATTTGTTACCCCCTCCTCTCACCACAACCAACCAATACTGCGATTTGCAATTGTTAATCCATGGACTAAAGAGAGTGATATTGCAGAAATTCTCGCCACGCTCTAGATAAAGGCGTGAATTTTGTGGTAAATCTTTTAGGATATGAGCATGTCTGAAATTAGTATGCCAATCAGCAATAGCTCTGGGCTATCTGAGCTAGAGATAAAGATGCTTGATTTTGAGCGCCAATGGTGGAGATACGCTGGTGCAAAAGAGAGTGCAATTAAAGAGTTATTTGATCTAACTCCGCCCGCCTACTACCAAATGTTAAATAATTTAATTGATCGCGAGGATGCATTACTTGCTGAGCCAATCTTGGTTAAGCGGCTTCGTCGCCTCCGTGAATCTCGTACCGCCGCCCGCTCCAGCACTCGATTGGGCTTCAACCTCTAAATAACTTTCAAAGCTAATGGATTATGCCATAGCCTCGAAAGCCATAAAAGCATCTTTAGCCTTTCTACGGCTAGGCATAACCCAACCGCCTCATCACGCAACGTTGAAGGGCTCGAACTTTGAATATGGGTAAGGCGGACCATATGAAATTGTGTCCGCCGGCCATATCAAAGGCAGAGGCCGGCAACTCGAAGCTTGGCATCGCCCAAAGGCCTGACTTTGAGTTGGCGCGGAGGGAATAAATCCTTTAGATTTGGCCTTAGCACTCTTGTGGCCCGAGTGATAATGAGGCCGCACCTTGATTAAGTTAGATAAAACTAGATTGAGTAAGAGCTAAGCGATTAACTGAAGAAGGAGATATCAGATGGCAAAGATGATTGCTTTTAATGAAGAGGCCCGTCGCGGTTTAGAGCGCGGAATGAATGCATTAGCTGATGCGGTCAAGGTAACCCTTGGGCCCCGCGGTCGCAATGTAGTCCTTGAGAAAAAATGGGGCGCCCCAACAATTACAAATGATGGCGTTTCAATTGCAAAAGAGATTGAGCTAGATGATCCATGGGAGAAGATTGGTGCAGATCTAGTTAAAGAGGTTGCTAAGAAGACTGATGATGTTGCAGGAGATGGAACAACCACCGCAACCGTATTGGCACAAGCATTAGTTCGCGAAGGTCTACGTAACGTGGCAGCTGGATCAAATCCAATGTCATTAAAGCGCGGGATTGAAAAAGCGGTAGAAGCGATCTCTGATGAGTTATTAAAGATGGCAAAGCCGGTAGAGACAAAGGAACAAATCTCTGCAACCGCATCAATTTCAGCAGCGGATACAACTATTGGTGAAATGATCGCAGAGGCGATGGACAAGGTTGGTAAAGAGGGCGTAATTACCGTTGAAGAGAGCAACACATTTGGTCTTGAGTTAGAGCTGACTGAAGGTATGCGCTTTGATAAGGGTTATATCTCTGCTTACTTTGTAACAGATACCGATCGTATGGAAACGGTAATGGAGGATCCATACATCTTGATCGCAAACTCAAAGATTTCAAATATTAAGGATTTAGTTCCAATTCTAGAAAAGGTAATGCAAACTGGAAAGCCACTTGTAATTATCGCTGAAGATGTCGAGGGTGAAGCACTTTCAACATTAGTTGTAAATAAGATTCGCGGTACATTTAAATCTGTTGCGGTTAAAGCACCAGGCTTTGGTGATCGTCGTAAGGCGATGTTGCAAGATATTGCGATTTTAACTGGCGCAACTGTGGTCTCAGAGGAGGTTGGTCTAAAGCTAGATCAAACTACGGTTGAGTTACTTGGCAGCGCTCGCAAGGTTGTTATCAGCAAGGAAGAGACAACAATTGTTGAAGGAAGTGGCGATGCGGAACAAATTAAGGGTCGCGTAAATCAAATTCGTGCTGAAATTGAGAAGAGTGACTCTGATTATGATCGTGAGAAATTACAGGAGCGTTTAGCAAAACTTGCTGGTGGCGTTGCAGTAATTAAGGCTGGAGCAGCAACAGAGGTTGAGCTTAAGGAGCGCAAGCACCGCATTGAAGATGCTGTGCGAAATGCAAAAGCAGCTGTTGAAGAGGGAATTGTCGCCGGCGGCGGCGTTGCACTTCTACAAGCTGGCAAGGTTGCCTTTGATAAGTTGAAGTTAAGTAATGATGAAGCAACTGGTGCAAAGATTGTTGAACTTGCAATCGAAGCACCACTAAAGCAGATTGCAATTAACGCAGGTCTTGAAGGTGGCGTAATTGTTGAAAAGGTTAGAAACCTACCAACTGGTCAAGGCTTAAATGCTGCAACTGGTGAGTATGTTGACATGATCAAATCAGGAATTATTGATCCAGCCAAGGTAACTCGTTCTGCATTACAAAATGCAGCATCAATTGCAGCCCTGTTCTTAACTACCGAGGCGGTAATTGCAGATAAGCCAGAGCCAAAGAGTGCAATGCCTGCAGCTCCTGGTGGCGGAGATATGGATTTCTAATCCAAATATTTATCAAAAGCCCCCGCTTAAAATCGGGGGCTTTTTCTATTTAGCAACAACTCAATTACACTTTACCAATGGCTAAAAAGAAATCCCTTTTCAAGAAAATCCGTAAAGGGCAATCATCTGTTGTGGCCGAGCCAGAGGCAGAGCTAGATGATTTGGATATTCAATCCCTAGATACTGTGGCAGAGGTTGCACCAGCTGCAGTTGATGCCGCACCAATTATTGTTCGAAAGCCATATATCGCACCTGCTAAAACTTACCCAGCGGTGGTTGAAGTAAGTATTAATAAAAATGATATTTTCGGAGCACTAGATATTGCAAAGCAAGCTGCAATTGAAGATGCAGGTAAAAAGGATTTTGTTGGCGAGTTTTACTCAATTGATTCAGATGAAGATCGAGTTGCAACCTATCTCTTTGAAGCAAAGTTGCCAGGTTACAGCGGCTGGCGCTGGGCGGTAACTGTTGCAAAGTTAGATGATAAATCAGCACCAACTATTTGTGATGTGGTTTTACTTCCAGGAAGCAAAGCATTACTTGCACCAAATTGGGTGCCATATGTTGAGCGAATTCGGCCAGGTGATCTAGGTGTTGGCGATGTTGTTTCTACCGCACCGGATGATGAAAGATTGGTTCCAGGTTTGGCATCACTTCCAGAGGATGATGAGTTAGATTCCTTAGATTTAAATCAATTGTTTGAGTTTGGTCTAGGACGAGCACGAGTACTTTCAATTGTTGGACGTGATCAAGCTAGCAAGCGTTGGTATGAAGGTGATCGTGGTCCAAATACACCAATTGCAAATGCTGCGCCAAAACCCTGTCACTCATGTGGATTTTTTATTCCAATCGCTGGCTCATTACGTGGTGCCTTCGGAGTTTGTTCAAATGCAATCTCACCTGAGGATGCCCGGGTGGTTTCAATTGATCATGGCTGCGGCGCACACTCAGAAACGTTAATTAAGGCTGAATAAACCCAATTCCGGAGATTGCTAATCTGGGTTAAACTATCCCCCTGACCACAACCAAGTGGCTAGCAAAAAAAAGTTAATTAGTATTTAAATAGATTGGAGATACCAATGCCTACTGGCCGCGTTAAATGGTTTAGCCTAGAAAAGGGTTTTGGCTTTATCTCAAATGATGAGGGTGAGGATGTTTACTTAGCAGCAGCTGCACTTCCAGAAGGTGTAACAACTGTTAAGCCAGGAACCAAACTTGAGTTCAGTATTGCTGATGGCCGACGTGGCCCACAGGCACTCTCTGTTTCAGTAGTTGAAGCACCGCCTTCAATGGTCAATAACTCACGTGGCAACGCTGATGATCTTGCTGCAATTATCGAGGACTCAATCAAAATTTTAGATCGAGTTGGAAATCAATTACGCCAAGGACGTCATCCATCAATCGCAGAGGCTGAGCGGTTAGGAAAAGTTTTGCGTGGAATTGCTAGCCAAATCGAGGGTGCGTAAAGCTTAATTAGAGTTGGTTTCGGCGTCCGCGCCTAATTGTGTAACGCAATCCAATAGCACCAAGCACAGCACCAGCGACACAGGTCCATAAAACCTCAGTACTTGCATTCATGACAATTGCAAAAACAAGGGCAATAATCCAAAGCACGATTCCCATTGCAATTACAAAGATAGCCTCTTTCATTATTTGCTCCTTAGATTAATTGCGTAACAGTGTTAATTAAAGACCACTGAGTAGAACCATGGCAACCATACCCACCAGTATTGTGATGGTAATTATTCTTCTGGTGCGATAACTCATCAAAATCTTTGCCTTAAGCCTTAGCCGGAAGATTTGAAACTACAAATTCAATACAGGCGGTTAATGCATCAATATCTGCTGGCTCAACAGCTGGGAACATACCAATACGTAATTGGTTCTTTCCTAATTTGCGATATGGATCTGTATCTACGATTCCATTTGCACGAAGTACCTTTGCAATTTCAAGTGCATCAATTGCATCATCAAAATTGATTGTGCCAACAACCTTAGAGCGCATCGCTGGATCTGTAACAAATGGTGTTGTGTAAGAGGTTTTTTCCGCCCAGTTGTATAGACGAGATGAAGAGTCAGCACTGCGACCAGCCGCAAACTTTAAGCCACCATTTGAATTCATCCATTCGATCTGCTCAGCTAACAAAATTAAGGTAGCAAGTGCAGGTGTGTTATATGTTTGGTCTAATCTTGAGTTTTCAATTGCAATTGAAAGATCAAAAAATGCAGGTACCCAACGTCCGCTAGCTTTAATTTTTTCAACTCTGGCGATTGCAGCTGGGCTCATAATTGCTACCCATAAACCGCCATCGGAGGCGAAGGATTTCTGTGGGGCAAAGTAGTAAACATCTGATTGTGAGATATCAAGATCAAGCCCACCAGCTGCACTTGTTGCATCAACTAAAACCAAGGCATCGGCGATACCAGCTGGTCGAATAATCGGCATTGATACACCAGTACTAGTTTCATTATGCGTCATTGCATAAGCATCTACGCCAGCTTCAGCGGTTGCTTGCGGATGAGAACCAGGCTCTGCCTTTATCACGGTTGGATCACCGATCATCGGTGCCTCTTTTGCAGCAGCAGCAAATTTAGAGGAGAACTCACCAAACACTAAGTGTTGTGATTTATTTTCAATTAAGCCAAAGGTTGCGATATCCCAAAATGCAGTAGATCCACCATTGCCAATGATTACTTCATAACCTTCAGGTAAATTAAATAATGATTTCAATCCAGTACGAACATTTCCAACAACTGATTTCACTGGTTTTTGTCTGTGCGAGGTTCCTAAAACTTTTCCATAATTACTAGCTAAATTTGCAAGGGATGCGGAGCGAATCTTTGATGGCCCACAACCAAATCGACCATCACTTGGCTTTAAATTTTCCGGAATCTTTATTTCGCTCATAGGGGGATATTACGGGTAAAAACGTTTTATCTGCCAATCATTATTTTCCGATCTCACATATCGAATTCGATCATGCAATCTGGAGTATCTGCCTTGCCAAAACTCAATTGATGTGGGCAACACAACATATCCACCCCAATGATCTGGCCTAGGAATGTTTGTGCCAACTGGCCACTTCGCTTCAAATTCCGCAAATTTACTTTCTAATACTGATCGCTCACTTAGCTCAGTCGATTGCATAGATGCCCAGGCGCCGATCTGGCTGCCACGAGGTCGACTAGCAAAGTAATTATCAGATTCAGCTGTTGAAATTTTTGAAGCAACACCCAAGATAATTACCTGTCGCTCAAGTGGAAACCATGGAAAAAGAAGTGAGACATTTTGATTTTCCAAAATTTGTTTTGCTTTTCTAGAATGATAATTTGAGAAAAAAGTAAAGCCCTCATCAGTTAAATCTTTTAACAAGACAGTTCGACTACTTGGTTGATTATCAATAACTGTGGACAAGATCATCGCGTTAGCCTCAACCACTATTTCATTAGCGGTGGCCTCGGACAGCCAGGTATTAAAAAGTTCAACTGGATTTGCTGGAAGTTGTGAGTCAACCAATCCCACCTCGCCGTACTGGCGACGCATTGCAGCAATATCCTCGCGGTTAGCCATACGAGTATCCAACCTCACTTATCCCCGGTTTGGTTCATCCTCACCTAGAGAGCAGAATACGGGCATTGGAATTTTTACGCAGATGAAGAGGAGCAGATAATGGCCGATGATTTTAAGCCGGGGCTTGAGGGTGTAATCGCCTTTGAATCAAAGATTGCTGAACCAGATAAAGAGGGAAGTGCACTTCGTTATCGCGGCGTTGATATTGAGGATCTAGTTGGCCGAGTTACCTTTGGAAATGTTTGGGGCTTGTTAGTAGATGATGAGTTCAATCCAGGATTACCAGCAGCTGAACCATTTTTACTTCCAGTTCACACCGGTGATGTTCGCGTCGATGTTCAATCTGCAATTGCGATGCTTACCCCAGCTTGGGGTCTAAAACCATTACTTGATATTTCAGATGCAGAGGCAAGAAGTAATTTAGCTCGAGTATCAGTTATGGTGCTTTCATATGTTGCGCAATCAGCACGTGGCACAGTTGTGCCGGCGGTGCCACAATCAGAGATTGATAAAGCCCACACCGTAGTTGAGCGAATGATGATTCGCTGGCGCGGTGAGCCTGATCCAGTACATGTACGAGCAATCGATGCTTACTTTGTTTCAGCGGCAGAACATGGCATGAATGCATCAACCTTTACAGGTCGAGTTATTGCATCAACTGGTGCTGATGTTGCTGCTTCTATCTCAGGTGCAATCGGTGCAATGTCTGGTCCACTACATGGTGGCGCACCAGCACGCGTACTTAGCATGATTGAAGCGGTAGAAAAATCAGGAGATGCGGTCTCTTACGTGAAATCAATTCTTGATAAGGGCGATCGTTTGATGGGCTTTGGTCACCGCGTTTACCGAGCAGAGGATCCACGCGCTCGCACATTACGTCGAACTGCAAAAGAGCTAAATGCACCTCGCTATGAAGTAGCACTTGCACTTGAAAAGGCGGCACTTGCGGAACTTAAAGAGCGTCAACCAGATCGAGTTCTAGAAACTAATGTTGAGTTCTGGGCAGCGATTGTTTTAGATTTTGCCCAAGTTCCAGCAAATCTATTTACATCTATGTTTACCGCTGCACGTACAGCGGGTTGGTCTGCCCACATTTTGGAACAGAAACAAACTGGTCGCATCATTCGTCCATCAGCACGTTACGTTGGACCTGGTCCACGGAAACCAAAGGATGTTAAGGGCTGGGATGAAACTGTTGAATCCCTCCATAATTAATTTTATATATTTACTTAAGTAAGGCTTATCTAAATGGCTAGCAGATCGATACTTTGGTTTCGAAGAGATCTGCGAATCGGTGACAATCCAGCATTAAATGCAGCGCTTGCATCGGCAGATGAGATCGTTCCGGTATTTATAGTAGAGCCAAAGTTAATAAAGGAGATGGGTGCAAAGCGGGCTGCATATTTAAGTGATTCGCTACGAGCATTAGATCAGAGCCTAGATGGAAATTTAAATGTAATTGCAGGAGATCCAATAAAGGTATTAACTGAGTTAAAGAAAAAGTACCAAGCAAACTCAATTCACATTAGCGCTGAGTATGAACCGGCTGGTGCAGCCCGTGATGCTGCAGTTGAAGCAGCGGGAATTGAACTAACTAGAACTGGTTCACCATATGCAGTTGCACCAAGCCGTGTGCGCAAACCCAGCGATGGCACCGCTTACAAGGTGTACACCCCTTTTTATCGAGCTTGGCTGGTGCATGGTTGGCGCGCACCTGCAACAACGCCCAAAAAGATTCCAACGGTAAAGGTTGATCCGGCAGATAAAGCTATTCCAGATGCACCATGGCCAGCTGGTGTAATTAAATCTCAAGCTGGTGAAGCAGCTGCGATCGCACGATTTAAGGTATTTAAAAAGACTGCGCTATCTAATTATGATGAAAGCAGAAATCTTGCTGCGATTGATGGCACCAGCAAGATGAGTGCGCACTTAAGTTTTGGCGAGATCCACCCACGAACCTTGTTAGCAGATTTAGGTGATAGCACCGCACATGATGTGTATCGAAAAGAGATCGCATGGCGCGAGTTCTACGCCGATGTTTTATTTCATAATCAACATACTGAAACTGATTATTACGCGCCCCAGTTTGCAAAGATGCGTTATGACAAACCAGGTGCACAATTTAAGGCATGGTGTGAAGGCAAAACTGGCTTTCCTTTTGTAGATGCAGCTATGCGCCAATTGTTAAATGAGGGCTGGATGCATAATCGAACCAGAATGGTGGTGGCCTCCTTTTTAGTTAAGGATTTGCATCTAGAGTGGCAGTTAGGTGAGCGCTTCTTTAAAGAACATTTAATTGATTACGATGTAGCTTCAAATGCACATGGCTGGCAATGGACCGCCGGCAGCGGAACAGATGCATCTCCGTACTATCGAGTCTTTAATCCAATTGAACAGGGAAAGCGCTTTGATCCAGATGGTGATTATGTACGCCGATATATTCCAGAGCTCTCACATATTTCAGGAGTTAAGGTGCAGGAGCCTTGGGATGAGAGTGATGGCTACAAAAATAATTATCCAAAACGAATTGTTGATCACGCACTAGAAAGAGTTGAATCACTTGCTCGCCTTGATGAGATCAAGGCAAGCAAGCCAGGGCCACAAGTAAAGTAATTGTTAAGCTAGGAAATTACTAAACTGCCAAGGATCTGATTCATCGTAAACCCGACCATTCCAACCTTTAAATAAATCATTTCGGTGCATCAGTGGATCCCAATCTGCAGCGGCTGAGTGGTAACCGCCCCAATACTTTTCTGCGTAACTTAAAACTTCGCGCCAAGGCATATCATCTGGAACCAGGTAACCACGATTTGGATTTGCCATCGCCCAAGCAACAGCTGCATAAACTGCACTTGAAACCTGCACCGTAGTAGCAGATTGTTTTGGAATTAACTTTCGAGAGTCATGAATATTTAACAATGAACCGGTCCACCAAGATTTATATGGATGTCCCATAAGTAATACACCTAGGTGATCAGCACCATCAATAATCTCCTCATTCATGATCCGCTGATTACTGGTGATCTGCCATTGATTCATCTCTAACTCGCGCATCGAAGCAATTGCCGCATCGGTTGGGCAGTATGCGTAATGAACAGTTGGCCGATAGATAGCCTTATCGCCATCCCACACAGTTAAGTGATCACTTATTGTGAATGCTTCACCATGGCGAACTAACATGCCAGTTGTCTCCATATTTGGCACCCAAGATCTAACCCAGGTAGTAGCACCTGGTTGCGCAATACAGATCTGATTTTTTGGACCAGTTTGGTGTTCATAAGCCTTTGCGGGCAAGGTTTTTTCATGAGTACCCCAACCAAGTTCAGCTGGTGCAATACCCTCTTCATAGAAACCTTCTACCGACCAGGTATTTACAAACTCATTAAATAACTTTGGCTTATCTGAAATTTGTGTATCTCGTTCTGCAATATGAATTACTTTGATACCAAGTTTTTGCGCAAGTACTGGGAAATTTTCACTATCCAAAGCCTCTGCAACTCCAGCCACAGCTTTACCTTCAGAGATAGCAAGGGTTGCAATATCAACCATAGCTTTTTTAGTTAGATGAGAAACCAATCCAGGATTAGCACCATGTTCAACAATTGCAGTTGGTCCTTGGCCCTTCCAAGTATCGGTTAACTTACGTAATTTCATATGGCGCCAATAAAGTGTGCGCTCTGTTGGGTGGCGATTAGCGCCAGCTGAGTATGGATCCCACTCTTCAAGTGAGGTGTTTAAGTAGATAACTCCATGATCATGTGCCCAACCAAGAATCTCATTAACATCGATATTCCAAGCTAGATCTAATAAGAAATCTCCAGCTGATAGGTACTTGGATAAAAATTGATCCATATTCTCTTTGGTCAATTGATCCTGAATATAAGTTGCGCCAGCGGCGATAGCCTCTGAAACGCGATGGCGGTTATCACGCATATCCGCAATCGTGATCTGTTTAGCATCTACTAGATGCTCTATTAAAAGTGGTAGTACACATTGTGATACTGAACCTGCACCTAAAATCAGAACTCGATTCTGGAAACGTGCTGCCAATTAGGACCTCCATTTTCATCGTTGCTCTCTGCAACTGCAAAAAGTTTAGCCTACTTTTCAGGAGTGATTACTTCCAGATCTTCATCCCATCCTTACCTCGCTTTGCTTCATACATCATCTCATCAGCACGCTGTAGTAATTCAGAGGCGTTTGACTGATCAGTAAAGCCAGCGATGCCAATACTCACACCAATTCTCACCTCTTTACCTGAAATCAAAAAGGGATAGCTCAAAGTTGATTGAATTGCGTGGCTAAGTTCTACCGCCTCCTGCTCTCCGATATTTGCAATGATGCCAAACTCATCTCCACCCAACCTGGCAATCAGAGCGTTGGGCGGCAGCACTCTGGAGAATCTAGTTGCTACCTGCCGCAGTAATTGATCACCAGCATCATGACCTAATGAGTCATTCACCAATTTAAAGCCATCTAAATCAAGCAGAAATATAAAACCTGTCTTTGTATTATTTAGAAAGGTAAGAAAGTTACGTCGATTTGATAAACCAGTTAACTCATCAGTGCGGGCCAGTGCTCTCTCAGTTCCGGCAGAGTTTGCCTCCTGCAACGCAAAACTCATTCTGATAAAGGCAAGTGCAATTGTGATGAAGCCAGGAATTAAAACAAATGCCGGAAAATAGCCTGGATTAAAGGCAGCGACTCCAAGCAGTGAGCCACTTGCAATTAATGCAATAGTTGCAGAGTATGAAGAGATCTTCTCCGAAAATTTTTCCTCGCCCCCAGAGTATGACAAAGATAAAGAGATAAGCAATAAGCCTAAGATCCAACCATCATCGGTTATTGATCCAAATCGATATCTAGCATTTATTGATAGCCAGATGAAAAGTAAATCAGATAATGAGAAAGCTAATAATCCAGCACACAATAAAAGCGATCGCTTACTAATTGGATTTAAAAGAAGGTAGACCAAGGAGATCGCCAAAATTACAATATCGCCAACTGGATAGAGAATTGATAGAAAAACATTAAAGGCTGATCCAGTAAAGGTTAGCATCGCAGGCTTTAACAAAAAGGCGGTTAATACGCTGGTAAAACCGACAGCCACGATAACGGTGTCTAATAACTCTAGCGCGCCAATCTTTACTCGCTGCGTGAAAGCCCTAATTACACCGAAGAGGATTAAGGGATAAAAGAGGGCGTAACAAAGCTCTGAAATTACAGAAGGAAATGAAGTTTCAAAAAATGAGTTTGAGGTAGAAAGGATTGAACCAAAGCTCCAGATTAACTGCGCATAGCCAATTGCAAAGGCTGCTTTACGATCGGTAAGAATTGGTGCCCGTAATGCAATCACCGCAGCGAGTAAACCGACTAAATTAAAGAGGATTAGATCGATGAAGATACTAGGTTGATCAAAGGATAGCCGGAGTACAAAGTGTAAAACCAGGAGAAAAATGGCTACCGGTTTAAGTAAAAGAAAGGTGCGCACATTCAAATGTTAAGAGATTATTTTTGTAAAGAGTAGGGTTTTTGCGAAAGAATTATTGCCAGCACTTATTTTTGATCGCCTATATGTGGTTTACCAGCGCTCACTTCCAACAAGGGTTGACAGAGGTCAAAAAATTAAAAAAGCTGTTGTAACCGCATTGGGTGCGATTACAACAGCTTAAAGCCGAGAAGGCTACAGATTAATACTTTGGATTACATTTATCTTTGATTAAGCCTCTTGTAACCGAGACTAGTGCAACTGCACTCTTTAGCTCGGTTAATAGTGGATCCAATGAATCGACCACACTTTGAATTGGTGCTTGATTTGCTTCAAGGGCTGCTCGCTTAGTTGTTAACTCAGCTGCCAAATTATTGAGCTTCAACTTAGTAGCAGGCACCGTTGATCTCACAGATGCTGCTGTCAGCGCGGTAATCTGCCTGGTTGCAGTTGCTAATACAACTGTTGGAGATGGCATCTGGCCAATCTTTGCATTTGCACTTGTTGGATTGCTAACCACCCAAAATTTGGTCCTGCCAATGTTGCTAGCGGTCGGTGCTTTGTTTGTGCTGGCCTTTGTAGCTGAATAGTAAGTTGATCCATAGTGAACGATGTTTCCGCGGGCATAGGTAATTAAGGCGTTCCATTTAATCAAATCTTTTAGCGCTGTACCAACTGGCTCGATCTGTTGAAAGCGATTTGTTTCAGATGCTCGAAGAAGTGTTTGTGCTTCGCGGATGCCAGCTTGGTAATCAGTATTTAACTCAATACAACCATCCCAAACCCAGGTTAATTTTGTTGTATTAAAAAATGGGTTTTTTGCACAAATATAATTGCTATTTCCAATTTTGATTGATGCACCAGCTTTTGGACATGCACCGCCTGAGGTTGCAGCGGTTGCTGGAGTTGCGAAACCTAAGATTAAAAAGCTTGCCATGATGGCAGCTGATATTTTTCTTTTCATGAGTTGCTCCCTTAATTAACTATCTTTGGTATGGCTAGAGTCTACTTTACGAGGCTGCCTGTGATCGAGGATATCTTGTAGATCACCCGTGAATTTAATGTGAAGTTGTGGTACTTATCGTTGCTTTTTGCGGACATTCATACCGATTCGACGAACCATTGGGCGTGGTCCAAATCGTGAAATACTGCTTAGTATTAAGTACTGCCAGCCTGGAATTGATATCACCTTTCCAGCATTTACATCCCGCCAAGATTTTTCTACAACCTGCTCAGCTGATAACCACATGAAATTAGGTAGACCCTTCATCTTCATGCCACCTCGTTGATGAAACTCAGTTCTTGTAAAGCCTGGACATAAGGCTGAAATCTTTACCTTTGTTGAGCGTAGTTCAGTATGCAGGGATTCAGTTAACACTGTTAAATATGATTTTGCTGCGCTGTAACTGCCGCCAGCGATCCAACTAGCAACACTGCTGACATTTACAATAACTCCAGAGTTACGTTCCAGCATTACTGGCAATACCGCATGAGTTAATCGCATTGGAGCGGTAACTAAAACATCTAACAGGGCTTGTTCTGCCTTGATTTCACTATCTAAGAAACTTTTGTTAATGCCAAATCCAGCATTATTTACCAAGACATCAACTGGTTTTTTGCTATCGCTAAGGCGCTTTCTTACCTTTTCTAATTGAGGAGGTTTGGTTAAATCTGCAGGCAATAATTCAACCTTCACACCAAACTCTTTACTTAAAACTTTGGCGGTACCTGACAAGCGTTGTTTATCGCGTGCTACCAGGATTAGATCAAAACCTTCTCGCGCCAGCAATCTTGCATACTGTGCACCAATTCCAGCGGTAGCACCAGTTATTAATGCAATTGCCATTACTTGATAATTCCCGCCGTATCTTCATCGCGGATGCTCCAGGTAGTTCCATACTGTTCTAGTAACTCTAAAAATGGTTTTGCATCAAACCACTCTGGACCATTAACACCTAACGGCTGCCAGATTCCTTTATGAATTAACTCCATTGCAATCACTGGGTTAATCGCAGTCTGCCAAACAACAGCTTGATCACCATACTCCTTCATTGACCATGCATTATCAACTACGTTATAAATATAAACCGCCTTTGGATTTCCCTCTTTATCTAAACCTTTAATTAAAGCGCCCGCACAAGTCTTACCTTTCATGCGGCCACCAAGTGTGGCTGGATCGGGAAGCGAGGCAGCAAGTAGATCACGTGGTGAAACGCTTACGCCTTGCACATCAACAGTCTCTTTACGGTCCATACCTAACATATTGATTGTCTTTAAAATACTGATGAACTCTGCACCAAGGCCATACTTAAAGTTAACTTTTTTAGCATCAATCTTCTGTGGAATTAATGCAACCTCTTCGTGCTCTACATTCACACACTCAACTGGGCCAATTCCTTCAGGGAAATCAAAAATCTCAAGCTCGCTAAATGGTGTCGTTGTATACCAACCGCGACCATCCTCCCAAACCAATGGTGGATTTAAGCACTCTTCAATTGTTGTCCAGATTGAAAATGATGGTGCAAACTCAAAGCCTTCTACTCGCAGGTTTGAACCATCTAAAATTGTGCAGGAATCAATTCGACTAAACATGTAATCACTTGCGTACTTAGCAAATAAATCACTCATACCAGGCTCTACACCCATGCCAATCAGCGCATAGATCTTTCGTTCATCCCAGTTGTAGTCGCGGGCAAATTGCTCATCGCCAAGCTTTACACCAGTTTCGGTGTATGGATAATGAGGATGCTTACGCGATAGTGACATCGCCATATCAATGTAATTAGTATTTTCAATCTCGCAAGCTAAAAAAATCGGCATCACAAATCTTGGGTCAACCGCGTTAATCACAACATCTGGCTTAACTCTTCGGATTAAATCGCGAACATCCTCTAGCTCAGCAGCGTTCACCATCGCAGCAGAAAAGCGAGGATCCTTTACACGAGCTACTGCATCTTCCGCACGAGACAGAGTGCGATCGGCAATAACCATTGATTCTATAAATGTACGACGGGCTGCGATATTTACAATCGCTCTTCCAACACCACCGGCACCTATTACGAGGGCCTTCATATTTTAAATCACTCCAACCAATTTTTTGTAAGTCTACTAGGGTCGGAAATTAAAGCCAAATTTACGCATGAAATATAAGATGGTTAACAGTTTTAATCACTTCTTACTTATTATTAAACCAATACATTTAAAAGCGTTTTTTGTCCCCGTAGCTCAGTGGATAGAGCAACCGCCTCCTAAGCGGTAGGTCGCAGGTTCAACTCCCGCCGGGGACACCAAATTAGAAGATTATTTTTAAAGGTTCTTTTATTGAAAAACAATTGTTCGATTAGCAACTTGAAAAATTCTATCCTCAGCAAAAAGTTTTACCGCTTTTGAAAGCACTCGTCTTTCAATATCTCGACCAATAGCGATTAACTCATCGGGTGCTGCAGCGTGGGTAACATGCGAGACATCCTGCTCAATGATTGGTCCTTCATCTAGATCAGCGGTTACAAAGTGGGCAGTAGCCCCAATTATTTTTACGCCCCGCTCAAAAGCCTGGTGGTAGGGCTTTGCGCCTTTAAAGCCTGGCAAAAAGGAGTGGTGAATATTAATTATCTTTCCGCTCATCTCGCTGCACAGCGCAGGAGAGAGGATCTGCATAAAGCGAGCAAGAATTAAAAATTCGATGTTAGAGTTTTCTATAACCTCAGCTATTTTCTTCTCGTCTTTATTATCAATCTTCTGGAATTTAATGCCATGCGCCTGAACCAAATCTGCTAAATCATCATGATTTGATAGCACCATCGAAATCTCAATAGGTAACTCACCGATCTCCTTTAAATAAAGTAGATCACGTAAGCAGTGGCTCTCTTTTGAGACCAAGATCAAGGCTCGTTTAAATTTTGAACTCTCTCGTAGATTAATTGATGGCTTGAATTTCTCGCCAAATTTATCAATTATCTTTCGAGAGCTATCGATATCTAATGAAGTTTCAAACTTTGTTCGCATTACAAAATCATTGGTTATTGGATCGGTAAATTGTTGATTCTCAATGATGTTTCCAGAGCACTCTAAAATTGCAGATGTGATCGCATTTACAATTCCTGGCTGATCTTGGCATTGCAGGGTAAGAATTAACTCCATGGTTAATTCTACGAAGGATTAGTGTGAAACTGTAAATCGCTTCATAGATTTAGGCGCCCACCAGTTTCGTTCACCAAATAAGCGCATCAATGCCGGCACCAATAAGCCTCGAACTAGCGAGGCATCTAGCAAAATAGCGAAGGCAACGCCAAAGCCCAGCATCTTGATTGAGGTAACACCACTGATCATAAATGAGGCAAAGACAATAGCTAAGAGCCCAGCAGCTGCGGTAATGATTCTGGCAGATCGTTGTAATCCAACTGCCACAGATTCAGTGTTACTCTTTCCAGCATCATGCTCCTCTTTAATTCGTGAAAGCAAGAAGAGTTCATAATCCATTGATAAACCAAAGGTAACTACGGCAACTAAAATTATCGAACCAGTATCCAACGCACCCGTTACTGTGAAATCTCCAACCAACCATCTCAAATTACCTTCAATAAATATCCAGGTAATTGCGCCCATAGTTGCAGCTAATGAGAGAATATTTAAAATCACCGCTTTTATCGGCAATATAATTGATCCAGTAAAGACAAAGAGCAATAGCAGAACACCAATTGCAATCCATAGCAGCGCCCAAGGAAGTGTTCGAGCGGTTCCACTTTGGGTATCGGCGTAATCTGCTGCGACACCACCAATCAATGTTCCAGGTGGTGCTGGAATCAATCGAATCTCATTAATCAATTTTTCAGCCTCTGGTGTGCGTGGTCCCATTGAGTGAATGGCGGTGACTCGCAGATCTTCACCAACTACTTGAGTACTACCAATTCTTACAACTCCAGGAACCTTCGCAATTGCATTTGTGTATTGGTTGACTTGATCTCCTAAAGTTGCACCTTTTGGCATGATGATCTCAATTGGATTGCCCTCTTGCCCAGGGAATCTTTCCAAAATAACTCGCGCAGCAGTAGCTGCCGCATTACTGGCTGGCAGTACTCGGCTATCTACTTGAGAAAAAACTATGTTCTTAACTGGCGCCGCTAGCACAGTTAAAATTATTAAAGATAGAACAACAACTGAAATTGGTTTGCGCATAACAAATCTAGCAACATCTGCCCATCTACCATCATCTTTTGTGACCTTCACACTTTTGCGAACTAAACCTTTATCAATTCTTGTACCTAAAATTGCAAGTAAAGCAGGTAGTGCGATTAATGCACCGGCAACCGCCATCAGAACTACGGTAATTCCCGCATATCCAAAAGATTTTAAAAACATTTGTGGGAACAAGGTTAATGAGGCCAAGGTAAGTACAACTGTTAGACCAGAGTAGAAAACAGTTTTACCAGCAGTTTTTACAGTGTTAACAATGGCATCTTCAATTGATTTACCTGAGTGCAACTCTTCTCGGAATCTGTTTACCACCAGCAATGCATAATCAATTCCTAAACCAAGGCCTAAACCAGTTATTAAATTTAAGGCAAAGACGCTCACGCCAGTAAAGAGCGTAATAATGTATATGACTAGTAGTGATCCCAGAATCGCACCAACACCTACCAACAACGGCATGGCACTTGCTACTAACCCACCAAATACAAAGACTAATAAAATAAAGGTCAATGGGATTGATATTGATTCCGCCAGCTTTAGATCATCAGCAATCTTGGTATTGATCGCATGCGCGAAGACTCCTGTGCCGCTGGCATAGATATTTAAATTTTCGTACTTGCCATCATATTTTTCTTGGATCTCTTTACCTAGTTGTTGAATCACATCCCAATCAGATTCATCGCTGTAGATAAACAAAAATCCAGATTTACTATCTTTACTTAATAGTGATGGTGCGCCCCCAGTTGACCAATATGAGAGAGTGCTGCCGACATTTGGTTCGGCTTTTAAATCTGCTTCTAGCTGTGCAACAGTTGCATACACCGCAGGATCAGATGCAGTTGTAGGTGCTTCAACTACAAGAACTACGGAAGGATCTTCTACCTTAAAAACATCGGTGAGGTACTCATAAGCTTTATAAGAGTCAGAGTTTGGATCGCTGTATCCGCCGCTATCTAGCTTTCCAAATACGCCAGTACCAATAGCGCCCGCCAAAATTATGCCGATTATGTAAAGAGAAAAAATTGATTTCTTGCGCCGAACTATGGTGTGACCAATTTTTTCAAACATTAACAATCCATTCAGAGATTCAAAGTAATCTTTGTAGAGTATAATCACTATTCTAATGAGTAAAAATAAGGATTCAGATCAAATAAAGCCATTGTTGGCGAAGATCACAAATGATGAAATTGACTTAGAAGTTGATGAGAAACGCGATGAAGAGATTAAGGGTGATAGACCGCCTCACCACGGTGGTTAAATTAGGCGATTAGATTTGGAGGTTAAATCAGGCTTCTGATTTAGGTGGCGCCGCTTTTTCAACCTTGCTCTCAGATTTAACCGTTGTATCTGATTTTGTTGCAGCAGTGGATGCTGGCGCTGAGGATGCCCTTGAATCTGTTTTGTAGAAGCCACTTCCTTTAAATACAACTCCGACATTGTTATAAAGTTTGCGGACCGAACCTTTGCAAAGTGGGCAGATCTCGATAGCTGGCTCTGAAAAAGATTTCACAGCCTCAAATTGGTGATCGCACAGGTTGCATTGATACTCATAGGTGGGCATAGGACAGAATCTTAAAGTAGTGGCAAGATTAGGACTAATTGAAAGCGGTGATTGATGAAAAAAATGGCGATATTGCTTAATGCTCTTACTCTGCTTGCCCTAACAACCACTTTCTTTGTTGCACCCGCAAATGCCACATCATTAATTAGCTCTTCACCAGTTGGCGGATCTGTTCTCAGTTTGGCGCCAACTGCAGTGACAATTACCGCAAATACCGATTTAACAGATGGTGCTAATGAGGTAACTGTGCTCGATCCAGTTGGCGTGCGAGTTGATGATGGATCATTACAAATGACTGGCGCAACTTTAACGGTAGGCGTAAAGCCATTAACTGCAACTGGTGTTTACACGGTTAATTACACAATGATGGCGGTAGGTGAAGAATCCTTGACCGGCAGCTTTACCTTTTTATTCAATGCACCAGCCGTAATTGCAGAACCAACACCATCTCTTTCAACTCCATCAGAGCAATCATCTGATTCTGCATCAGTTAATCGCACCAGCGATCTGCTTGTGATCGCCCTATTGATCTTTGCAATCTTTATCTTGATATTAATGGTGAAGTATGCAAAACAAACCTTTAAAGGCTCACCAACTCCAAGGGTTAAAACAATTAAAAAACCAGGTAGATCACGAAAAATTTCCAAGTAATATCTTCATAGAATGATTGAAATCTTCGCAACCTTAAGCAATGGCTTGATGCAGCTAGCTGCATTAGTTGCGATCGGCTTGATGATCTCATTAGCAGCTTTGGCAGAAGATGATAAAGGAAGTATTAGAAGTACTAAATTAGCAAGACGTTGCAAAAACTTTTTCTGGATTTGGTTAGTAAGTATTGCGATATTTGTTGTAATCCAAGTTGCCTACCTGTTAGAAATAACAATCCTCGAGTCATTTGATTCAAACTTAATCAGATCATATTTAACACAAATTGCTATCGGCAAAACCTACCTATTCCAGCTTTTCTGTATCTTGCTAATTTTGATGATTCCACTTAAAAAAATTTGGGCAGCCTACTTAGGATCAGCTATCGGCTTAATTGCAGTTGTTGCACCAGCATTTCAAAGCCATGGCAGCACCTCTGGTTATCACGCCTTAGCAATTGGTGCCTTAGTGATCCACATAATCGCACTTACTTTTTGGGTGGGTGGCTTGATAGGTGTGATGCAATTTAATAAAGAGGAGTTTAAATTTTCTCTACCTAGATTTAGCGTCATAGCCCTTTGGAGCGCAATTACTGTTGCTATCTCAGGGGTAGCAAATGCATTGACACGGCTAGATTCAATTGCGGCTTGGCAAAGCAGATACGGCGCATTAGTAATTTTAAAGATTGTGTTAACCAGTATTTTGATTGGATTTGGTGCACTACACCGCCGATTACTTTTGAAGAGTAATTACCCTTCAATTTATCGATTGGTAATTGGTGAGATCTTTGTAATGTCAATGACGGTATTTGTTGGCAGCTGGCTTTCAAATACTGCACCACCGGTTCGCGAGGTAGCGGTTTCACCGGCGTTGTTGATTACTGGATTAGAAATGCCACCACCACCAACTTTTTCAAGTGTTTTGCTTGCTTATGATCCAGATGGCTTAATGATTGGAATATTACTTTTTGCAGTCGCCTTGTATATAAGAGGTGTAGTTGCATTATCTCGACGTGGTGATAAGTGGCCAATAGGCAGAACTATCGCCTTCGCCTTGGGCATTGCAGCCATTGATTTTGCTACAAGTGGCGGTCTAGGCGTTTACTCTCGATTTGCATTCTCCAACCACATGTTGGCGCACATGGTTTTAGGAATGATTGCACCGATTGGAATTGTTTTAGGTGCACCAATTACTTTGGCATTACGCACATTGCCAATTGGCAGAAGCAAAAATGAGTTAGGAATTCGGGGCGTATTTATCAACCTACTCCACTCTAAATTAGGCAAAGTTTATGCAAATCCGATTGTGGCCTTAGCGATATTTGATGGCTCCCTATTTGCACTTTACTTCACACCACTATTTGGCGAGTTAATGTTGAGCCACAGTGGTCACTTGTTTATGAATCTTCACTTTATTTTGGCTGGTTACCTCTTCTTCCAATCAATCATTGGTATTGATCCGATGCCGATAAAGATTCCGTATATTGTGAAGATAGTTGTCTTATTTGCCGCAATGAGTATTCACGCATTTTTCTCAGTCGCACTTATGTCATCATCAGCTCTTTTGGATAATGGTTACTTCATCGCTCTTGAGCGGCTATGGGCTACAGATTTATTGGCAGATCAAAATTTGGGTGGTGCAATTGGTTGGGCCATGGGAGAGGTACCTATCCTGCTTGCGCTACTTGCCACATTTATTCAATGGATCAAGGCTGATAAGAAGGAGAGCGGTCGAATTGACCGAGCAGCAGAACGTGCTGCAGCCATGGGCGAGGATGATGAACTTGCAAAGTACAACAAGTACTTAGCTCAATTAAGCAGAGATGATGGACGAGAAAAATCAGATTAGGATTGGTACATGGCTTTTTCTTCAGAATCTAATATGGCGCCACTTTTTGGCGATGAGTACCAATCACTCCGGGAAAGTGTTAGCGCGCTAGCCCAAAAAAAGATTTTACCTTTTGCGCAAGATGTTGATGAAAATGCCAGATACCCACAGGAAGCAGCGGATGCATTACAACAAGCTGGTTTAGCTGCGGCACATGTTCCTGAAGAGTTTGGCGGTCAAGGCGCAGATGCATTAGCAACTGTCATTATTATTGAAGAGGTGGCACGAGTTTGTGGCGCATCATCCTTAATTCCAGCGGTAAATAAGTTGGGATCGGTTCCATTATTAATTGGTGCAAGCCAGGAACAAAATAAAAAGTACTTAACTCAATTAGCGCAGGGAAAAGGTTTTTCATACTGCCTCTCTGAATCAGAGGCTGGCTCTGATGCTGCAGCAATGAAAACTAAAGCAACTGCATCTGGTGATAAATGGATTTTATCTGGAAGTAAAAAATGGATCTCTAATGCAGGTGTTTCAGAGTTTTACACAGTGCTGGCAACAACTGATCCATCAAAAGGATCAAAAGGTATCTCCGCATTTATTGTTGAAAAATCAGATGCCGGTGTTTCCTTTGGTGCACACGAGAAGAAAATGGGTTTTCGTGGCTCTCCAACTCGAGAGGTTTACTTTGACAATGTTGAGTTATCGCAAGATCGTTTGATCGGAGAGGTCGGTACTGGTTTTGGGTTAGCGATGAAAACACTGGATCACACCAGAATTACAATTGCCGCTCAAGCACTTGGAATTGCGCAAGGCGCACTTGATGTAGCAAAACGCTACTCACATGAGCGCCAGCAATTTGGTAAAGCTATCTTTGATTTTCAAGCAATTCAATTTATGTTGGCCGATATGGCAATGCAGATTGAAGCGGCTAGATCGTTAACTTATGCAGCAGCTGTTAAGAGTGAGCGCGGCGAAGTGGATCTAACATTCTTCTCGGCAGCCAGTAAATGTTTTGCAACAGATGTTGCAATGAAGGTTACAACTGATGCGGTACAAATCTTGGGCGGATACGGATATGTCAGCGATTATCCAGTTGAGCGAATGATGCGAGATGCAAAACTTACTCAAATTTACGAGGGCACTAATCAGATTCAACGAATTGTTATGGCTAGAAACTTAGATACCTTAAATTAAAAACGCACCAACATACTTGGCGTAGCAGCAGCATTAACTGGTTGATCAAACTCATTTGTTGGTAAGGGTTCATTACTAATTTCACCTGGATGAACCAACGCGACCTTCCAGGCAGAGGTTTTTGCGAGTGCTCGATCATAAGAGCCTCCACCCTGGCCTAATCGATTACCCTTTTGATCAATATGTAACGCTGGAACAATTACTACATCCAATTTAGGATCACTTGGCTCACCAATTGGTTCAAAAATTTTCCCAACCTTTTTTAAGTTACTTAGATCTCCATTCCATAAAACCCACTCTAAATCTCCATCTGTAAGCATTCGAGGCAGATAAAGATTTGCCCCATTTTTGATCAACTCTTGATTCAAATCTTCAGTATTGGGCTCAACCTCATATGAAATATAGGAAGCGATACTTTGTTTTCCAGCAAACTCTGATGCAGACAAAAGATGAAGCCAAGAATCATTAATAAATCTATCTACTCGCTCACTGCGATACTTGTCACGAAGCTTCGCCTTTGCTTGATTTATTAGATCTTTATTCATGCCATTACCTTAATTTATCAACGGTGCAAAGTAGGGTTTAGGTATGGATCAATCGATTTCAGTTGCCCAGTTTCAGGAGCGATTACTTGAACTGGCGCAGCCTCTAACACCATTAGATCTGCCATTACTTGATGCTCATGGGGCAACGCTCTCCAGCAACCTAATGGTTGATGATCAGTTGCTGCTTAAAACTGGAGATCGAATTGGTGCAACCCAAATTGGATTAGCAGCTTCCCTTGGTCTAGATCGCTTACCTTGCCGACCACATCCCCGAGTTGTAATTATTTCAGCAGGAGATGATCTTGTTGAACCTGGCAGTAAGTTGGCCGATGATGGGGATGAGTTTGAAAGTAACTCCTGGTTTCTAACCACCTTTGTCCGTGAGATTGGCGCCCATGCTTTTCGCGTTCACACGATCGCGCAAACTACCGAGGTTTTAAAGTTAATCGTTGAAGATCAACTTGTAAGGGCGGATTTAATTGTCATTAGTGGTGAATCTAAAGATGAGTCATTTGAATTGATTAATTCAGTAATCAGTAGCCTCGGTGAGGTTACAACTGTGGTGCCAAATTTAGCTGAAAGTGGCAAACACAGTTACGGCAGCATTGGACCTGATAAGACTCCGGTAATAGCACTACCTGGCGAGCCATTGGCAAATTACCTGTCAGCAGAGTTATTTATTAGACCGATGATTTTAAAGATGTTGGGTTACCGATCAATTTATCGAAATAGCAAGAAGATGAAATTAGATTTTGAGGTGGTGGGTACTGAGGGCAAGGCAAATTACATTCGCGGCAAAGTTACAGGTGAGAAAGAGATTTCCTTGCTACCAAATCAAGGTGCGATCGCCACTATCTCAACTACTGATTGCTTAATTTACTTGCCGGAAAAAAGTGAAAGATTAGGAAAAGGGGATAGTGCAGAAGTAATTTTTCTGCAGGGAGATTTAGTTTGAAAAAACTAATTGACCACGAATTAATTCTTAAGCCAATCAGATTTAGGGATAAAACCCAGTGGGATAGCGTTCGCGCAATCAATCGAGATTGGTTATCTCCTTGGGAGGCCACCAGGCCACGAGTTGATCAAGATCATCCGCTACCAACTTATTATGGAATGGTGATGCAGTTAAATCGTGAGATGAGAGCGTTGCGATCAATCTCGCTGGGAGTTTTTTTAAAAGAGGGTAAAGGCGAGCTATTAATTGGGCAGATAACTTTAGGTGGCATCATTTTTGGCGCAATGCGTGGTGCTCATATTGGGTATTGGATTGATCAACGTTATTCAGCTAGAGGCTATACAACAAGAGCGGTCAAACTTCTAACAAATTTTGGCTTTGACGCCTTGAGATTGCATCGAATTGAAATTAATCTGCGGCCAGAAAATGAGGCTTCAAAAAAAGTGGCACTCAAAGCTGGGTACGTACTGGAAGGCGCAAGGAGCAATTACTTACATATTGCGGGGGATTGGCGCAATCACATTACATTTGTTAAAGAAAACTCCAACATAAAATAAATTAATAAATCGGACATACCACCTAAATCCCCTTAAATCCTTACCCCAACAATTATCGTTCTTCTTTATGGCATCGGGATTTATCTATCTAATCATCATCGCCATGTGGGCTGCCTATTTTCTACCACAATGGTTTAGCTCCCATGAAGATGCGTCAGGTAAATCAATTGATCGTTACAAAAACGCCATGCAAGTTGTGGCCGAAAACCAAAGTATGAAAAAGATGGAAGAGTCATTAATTGATAAATCCAATTTAATCTTTCAACGTAAATTGATATTTGGATCGCTCTTCTCACTTTATTTGCTAGCAAACCTAGGTGCACTCTTTGGATTACTATCCTGGGCAACCACTCTGGTTCCGTTAACTGGTTTTATAATTTACTTAGTACATGTGCGAAAACAGGTAGTAGCTTCACAGGCCAAGATAAGAAGAGTTAAAGCAATGGAAAAAATTGCAAATGCCAAATTACCTTCACCACTCTTTGAAAATAATAGCCAGCAATCCGCCAGTTCAAATGATCATTGGATTCCTTTTTCAGAGCGAACCGAGATTACTGGTGTAGTTGTTGTGCCAAAGGATCGAACAGGTTGGCAACCA
>Ga0247833_1001161_pt1 | contig 44779 bp, 38 predicted proteins | sample LaCruzMarch2015__7_FD_187117 | JGI IMG/M metagenome (GOLD analysis project Ga0247833, IMG submission 187117) | Freshwater microbial communities from meromictic Lake La Cruz, Castile-La Mancha, Spain - LaCruzMarch2015_8m | ecosystem: Environmental > Aquatic > Freshwater > Lake | place: Spain...
CCCAGCCCCAATCCGCAACCGCGCCGTCGCGTAACGCCCAGATCCGAGCGCACCCATGATTCAGGCCTCTATCAAGGACATCCTCCGCAGGCTCGCAGCAGGCACCCCGCTGGACCAGGAGGGGTGCCGCGAGGCCTTGTCCCTGCTCTCGTCCGACGCAGCCCTGCCCACCCAGCAGGCCGCGTTCTTAGCCCTCCTGCGCGCACGCGGCGAAACCGTCGACGAGATCACCGGCGCAGCAGCCCTCCTGCGCGGCACCATGCTGACCGTCGACGCCCCGCCTGATGCGATCGACATCGTCGGCACCGGCGGCGACGGCCACGGCACGTACAATGTCTCCACCTGCGCCGCCTTCGTCGCGGCGGGGTGCGGCCTGTCCGTCGCCAAGCACGGCAACCGCGCGGTCTCCTCCAAGTCCGGCGCATCCGACGTACTCGCAGCACTCGGCGTCAAACTCGACAACCCCCGCGAAATTGTTTCACGCGCCATCCAGGACGCCGGGGTCGGTTTCCTCTGGGCGCCGCTCTATCATCCGTTGATGAAAGCCTGGGCCCCGGTGCGCGCCGACATCGGCTTCCGCTCCATGTTCAACCTGCTCGGGCCGATCTGCAATCCAGCTGGCGTCACGCATCAGGTGGTCGGCGTGTTCGCCCAAACTTGGGTAAGCCCCATTGCCCAAACGTTGCGCAACCTTGGCTCCAAACGCGCGTGGGTCGTCCACGGCGCAGACGGCCTCGATGAGTTGACCACCACCGGCATCACCTACGTCGCCGAATTGCGCGACGGCCAGGTCCGCGCCCGAAATGTTACGCCCGAGGACGCAGGTCTCCCGCGCGCCACACTGGCCGACCTGACGGGTGGCGACGCGGCCCACAACGCCACTGCCTTGCGCGACGTGCTGGCTGGAAAACCCAGCGCCTACCGCGACATCGTCCTGCTCAACACCGCCGCCGCCCTGATCGTCGCTGGCCGCACCGACACCCTGAAGGACGGCGTGACCCTCGCCGCCGAAGCCATTACATCCGGCGCCGCCGAACGCAGCCTCGACCGCCTAATCGAAATCACCAATGCTTAACTCCACTTATATTCGTCATGGCCGCGAAGGCGGCCACCCACGACAAACCTCAACGTACTCGTTGTATCTGAAACTGACTACAGTTCGACAAGCTGCATCGCCCGCAACCCAACCTCATCCAGCCGTGGGTGGTCGCCTGCGCGGCCATGACGCGAGTTAGTATGTCCTAAAGAAAGGGAGGGTTTGGGAGGTTCTCCTCCCAAGCGGGTCCCGAGGCGAAGCCGAACCTGCCCTAAGAGCAGCGGCAGCCCTGCGATATCCATCAAAGGACTGTTCCCTCTCCCCGAGAACCCGATTACAACCGATCCCATGACCGACATCCTTGCCAAAATCACCCGATACAAGCGCGACGAGATCGCAGCCGCCAAGGCAAGCCGCCCCTTGCGCGTCATCGCCGAATACGCCCGCTCGGCCCCGCGCGTCCGCCCGTTCGCCGACGCGATCAAAGCCAAGCTCGCGCAAGGCAAACCGGCGCTCATTGCAGAGATCAAAAAGGCCTCACCATCCAAGGGCCTGATCCGCGCCGATTTCGACCCACCAGCGCTGGCCAAAGCCTATGAAGCGGGCGGCGCGGCCTGCCTGTCGATCTTGACCGATGAACCCTCGTTCCAAGGCGCACCCGATTACCTCATCAAAGCCCGCGCGGCCTGCACACTCCCAGTCCTACGTAAAGACTTCATGCTCGACCCCTATCAGGTCGTCGAAGCCCGCGCCTGGGGGGCCGATTGCATCCTCGTCATCCTCGCTCAAGTCGATGACGTAATCGCAGCCAGCCTGATCGCTGCCGCCAAAGACTGGGGCATGGACGCCCTGATCGAAGTCCACGACGACGCCGAACTCGACCGCGCCCTGAAACTCGATGCCCACCTCATCGGCATCAACAACCGCAACCTGAAAACCTTCGACGTGACGCTTGCCACCACCGAGCGCTTGGCCCCGCGCATCCCCGGCGACAAAATCATCGTCGGCGAAAGCGGCATTTTCACCCCCGCCGACATCGCGCGTCTGCAGAAAGTCAACGTCCACACCTTCCTCGTTGGCGAAAGCCTGATGCGCCAACACGACGTCACCGCTGCCACCCGCGCTCTGCTCGGCATTGCCCCATGACCAAGCTCTCCCACCTTAACGAGCGCGGCGAAGCACACATGGTCGACGTCTCGGACAAGTCCGTGACAAGTCGCACCGCCATCGCCGAAGGCTTCGTCACTATGGAAGCCACAACGCTGGCCCTGATCGAATCCGGCACCGCCCAAAAGGGCGATGTGCTGGCAACCGCCCGCATCGCCGGCATCATGGCCGCCAAGAAAACCAGCGACCTGATCCCGCTCTGTCACCCTCTGGCCATCACCAAAGTCACCGTCGACTTCACCCCCTCGCAAAATCCCCCCGGCCTGCATGTCGAAGCCCAAGTACGCGTCGCAGGCCAGACGGGCGTCGAAATGGAAGCCCTGACGGCGGTGTCCGTGGCCTGCCTCACGATTTACGACATGCTCAAGGCCGCCGACAAAGCCATGACCTTTGAGGGCATCCGCCTCGTGGAAAAAACCGGCGGCAGGTCTGGCACCTACCGGGCTGCGGCAAAGCCCACCTCGGACCACTGACATGGCGACCCTGACCGTCAAACAGGCCATTGATCTCCTCGTCGCAGGCATCGAGCCATTACCAAGCGAGACCCTACCGCTCGCCGCCGCGCGCACACGAACGCTGGCCGAACCCATCATCGCCCACCTGACCCAACCCCCATTTACCGCTTCCGCAATGGACGGCTACGCAGTCCACCTGAGCGACCTCGCAACCCTGCCAACAACCCTAACCATCGTTGGCGAATCAGCTGCTGGTGCCCGCTTTCACGGCACACTTGCCCGCAGCCAGGCCGTCCGCATTCTGACCGGGGCTCCCGTCCCCGACGGCGCTGACGCCATCGTCATCCAGGAAAACACCCGCCGCGACGGTACAACCCTTACGATCCGCAACGGCGCACCAGACCCAGCTCATATCCGCCCGCTCGGTGGCGATTTCCGTCAGGGCCAACGGCTCCTTGAAGCAGGCCAAACCCTCGACGCCCGAACGTTAACGCTCGCGGCCGCTAGCGGCCATGCGACTGTCTCCGTCCGCCGCCGTCCGCGCGTCGCCATCCTGGCAACTGGCAGCGAACTCGTCCCACCCGGCACCACGCCCGGCCCGGACCAGATCGTGTCGTCCAACCCCATCGGCATCGCAGCCCTGATCGAAGCCTTCGGCGGCGAACCCGTCCTCCTCGGCATCGCCCCCGACAACCTCAGCGCGATCGCAACCCTGATCGAACAGGCCCGCGACTGGGACCTCCTCATCACCAGCGGCGGCGCATCCGTCGGCGACCACGATCTTGTCCGGCCCGCCCTCGAATCGCTCGGCGTCGCGCTCGACTTCTGGCGGATCGCGATGCGCCCTGGAAACCCTGTCCTGTTCGGACGCCTCGGCCCGCTCCGCGTCCTCGGCGTCCCGGGCAACCCGGTGTCCGCACTGCTGTGCACCCGAATTTTTGCCTGCCCCATGATCGGCGCGATGCTGGGCCGTCCGGCTGGCCAGGCCGCGCCCCGCCAGATTGTCTTAGGCAGTGCGCTCAGCCTCAACGGCCCGCGCCAGCACTATATGCGCGCCGTCATCGAAACCCGCGATGGCCGCGAAACCGTGAGCGCCGTCCCCAATCAAGACAGCTCCCTGCTGACGCCGCTCACCCGCGCCAATGGCCTGATCGTCCGCAAACCGAACGCCCCGCCTGAACCGGCAGGCACGCCCGTCCCCGTCATCCTCATTGATTTTTAAGTCCAGCACCACTTTTTGCTTGCGGAACACAAAAGGAACGCGTAGCCAACATTCATGTTTTGTGCCGACTGGGGTCCGCACACGATCGTTGGAGGCCACGATGCTCACGCAAAAACAAAAAGATCTGCTGCTGTTTATCCACGACCGGATGCAGGACGGCGGTGTGCCACCGTCATTTGATGAAATGAAGGATGCGCTTGATCTCAAATCGAAATCCGGCATTCACCGCCTGATCATGGCGTTGGTGGAGCGCGGGTTTATCCGCCGCCTGCCAAACCGCGCCCGCGCGATTGAGGTCATCAAACTTCCAGAAAGCAGCTCAGAAGCACTCAATGCTCCTAAGCGGCCCGGCTTCCAGCCCAGCGTTATCGAAGGCAGCAAGCCAAAACCGTCTGAATTCCACACCCCGCCGTCGATCAACCTCGACAGCCGCACCGTCTCCGTCCCCATGATGGGCCGCATCGCCGCTGGCACGCCGATCAGCGCCATTCAAACCCACACGCACGACATCCCCTGCCCACCCGACCTGCTCGGCAACGGCGAACACTTCGCCCTCGAAGTGCGCGGCGACTCGATGATCGAGGCCGGCATCCACGACGGCGACACGGTCATCATCCGCCGCTGCGAACAGGCCGAAAACGGCGACATCGTCGTCGCCTTGGTCGAGAAGGAGGAGGCAACGCTCAAGCGTCTGCGCAAGAAGGGCAGCACCATCGCCCTCGAAGCGGCCAACCCCGAGTTCAAGACCCGCATTTTCGGCCCAGATCAGGTCGACATCCAAGGCCGCCTTGTTGGCCTCATCCGCCGCTATTGACGCCGCGCCTTATCCGTCATGAGTCTAGGGGTGAGCCCCCGAGACGCTAAGATAAGGCAACGAGCATTTTTCAATGACCTTATGCGCCCCACTTTCGTCATGGCCGCGAAGGCGGCCACCCACGACAACCATCAGCTGGTGAGTTCGTACAACGGGTCCCGACGCATTGTAGCGCGTATGGGTCCAGTAGCGAGCCCCTGGTCCAAGCAAAGCGCACGTCACTAAACCTGATGTCGCGTCAGGCTTTCGGCGGCAGTCCGCTTGCTTTCTCATCGCCGGGCAGATTGTACGTCGTGCCTTCCCAAGGGCTTTCGAAATCGAACGTACGGAAGTCCTGGGTGAGTTTCACAGGCTCATAAACGACGCGCTTCTTTTCATCGTCATAGCGCACCTCGACATACCCCGTCAGCGGGAAGTCTTTCCGCAGCGGATGGCCCTGGAAGCCGTAGTCTGTCAACAAGCGGCGCAAATCCGGGTGCCCGGAAAACAAAATCCCAAACATGTCGTAGGCTTCGCGCTCATACCAGTCCGCATTCGGAAACACCGGGATCGCGCTCGGCACCTGGGTGGCCTCATCCGCCGTAATTTTGACCCGCAGACGCAAGTTGAGCCGCGGCGAAAGCAAATGATAGACGACATCGAACCGCTGCGCCCGCTGCGGATAATCGACTCCGCACAAATCGATCAGGATCTCGAACTGGCACCGTTCATCGTCACGAAGTTTGCGCAGCACCTCGACGATCTTATCGGTCGCAACCGTGATTGTGGTCTCGCCGAACGCCTCGCTTGCTGTCCCAAGCAATGGGCCCAAAACGTCGCCAGCCGTAGCCGATGGCAAATATTGCATAGTCATAATCCTAAGCTGGCGGATTGCGGACACGATCTTCAAGATCGGCGCGGATTTTATCGGGTGGAGCCATCATGCGGTGGCATCGTTCGGCAGCGTACGTCCCGGCGAGATAGATCAATCCCGCCACGAACAGCGCCACGGTCTTGTTTTCGATCAGCAGCCAAGCCCCGATAGCCAGGACGCCCCCCGCCAAACCGATCAAGAGCCGCACCAACGATGCCTTTGACATACCCTGTCCTTAACGCGCGATCGTCCCGGTCCGCCGGATTTTACGCTGGAGCAGCAGCACGCCATAAAGCAGCGCCTCTGCCGTCGGCGGGCAGCCTGGCACGTAGATATCAACCGGCACAATCCGGTCGCAGCCCCGCACCACAGCATAGGAGTAATGATAATACCCGCCCCCGTTGGCGCAGCTGCCCATCGAGATCACATACCGCGGCTCCGGCATCTGATCGTAGACTTTGCGCAGAGCAGGCGCCATCTTGTTCGTCAGCGTGCCAGCAACAATCATAACGTCCGACTGACGCGGCGACGCGCGCGGCGCAAACCCGAACCGCTCCATGTCGTAACGCGGCATCGACGCCTGCATCATTTCGACTGCGCAGCACGCCAAACCGAACGTCATCCACATCAGCGAGCCGGTGCGCGCCCAGTTGATCAGGTCGTCGGTTGTGGTGACAAGAAAGCCTTTGTCAGCCAATTGATTGTTGACGTCGGCGAGGAACGGGTCGGGCGCCTTGGCTACGCTGCCGGGTCCACCCGCACCCGCTCCCTCACGCATCTTGTCCCACAAAATTGGGTCCGAGAGCACAGGGCTTCCATCGGGTCGCAAGATCAATCCCATTCGAGCGCGCCTTTCTTCCATTCGTAGATGAAACCGATGGTCAACACGGCCAAGAAGATCATCATCGACCAGAACCCGAACAGCCCGATCTCTTTGAAGGCCGCCGCCCACGGGAACAGAAACGCGATCTCAAGATCGAAGATGATGAAAAGGATCGACACGAGATAGAACCGCACGTCAAAGCGCATCCGGCTGTCATCGAACGCGGCGAATCCGCACTCGTAGGCCGAAACCTTCTCGCTGTCGGGATTACGGACCGCGATAAGGAAAGGCACGATCAACAAAACCGTAGCAAACGCCAACGCGACGACGAGAAAGATCGCGAGCGGAAGGTAGTCCGAAAACAGGTTCGCCATGAGGTCCCCGAATGAGCGACGCGTCGAGCAGCACTTGGTCGTATCGCAGCCCGCCTCAACGTGCAACGCCTACCTCAGACGGACATCGACACAGGCCCGAATGCATCAAGCCCGACGCAGTGCGCCGGGCCTTGAAGCGATCAACTTGTCAAAAATTTGGATTGGCGCGAGAGACGGGACTTGAACCCGCGGCCTCCGCCGTGACAGGGCGGCGCTCTAACCAACTGAGCTACTCCCGCAATCCAATACGTCGCGAACTCGTCCTCGCGGTCACTCGGTGTCGATACGGGCATCGGTCGGGGAAGTCAAGCGACACGCGACAGGTTTGTGAAAACAATCCCTCGCGTATCGCCCCAATCCTTCGCCTATTGTCCCTAGACCAAGGCCGCTCCTTGCAGCGCTGCGATCCGCGCTCAGGTGCGACGGCTCAGCCACGCGCCAGCCCGCCAATTACGCTGTAGGCCGCTTCACTCCCAGAAAGTCCATTTTGCCCAGATCGACCCCGTTGGCCCGCAGGATCGCATACGCTGCTGTCGCATGAAAATAGAAGTTCGGCAGCGAGAACGAGATCAGATAAGGGAGCCCCTTGAAGTGCATCTCCTGCGGCCCGACTTTCAGCGAAATATCGCGCCCCTCGCTCCCATCGACCTGTGCCGGCGTAATGGTCGCCAAAAACGCCACCGTCTTCGCAATGCGTTCCTTGAGCTCAGGAATGGTCTTCTCGGTATCTGGATAGCTCGGGATCTCGACGCCCGCGAGCCGGGCAGCAGTCCCCTTGGCAAAGTCACACGCGATCTGCACCTGCCGTGACAGCGGGAACATGTCGGGACACAGGCGCGTCGCAGGCAGTATCGCCGGGTCCAGCTTCTTGGCGGCGGCATGCGCTTCGGCCTTATCGAGAACGCCTGAAAGCGACGTCAGCATATGCGTAAAGACCGGCACCGAGGCTTGATACATGGTGATCGTCATGGGGGCTCCTTGCATTGGCAAACGCAAAACCATTAGTTCCGATTTACAGAACTAAAGCGGCATAGCATGCCTAGGAAAACAGCGAAACTGAAATAGTAGTGATGACTGACTGCCAGCATGCAGGCGGCTTCTGCGCACAAGGCTCAAACCGAATCAACAACCGCTGCGAAGTTCGGCACTGGTGGGCAGTGAGGGGATCGAACCCCCGACCATCTCGGTGTAAACGAGACGCTCTACCGCTGAGCTAACTGCCCACCGTCACGTTTAGCGGCCCTGCGCGCGCAGCGCAATACCGATCAGCCCTTTCGTCCACGCTGGCCTGTCGAGGCCAGCCCGCCGCTGCAAACCAGGGTTTGTTACGCAGGCAAATGTATTTCCTCAAAAATTTCTTGTGATCGCCCGTCCTGAAACAATTCATTCCAAGCTGGCGTAATTATCGTTGTCACCGGGAAACACTCCCCGGCACAAACGACAAAACAACATCATATCCAATGGAGTTTCCAAATGAACCGCTTCGCCGCACCGATCCTTTTCGCTCTCGCCATCGCCATCTCGGGCTCCGCAATCGCAGCCCCTCTCTCGACAAACACCGAAGTGAGCGCCTTCTTCCAGCAGCAGAAGCTGAACGGCAATTAACTCCAGCCCATGAACATCGCCCCCCCGAAAGGAACACCCCAATGACCAAACGGTTCGCTTCCCTCGTGTTGGCCGCTTCCATTCTCGCCGGTGCCGGCGCAGCTTATGCTGGATCGCCGCATAGCCACGCCCTCCGCGACATCGCCCAACTCGGCACCATCACGCCCGGCGGCGTCTTTGACGGCCGATAAACAACAAAACTCACGCCCCCCAAAAATCCTGACTGACAAAACAAAGCGCGACACCCAAATTGGATGCCGCGCTTCTTTTATGTCTAAGATAATCGCCGTCTGAATTAATTCAGGAGATCCTTCAGACCCTTCGACGGCGTGAATTTCGGCACCTTTGCAGCCGGGATTTTAATCGCAGCGCCAGTGGCTGGGTTACGGCCTTCACGCGCCTTGCGCTTGGCAACCTTGAACGTACCAAAGTCGGGAATGCGAACTTCATCGCCCTTCTTCATCGACTTCTTGATGTGCTCGAGCACAGCTTCGACAGCATGGCCTGCCTTTTCCTTGGTGATCTCGGCGTGATTGGCAACGGCGTCGATCAAGTCTTTCTTGCTCATGTTCTGCTTATCCTTCTGATCTTTTGAACTGCCTCGATGCCAACAGACCGCCGAACGGATCAAGAGTTCGCGTCTAGGCTCTCGCATCGCCAACAGAGGCCGCAAACAAGCGCCGTTTGCCGCCCCCCGTCAAGATCAAAAACACCCCAAAACCCCCGAAAACACTGGAGAAACGGCGGTTTCCGAGCACCTTTTTACATTTTTGGCAAATCAAGGCACGCCAACGGTCGTGGTGCGCAAAAATGCACAATCCCACCGAGCAATCCAGCTAAACCAGCCAAAGTGCCTGTCGCCGCAATGCTGCCACAAAACGCCCGAAAAAACCCCGCGGCCCGAAAGCCGCGAGGGTTCAATCGTATCGAAAGTCGGTAGCGCCAAGTCGTGTGCGGTAACTGACCTTAGCTAGTGCGCCGTGGCCCGTGCGGCCGCGTTGTCCGCTTCCGTTGCAACCGCAGCTGCCGTGGCAGCCGCAGCCTGATCCCACGTCATGGGCTCGGGCTGTTGAACCAATGCGACCTTCAGAACATCGTCGTAGCGAGCCGCAGGAATGATCTGAAGCTTGGCCTTCACCTCGTCGGGAATGTCAGCCAGATCCTTCACGTTTTCATCGGGGATAATGACCGTCTTGATACCGCCGCGCATGGCAGCCAACAGCTTTTCCTTCAATCCCCCGATGGGTAGCACGCGTCCGCGCAACGTGATCTCACCCGTCATGGCCACATCGCGGCGCACCGGAATGCCGGTGAGCACCGATATAATCGCCGTGGTCATGGCGATACCGGCCGACGGGCCATCCTTGGGCGTCGCGCCTTCCGGCACGTGCACGTGGATATCGCGCTTTTCAAACATGTTCGGATTAATGCCGAAATCCACCGACCGCGAACGGATGTACGCGTTCGCCGCCTGAATCGATTCCTTCATCACATCGCGCAAGTTGCCGGTCACCGACATCTTGCCCTTGCCCGGCATCGACACGCCTTCGATCGTCAGCAACTCGCCGCCGACTTCCGTCCAGGCCAGCCCCGTGACGACGCCAACCTGATCGGTCGCCTCAGCCTCGCCATACCGGTACTTCGGAACGCCGAGATAGCTTTCGAGATTTTCAAGAGTGATCCGCACCGACTTCTTCGATGAGGTCAAAATCTCCTTGACCGACTTGCGCGCGAGTTTGGCGATTTCGCGCTCCAGCGAACGCACACCGGCTTCGCGCGTATAGCGCCGCACCAGTTCCAACAGAGCATCGTCGTCGACAAACCATTCGCCAGCTTCGAGACCATGCGCCGTCTGCATTTCCTTCAGCAGATGGCGTTTGGCGATCTCGAGCTTTTCGTTCTCGGTGTAGCCCGCGATCCGGATGATTTCCATCCGGTCCATGAGGGCCGGTGGGATATTCAGCGTGTTGGCGGTGGTCACGAACATCACGTTCGACAGATCGTAGTCGACTTCCAGGTAATGGTCGTTGAACGTGCTGTTCTGTTCCGGATCGAGCACTTCGAGCAGCGCCGCTGCAGGGTCGCCACGGAAATCCTGACCCATCTTGTCGATTTCATCGAGCAGGAACAGCGGATTGTTCCGCTTCGCCTTCTTCATCGACTGGATGACTTTGCCCGGCATCGAACCAATGTAGGTCCGGCGATGGCCACGGATTTCCGCTTCGTCGCGAACGCCACCAAGGCTCATGCGCACGAACTCACGGCCCGTCGCGTTAGCGATTGACCGGCCAAGCGAGGTCTTGCCAACGCCCGGAGGCCCCACAAGGCACAGGATCGGACCCTTGAGTTTATTGGTGCGTGCACCAACCGCGAGATACTCGACGATCCGCTCTTTGACCTTTTCCAGACCGTAGTGTTCCAGGTCGAGCGTCGCCTGAGCTTCTTCGAGGTCCTTCTTGACCTTGCCTTTGACGCCCCAGGGGATCGACAACAGCCAGTCGAGATAGTTGCGCACCACCGTCGCTTCAGCCGACATCGGGCTCATCTGCTTGAGCTTTTTCAGCTCCGCAAGGGCCTTGTCGCGGGCTTCCTTCGACAGCTTGGTGTTTTCGATCTTGTCTTCGAATTCGGCAATGTCGTCGCGCTCGTCGGTATCGCCGAGCTCCTTCTGAATCGCCTTCATCTGCTCGTTGAGATAATACTCGCGCTGCGTCTTCTCCATCTGGCGCTTCACGCGCGAGCGGATTTTCTTCTCGACCTGCAGAACCGAGATTTCGCTTTCCATCAGAGCATAGACGCGCTCAAGCCGCTCCGAAATCGTCGTGACTTCGAGGACTTCCTGCTTCTCGGAAATCTTGACGGCCAAGTGCGATGCGATGGTATCGGCGAGCTTCGAGGGGTCTTCGATCTGGCTGATCGTGCCCAGCACTTCGGGCGAGATTTTCTTGTTGAGCTTCACATAGCTCTCGAACTGCGACACCGCTGAACGGGCGAGCGCTTCGATCTCGTCTTTCGAACCCACGCTATCTTCGACGCGCGAAACTTCCGCTTCGAAATAATCAGGGTTGTCGGTATAGCGCTTGATGCGCGCGCGCGCGGTACCCTCGACGAGCACCTTCACCGTGCCATCTGGCAACTTCAGCAACTGAAGCACGGAAGCCAGAGTACCCACTTCATAGATGGCGTCTGTCGCCGGATCGTCGTCCCCGGCGTTGCGTTGTGCCGCAAGCAGGATCTGCTTATCGGCACGCATGACTTCTTCAAGCGCCGCAATCGACTTCTCGCGGCCAACGAACAGCGGGACGATCATATAAGGGAACACGACGATGTCGCGCAGTGGCAGGACTGGGTACAGCTCCTTAGACACTGCCTTGTCTTTCCCGGTTTTGTCTTCACTCATGGTGTGTCCCGTCTCCGGATCGGCCTTTATCTCATCTTACGATCAAACAAGCGCCAGGTTTCAACGAGCCAAACGTGCCTCAAAGCCCTGTCCCTATTGCGGCAACACTGGCTTCGATCGTGGCTCAACCGGGGCCATTTGGGGTATCTCCACAGCAAACCCTCAAACGGATCTGCGCCGCAGACACCCTCCAAAACCCTAGCCTACCAGCCCCCGGATGCGGGCACTGATAGTTATTAACAAATGGCCCGTCGTCGAATGCAATCAAGCCCCGAGCGCGGACACTGCACAACGCGTCACAGTGCGCGCATCAGCGCAATGCGCAACGCCTGACATTACGATGCGGTGGAACCCTTTTCCTCGCCACGGTCAGAATAAATCCGCAGCGGCTTAGCAGAACCCTCGACCACTTCCGGCCCGATTACGACTTCTTCGACGCCCTTGAGAGCCGGCAGATCAAACATCGTGTCGAGCAGAATGCCTTCCATGATGGACCGCAGACCGCGCGCTCCGGTCTTGCGTTCGATCGCACGTCGCGCAATCGCACGCATTGCATCGTTCGTGATGGTCAGCTTGACGTCTTCCATCTCAAACAGGCGAGCATACTGCTTAACGAGCGCATTCTTCGGCTCGGTCAGAATCTGCACCAACGCCGGCTCGTCAAGGTCTTCCAGCGTTGCGATCACCGGCAACCGACCGATGAACTCGGGGATCAGCCCGAACTTCAGCAAATCTTCCGGCTCGACATGCCGCAGCACTTCACCGGTGCGGCGCTCATCCGGCCCGGTGACCTTTGCCGAAAATCCGATCGACGTGCCCTTACCCCGGCGCGAGATGATCTTTTCCAGGCCTGCAAAGGCTCCACCGCAGATGAACAGAATGTTCGTCGTGTCGACTTGCAGGAACTCCTGCTGCGGGTGTTTGCGCCCACCCTGAGGAGGCACCGAAGCGACGGTCCCCTCCATGATCTTCAACAGAGCCTGCTGCACGCCTTCCCCGGACACGTCGCGCGTAATCGACGGGTTGTCCGACTTGCGCGAAATCTTGTCGACTTCGTCGATGTAAACGATGCCGCGCTGCGCCCGCTCGACGTTGTAGTCGGCGCTTTGCAGCAACTTCAAAATGATGTTCTCGACATCTTCCCCGACGTAACCCGCTTCCGTCAGCGTGGTAGCGTCCGCCATGGTGAAGGGCACATCTAGAATGCGCGCCAGCGTCTGCGCGAGCAGCGTCTTACCGCAGCCCGTTGGCCCGACCAGTAGAATGTTCGATTTGGCCAATTCCACATCGTTGTTCTTGGCCGCGTGGTTGAGCCGCTTGAAATGGTTATGGACCGCCACAGAAAGCACGCGCTTGGCGTGTTCCTGTCCGATCACGTAGCTGTCGAGCACGTGGCAGATTTCCTGCGGCGTTGGCACGCCATCACGCGACTTCACGAGGGTATTCTTGTTTTCCTCGCGAATGATATCCATGCACAGTTCGACGCATTCGTCGCAAATGAACACAGTGGGGCCGGCAATCAGTTTGCGCACCTCATGCTGGCTCTTGCCACAGAACGAGCAATACAGCGTATTTTTTTCCTGAGGAGGCATACCGTCTCTCATCCGTAGTCGACTGTGGGCTAAATCTGGTAGCCCAGGCCGATGCTTCTCGTCTCGTTCGGCCGTCCCCTGCGGGACCGCGCGGGCGTTACTCAACGCGCAACGTTTACCATCACTGTCGCCTTGACATGGGTCTTGACGGACACACATCCAAGACGTCGGCGATCAAATCACGGATCGCCCAGTCTCTATTGATTGCCGCCGGTTGCAGGTACCGGTTTCTTCTCATACTCGATCTGAGCATGCCTTGAGCCATTGAATCAAGGATGGATTAATTCGCGCTGCCGCGCCATCCCAGATTCAGACATTCCGCGTCCGGCATGCAATCAGCCCACAGATTCGGTGACTGGCGCAACTAAACCGGACGCCCGAACGCCCGTCAGAGATCAGGATTTCTTCGGATCGAGCAAACCTGCGACATCATCGCGCGACGTCAGCACGCGATCGACAAGTCCGAAATCCTTCGCTTCGTCGGCAGTCATAAAGTGATCGCGATCCAGCGTACGCTCAATCTTTTCATACGGTTGGCCCGTGTGCTTGACGTACACTTCATTCAAGCGGCGCTTCATTTTCACGATATCTTCCGCGTGCCGCTCGATATCCGACGCTTGGCCTTGGAAACCGCCCGACGGCTGATGGACCATGATCCGCGCGTTCGGCAGCGCAAACCGCATGTCCTTATGGCCAGCCGATAGCAGCAACGACCCCATCGAAGCGGCCTGCCCCATGCACAAAGTCGCGACCGGCGACTTGATGAACTGCATCGTGTCGTAAATCGCCATCCCAGATGTCACCACGCCACCCGGCGAGTTGATGTACATCGAGATTTCTTTTTTCGGATTCTGCGATTCGAGGAACAGCAGCTGAAGGCAAACAGAGCTTGCCATCGTATCTTCGATCGGACCGATCACGAATACGATGCGATCCTGCAGCATACGCGAGAGCAGATCGAACTGCTTTTCGCCGCGGTTCGTCTGCTCAATGACCGTTGGCCAGTAAACCATATGTATAAGCTCCTCGGTGGGCAAATTGTAATCGTGACGGCAGCGGCGTGACTGTCGGCGAGCAAACGTTCAGCGCGACGCTACCACGCAAACGCCAGATACCGCCCAGGCGATCCGTCCCTAAATGAGCATCGTGTCGGCATTGCGCAACAAACTGGCTCATGCCGACAATAACGGTGTCAAAAACGGAAGGGACCAGCCTCGTTGCGGCTGGCCTCCGATTATTATCGCCCGCGCCCCCCGCGATCAGGCCTCAGGACACGTCAGACGTCACGCCTGCGCGGCGTCTTCAGCCATCTTGAACAGTTCTTCTTTGCTCACCTTTCGCACCGATGGGGAAGTCTGCGAGATCACGTAATCCACAACCTTATCCTCAAAGATCGGTGCACGCAGTTCAGCGACCGCGCCCGGGGTCTTCTCGTAATATTCGTAGACCATCTTTTCCTGACCGGGGAACTGACGGGCCTGCTCGATCAGCGCGCGGCGAAGCTCATCCTGCGTCACTTCGATCTTGTTCTTGTCGCCGATTTCACCAACCAGCAGACCAAGGCGAACCCGGCGCTCGGCGATCTTGCGATACTCAGCCGCAGCTTCCTCTTCCGTTTTGCCTTCGTCGGCAAACGTCTTGCCTTGCTGCTTCAAGCTGCTTTCAAGCTGAGCCCAAATCGACTTGAACTCGTGGTCGACCAGCGAACCGGGCAATTCGAACGTATGCGCCGTCTCCAGCACATCAAGCAGTTCGCGCTTGATCTTGAGCCGCGACGCACCGTCGAGTTCTTTCTGCAGCTGCTCAGTCACCAGCTTTCGCAGGTTCTCGACGTTTTCAGCACCCAGTTGCTCGGCAAAGGCATCGTCGACGGCGGGACGCGTGGGCGCACTGACGGCTTTGACCGTCACATCGAATACGGCAGTTTTACCAGCCAGCGTCGGCACTTGATAGGTTTCGGGGAACGTCGCTGTCACAGCGCGGATATCGCCAGCCTTCGCGCCCAGCAAACCCTCCTCGAAGCCGGGAATGAATTGTCCCTGACCAAGTACCAGTTGCGCGCCTTCAGCAGCACCGCCCTCGAACGCGACATCGTCAATTTTACCAACGAAATCAAGAGTTACGCGATCCTTGTCAGCCGCGACCCGGCCCTCTTCTTCGGTGTAACTGACGCTGCGATCGACCAGCTTTTCGATTGCCCCGTCGATATCGGCTGCATCCACATCGGCCACGACGCGCTCAAGCTTCAGCGTCGACAGATCGACCACCTCGACCTGCGGCAGCACTTCAAAGCTCATTGAATAGACGAGATCGGCCTTGCCATCGACAACCTTGGCGATATCGTTTTGATCGTCTGGCAGCTTGATATCTGGCTGCATCGCCGGGCGCTCCTTGCGCTCCTCGATCGCAGCTAAGCTCGTCTCTTTGATCGCTTCGTCGAGCACATCGCCCATCACCGAGCGGCCATACATCTTCTTCAGATGCACGGCTGGCACCTTGCCCTTGCGGAACCCTTTGAGCTGCACCCGATCTTTAAGCTCGTCCAACTGCTTATCAAAGCGCGCGCTGATTTCGGCGGCGGAGATGACGATCTTCATGGTGCGCTTGAGGCCGTCCGACGTGCTATCCGTGATTTGCATACCTGAACCCAAAAAACCCGAGTGTTAGGTCTGGCGCTGAATGCGCCATCCCGATTGAACCTGACCCGTCAACTCCCTGGTGAAGAGGAGCTCGGGTCGCGAAAAATGGTGCGGGCGGAGGGACTTGAACCCCCACGGCTAGGCCGTCAGAACCTAAATCTGATGTGTCTACCAATTCCACCACGCCCGCTTAGCGCTAACAGATACACAAACCAAAGCGTCAGACCTTGTCATAAAGGCCTGTCGCCGGGTTGCGGCAACACAAACGGCAAGGCGCACGTATATCGGGGAGCCACCAACAAAATCAATGCACTTTTACTGGCGTAATGGCCAGACCCGCCACACAACGCCGTTTTCCACCCCCAAAACGCCAAAAAGCCGGGCACAAAGCCCGGCTTTTTAACTGAAACGGCTTTTGAAGTTTCTTACTTCATCGGCTGATGCATTTCGACCTGCTCGCTGCCGCCGAAGTTGTAGCGCAGACCAACCTTCACTTCATGGGCGGTCAGATCGTTGATGTGCACAGCCGGGTTGACGAAGCCAGCCGAGTCGCTGCGCTGCGACGAGATCTTGCCCATGTCGATGTAGCGATAGCCGACATCGAGCGTGGCGCGATCCGAGATCTGGTAGCCAACGCCCGCCATCAGCGACCAGGCAAACGCGAGGTCGTTATCGCCACGGATGCGGTTGGTCAGGTTTGGGTTGCCCGTGAACGAAACGTCGTCGAGCTGGTGATAGGCAGCCCCGATGCCAGCGCCAACGTACGGCGTGAAGCCACCCCAGTTGCCCAGATCTTTATAGGCATTGATCATCAGCGTGTAGGTCTGGAGCTTGGTGTGGATGGGGTCTTCCATCGGCACCACAACGCCCGGCGTCGTCACACCACCGATGGTGGTCGAAACGGTGTTTTCAAAAAAGCCGGGCTCACCGGTGATCTTGCGATCGCCACGGAAACCAAGCATCGCTTCAAGGCGCACGCCGCGCGAACCGCCCCAACCGCAACCGGCGCCGCCTTCAGCAAGCCAAGTGTTGGCCATCGAGGCATTGGCGACCTTGTCCGTGACGAACGTCGACGTCGACGTCACGGTCGGGTTGCCGTAGATATCCAGAACGTCATAGTTGGTATCGGTGTTGGTGTTGTTCACTGGCCACTTGATCGTGGGATCGTTCGACCACGAATAACCGACATCGGCGCGGAAATAGCATGGACCGCCAGCACCCTGGTGGATGACCGGCATCGGCCCGCCGTAGTCTTTCATGGAGCCGCCACGGACCCCACCGAGATCGGCAGCCTGGGCAGACACTGGCACAAAGGCAGCAAGGAAAAGTGCTGCCGAGGCGACACCAGCTAGCGAGACAAGTTTCATTGGCGTAGACCCTTTTTTGACAGGCACTTGACACGCGGTAAAAGTGACCTGCAGACTTCAAGTTTGCCCATTGACACTAGAATCAGGGTGGTTAAGTCCGAGTTAAGCGGCGTAAGATTTTGCAACGCCAAAGCACGACCTCTCGACGCCACGTTGAATCATGCGTACGCGGACGCGCAGTGCGCGCGACCAGCAGGCACAGCCACCCTCGACCACACCAGCGCCAGGACCCACCCACCCCATGAACACGATGCCCGCGTCACCGGCTTCCACCGCCGCAACTTCCGGCGTGACCGGCGCAATCGGGAAAACGCCGCTCATCCTGCTGCGCAACGCGTCCCGTGAAACCGGCTGCACCATTCTCGGCAAAGCCGAGTTCATGAACCCCGGACAATCCGTCAAAGATCGCGCCGCCTTGTGGATCGTCAACGAAGCCGTCCGAACCGGTGCCCTAAAGCCCGGCGGCACGATCGTTGAAGGCACCGCCGGCAATACCGGCATCGGACTGACCGTCGTTGCCAACGCGCTCGGCTTTAAGACGGTGATTGTCATCCCCCAGACCCAATCGCAGGAAAAAAAGGACACTCTGCGCCTGCTGGGAGCCCACCTGATCGAAGTCCCAGCCGTCCCCTTCAAGAACCCCAACAACTACGTCAAATACGCAGCCCGTCTCGCGCAAACCTTGAACGCGGCGAACCCCGGCTCTGCCATTTTTGCCAACCAGTTCGACAATGTGGCCAACCGCGACGCCCACATCGCAACCACCGCTCAGGAGATTTGGGCTCAAACCGGCGGCGCCGTTGACGGCTTCACTTGCGCCGTCGGCTCAGGCGGCACGCTCGGCGGGGTCTCGCTCGGCCTGAAGGCCATCAACCCCAACATCACCATCGCACTCGCCGACCCGCCAGGCTCGGCTCTCTTTGCCCACTACACCACCGGCGAACTCAAAGCCGAAGGCTCCTCGATCACCGAAGGCATCGGCCAGGGCCGCATCACAGCCAACCTGGACGGTGTCAAAGTCGACCGCTCCTATCTGATCGCCGACGACGAAAGCGTCGCAACCGTGTTCCTACTGTTGTCGCAAGAAGGCCTGTGCCTGGGGACGTCGTCCGGCGTCAACGTAGCAGCCGCCACCCGCCTTGCCCGTGACTTAGGCCCCGGCAAAACCATCGTGACCATACTTTGCGACTACGGCACCCGCTACCAGTCGAAGCTCTTCAACCCGGACTTCCTGGCCTCAAAAGGCCTCCCCGTCCCGTCCTGGCTGGCCAGACAGCCGACCCCAATGCCCGACGTCACCGAACCCACTTAGGGTCACCAAGAGAGGGGAGTTTGAGGGGGGCACTCCTCTGGCGGGGCGTTGGGGCGGCAGCCCTGCCGCGTCAGCGGATCAGCGCCGGATTCTCACACCAACGCGCAACTCGTCGGCGTCGTAGCTGGCGTTCGCCGCATTGCTGGTGAACGCCGTGTGCACGTAGCGCGAGAACAAAACCGTCTCCCGGTTGAGGAAATACTCAACCCCGAGCGTCGCCCGAAGCTCGTCTTCGCTCAGCGACGTACCGACATAGTCCGATGTCGTATATCCAAGGCCCGCCGTCGCAATCACATCGCGGCGGAACCCGTGACGAACCTCGGCCCCAAAAAACTGCGAACGAACCCCGCCAGACCCCGCATTGGTCGTCTCGCCGAAATCCGACCGCGCCGTCAGCGCGACAGCCGTCAGCGTCGTCGGCCGATAGGTCACGTTGGCATCGATAATGACCCCCGACACGTCGGGCAGTCCAACCCCGGCGGGATGCTGCACACCCCAGCCAGCACCCGCTTCACCGCGCAGAAATTCTCCCGTGGTGCCAAACGACAGCCCAACGCGATAGCGCTCTCCCCGCGACGACCGGTCGATCCCGCTGGCGTCCGTACGCCCGTAGTCACGCTGATTGATCGCCACTTCGCTGAACACCGAGAGCGTCGGCTTGAATTCCCACGACGCCCGCACCGCCTGCTCGTAGGTCGCAAAGTCGCGCGCATCGTTCAGCGTCGCGACGCCCCCCGTCTCGCTTGCGCCATAAGCCCGATCCGTCACCGACCCGCGCAACTGCAGCCCAAGCCGGTTGAACCGGTGATTGAGTGCAACGGTCGCTACATCCGTCACCACATCCGCGCGCGTCCCAGCCGTCCGCGCCTCGATCGCCGACCGGCTTTCCTGCGCCACATCCCGACTCAGCGTCGCCTGCACGTTCGTCCGCTTGGAAACATCGAGCCGCCCGCGCGTCTCGAGCGCGTAAGCCGTCTCGTTCTCCGTCGTGAATTCGTTGTAAAACGAGAACGCCCCACGCGCATTGAACTCCAACGCATGACGCCGCCAGTTCGAGACAAGCCGCGCCGATGGCCGCACATCGAACGACACATCCGATCGCGCGCGCGGCGCACGAAAGACGTTTGAAAACGCGTTGCCGCCGATTTCCATCTCGGGAAACAGCACGAAACTGCCAACCCTGACGCCGATGGGATCATACGGCTCAAACCGGAACAGCCGCTGCGGCCGCTTGTCGAGGATGGGATCGAGTTCTTCGATCTGGAAGAGCAGCGCGTCGACAGTGGAGGCCGGCGCTTCAAACAGATCGGCTTCTTCCTTAGGCCGAAGATCGACCGCCGATGGATCGGCACCGTCGATGGGCGCGGCTGGCTCGGTGATGTCGATGACGCCGTCCCGCAGCATGGGGGCCACCGGATCGCTGAGATCGCCATCCTTCAGAATCGGACGCTGCCCAGCGCGCGGCTGATCGCTGTCGTCATCGGTAGCTTCCGCCATGACGGCAGACGCGTCGTCGCTGGGAATGACCGCTGGCAAATCCGGTGCGGCAGCCTGATCCCCAAATAAGCCGTCGGGCACCGGCACAGTCGTCGGTCGAACAGGGTCGGCCGGGCGACGACGCGTCAGCGACGATGCTCCGTCCTGCGCAACAGCCGGGGGGACTGCACTGCAAACGCCGATCGTCGCTGCTGCCAGCGTCAACGCAATCCCAACGGGCCGCAGGCGAGTGATCGGCACAGTGGCGCCCCTCCAAGTGAACGAGGCCCATCGCGGACCTCAGCTTGTCAAAACGCACACGCACGGTTGAACACTAGGCACAGTCGGTTAACGATGCGTTGAGACTTGTCTGGAAAGTCCGTTGCTTGGCCCAGCCGCCACACGCAATCTGTCCACATGGGACGAATTTCTGCGCCCTCGTTGTGGTGACAACCGCTACAGTCTGATAAGACCTCAACTTTTAGCCGCCCGCCCGTCACGTCCAACGAAAGCCGTCCCCCATGTCGACCGCCGCCCGCCAGTCCAAATCGGCCCGCGTTGCATCCGCCCAGCTTTCGGCGTTGCGCACGCTGGCTCTGGAAGCCGACGGACTGGCCAGCCTCAAGACGGCGCTTGAAACGACCCTCCTTGAGCCCTTCGAAAACGCCGTCCAGACCCTGAAGGCCGCCAAAGGCCGCGTCATCGTTTCCGGCATCGGCAAAAGCGGCCATGTCGGCCAAAAGCTCGCCGCCACCTTCGCCTCGACCGGCACGCCCGCCTTCTTCGTTCATCCCAGCGAGGCCTCCCACGGCGACCTGGGAATGATCACCCCCGACGACGTTATCCTGGCGCTGTCGTGGTCGGGCGAAACGGTCGAGCTCAAAAACATCATCATGTATTCCCGCCGTTTCCGCGTACCGCTGATCGCCATCACCTCTGGCAGCAACTCAGCGCTTGGCCAGCAGGCCGACGTGGTTCTCGCCCTGCCAAAAACCAAGGAAGCCTGCCCCCACGGCTTGGCCCCGACCACCTCGACCACCATGCAACTCGTGATCGGCGATTGCCTCGCGATTGCGTTGCTCGAAAGCAAAGGCTTCACCGCTCACGACTTTAAAATGTTCCACCCCGGCGGTTCGCTGGGTGCCAGCCTCAAATACGTGTCCGACCTCATGCATAAAGGCGACCTCCTGCCGCTCGCCCGCGAAAGCGACCGCATGAGCGAAGCGATTGTCACCATGACCACCAAGTCGTTCGGCTGTCTGGGCGTGCTGAATGGCAAAGGCAAACTGGCCGGCATCGTGACGGACGGCGACTTGCGTCGTCACATGGGCGATTCCCTGATGACCGCCACCGTCGCCGAAATCATGACCAAAAAGCCCAAAACCGCTGCGCCGAACATGCTGGCCGCCACAGCGCTGGAAATGATCAGTTCGTCCCGCATTTCCGCGATCTTCGTGGTCGACAGAGGCAAGCCGGTCGGCATCATCCACATCCACGATCTCGTCCGCGCCGGCGTGACCTGATCGCTGGGCCAACCCCCCTTGCGTTAGCCAGGCCCCGCGCGCAAGATCGCAAAGTCTTGAAGTTGCCGGACAACGACGCGTAGCAGGCAAGGAAACTCATGCCGACTGGATCAGACCTGCGCCGCTTGGCCCTGGCGCTTGACGGCACCACAGAAGCCCCGCACTTCGACCGCGCGGCCTTCAAAGCCGCGCGCATATACGTGACGTTGGCAGCCGACGGCAAAACCGCCAATTTCAAATTCAATCCCGGCCAGCAACAGCTCAAGTGCGCCACCGCCCCCGATGCCTTTTCCCCCATCCCAAACGCTTGGGGCCAACAAGGTTGGACAACGGCCATCTTAGAGGAACTCACGCTGCTCGAACTCGAAGCGTCCCTCAAGACCGCCTGGCAACACGCCCAGCCCAAACCGGCCTCGCGCAAAAAAACCACCTGACCCTGACGTGACCGGACGCAGATTAGCTCCGCACCAGCAGCGGGCTATCCGCCATCCCGCCCGCCAGATAATCGCGCACGGCCACCGCGAGCATGGGCGACAGCAAGAACCCGTGACGGTACGCGCCATTCGCGCGGATCGTGCGCCCGCCATCTGCCACGATCGCACGCGGCACGTTGTCGGGCAGCGACGGTCGCACGCCCGCATCTAATTCCAGGATCTCAGCCTCAGCAAAGCCAGGATGCAACGTGTAAGCCGCACCCAACAGCTCCAGCGCCGACCGCACCGTCATCGGCCCCGCCTCGTCGGTCTCGATCACCGTCGTGCCGATCAGATAAATCTGCCCCGGCCATGGCACCACGTAGAACGGCACCCGAGGGTGCAACAACCGCACTGGCCGCCTCAGGTGCACGTCGCGCGCCCGAACCACGATCCGCTCTCCGCGTACCCCGCGCAACCCCGGCAGCACATCCCGCGCCGCTCTTCCCCGGCAGTCGATGAACACGCCGTCCCCCTCGTCCGGCAGCGTCGCATCGACGCCGAACGTGACCGTGACGCCCGCGTCCCGCACCGCACCCAGCAAAAAAGCCAGGGCGTGGGGCGCATCCATATGTGCCTCATCGGGAAAATAGAGCGCCGCATCGAACCGCTCGGTCAACTCAGGCTCAATCTCCGCAAGCCCCGCCCGGTCCAACAGCGTATGTCCTTGCGTCAGGCGGCCATACCGCACCAGATCGCGCGGATCGCGCGGCATCGGCACAACGAGGCTGCCCTTATTGATCAGTCCTGGATAAGTCGCCCGCCAAATGCCCAGCGCTTGGCGACCCAGATCGCGCACCAGCAGCGGCGCCGATTCCGCCTCGCAGTCGGGTGCCAGCATCGCCCCCGCATACCGGCTCGCACTGGCAGCGAACGGCGCACCTTCGCTCGACGCCTCCACGAGACGCACGCGGTGCCCCACCCGCGCGAGCGTCAACGCCTGCCACAGCCCTACGATGCCAGCGCCCGCCACCGTCACCGGCCAAGATTTGCTCATTCCAGACTGCCCTTTAAACGGCGCGGATCCAGGGACTAGTGGCCCGTCGCGCCTAAATCGCTGTGCTAGCCGGAACCGCTGACGATTTAGGCGCGACATAAGGGCCACAAGAGAAATCATAGACTTAGTGTGGCGTTCAGCGCGCCTTAATTGACACCAACCTTGCCGCACCCACCAGTCAATTAAGGCGCGACGCCACACTAGTCCCTGGTTGGGGAGTTTGACGGGCGAAGAGCCCCTCAACTTCACTTTTGCGTATCGTATCTGAGATAGGTCCGCCTTGGCACCCAAATCAACCGCCGCGATCAAACGCCGAGCGCTTTGGCGAGGCGGGCGACCAGCGCGCGGGCCTCGGCTTTTACGATGGCGACCCGCTCGCGAACCCAAATGCGCTGCGGCTTGAGCGAAATCCACGTCTGCGTGACCCACCGCTTAACGGCAACCCGCACGATCCGCCCGTTCCGCCACACCGCCGACGCACGAATTTCGGCAAACATCCGCTCCTTCCACGGCATGAAGATATCGTAAGCGAACTTAAACCAACCGATCCGCATCAGTTGCGGCTGGGTCAACACGAAGATGTGCGCGACGACAGCCGTGCCGACGATCTTGGCCCCCGCAATGATGCTGACACCGAGCACGGGATGCCCGGTTGCAAACAGATACAGCGCCACGAGTTTCAGCGGAAACAGACACACGGCGGGTGCGGCAAACATCGCCAGTGCCCCGTACGGCGGCAGCGACTGAACCCACGCCTCAAGCCGCGCAAACACGAAATACTTGTGCAGCCGCGCCAGCGCCTGCTCAAGCGGCCGCCATCCCCACTCAAGAAACAGCACCACCAGCGCTGCAACAACCTGCGCGGAAACGACCAGCACATGCCGCACTGGCCCGGCCACAAACGCAACCAGCCACACCAACGCCCGCCACAACCGAGGCCGCGCGAACGCCCAACCCGTAACGAGGCCGTCCTTGACACGCGCGAGTGCCCGCAAAAGTTGCTGTTGCCACATCATGAAATACCGATCCGTTGCACCCCGATATCAGGACGCAGATCCGCGCAGTCTAAGGCACAACCTGTCACGGACAGTTAACACGAGACGCCAACCCGCTGAATGACCGCTCATCTCAGCCGATTTATGCACGACGTGTGCGCCAACCTCTGTCATCCCGGCCAAGCGACGCCCCCTCAGCGGCGCGCAGAGCCGGGACCCAGGACCCGCCGGCCCAAACCCACCCTACCGCACGCCAGTCGGCAACTTGGTATCTGCCGGTCGCAACGCGCCAGCCTTCTGCGCAGCCTCCAGCGCCAGCGCAAGGTCCTCGCGCGCTTTCTCCGCCTGCCGCTGACGATCCCACAAGCTGGCATACAGCCCGCCCTTGTCGATCAATTCGGCATGCGTGCCCTGCTCGGCAACCTGTCCCTTTTCGAGCACCAGGATGGTGTCGGCATGAATAATCGTCGACAGACGGTGCGCAATCACGAGCGTCGTCCGGTTCTTGGAAACCCGGTCCAACGCGTCCTGAATTTCCTTCTCCGTGTGGCTGTCGAGCGCACTCGTTGCCTCGTCCAGCACCAGGATCGGCGGCCCTTTGAGGATCGTCCGCGCAATCGCAACCCGCTGCTTTTCCCCACCCGAGAGCTTGAGACCCCGCTCGCCCACCATCGACTTGTAACCCTGCGGCAGCGTGCGGATGAACCCGTCGATCTGCGCGAGCTTGGCTGCCGCAAAAACCTCGTCATCGGTCGCATCCGGACGGCCATACTTGATGTTGTAGAAAATCGTATCGTTGAACAGCACCGTATCCTGTGGCACGACCCCGATCGCCGCCCGAACCGATGCCTGCGTGACATCGCGAATGTCTTGCCCGTCGATGGTCACGCGGCCCGACTGAATGTCGTAGAACCGGAAAAGGATACGCGAAATCGTCGACTTGCCAGCCCCTGACGGCCCGACAATCGCCACCATCTTTCCCGCAGGCACCTTGAACGACACGTTCTTCAAAATCACCCGCTCGGGATCGTAGGCAAAACTCACGCCCTCAAATGCGATATCCCCGCTGGAAATCGCCAGCGGCTTAGCCCCCGGTTTATCTTGAACCTCGGGGTGTTCATTCAGCAATGCAAACATCGTCTCCAGATCGACCAGCCCTTGCTTGATCTCCCGATAGACCATGCCGAGGAAGTTAAGCGGGATCGAGAGCTGGATCATCAGCGCGTTGATCATCACGAAGTCGCCGACCGTGTGCTGGCCATTCATCACGCCACGGGCGGCCAACAACATGCACAGCGTCGTCCCGACGGTGAAGATCAGCGCCTGCCCAGAGTTCAGCACGCCCAGCGAATAGTACGTCTTAACGCTGGCCTCTTCGTACTTGCGCATCGACACATCGAAGCGCTTAGCCTCCAGCCCTTCGTTGCCGAAATACTTGACCGTCTCGAAGTTGAGCAAGCTATCGACCGCCTTGGTATTGGCGTCGTTATCGCTGTCGTTCATCTCGCGCCGGATGGCAATGCGCCATTCGCTCGCCGAGAACGTGAACCACATGTACGCCCCGACCGTCAGCAGTACGATCACGACATAAGGCCACGAAAAGAAATACCACAGCATCCCGCACACGAGCAGCAGTTCTAATGCCGTCGGCACGAGGTTCAAGACCCCCAAGCGCAGAATGAGTTCGACGCCGCGCGTACCGCGCTCGATCACACGCGACAACCCGCCCGTCCGCCGCTCCAGATGAAACCGCAACGACAGTTTATGGAGATGTTCGAACACGCGATTGTTCAACTCACGCGTTGCATGTTGCCCCACGCGGGTAAAGATCACGTCGCGCACTTGGTTCAGCACCATCATCAGCACGCGCGTCGTGCCATAGGCGAGGATCAACGCCATCACGCCAAGCCCAAGCCCCTGCGCAGCACTGGTGCCCGGCACCAGCGCATCTGTCGCCTGCTTGTAAAAAACCGGGACCGCAATCGTCACCAGTTTCGCGATCACCAGCACGGCGAACGCGTACACGACCTTCGCCCGCAAGTCCGGTCGTCCCTGCGGCCAAACCATCGGTGCCAGCCCGCGCAACACCGTCCAGTGATCGGACCGGTTGGCAAGCGACAGCGGATCGCTTTTTGCGCCGCCCCCTCCAACAGCGGAAACATGCGCATGCGGACTGGGTCTCATGAAGCCATAATTTCTAAAAAAGGGTCGCCAGGCCGGACACCTGAAGACGAGGACGGACAACGGCGTGCCTCCCCCACCGGTCAGTGGAGCACGGCAGACGCGCGGATTTGCTTATAACCTAGCCATCCGCTCCCACCTTGACCAGCCCCCATGCCCGCCGCTGTCAAACCGCCTATCGGGGACCCTCAGGACGCGTCTCGCTCGTCCATCGGCATAATCAGAAAAAACGCGTGCCTACCCGGCAGATAGATCTTTTGGCAGGGGAAAATCATATCGGGCGACTCGATCTTGGCAGAGTTTGCGCGCACAATCTTTTCGAATTTGTAGCCCTTGTCGTAGTAACGCCTGGAGATGTCCCACAGCGTGTCGCCACTTTTGACGACGTACATGGCTGGCAAATCCACGCTCCGACCCGCCCGTGCGCACTGCCCACGCCCACTGTGCGCTTTGCGGGCCGATACCTTGACCCGCGATTTCGAAGACGTGGCCGCCGTCTGCTCAATAGGCAACTGTCCAGCCGACCTTGACTGATCTGCCGTGGCGCCGACCGTTGCGCCCTTAGCCCGCTTAGCCGCATCGGTCGCCTTCTCAGCCGCAACCTTTTCAGCCGCTACCGCAACTTTGCGCTCGTTCGCCGCCTTCTCAGCCGCAACCTTCTCAGCCGCAGCCGCAACTTTGCGCTCGTTCGCCGCCTTCTCGGCCGCAACCTTCTCAGCCGCAGCCGCAACTTTGCGCTCGTTCGCCGCCTTCTCAGCCGCAACCTTCTCAGCCGCTGCCGCAACTTTGCGCTCACTCGCCGCCTTCTCAGCCGCAACCTTCTCAGCCGCAGCCGCAGCCACCCGGCGATCCGTTTCTGCTTTCTCAGCGGCGGCCTGTTCCGCCGCAACCGCCGCCTTGCGCTCCGCTGCCGCTGAAGCCTCCATATTTGCGGGCACATCTCCCTTGCGCCGCGCTTCTTCAGCCAACCGCGCCAGTTCAGCCGTCTTCTGGCTCTGTCGCGTCACCTGGTCCAGCTCCGCCGTCTTACGGGCCTCCGCCACAGCCTTGAGTTGCTCGGCAACCCGTTGTGCATCGGCATTGCGCTGCTGCTCCAGCTTGCGCGCCTCGATTTGCCGTGTCAGCGCAAGTTCTCGTTCTTTGGCCGCAGCAATGGCTGCAGGATCGCTCGGACTCTCCTTTGGGGGCTCCATCCCCAACAATCCCTTGATTTGGTCGAAAACACCCACTCCGGCAGGCTGGCCAACGGACCTGGCCGCCTCCACCGGCAAACTCTTGCCCGTGGGAATCGAAAGCTCTTTCATAACGTTGTCTTGATATTCGCGATTGGCACGCTCCAGCCACTGCGTAACCGGTTGCACCACCGCATCCACCGGATCTGACGATGCTCCCGGCCCGCCCGGTCGCGCCGCAGGGTCAACCGCCCCAGCCCCTTCACTTGCGCCAACCAACGCAACCACTATCGCGGCGGTGGCCCAGGCCCGAATGGAACTTGACGGCCACGACGAATGAGATTTTTGCATCTGTAAGGTCTCGGTTTTCCACGAGCTTCAAGAACGTTCCGCTTTGGAACCAATTGCGCCGTTCAATCGTCACGCCAAACACTATTCCATGCCGAACTATTGCAACCAATAGGCTGGACACAACACTTATCGTATGACATCGCCCCGGGTCATGTCGTCCAAACCCGGCCTGTAGGCCTCAATTTAAGCCCATAACAAGCAATAATCGCGCGCTGAAACAGGCACGCATGTCGCAAACTTGTTAAGACGAAGTGTTGAGACTAACCGGGCGGCATTGCCGTTGACCACAAGGATATGTCGATGACTAAGGCACGAAAATCCGGCGCACCGGTCAAACCGGCCAAACACCAGTCGGTCCCGCCGGTCACGCCTGCCCCAGTGCTGCGTTCCCCGCTCAAATCCGTCTGCGTGTATTGTGGCTCGGGCCGCGGCGTCAATCCAGCCTATTCCCAAGCCGCCATAACCTTGGGCCGCACACTCGGCGAGCGCGGCATTCGTCTCGTTTACGGTGGCGGCGGTCTCGGCTTGATGGGCGACGTCGCCCGCGCCACCATTGCCCACGGCGGTGCCGTCACCGGCATCATCCCGGAATTCCTTTTGGACAAGGAAAAAGCCCTCGAAGCCGTCGACGAACTGATCGTCACCAAGGATATGCACGAGCGCAAGCGCCTGATGTTTGAGCGCTCCGACGCCTTCATCGCTCTGCCGGGCGGCATCGGCACCCTGGAAGAACTGGTCGAACAACTGACCTGGGCTCAACTGGGCCGCCACTCCAAGCCGATCGTCGTCGCCAATATCCAGAACTTCTGGTCCCCATTCCTGGATCTGCTGGCCCACATGAAAACCGACGCCTTTATCCGCGCCGGGCTCGACGTGCGCTTCACCGTCGTCGACGACGCCGAGCACATCGTCTCAGCCGCCGAATCAAGCCTATCGTCCACCGCAACGGTGCCCCACGGCGCGATGGTTGCCCTGTTTTAATGATGCAACGATCCCCAAGCGTCACCGAAACGTAACCGTTTCGCGCACAGCCGAATTCGCCCCCTCGTTGCACGAAATCGAAAATCCGCCGATAACCCAACCACGGGCGAACGGGATCGGGGGAGCGTGCCACGCTGACCCGACGCGAAGTCCTGCAAGGCGACTAAAGAGAAATCGTGAGTTTGCGTTCTTAGATCGGTCTCTGCCGCTTGAGCTGCAGACGCAAACGAGGGTGGAATGGATGACCACATACCAAGAAGATCCACAAGCTCTTGCCCCAGGCGCGAGCCCCACACATCCCCCCTCCGCGCCACAAAGCCCGCAGGTCCCCACCGCCGCGCGCCCTAAGTTCAGCCTGAACGGCGCCGCGCTCCAAAGCCGATGGGACGCAGCATGGGACCATGCCCAACGCTGGGTTTTAGAGCAACGCGACGATGCTGCTCTTTTGATCCCTGCGTCGCTCTATCTGTGTGTCGTTGGTGCCCTGATGTTCGACAGCGTAGGCATCGCCATTGCGCTAGGGATCACGGTCCTGCTCGCCCGCCTTGGCCCCAACATCTCCGCCGACACAATGTTATCGCTCTACCGTGCCCAGCCCATCGCACCGCGACAGGGTGCAGCGCTGCGGTCAGCCATCGCCCTTCTGTCTGAACGCGCAGGCCTCTCCTCCCAGCCAGCCATCGCCATCATTCCCAGCATGGCAATCGGCGTGTTCAGTGTCGGCCGCCATCCGCGCACGGCCATCCTGCTGACCGAAGGCCTGCTACGCCGCTTCAGCCTGCGCGAGATCGTCGCCATCGCGGCCCACGAAATCGCCCATATCAAAGCGGGCGACCTGCCGACCTTCTCGCTCGGCGACGCCATGACACGGTTCGCCCAACTCCTATCTTACGCTGGCGGCATTCTGTTCGTGATCGGTGCGGCCGTTTGGCTGTTGGGCGAAACCCTCCTCAACTGGTGGCCGATCGCCCTGCTGATCCTCGCGCCGTTCCTCAATTCGCAGCTCCAGCTATCCCTGTCCCGGCAGCGCGAATACAACGCCGACCGGCTGGCCGCCACCTTGTTGGGCGACCCCACTCAGGTGGTCTCCGTTGCCCTTGCGATGGAACCCGATTTCGGCTCGCCGCTCGACGATTTCCGCCTCCCGGTTCCGCAGCGGCGCAATCCGATCCCTTCCCCCATCCGCGCACACATCGCCGGTGCCGAACGCGCCGAACGCCTGCGCGCCGCCGAAAACAACCCGCTCATGCAGCCGTTGACCGTTGCCGACGAACCCCTCGTCTCTCTCGTCGGCGTCGGCCCAATCGAAATGCGACCCCGCGACCGCTGGCCCGGCTTATGGTTCTAATACGAACAGCCAACCAACCGCCAAGGACCCTCACGTGACGGCGCCAAGACACGACCCCACCATTGATGCCCGCATGACAGCCCTGCGTGCTGGCAACCGTCGCGAAATCGCTGCCTGCATCACCGACCTTGAGCGCTTGTCGCCCCACGCACCAGCCCTCCTGCAAGCCATGCAACCCTACCTCGGCCATGCCCGCGTCGTCGGCATCACCGGGCCGCCAGGGGCTGGCAAATCAACCCTCGTCAACGCATTGATCCACTCGGCGCGCTCAAATGGCCGCCGCGTTGCCGTCATCGCCGTCGACCCCTCAAGCCCGATCTCGGGAGGCGCGATCCTGGGCGACCGCATCCGCATGACGGCAGCTCTCGACGACGACGGCGTCTATGTTCGCTCGCTGTCGTCGTCGGGCTACCTCGGCGGGCTGTCGCCTGCCGCCGTCCGCATCATCGACGCACTGGACGCAGCAGCCTTCGACCTGATCCTGCTTGAAACCGTCGGCGCCGGCCAAAGCGAGGTGGACGTTGCCGAAGTCGCCGATGTCCGCGTCGTCGTCTCAGCCCCGGGCCTTGGCGACGACATCCAAGCCATGAAGTCCGGCCTGCTCGAAATCGCCGACATTCTCGTCGTCAACAAGGGCGACCGCGAAGGTGCCGACCGCACCATGCACCAATTGATGGGCGCGCTTTCGATCCGCGCCGATGACCGCGCCAACGTCCCGGTCCTGAAAACAACGGCCACCAACGGTGACGGCATCGCCAGCCTGCTCGCGGCCATCGACACCGTGGGCGCAATCATTGCCGCAGACGGCCCCTTGGAACGCCGCCGCCGCCGTGCACGCTACCTGATCGCGCGCGCCGCCGCCGACCTCGTCCGCGACCGCATCCGCAACGGTGGCCAATTGGCCATAGACACCCTAGCCGACGCCGTCCTCAGCGGCCTGATCGTCCCCTCCGAAGCCGCCCGAAAAATCATTTCCTGACGTGGGGCCACGGGCCGCTTTGAGCGCCCGGACCGCCAGGTGGCTGGCCCGACCAGACAGTCCTTCATCCCGCATTTACCCTGCCGCAAACAACGGCCCGCGTGAAAACTGTTTCACCCAAATGCGGTCACCTCCATTAACCACCCCATTATCCCTTGGGCCGTAGGTGGAAGGTCCAACGGTGCACTTTTACGCGGTCGATCATGCAGCCACCAAACCCGACAGCCAAAGCCAGCGGCCAGCCGCCGAGTGCAATCCAACGCGCTATCGACATGTGCACCCCTCACCTGTTCGACAAGCGCCGTTCGATCTCGCGACCGATCTTCCTGTTTCTTGTTGCCGCCAGCGACGTGGCAGCCGTCGCACTCGCGGGTCTCCTCAGTGCTTGGCTGACTGGAACCGCCAATCCCCTGCAGGCGAACTTTGTCGTGGCAGCCAGCGCCTGCGGCCTGCTTGTGGCCTCCGTGCTTCATCAGCAATGGTCCTACACCATCCACGCGTTGCGCAGCACAACCACCCAGATCATCAAGGTCGCAACTTCGCTCTATGCGGTCTTCCTGGCCGTCGCCGGGCTTGCCTACCTGCTGGCCATCCCCTTTTACGCGCCAGGACTGTTGGGGTGCTGGATCATTCTTGCCCTGACGGCGATGGCGATCAGCCGATGGGTGACCCAAGAGGCAATCGAAAGCCTCTCGCGCTCCGGCAGCCTCGTGCGCCGCACCGTCATCGTCGGCGGCGGAAAAGACACCGACGACCTGATCGCAGCCCTGGGCGATGAACACGCCAGCCACCTCAAGATCTTCGGCATCTTCGACGATCGCCTGGGCGAACGCGATGGCACGCCCCGCAGCGCGATTGCCCGCCTCGGCACCTTCGATCAACTGTCCACCTTCTGCCGCGAAAAAGGCATCGACCTGCTGATCGTGACAGTCCCGCCGCGCGCCGAAGACCGCCTGATGCAAATCCTCCAGCAACTCTTTGTGCTGCAAATCGACATCCGCGTTTCAGCCTTGAATTCCAAGCTCCGCCTGATCTCATCGGCCTACAGCTACATCGGCAAGGTCCCGATGCTGGCGATCATGGACAAGCCGTTGTCCGACTGGGATCGCGCCGTCAAAAACATCGAAGACCGCGTCCTGGGACTGGCCCTGCTTCTCGCCGCAAGCCCCGTCATGGCGCTTGTCGCCTTAGCCGTGCGCCTCGACAGCAAAGGCCCGATCCTGTTCCGCCAGAAGCGCTATGGCTTCAACAACGAATTGATCGAAGTCTACAAATTCCGCTCGATGTACGTGAACGATCTCGACGCGACCGCGAGTAAACTCGTCACCCGCAACGATCCCCGCGTCACCCGCGTCGGTCGCTTCATCCGCGCCACCAGCCTGGACGAACTCCCCCAGCTCTTCAACGTCCTGCGCGGGGAAATGTCGCTCGTCGGGCCTCGCCCGCACGCAACCCAAGCCAAGGCCGACCGCGAACTCTACCAAGATGTCGTCCAGGGCTATTTCGCCCGACATCGCGTCAAGCCCGGCGTCACCGGCTGGGCTCAGATCAACGGCTGGCGCGGCGAAACCGACACCCACGAAAAGCTCCAGCGCCGCATCGAGCACGACATCTACTACATCGACAATTGGTCGGTCGCCCTCGACCTCTACATCATCGCCATGACCCCGTTCTCTCTCATCTCCGGCAAGAACGCATATTAGGGGGCGCACCGGAATCAAAACGCTCGGGGGAATGTTTCCCCCGAGCGCTCCCGCGTTTTAACCCGCTATCGCGGTCATTATGCCAGATCGAAGCGATCCAAGTTCATGACCTTGCTCCAGGCCGCCGCAAAGGCGTGCACGAACCGCGCCTGCTGGTCGTTTTGCGCATAGACTTCCGCGATGGCACGCAGCTGAGAGTTCGAACCGAACACGAGGTCGGCACGGGTGCCGGTCCACTTGACTTGGCCCGTCGCGCGATCACGCCCCACGAACTCGTCCGCCGCCGACGACACCGGGGTCCAAACCGTGCCCATATCGAGCAGGTTGACGAAGAAGTCGTTGGTCAGCGTCTCTGGCCGCGTCGTGAACACGCCGTGCTTGGACTGACCCGCATTGGCGCCTAACACGCGCAACCCGCCAACCAGCGTAGTCAACTCGGGCGCGGACAGCGTCATCAACTGGGCTTTGTCGACCAGCAGTTCTTCCGCCGTCACCGAATACGTCTTCTTGATGTAGTTGCGGAACCCATCTGCCACCGGTTCGAGAACCGAGAAGCTCTCGACGTCGGTTTGGGCCTGCGTCGCATCCGTCCGTCCGGCAACGAACGCGACCTCGACGGGATGACCCGCAGCCTTTGCCGCTTGCTCGACGGCAGCCGTCCCGCCCAACACGATCAGATCGGCAAGCGAGACTTTCTTGCCGCCGGTCTGCGCCGCGTTGAACGTCTGCTGGATGCCTTCCAGCACTGCCAGAACGCTCGCCAGTTGCACAGGCTGGTTGACCTCCCAATCCTTTTGCGGGGCCAACCGGATGCGTGCGCCGTTCGCGCCGCCCCGCTTGTCGGAACCGCGATACGTCGCCGCCGACGCCCAGGCTGTCGACACCAGCTGCGAAATCGACAATCCCGATGCCAGGATCGTGGCCTTGAGTGAGGCGATATCGGCAGCGTCGATCAAAACATGATCGACCGCTGGAACGGGGTCTTGCCAGATCAGCTCTTCGGCAGGAACCAGCGGCCCGCGATAGCGCGAACGCGGACCCATGTCGCGGTGGGTCAGCTTGAACCACGCGCGCGCGAACGCCTCCTGGAACAACGCCGGGTTCTCATGGAAGCGCTTCGAGATCGGCCCATAGATCGGGTCCATCCGCATCGCCATGTCGGCCGTCGTCATCATGGTGGGCACACGCCGGTTGGGGTCGTCGACCGACGGCGCCAGATCCTTTTCCGCGACGTTCTTGGGAGCCCACTGCCAAGCACCGGCGGGGCTCTTGGTCAACTCCCACTCATAGCCAAACAGCATGTCGAAGTAGCCGTTATCCCACTGGATCGGGTTCGGCGTCCACGACCCTTCGAGCCCGCTGCCGATCTGGTCGCGACCCTTGCCGCTGCCAAAGCTGTTCACCCAGCCAAGACCCTGCAGCTCGATGCTGGCACCTTCCGGCGCAGGCCCGACATTGGCCGCATCGCCCGCACCATGGCATTTCCCGAACGTGTGGCCGCCAGCCGTCAACGCGACGGTCTCCTCGTCGTTCATGGCCATCCGCGCGAACGTCTCGCGAATATCGCGGCCCGAAGCGATCGGGTCCGGCTTGCCGTTGGGGCCTTCCGGATTGACGTAAATAAGGCCCATCTGCACGGCGGCAAGTGGGTTTTCGAGCAACCGGTCGCCGGTGTAGCGCTGGTCGCCGAGCCAGGTGTCTTCCGCGCCCCAATAGATGTCTTCTTCCGGCTCCCAAACGTCCTCGCGGCCAAACCCGAATCCGAACGTCTTAAAGCCCATCGTCTCCATGCCCACATCGGCCGACAGGATCATCAGGTCGGCCCATGAAATCTTATTGCCGTACTTCTGCTTGATCGGCCACAGCAGGCGGCGCGCCTTATCGAGGTTGACGTTGTCGGGCCAGCTGTTGAGCGGCGCAAACCGTTGCGAGCCCGACCCAGCACCGCCTCGGCCATCACCCGTCCGGTATGTCCCGGCGCTATGCCACGCCATCCGCACGAAGAACGGACCGTAGTGCCCGTAGTCGGCTGGCCACCACTCCTGCGAGTTCGTCTGCAGCGCAATCAGATCTTGCTTCAGCGCCGCGAAATCGAGCGTCTCGACGTCCTTGGCATAGTTATACGCTGGTCCCATCGGGTTCGACAGCGCGGAATGTTGGTGCAGAATTTTCAGGTTCAACTGATTGGGCCACCAGTCGCGGTTCGATCTGGCACCAACGGCCACGTGAGCGCGCGCCGAATGCAGTACCGGGCACTTCTTATCGTCGTCCATGTCAGCTCCTGTCGAATGTTGCATATCAAGTCGTCGCACCCGGACCCGCGACCAGACTGAGGCGCGCGTGCCGAACGTGAAAGTTCAAAGTCGAAGTCCACGCGCGCCGTTGGCACGCCGGAGGATCCGCGAATTCGGTTGGTGCGTGGCCACCCGTGCAATGCCGTTACCGGCAATCCTATCAGTCATCGTGTGAAGCATATTGACGCCCCGCAACTGCGATCCCGCACAGTGATCTACACCGGACGCACCATAAGGTATACTTGGTTCCGCTTGCCAAGACGATCAGTTTTTCTAATGATCATACGTCGATCGTGCGCGTTGGCACCACCACCGCACGCGGCCGACCAGCCTCATCAATGGCCACAAATGTAAACGTCGCATGCGTCACGCATGTCAGTTCGTCCCCATCGCGCGGACGCCGCCAAGCCGACACCTCGATCCGCATGCTGGTCCGCCCTGTGCCGACGAGATGCGCCCAGACACTGACCTCGTCCCCCACACGCACAGGGGCCACGAACGACATCGCCTCGACGGCAACCGTCGAACAGCGCCCCTTGGCAACCCGAGCTGCCACGATACTGGCACCCAAATCCATCTGCGACATGAGCCAACCGCCGAACACATCCCCCGACGGGTTAGTATCGGCAGGCATCGCGATTGTACGGATCGCAGGCTCACCCAGCGGTCGGACGAGGGGAACACTCATACGGATGCCACCGCTGCGTTATCGCGCAGCAGTTTGTAATTGATCGCGTCCAGCAGCGCTTCAAAGCTAGCGTCGATGATGTTTGGCGACACGCCGACCGTGACCCACTGCGCGCCCGACACCGTGTCGAAACTCTCGACCAGAACCCGCGTCACAGCCTCCGTCCCGCCCGTGAGTATGCGCACCTTGTAGTCGATCAGCTCGATATCTTTGATGTGCTTTTGATAGCGCCCCAAATCCCGCCGCAACGCCTGATCGAGCGCATTGACGGGGCCATTGCCCTCGCCCACCGACCACAGCAAATCCGTCTCGCCGGCAATGTGCACCTTCACGCTCGCCTCCGACACCGTGATGAGTTCGCCCAGCGCATTGTGCCGCCGCTCAACCATCACCCGGAAACTGTCGACGGTAAAATATTGCGGCACGGTCCCCAGTGTCCGCCGGGCCAGAAGCTCGAACGAGGCTTCCGCAGCCTCATACGAATACCCGGCAGCCTCCCGCGTCTTGACCGCCTCCAACAAGGTAGCGAGGCGGGGATCGTCCTTATCGACCGCGATCTTCAATCGCGCCAACGTCGCCAGCACGTTCGATTTGCCGGCCTGCGCCGACACCAGCAGCCGCCGCTGATTGCCCACCGATTCAGGCGGCACATGCTCGTAGGTCTCAGGCTCCTTCACCAGCGCCGACGCATGAATGCCAGCCTTCGTCGCAAACGCGCTTTCGCCCACATAGGGCGCGTGACGGTCCGGCGCCCGGTTCAAAACCTCATCCAACACCCGGCTGACATGCGACAGCGTACACAGGCGCTCCGGCGTCACCTTGGTCTCGAAGCGGTCGGCAAACTCCGATTTCAGTAGCAGCGTCGGGATCACCGACGTCAGGTTCGCATTCCCGCACCGCTCGCCAATCCCGTTCAGCGTGCCTTGGATTTGCCGCACCCCCGAGCGCACCGCCATCAACGTGTTCGCCACAGCATTTTCGGTATCGTTGTGAGTATGGATGCCCAAATGCGAACCCGGCACGACCCTGGCGACATCCGCCACGATCCGCTCGACCTCATGCGGCAGCGTCCCCCCGTTGGTGTCGCACAACACAACCCACCGCGCACCCGCGTCATAGGCCGTTCGCGCAACCGCCAGCGCATAATCGCGATTGGCTTTATAGCCGTCGAAGAAGTGCTCGCAGTCGAGCATGGCCTCGCGGCCACCCGCCACAATTGCCCGCATCGACTGCCCGATACCGTCGAGGTTCTCCTCGTTGGTAATCCCCAGCGCCACCCGGACGTGGTAGTCCCACGCCTTGGCAACCAAACATACCGCACCCGCCTGGCAGGTCAAAACCGCCTGCAGTCCCGGATCGTTTTCAACCGACCGCCCGGCCCGCTTGACCATCCCGAACGCCGTAAACGTCGCATTCGCAAATGCCGGTTGAGCCGCAAAAAACGCGCTGTCGGTGGTGTTCGCTCCTGGAAATCCGCCCTCAATGTAGTCGATCCCCAGATCGTCCAGCACGCCCGCGATCCGCCGCTTGTCGGCCAGCGAAAAATCAACGCCCGTCGTCTGCGCCCCATCGCGCAACGTCGTGTCGAACAGGTAAAGGCGTTCTTTGGTCATCTGATATGTCTCAATCCGGCACTTTGGCAGCGCCCGGCTTCAGTTGCTTTGTCATCGACGTGTTGGACAGCCATTCGTCGTCCATCTCGACCAGATTGCGGCTCGTCGCGACATACCCGCGCTCTTGAAAAAACGGCACCGCCGTATCGCTGGCTTCGACCGTCATGGCCTCCGATCCGCGCGCCCGCGCGATCGTCTCCATCGCATCCACCAGCGCCGTCGCAACCCCAATCCGCGCGTGATAGGGGTGAACGTACAGCATATCGAGCACGCTGTTGTCCTTGAGCGTTGCAAACCCCAGGTGCTCGTCCAGCGCATGCACGACCAGCGTCAGGTTAGACGACAACCGCTTGGCGAACGCATCCGAATCTTCAGCGCGCGACGCCCAGGCCACCCGCTGGTCTTCGTTGTAATCCTCGGCCGTCAGTTCCTCGATCGACGCTGCAAACAAGTCCCGCAACGCCATAATATCGGCCGCCAGATAAGGCCGCAGCGGAAAGTCATCAACACTCATGACTTCACGTCCCACGTGGTCACAATCTCGCCGGTCTTGGGGTCCTTGGCGTCCTTGATCGCAATCCCAAGCGCCGTCAACTCGTCCCGGATCCGGTCGCCCTCCTTGTAGTCCTTGGCTTGACGCGCCGCGAGCCGCGCCGCAATCAAATCCTCAACCTTGAGCCGATCCACTTTGACGGTCGGCAACCCCTTGGCAAAGTCGGCCCGGGTTTCGTTGTCGTAAAGCCCCATGAGTTGCAGCGACGCGCGCAAAGCCCCCGCTGCCTCCACGCTGCCCCGCTTGGCCGACTTAGCGATGCCATGCACGATCGACAGCGCGCTTGGCGTATTGAGATCGTCGCTCAGTGCGGCCACCACTTCCGGGTCAGGCTCGCCCGCGCCGACACCAGCCACAAGCTCGGCAAACTCCATCAACGTGCTGCGCGATTGCGCCAGCCGCTCCACCGTCCAATCGATCGGCGACCGGTAATGCGTGCCCAGCATTGCCAACCGGCACACCCGCCCTGGCCAGCTCTGCCCGCCAAACGTATCGGTCGCGAGCAACTGGTTGATCGTGATGAAGTTGCCGGTCGACTTCGACATCTTCTCGCCTTCGACCTGCAGAAACCCGTTGTGCATCCACACGTTGGCCATCACAGCCGTCCCGTGCGCGCACCGCGACTGCGCGACCTCGTTCTCATGATGGGGGAACACGAGATCGACCCCACCACCGTGAATATCGAACGTCTCGCCCAGATGTTTCCCAGCCATCGCCGAGCACTCGACGTGCCACCCGGGCCGCCCAGCGGTCGCAATCCCGCACGGGGACGGCCACGACGGCTCACCCGGTTTGGACGGCTTCCACAACACAAAGTCCATCTCGCTGCGCTTGTATGGCGCAACCTCGACCCGCGCGCCCGCCTCCATCTCGTCCAGCGGTCGCCCCGACAACCGACCATAGTCCGCCATCGACGGAACATCGAACAGGACGTGCCCTTCGGCCACGTAGGCATGACCCTTGGCAACCAATGCCTCGCAAAGCGCCACCATCTCTGGAATATGCGCCGTCGCCCGCGGCTCGATCGTCGGCTCGAGCGCGCCAAGCCCCGCACAATCGCGATGATACTGCGCGGTTGTCTCTTCGGTCAGCTTGGCGATGGCAGCGTTCAGATCGACGCCGGGGAAATCCCGCGCCGCCCGCGCATTAATCTTGTCGTCCACATCCGTGATGTTGCGGGCGTAAATGACATGGTCCGCACCGTATGTGTGACGCAACAGCCGGAACAGCGTATCGAACACAATGACCGGGCGTCCGTTGCCGATGTGCACGAAATCATAAACCGTCGGCCCACAGACATACATGCGCACGCAGTCAGCGTCGATCGGCACAAACGCTGCTTTGGAGCGCGACAACGTATTGTAAAGCGTGAGGGACTTCGAAAGCATGGACGACATGGCGGTTCCTGCAACAAAGCGGCGTTATGCGTCCACGGTCAGCCAGCGTCAAGGCGGCCACGCGAACCGGCTCAATATAAGCCCCGCAGAAAAAGCACTGCTCCCGTGCGTATTCCATGCCGTAATTTCAACCGCATTGACCACCTATCGTCCAGAAGTGATAACGTGTTTGCATGCTTCGACGATCGTTGGGCAATGGGGCCCAAACGCCCGGTAATGTGTGGCGAGGAACTTGGATTGGCTGACGACGTGACGCTTGGCACCACCGCAAAGAGCCGCACGACGACTTTTAACTCGGCAGCAGTCCGGCCATCCGGACGCGCGCCGATGTGGCGCGTGGCAGGCCTCGCCGTAATCGCACTGCTATCGAGCACCTTTTCCGCCGATGCCCAAGGCTTCAATTGGCCCTGGGAAGAGCCCCCGCCGCGCCCGCGCGAACAACTCCGCCCCCCGCCGCCCGCTCAAATCCCAGCGCCGATCCCCTCCGCGCCCATGTCCCCGCCCCAGGGTGGCGGTGCGCAGTGGATGAGCCGCAGCCCGATCTGCACCCAGCTCGAACAGCGCCTCGTCGCTGAAAACCAAAAGGGCGCGCAAACGCGCGACGCCCTGCCCAAAATCGAAGCCGAATTGCGCCAGGTGGAGCAAGTCTCGCAGCAGAGTCAGCGCCAGCTGGAAAAATCCGACTGCTACGAATACTTCCTGTTTTCCAAGACCCTGCGCGCAACCAAGCAGTGCCGCGACCTCGCCGTTCAGGGTGAAAATGCCAAGCGCCGCGCCAACGACCTCGAAACCCAGCGCGCCCAGGTGATGGGCTCAAGCGGTCGCTCCTACGTTGATGACATCGTGCGCGAACTTGCCCGCAACAATTGCGGTGCCAACTACCAGCAGGAAGCCAGCCGGGGTGCTCCCTTCGGCGGCGGCGTCTGGAACGATGGCGAAAGCGCGGCTGGCGGCGGCGGCTTTGGCAGCTCGCAATACGCCACCTTCCGCACCGTCTGCGTCCGCCTGTGCGACGGCTATTACTTCCCCGTCAGCTTCTCGACGCTGCCCAGCCATTTCCAGCAGGACGCCGACGTCTGCCAGTCCAAATGCGCGGCTCCTGTCGAACTGTACTACCACCCCAATCCGGGCGGCGCCATGGAACAGGCCATGAGCCTCAAAGCCCAAGAACCTTATACCCGCCTCAAGACGGCTTTCCGCTACCGCAAGGAATACGTGCAGGGCTGCTCCTGCAAAGAGGCGGAATACCTCCCCCCCGCTGGCACGGCACCGCTGCCGATCTCCCCGGCAGCCGTCGATCGCCGCGCCGAAAGTCTCCCTTGGGAGAAATCCACCACAACCACCACCCCGACACAACGCTAAGCGAGCGCAGAGCCCTGCGCCTGAGGCCGCCGCACCCTCAAAGACCGCGCCCCTGTCTGCATCAAACCTAAAGTCGTAGCCCGCCGGTTGCTAATCCTGTTGCCATGTCTGGACGCTGCCTCTTAGCTCTGGAGCCGGTTTTTGTGGCAGGCTATGCTCCAATCAACAAGGCAGCACGCCAGCCCGGGGCAAGGAAACACCGCCATGACGACGACAAACAACCCCTACCTCCAAGGCCTCGACCAGAACGCGGCCAACTACGTCCCGCTGACGCCGCTCACCTACCTGGAACGCGCAGCCAGCGTCTGGCCAGACCGCATCGCCGTGATTCATGGCCCGATCCGCCGCACGTGGGCTGAGACCGCCAGCCGCGCGCGCGCCCTCGCGTCCGCCCTTTTGCGGCTCGGCATCATGCCCGGCGAGACGGTCGCCATCTTGGCCGCCAACACCCCCGAACTGTTCGAAGCCCATTTCGGCGTCCCGCTGATGGGAGGCGCATTGAACGCCATCAACACCCGCCTCGACGCCGAAGCCATCGCCTTCATCCTCTCTCACGGCCAGTCCCGCATCCTCATCACTGACCGCGAGTTCTCTGCCGTCGCCAAAGCAGCCGTCGAGGCCCTCGGTCGTCCCATCGCCGTCGTCGACATCGACGACCCCCAGCACACCGGTGGCACCCTGATCGGCCACATCGACTACGAAGCCCTGCTCCAAACCGGCGACCCCGAGCATCCCTGGACCTACCCCGCCAACGAGTGGCAGCCGATCGCCTTGAACTACACGTCCGGCACGACCGGCAACCCCAAGGGTGTCGTCACCCATCACCGCGGCGCATACCTGAACGCGGTCTCGAACGCCTTGCAATGGCACATGGGCGACCGACCCGTGTACCTGTGGACGTTGCCGATGTTCCATTGCAACGGCTGGTGCTTCCCCTGGACACTCGCCATCATGGCTGGCACCAGCGTCTGCCTGCGTGCCGTCCGCGTCGAGCCCTTGCTCGATCTCATCGCGCGCGAGAAAGTCGACCACTTCTGCGGCGCACCGATTGTGCTCAACACGATCAACAACGCCCCAGCCGAGCTGAAGGCCCCCATCAAACACAAGGTCAAGGTCATGGTCGCAGGTGCGGCCCCTCCGGCTGTCGTCATCGCTGGCATGGAGCGCATGGGCTGGGACGTCACCCACGTCTACGGCCTCACCGAGTGCTATGGCCCCACGGTCGTCAACGTCTGGCACGACAAATGGAACGAGCTCGACATCGACGCCAAGGCGACCATCAAGGCCCGCCAGGGCGTCCGCAACCCGATGCTTGAAGCGATCATGGTCGCCGATCCGGGCACCCTTGCGCCCGTGCCCAAAGATGGCAAGACGATGGGCGAGATCTTCATGCGCGGCAACAACATCATGAGCGGCTATCTCAAAAACCCGACAGCAACGAAGGAAGCCTTCGAAGGCGGCTGGTTCCACACCGGCGACCTCGCCGTCTGGCATCCCGACGGCTATGTCGAAATCCGCGACCGCTCCAAGGACATCATCATTTCTGGCGGCGAAAACATCTCGACCATCGAAGTCGAAGGTGTCCTCTACAGCCATCCCGACGTGCTGGAGGCCGCGGTGGTCGCCCGCCCCGACGAGAAATGGGGTGAAACCCCCTGCGCCTTCGTGACCCTCAAGCCCGGCGCGACGGCCACCGAAGCCGAAATCATTGCCTACACCAAAAAGCATCTGGCCGGCTTCAAAACCCCCAAAACCGTCGTCTTCGCTCCACTACCCAAAACCTCGACGGGTAAAATCCAAAAATTCGTCCTCCGCGATCAAGCCCGCGCCTTGAACAAGTAACTTACTTTCGTCATGGCCGCGTAGGCGGCCACCCACGACAAACCAAAGCCGGGACGACGCAAAGGTGTGGTTATGACCGCCCAACACTGCACCTCTCGCGTCTTACGCCCATTGAGCTGTCGTGGGTGGCCGCCTGCGCGGCCATGACGTTGAATTTGAAAAACGATCCTCGAGCCTCAGCTTGAGAACAAAAGCACTCTATTTCGTTTGGAGCCCCCCCGTGAAGTACACCCCCCCTCTGCGCGACATCCGCTTCACGCTGAACGAGATCGCCAAGTTCCCAACCGTTTCGGCCCTGCCCGGCTACGAAGACGCCACCAACGATGTCGCCGACTCTGTTCTGGCTGAAGCCGCCAACATTGCCGAACACACCCTCGCGCCACTGAACCGCGCGGGCGACAAAATCGGCTCCAAACTCGTGGACGGCAAAGTCGTCACGCCGCAAGGCTGGGATACCGCATGGCGCACCCTCGTCGATGGCGGCTGGAACGGCGTATCCTGCTCGCCCGATTACGGCGGCATGGGCCTGCCTCACGTACTGGAACTGGCTGTCAGCGAAATGTGGCAATCGGCCAACCTCGCTTTCGCCCTCTGCCCGATGCTGACCCAAGGGGCAGTCAACGCCGTGGCGCTCTACGGCTCGGACCGCCAGAAAGCACTCTATTTGCCTAAGATGGTTTCGGGCGACTGGACGGGCACCATGAACCTGACCGAACCCCAGGCCGGTTCCGACCTTGCCGCCGTCCGCACCCGAGCACTGCGCGAAGGCGAAGGCTACCTGCTTTCGGGTCAGAAAATCTACATCACCTACGGCGATCATGAACTGACCACCAACATCATCCACCTCGTCCTCGCCCGCCTGCCCGATGCGCCGGTCGGCGTCAAAGGCATCTCGCTCTTCATCGTGCCCAAATATACGATTGACGAGGCAGGCAACATCACCGGCCGCAACGACGTCGCCTGTGCCTCGCTCGAACATAAAATGGGCATCCACGGCAGCCCGACCGCCGTCATGATTTTCGGCGAGAAAGGCGGCGCCTATGCCGAATTGATCGGCGAGCCCAATCGGGGCCTTGAATACATGTTCGCGATGATGAACCACGCCCGCCTGAACGTTGGCCTGCAGGGTCTGTCGATTGCCGAACGCGCCTATCAACGAGCCCGCGATTTTGCCCGCCAGCGCATCCAGGGCCAGCCGCTCGGCTACAACGGTCCAGGCACCGGTGCGATTGTCCACCACCCCGATGTCCGCCGCATGCTGCTCTCCATGAAATCGCGCATCGAAGCCATGCGCGGCCTGCTCTACGAGGTTGCCGCCGCCTCCGACATCGCCCTCCACGCAGCCGACCCCACCGTTCGCGAGACCGCCCAGCGCAAGGTCGATGTCCTCACCCCGATCGCCAAAGGCTGGTGCACCGAAACCGGCGTCGATGTCGCCTCCCTTGCCGTCCAGGTTCATGGCGGCATGGGCTACATCGAGGAAACCGGCGCGTCCCAGCATCTGCGCGACGCCCGTATCACGACCATTTACGAAGGCACCACCGGCATTCAGGCCAACGACCTCGTCGGTCGCAAGCTGATCCGCGATAAGGGTCGGGCCATGGGCGAACTGCTCGCCTCCATCGACGCGACCGCCAAAACGCTCCAGGCGGCAACGCCCGAACTGGCAGCCATCGGCCGCGCTCTGGAGGCAGCCTCGTCCGACGCCCGCTCAACGACAGCAACCCTGCTCGGCATTAACGAACCCCGCCTGCAGTTTGCCGCAGCCGTCCCCTACCTCAACCTGATGGGCATCCTGACGGGCGCAGACGTCATGGCACGCGGCGCAATCGCGGCCCACGGACTGGCTCAATTTGGCGACGCTGATGGCTATTACGCTTCAAAACTTGCGCTGGCCCAGTTCTACGCAGCCCACGTCCTGCCCCAAGCCGTCGGCTACGCCCTCGAAGTCGTCGGCGGCAGCTCCAGCGTCTTCGCCGTCGCAGAGGCGCATTTGTAAGCGGCCCAACGTCTGACCCGTAGGGCGCAATAGCGCAGCGTATTGCGCCGACCGCGTGAACTTCTGGTCCCCTTGTAACTTGGAATCCCGCGACTCGGATATTGTTCGAGTTGCGGTGACGGGCGGGTGTCCGAAAGTCCCTGGGTCTTCAAAGACCGTGGGAGAGCTTGGTGCCCCGCTCGTCTTTCCATCG